>SESB01001851.1_pt1 | contig 13138 bp, 10 predicted proteins | sample 3171441 | NCBI WGS metagenome assembly SESB01 (sample SAMN06051867, study PRJNA518727) | freshwater metagenome | biome: subpolar coniferous forest; feature: holomictic lake; material: water; isolation source: holomictic Lake 227, 6 m depth | place: Canada: near Kenora, Ontario | collected...
CTTTTTAGGTATTTGATTTTTCACTCGCCAAAGTTCATAAGCTTTTATAAAATCATCCCAGTTCCCGACTGCACGGTTTTTGAGGTCTTCGACGCTCACACCGTTGGCGCTTGCCGTTAGAAGCACAAATTCAAGAAGCTTCTGCTCCCCATCCGGATACTGTTCTGCAGCAAGTAAATCAAAAGCGTTTTCGTCAATGCTTCCGCTTCCCGACAATTCAGTTTCTGCGGAGGTTTTTACCTGATACTGTTGCCGCCCATCATTGCCGGCTGTAGGTTCCAGATCAATTGCATCGCTGTTTTCTTCGACAGTCCGGATTCCCTTCAGGATGTCCGCAAACTGATCCCGCATCACAAAATTGCGCGCCTTGAACTGCATCAACCGGTTTGTCCATTTTTTCCACGGGGACGATGTATCCGCTCTGTCAAAACCTGCTTCACAAGCTTCGGCCCAAGAAAAAGAACCCGTCGCCACTTCAAAACCTTTCCGTTTGATCCGGCAATAGAATGTCCAGGCGGTCGTTTTCCGCTCACCCTCAGCCCATTCCTTTATTTCTTCAAGCAGTCCGGAAGCCCGGACAACCGCCATGACCGCATCGCCGTAAATGCCGGGCCTACCATTTATAACAGCAATGTTCTGGACGCTCGCCATTGGTGACAACCCAATTTCCGCGCCCATTTGCATGGCGACAAAAACAGCTTCCGGTGTCTGTATGCATTTCGGCATAAGTCCGGAAGACGACATTATTTTTGCCAGCTTGATTGTCTCGTCAATTCCCCTCGGAATTATCCCAAAGGAGCGCTTTTGTACCATCGGTAAATTTTCTTCCATAACCACCTCCTTGATTTCAGCAGTTGACCGGTGAACGGTGAACGGCCTTTATGCTTTGATGATTGCAGATTCAGTTTCGTAAATACGGATTCCAGGGATTTCCCTGATCCCACTTTTGACGGCCTGATTCACAGATACCTTATCAACCACAAGATATTTCGCAGGGATAAGACTGATGTCCAAAATATCCCAAACCCAGTCTTTCCGGAGATGGACGGAAGACCCGGTTTCCGAGCGAAAAACCTTTTGAACAGGTACAACCGGTGCAACCACAACCGGGGCTGTCACTTCGGGTTCCATCGGTACGGCTGGTTCTCCATTTTGAACCGCTTTCCGCGCCTCGGCTTCTCGCTGGGCGTTCAATGCCGCTGCCCTTGCGTTGAGCTGCTGTTGTATCTTTGCGGCCTCAATGCGAGCCAGCTCTTGGCTCACCCGCTGTTCCATCTGCACTTTGGTTATATGTGCCTGAAGACCGGCTTTCAATTTTTGCTCGATTTCATCCAGAGAATCACGAAAGACCTTCACGAAATTATTTACGGTCTTCACGAACTCCCCGGGCGCCTCGATGATTTCCTTTCGCTTTTTTTCGATGGCTGTTGTCAGTTTCCTGGCCTGGCCCGCCATTGTAATGGCCTCGTTGTGTGTTTGCTCGTCTTCGACGACGTGTGCGAATGCCTGCGCCTTCATCCGTTCGATTTCCGGCAAGTACATCTTCTTCAGTACCAGACAGGCATTATTCGAATCATTGATGCCTATCCCCGCCGGTGTGGTTTGAACTACCGCCGGCGCTTCATCTGCCGTATCATTGACCGCTGCCATGAAGTCCATTATTACCTCCCCGTTCCCCCTCTGAATAAAACCGTTTACCAGCCGATGCTCTTGTGTCGACCACAAGAGCGCTTACCGTTGTCCGTGAACGGTCAACGGCCTTTTTTAAAATATCTGTAAGCGCCCAGCGCATTCAAAAACGCCATCCATGGCTCTCCATCGATATCGATTTCGGTCGAGATCGGGCTGCCGCCGGTTTTTTTCAGTCGAACGGCCAGTCCACGTTTAACATCATATCCGTTGGTCCTTGCCAGGTGGGCGTATGCCGCTATTTGCGGCAGCCATGTTTTCGATGCGGTTATGGGTGTTTTGTAATCGATTACGGTCAATCCGGTATCGCCCGACATTTTGACGATGGCATCCGGGTGCCCCATGTAACCGAGTTTGGGGTCGGCAAGCTCCATTTCGACAGCCCGAAATTCCGATACGGCCCGGCTCGACCAATCCAGAAAACTCTTGAAGTAACCTTTTTCCTCCTGCAATAAAAAGCAATCCGCCCACAGTCCATTGACGTGGGCAGCGCATGCTGCATGCACCCGGCTCCCCCGTGCGGCCGCTGCCGCTAAAATATCCGGGCGGATCTCCGAAAAATCTGTAAATGGAGATAGAACTGTTGTTACGGATGGGTGTTGCATCGAACAGATGTTGGGTAGGGGCGACTGGCCGGTCACCTGTTCTTGGCTGTTAGTCTTCATTCCACTACCTCCAAATCCAAAAATGCACTTTGAGCATTGCAACTGTGATACGGCCGTTGACCATTCACCGTTCACCGTCAACGGTCAACGGCTTTATATGACCGCTCCTGGCTTAAGGCTTTATTGCAAAGGGGATTTTGAATTGCTGCATTTGGATTTCATTGTCTCTTATCCGTCATGTTGCTGATGATCTGTCGCAGAGTTTCGGGTGGGGCTTCCATCCACTCGGCGGGGGTTGATCGGGTGACTTCAGCCAGGCGCTTGGCGACTGACCAGGAAGGTCGTTTTTTTCCACTCAATATCTCGCTGATAAACCCCGAGCTGATATTCAATGTTTTTGCAATGAATTGTTGAGTTATTTTTTTCATACCTCGCTTTTAGTGAAAACATTTACCTTTGTCAAGCTAAATGTGAGAAAAAAAGTAGTTGCTATTTTATTCTCAATCGGCGATAATAATAACCATGGATTTTGAACCTTCATATTTGATATTTCATGCGGCCCTGTGTCATCTTGCTGATACAAAATGGAAACGCAAGCTCAAGATAATTGCATTAAATGCAAATATATCAAGTGGATATATTTCAGATTTAATCTATAAGAAGAAAAAAGCATCTTACAAAAATCAAAAAGCAATTGTCGCGGCAATGGGTGAAACGTGGGAATCTTTCAATGATATTGGTCTATCCATTATGGAAACAGGAAGTCCTCATAAATCTATAACTGGAAAGGGTGGAACAATGGCAGAAAATTACGAGGACCTGAAAAAACGAATTCAGCAATTGGAACAAATAATATTCAGTCAGAGGTTATCGCTCCCTGATGAACAGAAAGATGATTCTCCGAAAATTGAAATACTGTCCCCATTTTTGGATCAGGAGGTCGGGTATCCGCTCAAGACCGTTATTGGAACGATTTCTGAAAGTATTTCAAGTGACTTGGTTGTGTTAATTGGGCATCGGGAGCTTGCAGAAAATGGGATTGCCATCAGGGTAGATAGGCAGGCGACAATATTTTCAGGGAATACGTTCAGGGCGGATAATATTTATCTGGGATCTGAGGAATTGGGAATCAACGAAACATTTGAAATAACCGCTTTGATTGTTAACAAAATTGTATTTGATGGGCTTGATATATGCGGTGGAGGTAAAGCATTTTCACAACTTCCCCCGCACATCTCAAAAACAACCACTCTTGTGAAACGAGTAAAATAAAGTATTGTTGCCCCCAATTCCGAACAAACAGGAATTGATCCTGCTGAAGGCGATCGACGATGAATACACGCTACATCCGTTTTATGGCATCAGAACTCTGAAATGCACAGAGGATACCTGGAGCGACTTTCCGGCGAAGGTTTGAGCGTGCAGACAGTTGAAATTTGATGTGCCGACTTGGGGGCGGATGTCAAACCAGTCGTTGCCAGAGCGTTTCTGCCTGCTGGAATCAAAGGTGGCAACGGTCTCTCTGGTGATCAGTGCGGCCAAAGAGATACGAACATATCAAGCCCGCAGATTTTAGCGTTCATACGGATGATCTGTTTATTTACCCTGCACCATTGGCACGTTTTTTGACGAGGAAATTACACGACAGCATAAAACGATGTAAAGGCGATGTAAAAAACCACCATAAACCAAACAAGGACTTACTGCACTTAGCAGTAAGTCCTTGTTATATTTGGCGCGCCTGACAGGATTCGAACCTGTGACCTACGGATTAGAAGTCCGTTGCTCTATCCAGCTGAGCTACAGGCGCAATCAATCACATTCATGATTGGTTGATTATCACAGGAATTGATGGTTGTAAATAAAAAATTCTGATGGACAGATGCTTATTCTACTGATACATTCCATACAGTCGTTTAATATCCATAAGAATGTTTTGTTTCGAAAATTTTAAACGTACGTTTTGATATTTGAAAAATGAAGTTTTCATTATTCGAGGTAACGGTATCTTTTTATGAAAAAACAGAAAATAACTTGGGACCCCGCCTCTGACGACAAAGCGCTTATTCGTTATGACCCGCTTCAGCGCTACCTGTCAGAGATCAGTCATTATAAGTTAATTACCCGTGAACGGGAGAAAGAACTGGGGTTAAGAATTCAGGAGGACAACGATACTGAAGCTGCTTATGAGCTGGTCACATCAAATCTGCGGCTGGTGGTTAAGATTGCGCTTGAATTTCAACGGATGTGGATGCAGAATCTTCTGGATTTGATTCAGGAAGGAAATATCGGGCTGATGCAGGCTGTAAAAAAATTTGATCCCTATAAAAATGTCAAATTTTCTTATTACGCATCTTTCTGGATTAAAGCATATATTCTTAAATTTATTATGGATAACTGGAGACTGGTCAAAATTGGCACCACGCAGGGCCAGAGAAAGCTGTTTTTCAAATTAAAAAAAGAAAAGCAGAGTTTGATTGACCAGGGGTTTGATCCCAAACCGAAACTCTTGTCTGAAAAGCTGGGAGTGTCCGAGCGGGAAGTTATTGATATGGACCAGCGGCTTGATGGATGGGATATTTCTCTGGATACTCCCATAAAAGAGGATTCTGACACGGATCGGATTGATTTTGTCAGTTCGGAAGCTGAGTCTGCGGAAGATCAAATGGCTAAAAAAGAGATTGAAACACTTTTGCACAATAAAATTGACGATTTTAAAAAAACCATGTCTTCAAGAGAACTTGAAATATTTGAACTGCGGATATACTCCGATTCACCGGTAACGCTCCAGGAAATCGGAGATAAATACAACATATCCCGAGAACGGGTTCGGCAAGTTGAAAAAAATATCATCAGGAAGATCAAAGAGTATTTTGAAAATGAACTGCCGGATTTTGCATCCTACATTGAAGATGGGTTGTCAATATAACAATGATGTATTAGTATAACAGTGATTTATAGGTTTTGGATATCTTCAATGTTTCAGGCAGTGCGTGATTTTTGAAGTCATGCGGGAGTGTTTATGAATTTGTGTCAGATTCCACTGGTCCTCTATGCAGGGGCCTTTTTGTTTTTATCGGGATGCACATCATTGTTACATACAGTTTCTCAGGATGTTCAGCCTTCCGAAGAGCAGCATTCAGTGCTATGGAAAACTCAGCCTGGTGACGAAAGCATTTATTTCTATTATACAGAATCCCAATTGCAGTGGGCGAAAGGAAATCTGGACAAGGCTACCAGTTTCCTCGAAAAGGCAATACATAAAGACCCTGAATCCGCCTATCTGAAAACCGAACTGGCCATGCTTTATCTTCAGCAAAAAGATGAAGATAAATCGTTGTCTGTTGTGAAATCAATTCTGGCAAAGAAGCCCGATGATATGGATGCACTCATCATTTTCGGCAGAATATCTCAAAGCCAGAATAAAATTGATGAAGCCATACGTGTTTATGAAAGTTTGATGAACAGGGATACAACGCAACAGAATATTTATTTGTTGTTAGGCGATCTGTACATGAATGCCGAAGACTGGTCAAATGCTTTACGGGTATATACGTTGTTGATTGAAAAGTTTCCAGAATCATATCCAGGCTACTTTTTTATGGGTAAAATTTATTCTCGCCAAGGTGATTTACCCCGTGCTGAAGCAGCATTTAAGAAAACGCTTGAAGTCGAGCCAGACCTTGAAGAACCATGGTTTGAACTCATCCAACTGTATCAACTACAGGACAGGTATGATCTCATAGAAACCGCCTATCAGGATATTCTGAAAGTGGCTCCGGGTGATATTCGAGCGTTGATGGGTCTGGGAATTATTTACAGCACTCAAGAAAAGAATGATAAGTCGCAAGCGATTTTCAGCCTGCTGGGAATGAAAAGTACAACAGACCAGAATGTAATCAAAAGCATTTTACAGTATTATATCGAGCAGAAGAAATATTCGGAAGCGGTTTTGATACTGGAAAGCATGCTAACCGCAGTACCCGACAGTTCCGAAATCCATTATGTGGCGGGTATTGCCTATGAAGGGCTGGGAGATAGAGAAAAAGCCATTGCTCACTTTAAACAGATATCGCCATCAGCCAAGTTTTATCCGGGAGTGGTTGCCCAGGTTTCTTTTTGGTATCAGGAACAGGGAAAAATTTCTGAAGCCATAGACTTTATCCAATTAGCCATTCAGAAAGTTCCGGATAACCCTGATTTTCGCCTGTACCTGGCCACATTTTATGAAGAAACGGGAGACACGGATAAAGCCCTGGAATCGATTCAGCATGGACTGAAGATAGATAATGAAAATGATCAGCTTTATTTTCGTCTCGGAGTAATTTTTGATAAAATGGGTCGTAAAACTGATTCCATAGATGCCATGAAAACAGCGCTCAGGATAGATCCCCAAAACCCCAGCGCGCTTAATTATCTTGGTTATACCTATGCGGATTTGGGGCAAAATCTGGATGAGGCCGAGCAGTTAATTCGGCAGGCTTTAACCTATAAGCCGGATGACGGATATATTACCGACAGTCTCGGTTGGGTATATTATAAAAAGGGGCTTTATCGTGAAGCACTTGAATATCTTGACAAAGCAGTAAAACTGATTCCTGATGATCCCACGATTCTGGAGCATATCGGAGATACATATCTGAAGCTTAATCATCCGCAGAAAGCATTGGATTATTATCGTCTTGCGCTGGAGAAAAAAGAAAACGAGAAAACCGATTTGCAGGAAAAAATCCGGGAACTCGAAACAAGGGGGCTTTAAACGCTATGCGTTACGCTTCTTTTGCTTGGCTGTTTACAATTGCCATGCTTGTATCCGGATGCAGCATGCTGAGCCAAACCCCTTCACAGATAGTAAATCAGCCGGAATCACCGGAAGTTACCAGAATCTTGATGAATCTCAGTCAGATTAACGCAGATATATCGACATTCAAAGGTACGGGAAAGATCAAGCTCTGGAAAAAAGACGGCTCTCAGATAGTTCGATCAGCCTGGACAGTCGCTCGTCCGAATAAAATTCGGGTTGTGATACAGGGAATCACAGGATTTCCTGTGGCCAGCATGGCAGCCGATGGTAAACGGTTTTATATGCTATCCTACGGTCAGGATAGTTTTTACCAGGCTGAGGTTCAAGATCCCAGCCTGGAGAAAATAGTGTCTATCCCAGTGACTGCGGGAGACATCATCAAACTGATTTCCGGAGTCGTTCCGATTCGCAAATACCAGTCGAGTACATTGCTTCCATGGTCATCTCAAAACGGTTATATATTATCTCTAATGGGGGAGAAGGGAACCGTTATAGAAAAGATATACCTGGATCAGACGCAAATGCGGGTTCAGCATATAGAGATGTTTACCCTTAAGGGACGACTGGCCTACCGTGTGGGTTTTAATGGAGAAACCGAAGTTGAAGGCTTCATAGTTCCTGCCAGGCTCGTTTTCAATGATGATGACGGATCAGGTTTTCAACTGGATATGGATCAATTCTGGCCCAATACGCCTGTGTCTTCGGACATGTTTGTGATTACACCGCATGGATGAGGAATCTCATGACCCTGCCTTTTAAAGCAGTCGCCCTTGAAGCCCGCCTGAAATCCTGCCGAAATGTTATCACTCTTGGTGTCAAGCCAAATTTTTCCGACTACACCACAGCCGAGGCCAGGCTTATTCTTAATTCCCGAAAGGTCTATTATCCGTCGCCATTTTATGCCGATCTTCTTGATACCGCAGGCATTGCCACTTTTCCGAGTTACCATACATATAAATTTGTCCAGGACAAGATCAAGCAGACCGCCCTTTTAAATATTTTGGGCATTCCCCATCCGCGGACCCGTGTATTTTATGGAAAACGTCAGATCGCCTCCATAACTCAGCATTTTAGTTTTCCGTTTATTGCCAAAATTCCCAGAGGTTCAGCCATGGGAAGGGGCGTTTTTCAAATTCAAACCCCTGAAGACATGGAGCGCTACACGCAAATTACATCCACAGCTTATATTCAGGAATATCTGCCTATAGATCGGGATATTCGTGTGGTTGTGATCGGGAATCGCGTGGTTCATGCGTACTGGCGGATTGCGCCTGCAGGTAATTTCCGTTCCAATGTAGCGGTTGGCGGGATCATCAAACTTGATCAGATTCCCGGCCCTGCTCTGGATATTGCCCTTCATACGGCTCTGAAATGTCGCTGGGATGATGTGGGAATCGACATCTGTCTATGCAATGGTCAGTACTATGTCATTGAAGCCAATATGAAATATGGCAAGGAAGGATTCCGGCAGGCCGGAATTGATTATTATCACCTGATGGAGTCAATGATCGAAAATGGTGAAATCTGAATATGTTCCCCATATTGTTCAGCAGGCGTTAAATCAGCGGGAGATTGACTATCTCTGCCCGATTGGGGCATTCAGCCAACATGGAATTCGGCGTGTTTCAGACCTGCATGAAGACACCGATTTCCGTCAGTCGTTTTCGATTGATGGAGACCGGATTCTCCACTCGCTGGCTTATACACGGTATATCGACAAAACTCAGGTTTTTTATCTGGTTCAGAATGATCACATCACTCACCGGGTGCTTCATGTGCAACTGGTCTCCAAAATTGCACGAACCATCGGCCGATTTATAGGCTTGAATGAAGACCTGATTGAAGCCATCTCCCTGGGTCACGACATCGGCCATACGCCTTTTGGGCACGATGGTGAAACATTTTTATCTGAAATATGCCGAGCAAACGGAGTCGGCTCTTTTCTTCACAATCTTCAAAGTGTCCAGTTTCTGGATCGCGTTGAACGCAAGGGAAAGGGATGGAATCTTTGCCTTCAAACATTGGATGGCATTCTCTGCCATGATGGCGAAATTCATAATCAGCGGCTTGAGCCCTTGCGCATCAAGACTTTTGAAACTCTTGAAAGTGAAATGGCTGCAAAACAAAATAATCCGGCCTTTGGGCTGACACCCATGACACTCGAAGGGTGTGTGGTTCGTATGGCGGATACTGTCAGTTACATCGGCAGGGACATTGAAGACGCCATTCGCCTGAACATGATCCGGCGATCCGATCTTCCCCCCCAAAGCGTCAAGGTTCTGGGAAGCACCAATGGAACCATTGTCTATCGTCTGGTAATGGATATCATTCAAAACAGCTTTCAAAACACCTACACAGCCTTCAGCCCCGAAGTTTCAGATGCCCTTGAATCTTTAAAAGCTTTCAATCTCGAACGCATCTATATGAGTCCTAAAATAAAAAGCCATACTGTTGTTATTCGAAATCTGTTTCATCTGTTGTTTGAGCGGTATATTATTGATATTGAAAAAGAAAATCAAAACTCGGTCATTTTTTCAGGGTTTCTGAAGGATATGTCGGCTGGCTATCTTAGCTGCCACCGTCCGGCTGAAATCGTGCGGGATTTTATTGCAGGAATGACAGACCGGTATTTTCTGGCCCAGTGCCCGGAAAATCTTAGGCCATCACCGCGACCTTTTTAGCACGATTCATTCAGAGTACCCAAACATTGCAAACATCAAAAAAAGGAAAACAGCATGAAAATATCATTTATAAGTGTTTTTGGCTTTATTATCCTGATGTTTACATTGGTTGCATGGGCCGCGTCTGTTCCGGATACTGAGCAGACGAGAGACTCAACGACCGCAAAAACCACAGCGGAAGACAATATTCAACAGAAACCGCAGACGATGGAGGGTAGTGCTTCCATGCGTGTCTTGTGGACAGTTTCCGGATATAAAATAGGCACAAATGCGCTGTGGGGGAATGAAGAAGCACGCAATATGCTTTTTAAGCCGTTGGACATAACTGCAACTACGATTACCTTTGATGGCAATAAATGCAGCAATGTCATTTTTAAAAAAGAAATAGTAAAGACTAAAGAATACTTGGATAATTTCTTTCATGCCACACCTCAACTTCTTGATATTGCAACTGATACAGTTGAACTGATGAAGACCGATTGCAATCTGCCCGGATTTGCAGAATACTTGCGCTTGAGAGACAGGCGGTTGGTTATTCATATAAACGGGGTTTTCTTTTACTTTGAACCGACGGTAAATTACTGATGTAATCGTGATAAACTCCCCGGTTTCGTATTATTCCCGGCCGCTGGCCGCCCTGCTATTGGCCCTAATGGTCGGCATTCTGACGGGCTACGGGGCGCCGGACCATTGTTTATGGGTATGGCCAGTGGCTATAGCCGGAATATCAGGAATCCTTTACGGAATTATTCGCCGCTCTCAGATATGGTTTTCGCCGCTTGTCCTATTTGTTGCCGCAGGCTATTTTTCAATTCAGCCGTGGGTAACTTCCCAACTACCAGATCACCATATTTCACACTTTACCAACTCTACCTCGTTGAACATAGTCGGCAGCATGGACTCTCCCGCCTGGACCGATAACCAGCGCCAGAAATTCGATTTAACTGTTGAAACCCTGGAAAGCGGCGACAGCATTGTTCCGGTTACTGGCAAACTCCGGGTAACCCTTGAGGGTGAGTCACTGGAACTGAACATGGGGGATAGCATCAGTTTTACAGGCAAAATCCACCCGCTTCGCAATTTTCAAAACCCTGGCGGATTCGATTACCGGCAGTACATGGCGTTTAACGGCATTTACGGATCTGTTTTTGTTCAAAGTAGCGAGATCAAACAGACAACGCCACATCGGGGCGGTTTTTTTCAGTGGATTTACCGCATTCGAAAGACCGTATCCCAAACCCTGGACAATATCGGCGAAGCAGATGAACGGGCGGTGTTAAAAGCCCTTCTCATAGGGGAACGCAGCGATGTTTCAGACCGGATAATGGAGAATTTCAGCAAAGCCGGAGTCAGTCATTTACTGGCTATCTCCGGGCTTCATGTCGGGATTGTTGCAACGACTTCTTTTTTCATGTTTCGATGGATGCTCAGTTGGTTTCCATTCTTCCTCTACCGAGCATGGACGCGAAAAGGCGCCGCAATTCTATCCATGATCCCGGTTCTGGGATATGGCCTTGTTTCCGGCATGTCGCCATCTACCCAAAGAGCCGTAATCATGATCCTCATCTTCTTGATGACATTTCTGATTCATAAGGAACACGAGTCGTTAAACACCTTGGCCACAGCGGCAATTCTGATTCTGATACTTCACCCACCCTCCCTTTTTGCCATTTCTTTTCAGCTCTCCTTTGCATCGGTTTTTGCCATTCTCTATTTTCTTCCCAGGTTCTGGCAACCGGACAATTATGCCCCAGATATCCGAAAGCGCATCAAGAATTACAGTTACTCGTCCCTGTGGATAACCCTGTCTGCAACCCTTGGCGTTCAGCCGCTTGTGATGGTTTATTTTAACCAGATATCCCTGATCAGCCCGATTGCCAACTTTATCCTGGTTCCGCTTGTGGGTTTTGGGGTGGTCCCACTGGGACTGGTATTCGCCTGCATATCGCTGATTTCACCAATCGCTTCCCTGTGGGGACTTGAACTTGGTGCTGCAATTCTGAAAATGTCACTGAACATCACTGATTTTTTTGCAAACCTTCCGTTTTCCGCTGTCAAGACCATAACGCCTTCCTTGCTGGAAGTGATTTGCGCTTATACACTGCTATTGACGTTGATCACATTGAAGCAAAAACCTGTGTCGGATTCACAGATGTTAAGATATCTTACACTGCGAAAGAAGGAAGGCTTGTCAACTGGCGTAAAAAACATTTTGATTGTCTTGTCTGTCGCCTCGGCAATCATACTTGGCATGGATGCAGTTTACTGGGGATATCAACGATTTTTCCGCTCCGATTTTAGGGTGACAGTCCTGGATGTCGGCCAGGGGACCGCCAGTCTTCTGGAATTTCCCAAGGGCCAGGTCATGCTGATTGATGCCGGTGGTTTTGCAGGTTTTTCCGCGTTTGATATGGGGAAAATGGTCGTGGCGCCGTTGTTGTGGCGGAAAAAAATCAGGTCGGTGGACATTCTGGTACTGTCCCATGCCAACAGCGACCATGTAAATGGGATGGCCTACATCGCCGAACATTTCCATGTGAAAGCCTTATGGGCAAACACAGAGCCGGAAAGTAGCTCTGGATACCGGCGGTTTATGGACGTTCTTAGGCAATGCAGCCTGTTTCCCGTGGACTTTAAAACCTTTCCCCGACATCATGAAATTAATGGCGTGTCCCTGGATATCGTCAACCCACCGCCGGATTTCATGGAGAGGCAGGAAACCTGGCGGGATATCAACAATAATTCCCTTGTGATTCACGCCAGTTTTGGAACTATCGCCATGCTTTTCCCAGGAGACATCAAATCCGGGGCTGAAAAAGAAATGCTCTCCCTGTATGGAGATCGTCTTCAAAGCCGAGTTCTGGTTGCCCCGCACCACGGTAGCAAAACATCGAGTACCATAGCTTTTGTTGAGACAATAAAACCGGATACTGTGATTTTTACAACCGGCTTGAAGAATCGCTTTAATTTTCCACATCCATCAGTTGTAAGGCGTTATCAGGATATGGGCGCAACACTGCTGAATACCGCGATCCACGGTGCAGTTCAAATCTGCACGGACGGAAATACGCTGACAATCCAGCCGCTCATGAAATAAGGATGCCTGATTTTTCAATATTTCCGAAAAATCATTATTTAACGCCTATCAAAATGATCATGACAGCGATCTTAATAATTGTCATGTGTTTGGCTAACGGATATGAGTAGCATGCAATTGGCAATGGAGAAAAACTGATGAAATGACAGGATGTTAAAGCATAGTGCGAAATTGAATCGATTACTCTTTTCACGCCCATCAAAGCATGAATACTGGATCGACATCAAGTGTTACAGTTACCTGTGGATGGTGAATATCTTTT
>SESB01001852.1_pt1 | contig 13124 bp, 14 predicted proteins | sample 3171441 | NCBI WGS metagenome assembly SESB01 (sample SAMN06051867, study PRJNA518727) | freshwater metagenome | biome: subpolar coniferous forest; feature: holomictic lake; material: water; isolation source: holomictic Lake 227, 6 m depth | place: Canada: near Kenora, Ontario | collected...
GCCATTCAGCACTCTAAGGACTCTGAGGAGGACTCCACCCGATGCCCTATACGCGACCCGACGCGCTGGTCAGCACCGACTGGTTGGCCAATCACCTGACGGCGCCCGACGTCAGAATCGTTGACGGGACCTATTTCCTGCCCGACACCGGCCGCAACGCCAAGGCCGAGTATGCGGGCTGTCATATCCCCGGCGCGGTGTTCTTCGACATCGAGGAGATTTCCGACACCGGCTCCGACCTGCCCCACATGCTGCCGCCGCCCGAGAAGATTTCGTCGCGCATGCGCGCCCTCGGCCTCGGCGACGGCAACCGCATCGTCGTCTACGACGCCCACGGCCTGATGTCGGCGGCGCGGGTGTGGTGGATGCTGCGGGTGTTCGGCCATCGCGACGTCGCCGTGCTCGACGGCGGTCTGCCCAAGTGGCTGGCGGAAAACCGCCCGACCGAAGATTTGCCGCCCGCCCCGCGCACCCGCCACTTCACCGCCACCTACAATCACACCCTGGTGCGCGAAGTGGACCAGATGCTGGCCAACGTCGCCTCCAGGCAAGAGCAGGTGGTGGACGCCCGCGGCGCCCCCCGCTTCCTGGGCGAAGCCCCCGACCCCTGGCCCGGCCGCCGCGCCGGCCATATTCCGGGCGCCGTCAACCTCCCCTATACCGACCTGCTCGACCCCGAGACCAAGACGGTGCTGCCAGCCGAACAGATCGAGGCCCGCTTCCGCAAGGCCGGAATCGACCTCGCGAAGCCGGTGGTGGCGAGTTGCGGCAGCGGCGTCACCGCCTGCGTCCTCGCCCTCGGCCTCTACCTGATCGGCAAGGACGACGCCGCGGTCTATGACGGCTCCTGGGCGGAATGGGGCCTGCGTCAGGACCTGCCGGTGGCGACCGGAGCCTGAGCGGCACCCCCACCGACGCCGAACGGGCGGCCCCGGTGCCGCCCGGTTCGCTGCGAGTGGTGGTGACCTACCTCGAAATGCGTGCGGCTCCGAAGCGGACTTCGGGGCCGCCGCCGTTTGCGGATGTGGCACTGCGCCGGTTGGTGAAGCCGAGCGTCGCCGCCTACCGTTTCCTCTACGACAGCGTCGGCGAGCCCTGGCTGTGGAACGAGCGGCGCCGACTCGGCGAAACCGCGCTCCGCGCCGTGATCGAGGACCCGCGGCTGGAAATCCTGGTGCTGACCGTCGCCGGCCGGGTCGCCGGTTTCGCCGAGATCGACCACCGCCCCGCCCCCGACAGCCGCCTCGCCTATTTCGGCCTGCTGCCGGCCTATATCGGCCGCGGCCTCGGCCGCTGGTTCCTCGCCCGCGCCGTCGAGCGGGCCTGGAAGAGCCGGCCGCGCCATCTGCTGGTCAACACCTGCAGCTTCGACCATCCCGCCGCCCTGCCGCTTTACCGGCGAGCCGGCTTCACTGTGGTCGAGCATGTCGAGCGGACCTTCCGCGACCCGCGCCTCGCCGGCATTCTTCCCCTCGGCGCCGCCCCCCACATCCCGCTCGCCGCACCGCCCGAGCCGCCGTCGCCGGACACGGTGGTGGTTGACTTCCTGCGAGTCTGGGGGGAGAACGGACGTCCCCCCCACCGCGAGGATACCGATTCATGAGCACCGGCGATCATCAGACCCCGCGCGCCCGTCTGGCCGCCGCCGGCCTCGCCCTGTTGCTGGCCGCCTGCGCCTCCAGCGGCGGCGCCACCCCGCCCGGCACCGCCGCTCCCGACGCGCCCGGCGGCGAGCCGGTGGCCGCCCGCCTGCAGAGCCTGCCCGAATGGCTGGCCGATGTGCGGGCGGAAGCGGTGCGGCTGGGTATCCACGGCAGCACCGTCGACACCGCCTTCGCCCATGTCCGCATTCTCGACCGGGTGCTGGAGCTGGATTCGACCCAGCCCGAATTCTCCCGCCAGGTCTGGAGCTACCTCGACAGCGCCGTTTCCGACGACCGCGTGCAGCAGGGCAAGGCCCGCATCGCCGCATCGCGCGATCTCCTGGCCAAGGTCTCGGCCGAATACGGGGTGCCGGCGGAACTCATCGTCGCCTTCTGGGGCGTCGAGAGCGATTACGGCCACGATTACGGCAGTTGGCCGGTGATCGACGCCCTCGCCACCCTCGCTTACAAGAGCCGCCGCCCCGCCTTCTTCCGCAACGAGCTGCTGGCGGCGCTGCGCATCCTCGACAACGGCGACATCCCGCTGGAGCAGCTCAAGGGCTCGTGGGCCGGCGCCATGGGCCAGACCCAGTTCATCCCCACCATCTTCCTCAAGCACGCCGTTGACTATGACGGCGACGGCCGGCGCGACATCTGGAACAGCCTGCCCGACGTCTTCGCCTCCACCGCCCATTTCGTCAAGATCGGCAATGGCTGGCGCCCCGGCGAGAGCTGGGGCGAGGAGGTGCGGGTCCCCGCCGATTTCCCCTGGGATCAGGCCGAATACACCATCCAGAAGCCGATAAGCGAGTGGCTGGCCCTCGGCGTGAAGTCGGTGAGCGGGGCGCCGCTGGCCGACACCGGCGCAGCCGCCATCCTCGCCCCCGGCGGCCACACCGGGCCGGTGTTCCTGCTGCGGGAAAACTTCCGCGCCATCATGCGCTACAACCCCTCCACCAGCTACTCCCTGGCGGTGGCCCTGCTGGCCGACCGCATGGCCGGCAAGGGCCGCATCGTCGCCCCCTGGCCGCGCGAGGAGGAAGCCCTAAGCCGCTCCGAACGCATCGAACTCCAGGAGCGGCTGGCCGCGCTGGGGCTGGCCTCGGGCAAGGCCGACGCGCTGATCGGCCCCAACACCCGCACGGCGCTCCGCGCCTTCCAGAAATCCCTCGGCGAGGTCCCCGACGGCTTCGCCACCAAGCGCCTGCTCGGCAAGCTGCGCGCCCGCACCGGAGGTCACGCATGATCCGTTTCGCCCTGCCGTTTTTTCTCGCCGTCCTCGCCCTCACCACCGCCCGTCCGGCGGCGGCGATCGACCATTGCGCCAACGCCAACACCACCGTCGAACTCTCGGAATGCGCGGTGGCAAACTACAAGGATGCGGATCAGGTCCTCAACCAAACCTACGCCGCTTTCAAGAAGACCCTCGACGCCCAAGGCGCCAAACTGTTGCTGGAGGCCCAGCGGGCCTGGATCAAATTCCGCGACGCCAACTGCGAGGTGGTCGCCGACTCCGGCCGGGGCGGCACCCTGGTGGCCATGCTCACCACCAATTGCCTCGCCGACATGACCACCGCCCGCGCCAAGGAACTCAGCGAGCAGGCCAAGGGGCTGGGGAACTGAGCCACCGTCGGACATGGTGGGTCGCCGCTCTGGCGGGAGGTGCGCTAGCCCTGCCGGTCTCGCCTCCGGCGCTGGCGGAGGAGTGCGCCGCCGCCCCCGGCATCGACGCCATGGTGACGTGTGCAGAAGCCGCCTACGCCACGGCCGACCGCCGGCTCAACCGCTCCTACGCCGCCGCCCGCGAGGCGCTGGCGGCCGAACAGGGCGGCACGTTGCTGCTCGACGCCCAGCGCCTGTGGCTGAAGTTCCGCGACGCCGACTGCCGCGTGGTGGCCAACCACACCCGCGGCGGCCTGCTGGCCCGCTTCCTGTGGTTCAGCTGTCTCGCCGACCACTCGGAGGCGCGGGCGACCGCCCTCGACGCCCAGGCCAAGGGGCTGGGGAACTGACTCTCAGCGCGGCTTGAAGAAGGCGGCGGCCCCCTCGAGAGCCGCCTTCTTGCTCGCGATCATGGCGCGGGCGCGCTCGACCTCGCCCTGAAGATCGACGATGTAGTCCTCGAGGTCGGCGATCGACATCGGCTGCAGGTCTTTTAGGACCGGCTTCTTCTTCTTTTGCGGCTCCAGCTCGTCGGTGTCGAAGGCCATGGCCGGAAACTCCCTCGCGGTGACGGTCCCCTGTTCTACTCCGGGCGGGGTTCGGGCGAAAGGCGCTTTGTCGGCGGCGGCTTTCCCGGTTGTCCGCCCCGTGTGGGCAGACTACACTCTTGGCCCGCAGAGACCCGACCGCCAGGGAGGATTGGCCGTGAAAACGCTTTCGACTCCAATCATCGTCACCCTGCTGGCCATCCTGGTGCCGCTTTCGGGAGCCGGCGCCGCCGACAAAACGGTCTACGACATGGCCGGCAGCAATCCCGGCGGTGGCGAGCGCGGCTACCACGGGACCGTCACCCTTGAGACCCAGGGGCAACTCGTGAAGGTGACCTGGACGCTCGCCGATGGCAGCGAGGTCAGCGGCACCGGCATCATCACCGGCGACACCATGGCGGTGGGCTATCCCTCGGGCCGGAGCTACGGCGTCGGCATCTATCGCCGCGACCCGGTCACCGAGATCGTCGACGGCTACTGGACCCTGTCCGGTTCCACCACCTTCGGTACCGAGCGCTGGACGCCGCAGCGCTGACCGGCCTTTCACGATAACGAGGTTTCCCGATGACCGCCCTGCCCGCGACCATGACCGCCATCGAAATCGCCGAACCCGGCGGCCCCGAGCAGTTGCGCCCAACCACCCGGCCGCTGCCGGTGCCCGACGCCGGCGAGGTGCTGCTGGAGGTGGCGGCGGCGGGGGTCAACCGTCCCGACGTCATCCAGCGCCAGGGCTACTACGCGCCGCCGCCGGGAGCCTCGGACATCCCGGGGCTCGAGGTGTCGGGCCGCGTCGTCGCCCTCGGGCCGGAGGTGAGCGGGCTGGCGGTCGGCGATGTGGTCTGCGCCCTGCTGGCCGGTGGCGGCTACGCCGACTATTGCGCCGTGCCCGCCGCCCAATGCCTGCCGGTGCCCGCGGGGATGGATTTGGTGACCGCGGCGGCGGTGCCGGAAACCTTCTTCACCGTCTGGCACAACGTCTTTGAGCGGGGAGCCCTCAGGGCCGGCGAATCGCTGCTGGTCCATGGCGGCTCCAGCGGCATCGGCACCACGGCGATTCAGCTCGGCCGCGCCTTCGGGGCTCGCGTCTTCACCACGGCCGGCAACGCCGAGAAGTGCCGGGTGTGCGAGGAGTTGGGCGCCTTCCGCGCCATCGACTACAGCCGCGAGGATTTCGTGGCGGTGATCAAGGAGGCGACGGGCAAGAAGGGCGTCGACGTCATCCTCGACATGGTCGGCGGCGACTACCTGCCGCGGAATTTGGAGGTTCTCGCCGCCGATGGTCGCCACGTCAGCATCGCCTTCCTCAAGGGGCCGAAAGCCACCCTCAACCTGATGCCGCTGATGCTGAAGCGCCAGACCCTCACCGGCTCCACCCTGCGCCCCCGCCCGGTGACGGAAAAGGGCCGCATCGCACAAGCCTTGCGGGAAAAAGTCTGGCCGCTGCTGGAGAGCGGCGCGGTCAAGGTGGTGCTCCACCGCACCTTCCCGCTCGCCGAAGCCGCCGAGGCCCACCGCCTGATGGAAAGCAGCGCCCACATCGGCAAGATCGTGCTGACGGTGCGCTGAGGAGGACTGGCCCCGACCCCGCCCGCGCGCTATACTCATGGCGGACCTGGAGACAAACCATGACCGCCGTGCCGTTCGATACGCTGAAGTTCGTCGAGAAGCTGGAAGCCGGCGGCTTCACCCATCAGCAGGCCAAGGCCGCGGCCGAAGCCTTCGCCGACGCCACCAGCCAGGAACTGGCGACCAAGGCCGATATCGGCCGGTTGGAAACCGCGCTTCTGCTGCTGGAGCAGCGGATGACCATCAAGCTCGGCGGGCTCGTGGTCGTTGCCACCGGCGTCATCCTGGCGGCGATCAAATACATGGGGCATTGACCGGAGCCTTTGCGCTCCGGTCCCCATCCCTTAACTCTCCCTGCCCCTACATGATCCGCGTCGGCTTGCCGCGCGGGGGGAAGCGGGTGGAAACCGAATGCGGGCCGGCGCGGGTATAGTTGGGGCCGCCTTCTCCGAGGGTTTCCTCGGCGGCGGCGCGGGCTTGGGCTTCGCGCTTCTTGTTGGCCTCGGCTTCGGCGATGGTGGCTTCCAGTTCGCGGATGCGGTCCTTGAGGGTGGTGACCACCGGGCCCGAGGGCTTGCGGGCAGTGAACTGTTCGAGGTCGTGCTTCAACCGGGCCAACTGGTTCTTCATGCCCGCGATGTTCGGCTTGGTCCGGCCGACGTTGTAGGCTCTTTCCTCGTATTTACTCACGGTCTCTCTCCTGAACGGTCGCGCTGCATACAGCGTGCGCCGAATCGTGACTTTGTCAAGCAGCCGATCATGCGTTTCCTGCAATAAAGCCCCGCAACGCGGCAAGGAAGCGGGGGCGGTCGGCAAGATGAGGCGAGTGATCAGCACCTTCGAAGACATGAAGGGCGGCGCCGGGTATCGCCGACGCCACCGTCTCCACGGTTTCGCGACCATAATAGTTGCTGGCGCCGCCAGACACCAGCATCACCGGCGGGCCGCACCGCTGTTCATTCCTCGTCGCCCTCGTCGGCGAACGACGGCACAGCCGCCGCCGGGCCCTTCACCGCCGCCTGCACGATGTCCTCGGCCTTGAAGGCGGCCCAAGGGTCCGGTTCCTCGTAGACCACGGTCGGGGGCGGCCCCGGCGGTTCGCCCTCGGGCGGGCCGTAGCCGCCGCCGCCGGGGGTCTGGATGACGAAGACGTCGCCGGGGCCGACCTCGGCGCGGTCGGTGGAGCGCAGCCAGACCCGGGTGCCGTCGGCGCGCTTGATCCACGCCGCCCCCGGCTTGCCGGGATAGCCGCCATTGAGGCCGAAGGGCGGCACCCGGTGGCGGTTGGCCAAGAGGGCGACGCTCATCGGCTCGAGGAAGCGCAGCCGCCGCACCGTCCCGTGACCGCCATGGAAGCGCCCGAGCCCGCCCGAGCCGGAACGGATGCGAAAGGCTTCCACCAGCACCGGATAGCGCCATTCCAGCACTTCGGGATCGGTGAGGCGGGAGTTGGTCATGTGGGTGTGAACGGCGCTGGTGCCGTCGAAGGTGTAGCCGGCGCCCGAGCCGCCGCACACCGTCTCGTAATACTGGACGCGCTCGTTACCGAAGGTAACGTTGTTCATGGTGCCCTGGGCCGAGGCCAGCGCACCGAGGGCGCCATAAAGGCAATCCGTGATGCACTGGGAGGTCTCGACGTTGCCGGCCACCACCGCCGCCGGATAAGCGGGGTGCAGCATGCTGCCCTTGGGCACGATCAGCGACAAAGGCTTGAGGCAGCCCTCGTTGAGGGGAATGTCGCTGTCGACCAGCGTGCGGAACACGTACAGCACCGCCGCCCGCGTCACCGCCAGCGGGGCGTTGAAATTATTGTCCTGCTGCGGGCTGGAGCCGGTGAAATCCACCGTGGCGGTGCGCTTCTCGCGGTCGATGGTGACCTTGACCTGGATGCGCGCACCATTGTCCAGCTCGACCGCGAACTTGCCGTCTTCCAGGGTGTCGAGCACCCGGCGCACCTGCTCTTCGGCGTTGGCCTGGACGTGGCCCATATAGGCGCGCACCGTCTCGAGCCCGAACTGGGCGACCATGCGCCGCAACTCCGACACGCCCTTCTCGTTGGCCGCCGCCTGGGCCTTGAGATCGCCGAGATTCTGGGTGAGGTTGCGCACCGGATGCGGGCCGCCGGTGAGCAGGGTCACCACCTCGTCCTCGAGGAAGCGGCCGGCGCGGATCAGCGGCGTCGGCCCGATCAGCACGCCTTCTTCTTCGATGCGGGTGCTGTCGGGGGGCATCGAGCCGGGAGTGATGCCGCCGATGTCGGCGTGATGGCCACGCGACGCCACGAAGAACAAAAGCTCGCCGCCGCGCTCGCCGTACACCGGCGTCACCACCGTGATGTCGGGCAGGTGGGTGCCGCCGTGGTAGGGGTCGTTGAGCATGAAGACGTCGCCCGGCTTCATGCCCTCGTGGCAGCGGGCGATCACCGCCCGCACCGACTCGCCCATCGAGCCGAGATGCACCGGCATGTGCGGCGCGTTGGCAATCAGGCCGCCGGAGCCGTCGAAAACGGCACAGGAAAAATCCAGCCGTTCCTTGATGTTGATGGAATAGGCCGTCTTCTCCAGGATATGGCCCATCTGCTCGGCGATGGACATGAAGAGGTTGTTGAACACCTCCAGCATCACCGGGTCCGCCGCTCCGGCCGCCGCCGGCAGCCGGGCCAGCAGCGGCTCGGTGCGGGTCAGCACCAGATGATTGCGCGGGGTGACGTCGGCCATCCAGCCCGGCTCGACCACGGTGGTCGCGTTGGCCTCGCGGATGATCGCCGGCCCCAGCATGCGGTTGCCCGGCATCAGGGTCTCGCGGTCGAACACCGGCACCTGCGCCCGCTTGCCGCCGAAGGTGGCGGCGACGGTGGCGAGGCGGCGGGGCAGCGGCAGGCCCGGCCGCCCGCCCCCCTCCACCACCGGGTCTTCCGGCAGTTCGGTGGTGCCGACGGTTTCCACCGACACCGCCTCGACGATCAGCTCCTTGCCCGCCATCACGAAGCCGAAGCGCTTATGGTGGGCGGTCTCGAAATTGCGGGTGAGACCGCCCTCCTCGTCCACATCCACCGGCAACGCGGTGTCGGTGCCGTCGTATTTGACATGGGCGAAGCGGCGCACCGCCAGCCGCGAATCGGGGACCCCCTGGCGGACCAGCTCGTCGCGGCCCTCGTCCTCCAGCGCCGCCAGCAGTTCGTTGACCGGTTCCATCAACTCGGGCTTGAGCCGGGCTTCAACGGCGCGCTCGCGAATCACCACCGTGTCGGCAAGACCAATTCCGTATGCCGAGAGCACACCGGCATGGGGATGGACGAACACCCGCTTCATCCCCAGCGCGTCGGCGACGAGACAGGCATGCTGCCCCCCCGCCCCGCCGAAGCTGACCAGGGTATAGTCGGAAACATCGTGGCCGCGCTGGATCGACACCTTCTTGATCGCGCTGGCCATGTTCTCGACCGCGACGCGGAGGAAGCCCTCGGCGATCTCGGCCGGGGTGCGGCGGAGACCGGTCTTACGCTCCAGTTCCTCGGCCACGGTCTGGAAGCGCGCCTTGACCGCCTCCACATCCAGCGGCAGGTCGCCGTTGGGACCGAACACCGCCGGGAACAGCTCGGGATGGAGCTTGCCGACCATGACGTTACAGTCGGTGACGGTCAGCGGCCCGCCGCGGCGGTAGCAGGCCGGGCCGGGATTGGCCCCCGCCGACTCCGGCCCGACCCGGAAACGGGTGCCGTCGAAGCTGCAGACCGAGCCGCCACCGGCCGCCACGGTGTGAATATCCAACATCGGCGCCCTGAGGCGGACCCCGGCGACCAAGGTCTCGAAGCTGCGCTCGAACTCGCCGGCATAGTGGGAAACGTCGGTGGAGGTGCCGCCCATGTCGAAGCCGATCACCCGCTCGAAACCGGCCATCCGCGCCGTGCGCACCGCTCCCACCACGCCGCCGGCCGGCCCCGAGAGCACGGCGTCCTTGCCCTCGAAGGATTTGGCGTCGGTCAGGCCGCCGTTCGACTGCATGAACATCAGCTTCACGCCCGGCAGCTCGTGCTCCACCTGCTCGACATAGCGACGCAGGCCGGGGGTGAGGTAGGCGTCGACCACCGTGGTGTCGCCGCGGCCCACCAGCTTCATCAACGGGCTGACCTTGTGGCTGGCCGAAACCTGGGTGTAGCCGATGGAGCGGGCCAGCGCCGCCACCTGCCGCTCGTGGGTGGGGTTGCGGTAGCCGTGCAGGAACACCACCGCCGCCGCGCGGTACCCTTCGGAAAAGGCTTCCTCCAACCCGACGCGGGCGGCGGCGAGGTCGAGATTGCTTTCGACGGTGCCGTCGGACAGCAACCGCTCCGGCACCTCCACCACCCGGCCGTAGAGCAGGGCCGGCAGCACGATGTGACGGGCGAAGATGTCGGGCCGGTTCTGGTAGCCGATACGGAGCTGATGGCCGAAGCCCTTGGTGATCACCAGCACGGTGCGCTCGCCGGTGCGCTCCAGCAGCGCGTTGGTGGCCACCGTGGTGCCCATCTTGACCGAGGCGATGTCGCGGGCCGAAATCGGCTGCCAGTCGGCGAGACCCAAAAGCTGGCGAATACCGGCCACCGCCGCATCGGGATAGCGCTCGGGATTGTCCGAGAGCAGCTTGGCCGTGACGACGCCGCCATCGGGCCGCCGCCCCACCACGTCGGTGAAGGTGCCGCCGCGATCGATCCAGAACTGCCAGCGCCCGGAGGTGGTGTCGCCTGTGGTTCCGCTCATGTCGGCCTCCCGAAGCTCCCGCGGCGGCGATACTGCCACCTAATCGCGGCGCGGCAAAGGGGGAGAAAAACCGGAAGCGGTTGACCCGGCCCCGCCGATCCGGTTTTCTGGGAGCGGCGGCACGGCGAAGAGCCCCAAAACGCCCAAGCGGAGACGCCATGAACGCGGAACAGGACTGGCTGGTTTCGGTCAGCGACAGCGGCACCATGGTGCTGGCGGCAAGCGGAGCCTGGACTCTGGCCGAAGCGACGCCGCTCACCGCCCTGCTCGACGGCGTCCACCCCCAACCCGGCACGGTCAACCGCATCCGGCTCGACCTCACCCGGCTCGACGCTCTCGACACCGTGGGCGCCCTGCTGATGCGCCAGTTCCGCGACCGCATGGGTGCCGAGGGGGTGCCGGTGAGCATCGTCAATGTCCGCGACGAACACATCGCCCTCATCGACGCGGTCTGGCGCGCCGCCGACAGCGAGCGGGTGTATCCGCCCAAGCGCCACCCGCTGGCCGAAGCCATCGAGGGCGCCGGCCGGGGCTGCATCAAGGCCCTGCACAGCTCCGTCGAGCTGATTTCCTACTTCGGACTGGTGATCGCCACCCTGGTGCGGGTGCTGGTCAACCCGAGGCGGCTGCGCCTGACCTCGCTGATCTATCATATGGACCATACCGGTCTGCGCTGCCTGCCGATTCTCGGCCTGCTGTCGTTCCTGATCGGCGTGGTGCTGGCCTATCAGGGGGCCGAGCAGTTGCGCCGGCTGGCGGCGGAGATCTACGTCGTCAACCTCCTGGGGCTCTCGATCCTGCGCGAGATCGGCATTCTCATCACCGCCATCATCGTCGCCGGTCGCTCCGGCTCAGCCTTCACCGCCCAGATCGGCACCATGAAGGTCAATCAGGAAATCGACGCCATGCGCACCATCGGTCTCGATCCCATCGAGATGCTGGTGGTGCCGCGGATTCTGGCGCTGATGCTGGTGATGCCGTTGCTGACCTTCTTCGCCAACATGGTGGCCCTCTTCGGCGGCGCCACCATGAGCTATATTCTTCTGGATATTAACTTCTATCAGTTCGTCACCCAGATGCGGATTCCCATCGACTTCTGGGACGCCACGGTGGCGATGATCAAGGCTCCGGTGTTCGCGCTGGTGATCGGCATGGTCGGCTGCTACGAGGGGCTGCTGGTGTCGGGCAGCGCCGAAAGCGTCGGCTTGCGCACCACCAAGTCGGTGGTCGAGTCGATCTTTCTGGTGATCGTGCTGAACGCTTTCTTTTCCGTGCTGTTCCAGATCATACATATCTGAGAACGAAGGAGACCCTGATGGCTGAAAACGTCGATCTTTCCCTGGTTCTGGAGCGGCTGAACGATCTCATGACCGAGGTCCGAGTCCTGAGAACGGATATGCGCGACGTGAAAGCCGATGTCGCCAACATCAAGGTGCAGATGGCCCCCCGCTCCCAGTTCCTGGCCGTCACCGACATATTCAGTCAGGTCGACAATCATCTGGCCGTTCTCGATGCCCGGGTGGCGGTGATCGAAACACGGATGACCCAGTGACCCCATCCGTAAGCCCTTCTCCCGACACCGTGATGCGCATCCGCGGCTTGGTGACCCGTTTCGCCGGAAACCTGGTCCATGACGGCGCCGATCTCGACGTCTACCGCGGCGAGGTGCTGGGGGTGGTGGGCGCCTCGGGCTCGGGCAAGTCGGTGCTGCTGAAGGCGGTGGTGGGGCTGGTCGAGCCTTCGGCCGGCAGCATCGAGGTGCTGGGCGAGGATATCGGCACCCTGTCGGAGAAGCGGCGCATCGCCCTCCAGGCCCGCTGCGGTGTGCTGTTCCAGGACGGCGCCCTCTTTTCCTCCCTCACCGTCGCCCAGAACGTGGCGGTGCCGCTGGTGGAGCATACCGACCTGTCGCCGGCGATGATCGACGAAGTGGTGCGGGTCAAGGTCGCCATGGTCGGCCTGCCCGCCGATGCGGCGCTGAAATACCCTTCCCAGCTTTCCGGCGGGATGCGCAAACGCGCCGGCCTCGCCCGCGCCCTCGCCCTCGACCCCGAGATTCTGCTGCTCGACGAGCCCACCGCCGGCCTCGACCCCATCGGCGCCGCCGCCTTCGACCAGCTCATCCGCTCGCTGCAACAGGGTTTGGGCCTGACGGTATTCATGGTAACCCATGATCTCGACAGCCTGACGGCGATCTGCGACCGTATCGCGGTACTTCTTGACCGCAAGCTTCTGGTGGGAACCTTGGACAGTCTGCGCCATTTGCCCAACCCTTGGATTCGCGACTATTTCGGCGGGCCGCGCGGCCGCGCCGCCCTTGCCGCCGCCGGAGCCTGAGACCATGGAAGCCCGCGCCCATCATTTCTTCGTCGGTCTCTTCGTGCTCATCCTCGGTGCGGCCCTGGTCGGCTTCACCCTGTGGGTGGCCAAGGTCGAGTTGGGGGAGAAGCGCCCGCCCTACTACGTCTATTTCGACGGCTCGGTCACCGGCCTCAAGGAAGGCAGCCCGGTACGCTATCGCGGCATCCTGGTCGGCACCGTCTCGGAGATGACCATCGACCCGGCCAACGTCGAGCGGGTGCGGGTCAAGGTCGCCCTCGACGCCACCACCCCGATCAAGGCCGACGCCGTGGCCTCGCTGGAAATGTCCGGCCTCACCGGCAACGCCTACATCCAGATCACCGGCGGCAGCCGCGAGGCGGCAATGATCGGCCGTGCCGCCGGCGAGATTCCGGTCATCCCCTCCAAACCCTCGGGGCTTTCCGAGGTGTTCGAGACCGCGCCCCACCTCGCCCACCAGTTGGTCGAGATCAGCGACCGCCTGACCCGCCTGCTCAGCGCCGAAAACGAGCGCCGCATCGGCGAGTCCCTGGACAACCTGCACAAGATGAGCGCCGACCTCGCCGCCTCGGCCCACGAGGTCGGCGAGACCATGGCCCTGGTCAAGACCACCGCCACCCACATGGACG
>SESB01001857.1_pt1 | contig 13103 bp, 10 predicted proteins | sample 3171441 | NCBI WGS metagenome assembly SESB01 (sample SAMN06051867, study PRJNA518727) | freshwater metagenome | biome: subpolar coniferous forest; feature: holomictic lake; material: water; isolation source: holomictic Lake 227, 6 m depth | place: Canada: near Kenora, Ontario | collected...
TGGCCTCGCGCCCACGGAAGTTCTTGAACATTTGCATCGAATCAATTGATCCACCGCGACCAAGTAGTTGGTTACGGAAATGTTCGCCATTCTTGCGTGAGAGTCCACCGTTTTCTTTAAACCAATCAACGGTCTCTGCATCCAAGATTTCCGACCAAATGTAACCGTAGTACCCAGCCGAATAACCCCCAGCAAAGATGTGGCTGAAGTATGTAGAGCGGTAACGAGTTGGGACGGGTGCAAAATCTAGGCCGTAATCTTCGATGGCTTTCTTTTCAAATGCAACCACGTCATCAACACTGTCGCCAGTCTCAAGTTCGTGCCATGCAAGATCAAGGATTGCTGCAGCAAGATAACTTGTTGTCGCATGTCCTTCGTTGAAAGTTTTGGCAGCTTCAAGATTGTCGATCCACTCTTGAGGCAACTTTTCGCCAGTCTCATGATGGCGTGCGTAGTTCTGCACAACCTCAGGCCACAGGATCCACATTTCATTTACCTGTGATGGGAACTCGACGAAGTCACGCTCCACATTTGTGCCAGATGTGCGGATGTATTTCACCTGAGATAACAGGCCATGAAGTGCATGTCCGAACTCGTGGAAGAGGGTGACGATTTCATCAAAAGTGAGCAGCGTTGGTTGACCTGCTGGTGGCTTCGGGATGTTGAGGTTATTAACAACAACTGGAAGTTGATTGAATAGGTAATTCTGATCAACGAGGTTGTTCATCCACGCACCGCCATGTTTGGAGTCGCGCGTATAGAAATCCCCGATGAATAGGCCAAGTTTGCTGCCATCTTCATTGAACACTTCAAAGGCACGTGCTTCAGGATGGTAGGTAACTAAGTCTTTGCGTTCTTTAAATGAAATTCCAAAAAGTTTATTTGCTGCAAAGAAAACGCCATCTTCTAGGACTCTTTCGAGTTCGAAGTAAGGGCGCATAGCTGTTGTATCAACGTTGTATTTCTCGAGCCGAACCTGTTCTGTATAAAGGTCCCAGTCCCACGACTCCAACTCAAACTCTGTGCCGATTGCTTTTTGGAGATCAGCAGCCTCTGCCCTTGCATTTCGGACTGCTGCAGGAGCAATTTGGCGGAGCATTTTATGAACATTTACCGGGCTCTTTGCCGTTGAAGTTTGAAGTGAATATTCGGCGTGAGTCTTAACGCCAAACAACTCCGCACGTTGCGCGCGAAGTAGTGCCATTTCCACCAAGAACTTCTTTGTGTCATTTTCGTTATTGCGATTGGCTTTAAGCAGGGAGTTTTGCATAATCTTCTTGCGCAATTCTCGATTCTTGAGTGACGCTAAAAGAGGATGGCCACTGAAGTTCACGGCGGTAATCAAATACTTGCCCTCAAGTCCTCGGTCAGCTGCAGCTGCCGAACATGCTGCAATTTCATTCTCGCTAAGTCCTTCGAGTTCTTTAACGTCGTCAACGACAACTGCAAGATCATTTGTATCGGCAAGAACGCTTTTATCGAATTGAGTTTGCAATTTTGATAGTTGCTCATTTAGACCCTTGAGAACTTCACGTTGCTCAGAAGATAGATGAGCACCCGCATGGATAAAATCTGTGTAGTACTTGTCGAGAAGATTTGCATCTTCCTCGTTTAGTCCGAGTGATGCTCGGCCTTCATATAACTTCTTAATACGTGCAAAAAGATCAGGATTGAGTTTTATCGCGTCAGAGTGCGCTGCCAACTTTGGCGCAATTTCTTCTTCAATAGCGATGAGGGAGTCACTTGTGTCGCTAGAAGACTTGTTATAGAAAACCATGAGCATGCGAGTCAATAGCTGGCCGCTCTTCTCAAGTGCGACGAGGGTGTTTTCAAAAGTCGGTTCACCTGAGGAGGTGATTTCTTCTACTTCCTGAAGTTGTTGCTCGCATCCCGCGTAAAAGGCAGGTAGATAATGCTCCTCTTTGATCAGAGCGAATGGAGGCAACTCGTATTCAAGAGTGCTGCGTAGGGCAAATGGATTGGTGGCATCAATAGGCATTTCGAAAGTCTAGTTGCATTCCTTTCGATACGTCTTGCCCCTAGAATGAAATGGTGCCAATCGCAATTCGCCTCTCGAAGGTAGCAAAAAGTTTCGGAGAAGTTAGAGCCGTAGACGGCGTTGACCTGGAAATTGCCCACGGGGAATTCTTCGCCATGCTCGGGCCTAGCGGATCTGGAAAGACCACGGTCTTGCGCATGATCGCAGGCTTCGAACTCCCAGACTCTGGAACGATTGAAATCGATGGAGTTGATGTAAGCCAAACCCCGCCCTTCAATAGAGATGTAAATACTGTTTTTCAGGATTATGCCCTCTTTCCTCATATGACCGTGCTTGAAAATGTCGAATATGGCCTAAAGGTTAAGAAAGTTGGGAAGGAAGAACGAAACGCTCGAGCGTTGAAGGCTCTAGAGCGCGTAAAACTAAACGGCTATGAGTCTCGTAAACCATCTCAATTATCTGGCGGCCAACGTCAACGTGTGGCCCTTGCTAGAGCTCTTGTGAACGAACCAAAAGTTCTTTTGCTAGATGAACCACTTGGCGCCTTGGATTTGAAATTGCGCCACGAAATGCAAGTCGAATTAAAAGAACTGCAACGCGATATTGGAATCACTTTCATATTTGTCACACACGATCAAGAAGAGGCTCTAACGATGGCAGATCGCATAGCTGTCTTTAATGCCGGCAATATTGTGCAAATGGGATCCCCGCGTGAAATTTACGAACAGCCTAATTCTGAATTTGTTGCTGGCTTTGTTGGCATTTCTAACTTGATCCACCGCGATGGCAAAGTGATAAGTATTCGCCCCGAGAAGATTAAATTTGGCCATCAGTTCGATCGATCAGTAAACGGGGTTGTGTCCACCGTAATGTTTCTAGGTGCTATCACGCGAGTCGATGTAGCTGTTGGTTCCGATCTTCTAAGTATTTTGATTGAAAACGATGGAGTTCAAACTTTGCCAAACGTTGGTGAAGGTGTTGAGATTTCTTGGGATTCGAAATACGAATCTCAAGTTGGTTGAAAAACCGGGAGAGGCAATGAAGATGCGATCAAAGAAACTCGTAGTTGCAGTTAGTGCTCTTGCAGCACTTGGCCTGGCAGTTGTCAGCGCAACAGCAACGATGGCTGCATCAGTTCCAAATGTTCCAATGGCTAAGTCACTTGGAAAAGGTGAGGGTGCACTAAACCTCATCGTTTGGGCTGGATATGCTGAAAATGGAAGTAACGACAAGACAGTTGACTGGGTAAATCCATTTACAAAGGCAACGGGTTGCAAAGTAAATGCGAAGACAGCGGGAACATCAGATGAGATGGTTTCACTGATGAAGACCGGTGGCTACGACGGCGTTTCTGCCTCTGGCGATGGTTCATTGCGCATGATTTATGGCGGCCAAGTTGCTCCAGTAAACACTTCCCTTGTTCCTAACTACAAGACTATTTCTCCATTCTTGAAGAATCAAAAGTGGAACTCAGCAAATGGCACAATGTATGGAATTCCTCATGGTTGGGGCGCGAACGTATTGGCCTACAACGCTGCAAAGGTAAAGGCTCCAACTTCTTGGTCAGCTGTCTTTGATGCGAATTCTCCATACAAAGGAAAGATCACAGCGTATGACTCACCTATTTACATTGCTGATGCAGCAATGTATTTGATGTCAACACAACCAAAGCTTGGAATTAAGAATCCTTATTCATTGGATAAGACACAACTTGCAGCAGCGACAGCTTTGCTAAAGGTTCAGAAGAAGAATATTGGCGAATATTGGTCGGACTACACAAAGTCAGTACAATCATTTGAGTCATCAAATACTCTTCTTGGATCTTCATGGCAGGTAATTGCAAACACCATTAACGGTGGCGGAAAAGTGAAGGTTTCATCAACTGTTCCAAAAGAAGGTGCAACTGGCTGGTCTGACACTTGGATGATTTCAGCAAAGGCTAAGCACCCTTCATGCATGTATCAGTGGATGAACTGGATTACTTCTCCAACTGTGAACGCACAAGTTGCTGAATATTTTGGTGAAGCGCCTTCACAAACACTCGCCTGCACACACACCGCAGATAAGAGTTTCTGTGCGACTTACCATGCAACTGATGCAGCATATGCAAAGAAGATTTGGTACTGGACCACACCAACAGCAGATTGTTTGGATGGTCGAGGAAAAATCTGTACGGACTATGCAGCATGGACGCAGGCCTGGACGGCAGTAAAGGGCTAGCTTGAAATCCAATCGCATCAACACCTGGCTCTATCGCCACAGCGGAGCACGGGCGGCATTTTTATTAGTGTTGCCCGTTCTCTGGCTGGCGATTGCCTATTTGGGCTCGCTAGGTGTGATGCTTATTTCAAGTCTGTGGAGCGTTGACTCTTTTACCGGAAATATCGTTCACAATTTTTCACTCACAAATTTTCACCAACTCGTTTCACAGCGCGTCTACAGCACGATTGCAATTCGATCTATTGGTGTCGCTGTCTTAGTCACACTTATTGATGGAGTGCTCGCAATTCCAATTGCTCTTTTCATTGCGAAAGTGTTAAAACCAAAATTCCGAAGTGTCGTGATTGCATTGGTTTTAGTACCACTTTGGGCGAGCTATCTTGTTAAGACATATGCCTGGCGCAGCATGTTCTCTGATGGCGGTGTGATTTCCTGGGCGCTTAAACCATTTGGAATTCAAGGTCCAGGGTTTGGCCTAGTTGCAACGACGATCACACTTGCCTATCTATGGCTTCCGTACATGATCTTGCCTATCTACGCAGGGCTAGATCGGCTGCCAGATTCGTTGCTTGAAGCATCAAGTGACTTAGGTGCCTCCGCGCGTACGACATTTAAATCAATCGTTCTTCCAATTATTTATCCAGCAATTATTGCTGGTTCCATTTTTACCTTTTCACTTTCACTTGGTGACTACATTGTCGTCAAAATTGTTGGTGGAACGACACAATTAGTTGCAAACGTCATCGCTGACAATGTCGGAACAGCCGGAAATCTGCCTTTTGCCGCAGCCATGGCAATTTTGCCTATTGGAACGATTTTGGGATATCTCTTTATTGTCCGTCGTTCTGGTGCACTGGAGAACTTCTGATGCATATTTCAAAATCGGCGAAGCGGTTACTCGGACTATTAACATTCGGGACTCTTGCCTTTATATATGTCCCATTGATTGTTGTTGCTCTAAATTCATTTAACCCATCTAAGTCTTTCTCGTGGCCACCACAATCTCTCTCTACTGTTTGGTGGGCCAGACTTGGGGACAGCAACGGAGTTCTACCAGCAATTCTCTCTTCTGTGAAAGTTGGAATTGGTGCAACAGTTATCGCTTTAATTCTCGGTAGTTGCATCGCATTTGCTGTTTCACGGTACAAGTTTTACGGAAAGAACACTCTCTCATTACTTGTAATTTTTCCAATTGCTTTACCCGGAATCATTACAGGTATTGCGCTCAATACGACTTTCCACACACTTCTAGATCCTTTAGGAAAAGAGCTTGCTCTCTGGACTGTCATCGTCGGTCATGCAACCTTTTGTATCGTTGTGGTTTACAACAATGTCCTTGCACGACTTCGCCGTTTAGGTCAAAGCCTCGAGGAGGCATCTCAAGATTTAGGTGCAAATATCTTTCAAACATTTCGCTACATTACTTTTCCACTCGTGCGTTCAGCGCTTATTGCGGGTGGGCTTTTGGCTTTCGCACTTTCATTTGATGAAATCGTCGTTACAACATTTACTGCAGGCCCTGGTACGGAGACGCTGCCGCAGTGGATTTTCAATAACCTCTTCCGCCCCAATCAGGCGCCAGTCGTGAACGTTGTTGCTACTGGCTTGATTGTCTTATTCATTTTCCCAGTCTGGCTTAGCCAACGAATGTCTCAGGATGGATCCGCGGGCGGCCGTTTGTGATTGTTGAAATTCGAGTTCGTCCGAATGCAAAAAACAATCGTGTTGGTGGAGTGGTCGGAGAACCGCCCCGCTTGGTTGTTGCAGTTCAAGCGCCGGCCGTTGATGGAAAGGCTAATGAAGCGGTGGCTAAAGTTGTTGCAAAAGCCTTTGATCTGCGCGCCCGTGAAGTTTCTATTGTTCATGGGGAGTTATCGAGGGATAAAAGGCTTGTCTTAAGCGGAGATGATCTTTTACTTCAAGCTAGATGCTCTGAATTAATGGGGATTTTGATTTAGTCGCCTTCAGATTCGATGTCTCCAAGAGCTGGAGATGATTCATCCAGGGAGTCAGAAATAATCTTTATGTTCGAAGCAATAGTCATGCAACGAAGCATCTGTTCGTGCGAAATCTTTTCATTGTGATCCAACAACGAGTTGCTTAGGGTTTTTGCTTGAATTCGAAGATCATCGGCAATAGTGACATCCACAAATTGGTACTTTTCATTTACTAGATCTACTTTGGAAGTAATTGCACTGCTCGCAGCTTTTAGCGCGTCGCCAATTTCAAGTCGAATAGCCTCAGGCAAATCTCCTTCGATTGAAGCGTCAAATAGAGCGCGGGATATTCCACGAACCTGCACAACAGTGTGTTCCATTGCTGTTGCGCGAAGTGAAAGAAGTTGTGCTTCGTCAAGGGGAGCGAGTGGGGACCACTTTGCATAACTCGTTGCTTCATCGGCTTGCGAGCGAATACTCGGAATTAAGTCGACAAGAACGCGGCCACGGGCAAGCCATTTCCCTGCTTCTTGTTGGGTGTAATCCATACGCAGTCCGTTAGACATGTCGCTCAACAACTTTGCGCACTTTCTGCCAAGCCCGCTTACTTGTTCAATAGTTCGACCAGCTGGAGTCGAAGGATGAGAGAAATAGGAAAAAATGATTCCGACTGTCGCGCCGATAAGGGTTGAGAGCAGGCGGTTTGTAGCAGTGCTTTCACTAACGCCAGGTCCTAAAACAATCAGAGCGGTTACGGGAACGTTTATGGAAGCCACTTCATCTAGGCGAAGAGCGCGAGCAATGACGGCACATAACAACATTGTCGTTGCAATTGAAATCACTCCTACGTGAAAAAGATGCACCGTCAAGAGTGCGATTACTGCTCCGATTGCTGTGCCTACAATCTGGCCGAATCCTTCGCGAACTGATTTATGAAGGCTAATGCGAATCGTTAGCGAGCAGACGATTGCCGCGACCACTGCGCCGTTATGCATCAGGGAGTTACCCACAAACCAGGCGACTGCCGAAGCGATAGCTGCAACCGTTATCTGGCGGAGCCAAATCTTGCGATCCCAAAATGGCTTGAAAGCCTTCTTGATAAATCGTTTCATGGGACGAGTTTAGTTAGCCAAGAGAGCCCGGAGCCAATTACAAATCTAGTGCGATTCCAAGTACTTTTGGGGGATGAGTGAGGCAGAAAAGAAGCAGACTGAACGCGTATTTGGATTTAGAACGCGTGCTTTGCATGCAGGGTCATCACCTGATCCACAGACCGGTGCTCGCGCAGTTCCTATCTACCAGACCTCCTCTTTTGTCTTTGAAAGTACGGAAGATGCTGGAAATCTTTTTGCTCTTCAAAAGTACGGCAATATCTATTCGCGAATTGGCAACCCAACTGTTGCTGCTTTGGAAGAAAAGATTGCAGCACTTGAAGGTGGCATCGGCGCGGTCGCGACAAGTAGCGGGCAAGCTGCGCAATTCCTAACTTTCGCAGCACTTGCTGGAAGTGGCGATCATGTTGTTGCTTCATCAAATCTTTACGGTGGAACGGTTACTCAACTTGATGTGACACTTCGCCGATTCGGAGTCGAAACAACATTCATTCAAGGTGACAACCCAGCAGATTTTGCTGCAGCGATTACCGAGAAAACGCGCTTCATTTTTGCTGAAGCAATTTCCAATCCCTCTAGTCAGATTGCAGATATCGAAGGCTTAGCAAAAGTTGCTCACGCAGCAAACATTCCGCTAATCATCGATAACACTGTTGCAAGTCCATACCTATTGCGTCCATTTGATCACGGCGCAGACATCATCATTCATTCAGCAACAAAATTCTTGGGTGGGCACGGAACAACTTTGGGCGGCGTTATTGTCGATGCAGGCCGATTTAACTGGGGTAATGGAAACTTCCCGATGATGACCCAACCAGTTCCTTCTTATGGCGGAGTTTCATGGTGGGATAACTTTGGTGAATATGGTTTCTTAACAAAGATTCGTTCTGAACAACTTCGTGACATTGGTCCATCACTCTCTCCTATGTCAGCATTTATTTTGATTCAAGGAATCGAAACGCTTCCGCAACGCATGGAAGAGCACGTTGCAAATGCAAAGAAAGTTTCCGAATGGTTGGAATCCGATTCTCGAATTGCCTGGGTAACCTATGCGGGTTTGCCTTCACACCCTCATTACGAGCGAGCAAAAAAGCTTGTACCTAAAGGCCCAAGCGCTGTCTTCTCTTTTGGCGTTAAGCCCACTGAAACCATGACGGGTCGCCAAACAGGTGAAGCATTCATCAACTCAGTAAAAATCGCTAGCCATCTTGCAAATATTGGAGATGTTAGAACCTTGGTCATCCATTCAGCCTCAACCATTCACCGCCAATTGAGCGATGAACAGCTAGTCGAAGCGGGCGTTCCACAAGACTTGATTCGCATAAGTGTTGGAATTGAGGATGTTGAAGACATTATTTGGGATTTGGATCAAGCGCTCACTGCAGCAACGGGAAGGACACGTTCATGATTTGGTCTGAACCAAACGCTCGCGAACGCCTGGAGTTAATGAAGAACTCGACAAACGTAGCAATAGTTGGTGCGTCTGATAACCCAGCGAGAGCCTCATACTTTGTTTCCACCTACTTATTATCTTCAAGCCACTTCAAATTATTTTTTGTAAATCCACGTTTAGAAACGCTTCTCGGGCACCCTGTTTATAAATCACTCGCCGATATTCCTGAGCAAATCGATATTGTTGATGTCTTCCGCAAAGCATCGGATATTCCTGGAGTTCTTGATGAAGCAATTGCGATTAAGGCAAAGGTTTTTTGGATGCAACTAGGAATCGAAGATCAGGTTTCCGCAGAACGAGGCGCGGCGGCAGGGATATCAGTTGTGCAAAATCGATGCTTAAAAATTGAGCATGCTCGATTTCACGGTGGATTGCATTTAGCCGGATTTGATACCGGAGTTATCTCTTCTCGCAGAAATGCTAAAAGAGGACAGTCTTAGTTTTTAGCGGTCTTCAAGAATTAAAGAAACTGAGTTTATGCACCAACGTTCATCGGTTGGTACGTCATAACCTTCACCCTTAAAAACATGGCCAAGATGAGAGTCACAATTTGCGCAGCGGACTTCGGTGCGAATGCGCGGCGCTAGTGAGTCATCCTCAAGCAATATGACAGCATCTTGTGACGTTGGGGCGTAGAAAGAAGGCCACCCACAGCCAGAGTGAAATTTTGTTTCACTCTTAAAAAGTTCATTTCCGCATGCTTTGCAGCGATAACTTCCTACTTTGTCCGTATCGGTGTACTCACCGGTGAAGGGGCGCTCGGTTGCACCCTTACGGAGAACCTCATAGGACAAGGGGTCAAGGCGTGCTTTGAGTTCTTCTTCATTTATATCGAAGTCAGGCATAAATGAAACTTTAGTGGAATACTGCGGTTAACAGAAAACTGGAGTCTCGCATTTGTTAATCAAAACCCTGAGGGAGTTCTTGCGCCCATATAAGCGCATGGTCTGGATAGTCGTATTCCTATTACTCGTGCAATCTATTGGAAACCTCTACCTGCCTAATCTGAACGCCGACCTAATCAATAACGGGGTGGCAAAGGGCGATATCGGTTATATCTGGCGCATCGGCGCATACATGCTTGCAATTTCTGCGCTCATCATCGGCGCCTCGGTAATCATCGCCTATTTCAGCTCGAAGGTCTCGATGTCCTTTGGGCGTGATGTCCGCAAAGAAGTTTTTGTCTCTGTCGAACGATTTAGTACCCGCGAACTAAATAAATTTGGCGCACCGTCTCTGATCACTCGCAACACAAATGACGTCCAGCAAGTTCAGATGGTTCTCTTTATGGGCCTAACAATGATGGTCGCTGCTCCGCTTACCGGTGTTGGCGCTGTAATTATGGCGCTTAAGACAAATGTGAAACTTTCTGGACTCTTGCTTGTTGCCGTCCCCGCAATGGGACTACTTATTTTTTGGTTGCTTCGTCGCATCGTTCCGCTCTTTCGCGTAATGCAGACTCGTATCGATCGGATCAATCTTGTTCTTCGTGAACAGATTGCAGGCGTACGTGTCATTCGAGCTTTTGTAAAGACTGGCTATGAAGAGGAACGTTTCGCTGTTGCGAACGAAGAACTCATGCAAACCAATCTAAGCGTCACGCGCACATTTGCAATTATGTTCCCAGCGCTTATTTTTATTCTTAACATGTCATCCATTGCAGTTATTTGGTTTGGCGCCAAGCTCATTGATTCAGGGTCTATGCCAATTGGAAATCTGACGGCATTCCTTTCCTACATCATGCAGATTCTTATGAGCGTCATGATGGCCGTGATGATGTCCCTCATGATTCCTCGCGCTGAAGCAAGCGCTGAGCGCATCCAGGAAGTTCTGATGACTGAGTCTTCGGTTGTTGAAACCCTCACACCAAAGACCCCTACATCTCGCAAGGGCGTCATCGAATTTAAAGATGTGGAATTTCGTTATCCAGGAGCAGAACATCCGGTCCTCAGCGGAATTTCATTTACAGCAAAACCTGGTGGAATGACTGCAATCGTAGGTTCGACTGGTTCAGGAAAAACAACACTACTCAATCTAATTCCACGCTTTATCGACGCAACCTCAGGGCAAGTTCTCATGGATGGGGTAGACCTTAGAGATCAGCCACTTGAAGATGTCTGGTCTGAAATTGGATTTGTTCCACAGCGCGCTTTTCTATTCGGAGGAACCGTTGCCACAAATCTGCGCTACGGAAAGGCTGATGCAACTGATGAAGAGTTGTGGACCGCTCTTGAAGTTGCGCAAGCAGATGGATTTGTGAAAGAAAAAGAAGAAGGGCTTAGTTCGCCAGTTTCACAAGGCGGTACTAATTTCTCCGGCGGCCAACGTCAGCGTCTTTCAATCGCGCGTGCAATCGTGAAGAATCCTCAGCTCTATATCTTGGATGACTCCTTCAGCGCCTTGGATTTCTCAACGGATGCAAAACTCCGCGCCGCCCTAGAAGCGCACGCAAGAGATTCAACGCTCATCGTTGTTGCACAACGTGTTTCAACAATTATGAAAGCAGATCAAATTATCGTTTTGAACAATGGAAAAATTGAGGGCATCGGTAAACATGCCGACCTCATGGAAAGTTGCAAGACATATCAAGAAATTGTCTTGTCGCAGTTAAGCCCAGAGGAGGCGGCATCATGAGTACTCGTCGCCCTGGTCCAGCAGTGGCAGGTCCCCGCGGTGGCCCTATGGGTGGTTTTGGTGGCCCACCTGCGAAATCAAAGGATTTCAAAGGCTCACTGAAGCGCCTTCTCACAGAGTTGCGCAGCGAACGAAGCATTTTGATTGGTGTCGTAGCTCTTATTACTACTTCGGTGACAATTGGCGCGTTTGGTCCAAAGTTACTTGGCCGCGCGACAAACTATATTTTTTATGGATATCTAGGCCACAAACTTCCTGCTGGAATTTCTAAAGCAGATGCCGTCGCTCAACTAAATCGCACTGGTCAAACTCGCCTAGCTGCAATGTTGAACGAAAGCGGTGTCGTTCCAGGACAAGGTGTGGATTTCCACGCAATTGCGAAAATCATTGCCGTAGTTACAGCGCTCTATCTTTTCTCATCACTATTTTCTTGGATTCAAGGTTACTTAATGGCGGGCGTTACAAACCGCACTTTGTATCGCCTTCGCAGAAATGCTGAAGAGAAAATTGGACGCTTGCCTTTGAGTTACTTCGACACACAATCTCGTGGAGATCTTCTAAGTCGAGTCACAAACGATATCGACAACATTGGTAACTCCCTCCAACAAGGGCTGGCTCAAATCCTTAACTCGATTTTGACTGTACTTTCGGTTCTCGCAATGATGCTCTGGATTAGTCCTGTCCTAGCCCTCGTTGCCTTAATTGCAATCCCTGCATCGATGTTTGCCTCAATCTTTATCGCCAAGAAATCCCAGAAGCAATTTATTGCGCAATGGGATTGGACAGGCAAGCTCAATGGACATGTGGAAGAGATGCACACAGGCCATTCATTGGTGAAGGTATTTGGTAGACGCCAGCAAGCAATTAAAGATTTTGAGAAACTAAATGATGAGCTATTCGCTTCTTCATTCAAAGCTCAATTTATTTCAGGTGTTATCCAACCTGTTACCCAACTCGTTTCAAACCTCATTTATGTGGCAATAGCTGTTCTTGGCGGATATCGAGTGGCTACCGGCTCAATGAGCCTTGGTGATGTGCAGGCATTTATTCAATATTCACGCCAGTTTGGAATGCCTTTGGCCCAAATCGCTGGACTCATGAACGTTGTTCAATCAGGAGTTGCATCGGCCGAACGTCTCTTTGAACTTCTTGATGCGAAGGAAGAAGATGCGGATCCAGTGGCGCCGAAAGAAATCGGACGAGCTGTTGGCAAGATTGAATTTAAGGATGTTGCATTCCGATACAAGAAAGACCAACCTCTTCTTGAAAAATTCAACCTCAGTGTCACACCAGGGCAGACTGTTGCGATTGTTGGACCGACAGGTGCTGGAAAGACAACACTTGTTAATTTGATGATGCGCTTCTACGACATCTGGGAAGGTGCCATTCTTTTGGATGGCGTCGATATCCGAGATTACAAGCGCGATGATTTGCGTCGTCAATTTGGAATGGTTCTACAAGATACCTGGCTCTTTAGTGGAACGATGCGCGAAAACATTGGTTACGGAAGTAGCACTCCGACAGATGAGAAAGTGCAAGAAGCGGCGCAAGCGGCGAATATCGACCACTTCATGCGTTCACTTCCTGCAGGATATGACTCGCTTTTAACTGATGATAATTCGACGGTTTCAAATGGAGAACGTCAATTGTTGACGATTGCTCGCGCATTTATGGCAGATCCTGCAATTCTCATTCTGGATGAAGCAACATCTTCCGTAGATACCCGCACCGAAGTCTTGGTTCAGCAA
>SESB01001861.1_pt1 | contig 13074 bp, 12 predicted proteins | sample 3171441 | NCBI WGS metagenome assembly SESB01 (sample SAMN06051867, study PRJNA518727) | freshwater metagenome | biome: subpolar coniferous forest; feature: holomictic lake; material: water; isolation source: holomictic Lake 227, 6 m depth | place: Canada: near Kenora, Ontario | collected...
GTTCCCTCCAGGATCATTTTTGACAGTTCATTAATCAGCATCTTCTGGATCACCCGTTTGATCGGACGTGCACCGAATTGCGGATCAAAGCCCTGGGTAGCGATGAACTGGATGGCCTTCTTGGTTGCCCTGAGCCGGATATCGCTCTTCCCCAGCATCTTCTGGACGTTTCCGAGTTGGAGCTCGACAACCGTTTGGATCTCATCCTTGGTCAGCGGTCTGAACATGATGATCTCATCGATCCGGTTGAGGAATTCAGGACGAAGAGTCTTTTTGAGCAGTTCTAAGACCTGCTCGCGGGTTCGGTCAAATACCTCGTCCCGGGTTTTGTCGGTGACATGCTCCAGGTTTTCCTGGATAAGGTGCGACCCGATGTTAGATGTCATGATTATAATCGTATTCTTGAAATCCACCGTTCGGCCCTTGTTATCTGTAAGGCGGCCATCGTCAAGAACCTGCAGCAGGATGTTGAACACATCCGGGTGGGCTTTCTCGATCTCATCGAGCAGCACCACGGAATAGGGCTTTCTCCGCACCGCTTCTGTCAGCTGCCCGCTCTCTTCATATCCCACATAGCCCGGAGGGGCCCCGACTAACCTTGAGACCGTATGCCGTTCCTGGTATTCCGACATATCGATCCGCACCATACTGTTCTCGTTATTGAAGAGGAATTCCGCGAGCGCCTTTGCCAGTTCAGTCTTTCCGACACCGGTCGTCCCTAGGAAGATGAACGATCCGATCGGGCGTTTTGTGTCCTGCAGCCCGGCACGACTCCGGCGGATTGCATCGGCAACTGCTCCGATGGCTTCATCCTGGCCCACCACGCGCTTGTGGAGTTCGGTCTCGAGTGTCAGGAGTTTCTGTTTCTCGCTCTGCAGCATCCTGCTCACGGGAATGCCGGTCCAGCGTGAAACTACTGCGGCAATCTCTTCAGCACCCACCTCCTCGTTCACCATCGCAGAATCCTTCTGCAGCACGGTCAGTTTTTCTTTGAGCGCCTCGATGAGCTTTTCGGCATCCGGAATACGGCCATAACGAATCTCTGCCACTTTTCCAAGATCGCCTTTTCTGAGGAAACCTTCAGCCTCGAATTTCAGTTTCTCGATCTCATTTTTCCGCAACTGTATCTGTTCAACCAGCTCTTTTTCCGACTGCCACTTTGCCTTTAACTGGTTTCGTTCCTCGGTCAGGTTCCCAATCTCTTCATTTAAGCCCTTGAGCTTCCCCTGGTCTTTCTCCCGCTTGATGGCTTCCCGTTCGATCTCCAGCTGCTGGATCCTGCGTTCAATCGTATCAAGTTCTTCCGGTTTCGAGTTGATCTCAAGGCGGAGTTTTGATGCAGCCTCGTCGATCAGGTCAATTGCCTTGTCAGGCAGGAACCGGTCGGAGATATAGCGTTGCGAGAGTTCTACGGCTGCAATAATCGCCTCGTCCTTGATCCGTACATGGTGATGGGTCTCGTATTTCTCCTTTATTCCGCGGAGGATGGAGATGGCATCCAGCGTATCCGGTTCATTAACCATCACTGGCTGGAAACGCCGCTCGAGCGCTTTGTCCTTCTCGAAATATTTCTGGTATTCTTTTAAGGTCGTTGCGCCAATGACATGCAGCTCTCCCCGTGAAAGCGCAGGCTTGAGGATATTTGCCGCATCCATGGCACCCTCGCTGGCACCGGCCCCTACGAGCGTGTGGATCTCATCGATGAACAGGATGATCTCCCCTTCAGCAGAGATCACCTCCTTGATCACGCTTTTCAACCGTTCCTCAAACTCGCCCTTGAATTTGGCCCCCGCAATCAGGGCTCCCATGTCTAGCGAATAGAGCTTTTTGGTTTTCAGGTTCTCTGGCACATCCTCGTCTATGATCCGGTGGGCGAGACCTTCGGCAATGGCAGTCTTTCCCACGCCGGGTTCGCCAATGAGAATCGGGTTGTTCTTTGTTCTCCTGGAAAGGATCTGCAGCACCCGTCGGATCTCTTCGTCGCGACCGATGACCGGATCGAGTTTGCCGGTCCGGGCAAGATCATTTAGGTTTTTGGCATATGTTTCCAGAGAATTATAGGTCTCTTCTGTATTCGGGCTTTTTACCGTTGAACCTTTCCGCAACTGGGTGATGGCGGTCTTTAAGTCTTTTTCAGTAACCCCGTTCTCCTTTAACAGTTGTGAGGTGCGGTCGTTTACCGACAGAATTCCTAAAAGAAGATGCTCGATCGAGACAAATTCATCCTTAAATTCCTGGGCAAGTGCGGAAGCTTTCTGCAGGGCTTTTGTGGCATCATTGGAGAGGAACTGCTCCCCGCCGCTGACTTCAGGATAAGAATCGATGATCCTGTCAAGTGCTGGAATAAAAACATCAAGGTTCACATTCAGTTTTTTGAGGAGGTATGGAATGACATTCTCATCAACCATCAGCATCCCTTTGAGTAAATGCGAAGTCTCAATGGCCTGGTTCTGTTGTGCTGTTGCAATTTCCGTTGCTTTCTGAACAGCTTCTTGTGATTTAATGGTGAAATTGTTGAAATTCATAATCGTGGTGGTTCCTTATCTGTTGTTCGAAATTTTTTCTATCCACTAATCGTAATAGCGCTTCTTCCTTTCAAATAGTTTGCCAATCTGACAATTGATTCAGACTTAATTTATGAGAAGTAGGAGGTCCGCATGCAAAGACCAGCAATAACAAATAGCGAAACGGGATAATCAGATCACAGAAGAAAAATGAAAAAGAGATGAACAATGAAAAAAACTGCTATTGTTTTCCTGCTCATTATTTTTGTGGTATTTCTTGCCGGATGTATCACAACACCAACTGCCGGTCAGGATACAACCCGGGACACGATCCGGGCCCACTACGAATATCATGACAGCTGGTCTATCGGTCTCGGATGCTACGGGAAGGTTTCCGGGTACGCCTACAATACGGGAAACACCTCGTTAGATAACGTATTGCTGAACTTCAACCTCGTCGATACCCAGACCGGAACTATACGCGATTCACGATCTGTATTCTTCGGAACGATGGAAGCCGGGCAGTCTGGGACGTTCGAGTCGACACTCGATGGCGAATGTACGCAGCAGTATCAAGTCAAAGCGACCTTTATAAAATAATCTCTCCTTAAAGAAAACCTCTTTTTTACTCAGTGGTTTTGGTTCACGGAAAATATCAAAAACCTGCCTGTTTTAGGGAGATTGATAGATCATTCGAATAAAAGTCGTTTTTTCAATAGACGGATATAGTCGTGGAGATCCCTGCACAATGCGGGAATTGATCTGGCGTAAAAAAGGGATTTAGTGAGGACTGATTTTTTATTTCTTGACTTTTCGTATAATGGTGAGATCCCCAAGGGTTGGAGTAAGGCTGCCGGGCACCTTCTTTTCCACTTCCGCTTCTGGTGGAGCATCGATAAGCCGGATCTCTAAAACCTTCTCTAATTTTTTCCGCACACTGTCTTCAGGCATAAGCTCAGCATTCTCAATCTTTTTGATTAAGTGTTCTTTCTCTTTCATCTGCATGGCGAGATCCTTCTGGGAGAGGCCTTTTTCCATCCGTGCATTCCGGATACGGACTGCATAGTCGTCTACAACCTCCCCTCCCATGAAATCAAACATATCCCGCTTGTGCCATGTCTGGGCTGGTGCACTGCCAGCTGTTGAGGCAGGTTTTGTTGCAGATCCCCGGGCAGGAATCTTAAGATCCGTCCTCCTGACCTGCTGCACCTCGGTGCCGTACTTCTCGCACTTGGAGCATACCTGAAGTTCGGCTCCTTCGACACGGACTAATTTTGGGGTGCCGCGTACCGTTTCCCCGCACATTTCGCACTGCATAATCTCACAAACACTTTATACCATTTTCCCTATATACCTAATTGAGATACGAGATGAGTGACATCATCCATCATTCAACCGAACCCCAGACGCCGGAAGAGCTTTACAGACTATACCGTGCGCTCACTGAACAACTCCGTGAACAGCTGGGCCAGATCGAGAACGACAAGCACGAGCTTGAAGTCCAGATGATGGAGCGTGTAGGAAACCTGGAATCCCGGAACCTCGAACTCCGCGAGCAGCTGCGGCAGACCGAAGCGGATAAGAGGTATATAGAGACCCAGAAAATCCGCTACGAACGCGATGTACGAAAACTCAAGAGCGAGAGCGAGCAGCTCCGAAGTCCCCCGCTGATCATCGGGACTATAACCGATATTGTTGATTCCACGCGGGTGATTGTGAGGAGCAGTGCCGGTCCACGATTCATGGTACGGAGTTCCCCCTCGGTAAATGCCGATGACCTCAAACCCGGTGTGCGGTGTACGCTCAACCAGCAATCGTTAGCAATTGTCGAACTGCTGCCAAACAGTTTCGATGCGCTGATATATGGTATGGAACTGGTAGATTCACCTACGGAAACTTACGCAGATATCGGTGGCTTACAAGACCAGATCAACGAAATCCGGGAAGCCGTGGAGCTGCCGCTCAAGCGCCCAGAACTCTTCAAGCGGATTGGTATAGAACCACCAAAGGGTGTGTTGCTTCACGGACCTCCCGGCACTGGAAAAACCCTGCTTGCAAAAGCGGTTGCCCACGAGACCAATGCCCATTTTATGCGGGTGGTTGGCTCAGAGCTGGTCCAGAAATATATTGGTGAAGGGGCCCGGCTTGTCCGCGAGCTCTTTGATCTGGCGAAGAAGAAAGCCCCGACCATCATCTTCATCGATGAGATCGATGCGGTGGGTGCGTCGCGCACTGAAGCAAATACCTCTGGAGATCGCGAAGTGCAGCGGACGCTCATGCAGTTGCTGGCCGGCATGGACGGTTTTGAGAAGCGGGGTGATGTAAAGATCATCGGGGCAACGAATAGGATCGATATTTTGGATAAGGCACTGCTCCGTCCCGGCAGGTTTGACCGGATCATTGAGATCCCGCTTCCCGATGTTGACGGGCGGCTCTCTATCTTAAAAGTGCACAGCCGTTCCCTTGCCATAGATGACGATGTCGATCTCATAGAGATTGCCCAGCTCACAGACGGCAGGAACGGTGCTGATCTCTATGCGATCTGCATGGAGGCGGGTATGTATGCGATAAGAAAGGAGAGCCCGTCCATTACGCAGGAAAATTTCCGTGCAGCGGTTGCAAAGGTTATCTTTGATTTCAACCGTGGCTCGCTGGATGTTGAGGGCGAGATGTTTGCGTAAGGGAAATTTTATTTTTGTTTCCGGGCACTTCGAGTGTAATGATCAAATGACCCTCTCATCAGAGAGAGAGGATGCTAAAAAATCTCGCGTCTTTTTGTACAACAATTTACGCAGATAGAGTGCGGGACATAAAACAAAGATTTACTCTTCCCCGCCAGTCCCGCCAGCTTCTTCAAGAGGAATTGCTTCACCGATATCTTCCACTTCGTCTTCAGTGCACCAGATCTCGATCGCTTTATCGACTCCGGCATATTCCTGGTGATATTCTTCGACAGTTGAACCCGGTGACATAATCACAGTGCTGATCAATCTGCCATCAGAAAATCCATAGAGCCTGCGGTGTGGCCAAGTTGGACCAAGCACGGTCACCCGCTCGTAATAGATATCCTGTGCCATCTGCTGGGTGCAGTATATTCCTTTGGACACCTCAAAGAGCGATTCCTTTGCATAGCGCCGGATATACCAGCGCAGTTCTGCCACAAGGGACATGGCACTTCCTAAAGAAGTTGTTGTTATCAAAACTCCGCAGGGTTTTTTTTTCGGGTGATAAAAACGCAGCACCATCCTGCTTGTCTCTGACGTAAAAAGAGTGTGATGGAGATCGATTTTTTCTTTCTGGAGCACAAGGATGTTCATGCGATCTCCTGGGAATTGTCTTTGTGCGGTGTGAATAGTAAAACACCTTTCTAATGTGGAAATGGCTCTGCCATTTTTATGTGCCTGTATGCCAGCAGACATCGGCACCTGTGATTTTTTATGTATACATGCGGGTGTCGGTAATCTTATCCAGTTTGACTTTTCTTACCGCAGTAGTAAAATCAGCCATGTCGATTGATACAGCCTCGCGCCGCACGGCCATCATACCTGCTTCGCGGCAGATTGCCTGAAGTTCTGCTCCGGTTGCCTTCTCTGTCATTGCTGACACGATTTCTAAGCTCACACCTTCCATATGCATATTTCTCGAATGGATTTTCAGGATCTCAAGCCGTGAGTCCAGATCGGGCAGAGGAATCTCGATCAGGCGGTCGAATCGGCCGGGACGGAGCAGTGCCGGGTCCAGCATATCCACCCGGTTTGTTGCAGCCATGATCCGCACATCACCCCGGTTGTCAAACCCGTCCATCTCTGCAAGGAGCTGCATCATTGTCCGCTGGACTTCGGCGCTGCCGGAAGTCCCGTCATTGGTGCGCATGCTGCCTACAGCATCGATCTCATCGATAAAAACAATCGCAGGAGCCCGTTCGCGGGCAAGCTGGAACAATTCGCGAACAAGACCGGCACCTTCGCCAATGAATTTATGGACAAGTTCACTTCCGGACATGCGAATGAAGGTAGCTTTTGCTTCATGAGCTACTGCTTTTGCGATAAGGGTCTTACCAGTTCCCGGTGCACCAAAGAGCAGGATGCCCTTTGGCGGCTCAACACCCACGCGCTTGAATATCTCTGGTCGCGTCAGCGGGTATTCAACTGCTTCACGGACTTCTTTTATCTCCTCAACAAGACCACCGATCTGCGCATAGCTGATATCCGGTGATTCCTCGAGTTCCATAACCCGGACACGGGAATCGTAGATATTGCCGATCACTTTTACTATAGAAAGCGCGTTGTTGACTGCAACTTTTGCCCCTTGTTTGATATGAGGACGAAGTTCTTCTGGTGCAAGGGTAAGATATTCCTGATTATTCCCCTGCTGGCGGAGGTAGATCTCGCCGTTTTTAAGTATGTCTACAACCACCGCAACAAAGAGGGGCATGCGCTTTAACTGATTGTTCTCGCGCTTGAGCTGGCCGTTCTCCTTCTGGAGTTCGTCCACTTTCACCTTTAAGTCGAGCAGAATCGCCTCAAACTCGTTGAGCTGAATCTGGTATTTAAGCTCATTTTGCGGTGCAGAGAATTTAACGGCAGTCTCTTCCATATCTATCTTATACTGAAATCTTCAAACATTTATTAGGTGTGATTTTGCTAATCAGAGGTAGAGGTATTTCAATAGGAAAGGCAAGCGGCCCGCTGCTCGTGAGCCTGCAGCCGATCTCGTTTCTATCCGGTGTGGATCCGGACTCTGGGATAATTGTAGAAAAAGGCCATCCGCTCAATGGGCAGTGCATCTCTGGTAAAGTTCTGGTTTTTCCCTATGGCAAGGGTTCAACGGTCGGATCGTACGTGCTGTATGCACTGAGCAGGAATGGAAATGCACCTTTGGCAATTGTGAATGCAGAAGCAGAAGCAATCATAGCAACGGGTGCTATCATCAGCAAAATTCCCATGATCGACCGGATTGACGTGCCGATAACAAGGCTCAAAAATGGTACCCGCGTAACGGTGGATGGCGATCTTGGGGAGTTGGAATATGAGGGTGAGCTTACCTCTCCCTGATTGAAGATCCTGAGCACAAGCATCATATAACTCCAACTCGTACGTTCTGGTATGAAGTATCGAGTCACATTTTCCATAATTATTCTCATCTGTGCCGCACTCGCGATGGCCGGCTGTACAGGAACACAGAATTCTTCCGCTGCACCCGCTGCAGGATCAGGAACCGGATCTTCAGGATCTACTGCCGGGAACATGGTTGTCTCCCCAACCGATGCTGTGCCGGATTATAATTTTGTAATGGCTGATGTTGGTGAGAAGGATTATCTGGGTAATATTCCGGTTATTTTCCAGGGGGGTATGGGTCAGATCCATGTAAAAAAGATCGATGTGACCTTGTATCGTTCTGACGGGCAGGTAAAGACTGCAACCATCGGCACAAATAAAGGCGATCAGGTTGATCTCGAAGGCACAAAACAAACAGATCGCGTGATTGTCAGAGTGTCCATGGACAACGGGCAGAGTTACACGATTAATGATGTGATGAGCCCGTACCGGACCCTCCAGTAAAAAATTCCCTTTTTTTTTAAGAATTTTAAGGACATTTTTTATCATGCAGGTAAACTGGCGACAGATACACGCGGCACGGAACTCGTATGCGGCAATCCAGGCAGCGTGCGAATTGTCCTGTTTTAATCTGCGTCTGGTGGATCTCCCTGTTGCAGATGTGACTTGCTACAGTCTCAACTCGCTTAATGAGCCATTCTACCGCGATGAGATCGCAGGAGCTGACTGCATCACCATTGTTGGCGGACCACATGCCACTGCATGTCCCGGTGAAGTTGCTAAGTACGCAGACTATGTTATTGTTGGGGAAGGTGAGTACACTTTGCCCAGGCTGTTAGAAGAGATCGAGCGTGGAGGTTTGGGAAATATTTCCGGTGTGGCGACACGCGATAACCACATACCGGCAGCATCCTGCGTAAGGCTCGATGCGTACCCGGCGTTTTCTGATAAGCAGGGATTTGTAGAGATCTCACGGGGATGTCCGTTCGCCTGCGGGTACTGCCAGACCCCGCAGATCTTCGGTCACTGCATGCGGCACCGCTCGATCGACACGATCGCAAAATTCTCGAACCGTTATGAGCATGCCCGGTTTGTCTCGCCCAATGCGTTTGCCTATGGCTCTGATGGGATCCATCCCCGCTGGGAAAAGATCGAGGCACTCTTCAAACGGCTCTCTCACCAGATTTTTTTTGGCACGTTTCCTTCCGAAGTGCGCCCGGAATTTATCTGCAAAGAGTCCCTTTCTCTTCTGAATCAATACTGTACGAACACAAAACTCCATTTCGGTGCCCAGTCAGGAAGTGATGCCGTGCTGGAACGATTGCATCGCGGGCACAATGTGGATGATGTGATCCATGCAGTAGATCTCTGCACGGAGTCCGGTATCACCCCGGTAGTAGACTTTATTGTGGGTTTCCCGTTCGAGAGTGACGATGACCAGCTGGAGACAGTGAACCTGATCAAGCTGGTGGCACGGTCAGGAATTGTCCATGTCCATCGGTTCATCCCGTTGCCCGGTACCCCGCTTGCCGGAATTCCCTCGCGTTCCCTGCTTCCGGAGACCGAAAAAGTCTGCGGGTCTCTCGCTTTAACCGGAAGGCTGACCGGGTCATGGACGGACCCGGAGATACGGTTTTTCCGGTAACTTTTAGCCAGAATATTTTTTTAAAGACGATCTGTGGAATGATCCAAGTGTGTGATGGGAAGTCCCCGTTTTCGGACACCAACCCCGCCATTTTTTAGCATCCCCCTTTTTGTCAGCGTTCAGAAAACCCGGCTGGGCAACCATGACGTAAAAAAGCGTTTCCCGATCCGGATCAAAGTCCTTTTAGAATAATCATCCGCGAACCTTAATCACGAATCCTTCCCATATACGTATTGATAGGAATGCCGCAGGATATTGTTACGGAAGGACCGGTGACGAAGGTAAATCTCGGCAGGCTGACGAATTCAATCTTCGTCTTCACACTGCTTCTCCTCTTTACCAATATCCGGATACCGGCATTTGGCGATGAGATCGGGACGGTATCACCGCAAGTTTTCGGGCTTATGCAGCTGCCGGATATCCTGAGTTTTCTCACCGCATTCATGATCATCGGGATGATATGGATCCTCGCTTTTCACGTTTTTCACATGGTTACCCGCATTGACCGGACCTATCTTTATCTCCACCTTGCTATCCTGATGCTGTTGATTATGATACCGGTATCGTGCCATTACACGGTAGTTTTTTCGGATAAATCCCTCTTTCCGGTCATGTTCCATTGCATCATGCTCCTGCTGGGTCTTTTCCTGTTTTTCGAGTGGTTCCATATCTCCCGCACGCAATCGGTGCTGAGGCCCGGAGTTACCGGCTGGCAGACAGAGTGCATAACGCTCAAGACGATCTTTCTGCCGGTAACTGCAGTTACCGGCATCATCCTTGCAGCCAGTGATCTACCCTACACACAATACATTTACTATATCACCATGGTGGCATTTGCACTTACATCGGTATTCTCCTGGAGGCATCTCAAGGCAGGCGGGGGGAGCTGCAGGATTGACGGTGGTATCGTTCAGGAAACCGTGTGCAGAAATCACAGCCCGGACAGTATCTGCAACGGGATAGTCCCGCACGACATGTTCGAGATCATGATGAACGGGGTCTTTGCCTTTGTTATGACGCTGATCATCAGGAACAATATCCCTCTTCCCAAGTTATCCGGTAGTGATGACCTGGCTCTCCTAATGGAATACATGGGAGGCGGGGTACTGGGAGATCTGGTGACTTTTGTCTTCCTGTTCATCATCTTTGCAATTTTTTATATCCTGTTCTTCGAAATGTTGCGAAACATCCGTGCACTTGACCGGTATTTCGTATATCTCTCCTTCGTTTTTGTCCTCGCTCTCATTTTCATGCCACTTACATCGCTCCTGTATTCGATCTCCGATATGCCGATTCCGTACGGAATCCTGTTTCACGCCAATGTCCTTATCTCCGGCCTGATCCTGATTATCCTCTGGAAACATGCTTCTGGAAACGGGAGGCTTGTCTATCCGTCAACGGTCGCTGCGCGGGTGAACAATATTTCCCTGCGGCTCCTTCTCTTCCCCATAACCGCAGTTGCCGGCCTGCTTATTGACAGCCAGGTCTCCTCATTCGGCCTCATCCCTGATACCATCCTTTACTTGATCCCGTGTATTGCCTTTTTCCTGCTCTCCCGAAATAATTAGGGCAGCCCTGCGGGGGGTTCTCCTGTGATATGGATGAAAGATGGGCAAAACTGCGCGGTATATTTGTGTTAGCTTGTTTTGGAATGTTGGGAAAAGATGCCGGTATTTTGGGGTTTTCGTCGAATGATTTAATATTTTGAATGTAAATAAAAGAGTAGAACATTTTTCACGCCGCTTATCGCCATGTAAACTGGACGATAGGGTTTTTTAGACCCCCTTCAAATGATATACCATGAAAGATGTGCTATTGATAGCAGATCTCCATGGTCAATTCGGTAAAATTGATTCATTTCTGGAATTGAATCCAGAAGCGGTATTTATTGCAGGAGATATCACCAATATGGGTCCAGTTGACGCGGTCGACGACGTGCTTTCACGTATCGATGTGCCGTGCTTTGCAGTTCCCGGAAACTGTGACCCGCGTGAGATCCTCGAGACACTTGAACACTCCGACACCGTCAGCCTTCATGGTGCCAGTATCAACCTTGGCAAGATGACGATCGTTGGTGTTGGCGGATCCAATCCAACACCGTTCGGAACCCCGTTCGAGCTGACCGACAAGCAGATAGATGACGTGTTGAACAGCGCGATGAAAAAGATGCAAAAGTCCATTCACAATGTACTGCTCTGCCATGCTCCACCGTTCGAGACTCTCGACAAACCTGCGGGTGAGCATATTGGGAGCCACAGCATAAGAAAGCACATGAAATCGTTTGATATTGTGTGCTGTGCCCACATTCACGAGGCACGGGGCATTATGGAAGTTGACGGTGTAAAAATTGTAAATCCCGGTCCGGCAATGGACGGGCACTGTGCGATGATTCACTTCGGCAACGATGCCAAAGATATCAAAATTGAACTGCTGACCGTTTAGACAAGAGCAGTTCAAGGTACGAGGCGAGTATTGGCTCGCCGGATACACCAATCTCTTTTGCAATTCTTTGAATCAGGACGGCGGCATTGGAATTCTCATCTTCTGCCATGATCTCGATCTCGACAAAAGTGCCAAGCTCATCGACTTCATCCAGTGAAATTGCAGCATCAGAGAACCGGTAGTTCTCGCGCCACTTGTTAACTTCCGTGGTTTTTGTAAAACCAAGACGATCGAGCATTGTTTCAAAAACTTCTCCGGATTCCACCGCAGTGTTTAACTCTTCTCTTGCCTTGAGCCCGAACTTTTTGATCTTCGCTCCTTTGTAAGTGACTACGGCATGGTCGTTAGTGTACCGGACCCTGACTGCTTCATCAGTAACGCCAAAATCACGATGGGGAGCGTTATAGTAGATATCGTGCTCATGTATCCTGCCCGAACATACCGCTCCTTTCTCCAGCAGTTGTTTGCGGACGGGTTCAAGCGAGGGAACCTTAACTTTTAATTCAACTTCGAGCATAGGTGTGCCACACTTTTATCTGTCATCGTTGCGATTTAATATAGTCAGGTGAAACATGGCAATAAAAGAAGGAGATTTTATCAAACTGAGCTATACGGGCAGTATGAATGGTAATGTTTTTGATTCTACTTTTGAAGAAGAAGCAAAAACTGCCGGTATTCACAGCGAAAATGCTATCTACGGCCCGGTAACTGTCTGTGTCGGCCAGAAGCACGTGATTCTTGGTCTTGACGAAGAACTTGTGGGTAAGGAAGCCGGTGCAGAGGGCGATATAACAGTTGCACCCGAAAAAGCATTCGGGGAACGCGATATGAAACGGGTTCAGTCCTATCCCAAGAACAAGTTTACCCAGAAACCGGTCCGCGGTATGCCAGTGAAAATGGAAGAGCACGGTGAAGGCACGGTTGTCGATGTGATCGGTAACCGCGTGATTGTGGACTTCAATGCACCCCTCGCTGGTCAGACACTTGTCTACCATTATAAGGTTGAAGAAGAAGTCACCGACCCGCTCGAAGAACTCAAAGGTCTGATCCGCCTGTACGCAGGAAGGGAGATGGAAGCAACTCTTGAAGATGAAAAGGCAACCGTTACCCTCCCGGCAGGAATCAACTACGACCGCCGCTGGATGCTCTGGCGCGGCCGGATCATCCACGAGGGTTTTGAGCAGATCAAGGGCATCTCCGAGATCGTTCTTGTCGAGAGCTACAAGAAACCTGAGAAGAAAGAAGAATAATTTTTTTTTTAAATCCAAAAAAAAGTTTTGGCAGCTCATAAAAAATCCGGAAAAAATTTCCGGGCGTGCGAGAAAAATCCGGAAATTATTTTTCAGCAAAATCTGTACACGCACTCCCCGCAAACAAGAATTATTCCCAACCACTAAAAAACCCTAAAAAACCTCCAAAAACTCCA
>SESB01001862.1_pt1 | contig 13072 bp, 8 predicted proteins | sample 3171441 | NCBI WGS metagenome assembly SESB01 (sample SAMN06051867, study PRJNA518727) | freshwater metagenome | biome: subpolar coniferous forest; feature: holomictic lake; material: water; isolation source: holomictic Lake 227, 6 m depth | place: Canada: near Kenora, Ontario | collected 2014-07-08...
CAAATGAAGGTACGGATTCTGTTACCGCAACAGTTTCTTACACTCTTGCTGCCAATATTGAGAATCTCACTCTAGGTGGAGTAGCTGCTATTAGCGGGACAGGTAATGCACTCAATAACATTATTACCGGAAATGCTGGTAATAATGTCATCGACGGCGGTGCAGGTGCTGATGCAATGGCTGGCGGTGCTGGTAACGATACTTACACAGTCGACAATATCGGTGACGTCATTACCGAGTTAGCTAACGGCGGTACTGATACTGTGAATTCTTCAATTAGCTATACCTTAGGTCTGGATTTAGAAAATCTGAGCTTAACTGGCGCTGCTGCAATTGATGGTGTTGGTAATGCTATCAACAACACGCTTGTTGGTAATGGCGTAAGCAACTATTTAAGTGGTGGCTTGGGCAATGACACGCTTACTGGTGGTGGAGGCAATGACTACTTTGTGTTTAATACAGCACCAAACGCAGCAAATAACTTAGATACTATTCTCGACTTTACTAAGCTTAGTGGCAATATGGATGTCCTATTATTTAGCAAGACTAACGGTTTTAGTGGCATCACTACCGCTGGAAGTGCGGGGACTGGTACCGTATTAAATTCAGCTGAATTTTTGTCAGGAGCCGCAGTAGGTGCAGCATCCGCTACCGCGGGGGTTCACTTTATGTACAACACTAATACTGGCGCTTTATATTACGATCAGGATGGATTGAATGGTAATGCTGCGGTTCAGGTTGCCGTGATTGGTACCGGATCGCATGCAGCTCTGGCTAATACAGATATTCATGTGATCGTCTAAGGATTAATATTGCTGAAATCTATTAGTACAAGGGGACGCTTCACCTGAGGCGCCCCCATTTTTATGAAAATTCTCTTCATCCACCAAAACTTTCCTGGCCAGTTCTTGCATTTATCCCCTGCCTTGGTAGATCAGGAACATGCCGTATCGGCTTTAACCATTGCGCGTGGTGAGAATAAAGAGCTTGGAGTTTGGAATGGCGTAGAAATGCATTATTACCAACCAGCACAAGGCTCTACCAAGGGCATTCATCCTTGGGTGATAGATTTTGAAACCAAGATGATTCGAGGCGAAGCGCTCTTCAATAAGGCTATGCAGATGAAGGCTTCGGGGTATATTCCCGATCTCATCATTGCACATCCAGGGTGGGGTGAAAGCGTCTTTGTGAAAGAGGTTTGGCCAGATACTAAGCTGGCTTTGTATAGTGAGTATTACTACAAAGCCAATGGAGGGGACGTTAATTTTGACCCGGAGTTTTCCGCTAATGATCCCGTTGCCTCCTGCAAAATCACTGTCAAGAACGTTAATAATTTGCTGCACTTTCCGATTGCTGATGCGGGCATCTCACCAACGCGTTGGCAGGCTGATTCTTACCCAGCAGATTTTGCAAAAAAGATTACAGTAATTCATGACGGAATTGACACTACTAAGTTGGTTCCCAACCCTGAAGTCAAAATGACACTCAATACTCCTGCTGGGGCAGTGGAGATTAATCGGGATTCTGAAATCATTACCTTCGTTAATCGCAATTTGGAGCCTTACCGTGGCTATCATTCCTTTATGCGCGCCTTACCGCAGATATTGAAGGAAAGACCCAATGCAAGGGTGCTGATTATTGGGGGAAATGAAGTCAGTTATGGCGCCCATCCTCCCATCGGAAAGTCTTGGCGAAATATTTTTTTAAATGAAGTTAAAGATCAATTAGATTTATCGAGAGTACATTTTCTGGGAAAGGTCGACTATTCAACCTACCAAGCCTGTATGCAGTTATCCACAGTCCATGTTTACCTGACTTACCCCTTTGTGCTCAGCTGGAGTTTGTTAGAAGCCATGAGCATTGGTTGCGCCATTGTCGCTTCTGATACGGCTCCAGTTCAGGAGGTGATCCAAAGCGGTAAGACTGGTCGCTTGGTTGATTTCTTTAGCTATAGCGCTTTAGCCAAAGAGGTGATTGAGCTCTTAGATAACCCAGCAGCACGCAAAAAGCTTGGCGCAGCTGCTAGAAAACATGCAGTCAGATATTACGACCTTCAAGCAGTTTGTCTGCCTCAGCAACTTTCCTGGATTGAAAGTTTTCTTAAAAATAGTACAAAAGTACTGGAAATAATTCCCCGTAATAAAGGGACAATAAAGCCCAAGAAAAATTTAATAAAAGGCCTCTAAGTAATGTGTTTTTTTGAGGCTGTATTGCTCTTTTTTTATCCACTTCCGTAGATGCGTAACCTTCTCTATTTATCACCTCACTCTTTTTTAGATTTGCGACATGTCCAATAACAATAACAAAATGTCTGATCAAAACAATGAAATATTAGCCGCCCTTTATGGCTATAAAAAGATCTTCAAATCTGTTGGTTTTTTTACGGCTGCAATGAATATCTTATTGCTCGTTCCTTCCATATATATGCTGGAAGTGTATGACCGCGTATTAACAAGTCGTAATGAGTTCACGCTTTTAATGCTCTCATTGATTATTCTGTTTCTATATATTGTGTACGCTGCGCTTGATGCCATTCGTAGCCACACGGTAATAGAAGTGGGTAAAAGAATTGATGCTGAGCTCAATCACCGAACTTATACCGCTGCGTTCGAGCAGAACCTAAAAGTGCGAGGTGGTAATGCCGGCCAGGCATTAAATGATTTAACGACTATTCGGCAATTTGTTACCGGACCATCTCTATATGCATTTTTTGATGCACCTTGGTTTCCATTTTATTTGATAGTCATCTTTTTGTTTAACTTCTGGCTGGGTGTTTTTTCAACATGTTGTGTGTTGATTTTGATGGTCTTAGCTTATTTAAATGAGACCACTACGCATAAACCGCTTTCTGAGGCAAGTACGCTCTCAGTGCAATCTTCCAATATGGCTGGCAACAACTTGCGCCAAGCTGAGGTCATTGAATCCATGGGCATGTTGCCGGCTTTACGTGAGCGCTGGTTTGCCTTGCATAGCCAGTTTTTAGAAAGACAGGCTTTGGCAAGCCAACGTGCGGCCAGCTTGAGTGCCACTACTAAATTTTTCAGAACCTTAATGCAGTCCTTAGCTTTGGGATTTGCAGCTTTTTTGGTGTTGGAAAACTTACTTTCTCCAGGAATGATGATTGCCGCAACGATTTTGCTAGGTAAGGCAACCAGCCCAGTGGAGATGGTGATCGGCTCTTGGAGGCAGTGGCGCGGTACAGTAAGCGCCTACGAAAGGCTTAAAAAATTACTCGCCGATAATCCGCCAAGAGTTATTGGTATGAGCTTACCGCGTCCTGAGGGCTACTTGAGTATGGAAGCGGTCTTTGCTGCTCCTCCAGGCGTGAATCAGGCTGTACTTAAAAATGTGAGTTTTGCCATTGCCCCAGGAGATGTCTTGGGTGTGATTGGGCCTAGTGCTGCAGGAAAATCTACCTTAGCTCGGGTATCGGTTGGTATCTGGCCTTCAACACCAAACGCTGCTCGTATTGATGGAGCTGATGTATATCGTTGGAATAAAGATGAGCTTGGCCCAGCAATTGGATATATGCCACAGGATATTGAGGTCTTTCCGGGGACAGTTAGTGAAAACATTGCGCGTTTCACAAAATTTAAAGCTGAGGATGTGATTGAGGCGGCTAAGGCTGCTGGTGTGCACGACATGATTTTGCATTTTCCAGAAGGGTATGACACCCGCATTGGTGACGGTGGTGTGGGTCTATCTGGCGGCCAGAAACAACGCTTAGCTTTTGCTAGGGCGCTGTTTGGCAAGCCAAGCGTGATTGTTTTAGACGAACCTAATTCGAATTTGGATGAGGCTGGTGAAGCGGCGTTAGTGAAAGCCATCAGAGGCTTGCAGGCACGCAAAGCAACCGTCATGGTGATAACGCACCGCGTTCAAATATTACAAGTTTGCACAAAATTATTATTGCTGCAAGATGGTGTTGTACGCATGTTTGGTTCGACTGTCGAGGTAATGCAGGCCCTGCAAAAGCAGGCTGCTGATGCTGGTGCAGGTCCTTCGCCTGCCATTAACCGAGACCCAGGAGCTATAGCATGAGCGATGAAATCATGATTCCTGACCCAGATCCATCTTTGAGGGGTAGGGCTTTGGTATTGGTTGATAAGGCTAAGACAAAATTAGATCAGCTATCTGCCGTGTATTCTGACTGGCATGATTTACGCACTGGCAAAAAAGATGAAAACTACTTTTCTTGGTTAGGCTGGCAAGTCTTAATTTGGGGTTTTGGCGGTGCCTTATTGTGGGCGTTTTTAGCTCCCATTGAGAAGGGTGTCTCCGCCTCTGGCTATGTCATGACTGATAGCAATCGCAAAGCAATTCAGCCGGCCTTTGCAGGCATCGTTGATGACATTTTTGTTAAAGAGGGTCAACAGGTCAAGGCAGGTGAAATCCTCATCAAACTGAACCCCATTAATGCTAAAGCGCAGGCGAATGCTACTCGCGAATCAATTGATGGCTTGGATGCTCAAGTTAAAGGGCTTTCACAAGCGATCGTACAAAAGAAGCAACAATCAGCCCTCATGGAAAAACAGCTTGTAGGTTTGCGTGGTTTAGCGGCTGAAGGTTATATGGCTCAAAACAAGGTGTATGAATTAGAGCGCCAGCAACTACAACTCAAGGCCTCCATTTTGGAAGATGAGGGCAACCTCATCCGGACCAAAAAACAAGTCAGTGAGCAACAGGAAAAACTCAATCCCTTTGAATATGACCTAGCCAATACCGAGCTTAAATCCCCAGTAGATGGACAGGTAGTCAACATCACGATCTTTACCAAGGGTGGAGTGGTAAGCCCAGGTCAAAAACTCATGGAAGTAGTGCCTACGAATGAGGCCATGATTGTCGAAGGGCAATTACCGGTTCACCTGGTGGATAAAGTCCACGTGGACTTGCCAGTTGAAATGATGTTCACAGCGTTTAATACCAATCGCACGCCACATATTCCCGGAGTGTTGATTTCCGTTGGAGCCGATCGCATTGTCGATGAAAAGACTGGTAATCCTTATTACAAAATTCAGGCCATTACGACACCCCAAGGTGCCAAGATGCTGGGTGATTTAAAGGTGCGCCCTGGCATGCCAGTCGATTTATTTGTTAAGACAGGTGAGCAGTCGATGATGACTTATTTAATGAAGCCAGTGTTCGATCGTGCACATTCAGCATTACGTGAAGACTAATCATGCCTACATATTCATCCACCATTTCGCAAAAGATTGGTAAATCGCTTATTACCCTAGCTAGTGCCGCAGCTATGCAGCCTGCGTTCGCCTTGGATTTGATGCAGTCCTACGAGTTAGCCCTTAAAAATGATCCGGTATATCGTTCCGCTTCAAAAGATTATGAAGCGGGCATGGAAAATAACGGGATAGGGCGTTCGGCAGTGATGCCTAAGATAGCAGCGCAATACAATCAAAATGCCAATAGAGCAACCCAGTGGGGCGCTCAATACACGGGCGGCCCAAATACTTCAACCAACTGGAGCTACCCCAGTAACTACTCTTATGTTCAGTTAACGCAACCCATTTTTAGTTTAGAGGCCTTCGCGCGCTGGCGCCAAGGAGTTGCGCAGGCAGATTTTAGTCAGTCAAAATACATCTTTAATACCCAAGACCTCTTAATTCGGGTATTACAGGCGTATACCGACTTATTGTTTTCTCAAGATCAGATGCAATTTCAAACGGCTGAGAGGGATGCGTTTTTAGAGCAGTGGAATGTTGCTAAAAAACTCAATAAGGGTGGCGAGGCTTCGATGACGGATATGTTGGAAGCAGAGGCTGCCTACCAAGTTTCAGAAGCCAAAGTGGTTGACGCCAAAGACGCTGTAGAAAATGCCAGAAGGAAATTCAATAGCATTGTTGGTGAGCCGGTTGAAGATGCGTCCAAGGTCAGCAAGCTCTCAGGAAATTTTCGCTATCTGAATCTCGCCAGTTTGAAATTCGATGACTGGAAAGAGAAGGCTTTAGCAAATAACGCAGAGCTGAAGGCCGCTGAAAACAATATGGAAATTGCGAAGCAGGAATATCGCAAGAATCATGCTGGTCACTATCCTGTAGTCAATTTAATCGGCGCATTAACAACCCAGCAATCTAACACCGTTACCAGTATTAACAATACAACGAATCAAAGTTACTTGGGCGTGCAAGTAAATTTGCCTCTATTTAGTGGTGGCGAGACCAATGCGCGTAGTTCTCAAGCCTTAGCTAACTATGAAAAAGCCCAGGCTGATTACGATGTCACTAAAGATAAAGTCATCACTGAATTACGTAAACAATATGACTTGGTGGTTTCAGGTAAGCAAAAAGTTCAGGCCTTATCATCCGCCCAAGAGTCGGCCACTCAGTTGGTGAAGGCTATGCGTAAAAGCGTCATGGCAGGTGAGCGTATCAATGTTGATGTGCTGCTGGCTGAAAAAGGTTTATTCAATACTCGACGAGATCTTGCCCAAACTAAATATAACTATCTGATTGCATATCTCAAGTTAAATCAGCTAGGCGGCAGTCTAGAGGTGGATGATTTTGAGAAGGTGGCGATTTACTTTAAGGGCTAGAGTTACTAGCAATCGCCACAATGCCTACGCTTAAATATCAGAGGCGCGGCGTTTAGGATGCAAGTTGGGATTATCTGTCTTTTGAAACTTGCCGCAAAACACATATAGCTCCATACGGTTACGGACATTGAGCTTATCGTAAATAGAGGCCAGGTGATTACGCAGGGTATGTTCGCTGATATGCAGGCTCTCAGAAATCTGCTTCAAGGTTTTTTCTGAATGCATCTGAATGGCGCGAGTTACTTTTTCTTCTTTAGCGGTTAGGCTAGCTAACTTTTTTTGCTCACTGGATAACTCTTTTGGGGAATTCGCTTGTGCAATCTGTAACAGAATGCGTGAAGTGGCATTGCGGTTAAGCCACAATTCACCTTCATGAATCTTTTCAATTGCTTTGACTAGATTTTCAGTTGGCTCTGTTTTATTAATGACACCACGAGCACCGTTAACAACCGCTTGATCATGAGTTTTCGAGCTTCTACTGCCGGTGTAGATAATAATTCTTGCATTGCTAACTTCTAGAAGTGCAGAGATTAATTCCACCCCGTTTTCTTCATGAAGATCTGGTTCAAGAATGATGACGTCAGGATTGGAGCTAGCGGCAAATTTTAAGGCCTCAGCAGTATTGGTTGCGAGTGCACAAACATCGAACCGGCCATTAAGAGAGAGCAGTTGTTTAACACCCCATAACGTGATTTGATGTGGATCAATCAGTTGAACCTTGATTTGAGCCAGTTTGGTATCAGTTTCCATAAGCATTCACGAAGTGTAGCCGTTTTACGCAAACCTAGGAGTTGCATGCCACTTTTTTGCCCTAGGAATGTACATTTAGTACTTAAGTACTAATTTAACAAAAATTGGGGAAATATGTGAAATAAGTTATAGCCCAGGCTGAAGATTCTATTACATTAATACTAGGCATTCGCTTATAGTAATAAGCATCAAATCCTAAAGATTAAGATCCCCAGGAGTATTTCTTTGCGTCGAATTTTTTCATCTTTCCCGTCAATATTCATTGCATTCTTGGTTTTAACCGCGCCTTTGGCAAATGCAGCCGATAAGGTGGTCTTACAGCTTAAATGGACACACGCCTACCAATTTGCGGGTTACTACGCCGCTAAAGAGCTAGGCTATTACGATATTGCTGGTTTGGATGTGAAGATCAAGCCATTAAGCCCTGGCGAGGATGCGCTCCAAGAGGTTGTGTCAGGTCGAGCCAATTATGGTTCTGGCACCAGCGGCATATTGGTAGCCAGGCAAGAGGGTGCTCCAGTAGTCGCATTAGCAGCCATTTATCAGCACTCGCCTTATGTGTTGATTGCCAAAAAGTCTCCAGGATCTGAAGACATCCATAGCTTGGATGGAAAACCCATTCTGTTGAGGCGCCTTTCAGATGAATTACTGGTGTACTTAAGACGTCAAAATATCACGCTTTCTAAGGTTGCCTCCTCTGTGCCAGGCATGGATACAGTTGAACAATTGACATCCGGAAAGGCGGCGGCGATTTCTGGCTATATTAGCAATGAACCCTATCAGTTGGCTGCCGCTGGAATTCCTGCTCAGATATATAGCCCACGCTCAATTGGAATTGATATCTATGGTGATAATTTATTTACTACCAGCGAAGAAATAAATAAGCATCCCGAGAGAACTGAACGCTTTCGGCTGGCAAGTTTACAAGGCTGGGAATATGTATTAAATCATCCCGATGAAGCGGTTGCCCTAGTTCAAAAATATGCTCCCCAGGAATCAGCCGCCAAAATTCAGTTTGAGCGCGATAAGTTGCAACCCCTGATTAGGAGTGACTTAGTTCCGGTGGGCTTTATGAATGAAGCGCGCTGGCAGCACACTGTCGAAATTTTTCAGGAGGCTGGTGGTCTTAAGTCTGATTTTTCGCTAAAAGGGTTTGTCTACAATGCCAACCCCAAGCAAGATCTCGCATGGATCTATGGCGCCTTGTTCATAGCTGTGGCAACCTTGCTTGCAGTCTCGACAGTGGTGTATTACATTTGGCGTCTCAATAAACGCCTTACTGTTTCTCTGACTCAAGTGCAGCATTTAGCCTATCACGATAACCTGACGGGTTTGCCTAACCGAAATCTCTTTGTTGATCGTTTGCAAAGAGCTATTTTGAAGGCTCGTCGTGAGAAAAGTGTGCTTGCTCTCCTGTTTATCGATATTGATCGATTTAAAAGTATTAATGATCAGTTCGGGCATTCTGCTGGAGATGAAGTTTTGAAGGCTTGCTGCAATCGCATGATGGCTTGCATTCGTGACTCCGATTCTCTTGGGCGTATCGGCGGCGATGAATTTGTGCTCTTGCTTGAGGATTTGCATTCTTCCCAAGATGCTCTAGAAATTGCTAAAAAAATTAAATCTGCTATTGAGATAGGCGTCACGGTTAGTGGTGAGCTGATTCACACCACAGCGAGTATCGGCATTGCGATTTATCCTAGCGACTCTGATAGCGAAGAGGGCTTATTTAAGCGCGCTGATTCGGCAATGTATAAATCCAAGCAAAGTGGAAGAAATGCTATCTACTTATATTCTGATGTTGTAGCTCAGGAGAAAATATAATTTCTATGGATTTATTTAATAAAGCCTTCTACTTGAGCTTTGCCTTAATAGTGCTGGTCATTTATTTAGGTTCTTTTAGCCACAAAGAAATCCAGTTACAAAATAAAAATTACCATTATTGGCCAACTGCTTTGCTGCTAATGGTGGCAGCAAACTTAGGATTCTTTTTCGCAGGAATCGAGCCAGCTTTTTTCCTTTCTGTAGGCAATACCAGCCTAGCTTTTTCCGCTTTAGCGATTGTGTTATTTATTCGCTCTTGGGATTCCAGTAATTCCAGCATTTCTAAGAATACATTTTGGGTTGCTTATTTACTTTCTTTGCTTGCCTATGAGTTTCTGAGAGTCTACGCATCTTTTAACGCTCGGGTGTACCTGATGACGGGCTTATTGGGCGTTCTGTCATTAGTTGGATTGGTTGAAACCTTTTTGCTACCCAAGCGTGAGATGTCGGCCCAAGTGATGGTTTTGAAGGGCACTTTTTTTGCTCATCTCCTTTTGGTCACTGTGCGAGCATTTAATCTTACTTATTCCATTTCTAGTGGCTCGCTAGTGACTACGATATATCAGGAAGGTGCAATTACCGGCATGCTGCGTGCCCTTGCTGTTGCTTCGAATTTGCTGATTTATTTGGCCATAGGCAACATTCTTTTGGAAAAGGTGTGGCGTAAAGAAGAGAAGAAATCTGCCAGCACAGAAAGAAAGATGCTTGCCAGCCTCAACTCTCTCGCAATGGCGCGGGACAATGAAACAGGCGCTCATATTGTTCGTACCAAAGCTTATGTTCGTCGTTTGGCATGGCGCCTAAGAGATCAAGGCAGTTATGTTGATCAATTAAGCGATCGCACTATTGAGCAGATTTCAGATGCTGCGCCTTTGCACGACATTGGTAAAGTGGGTATACCTGATCATATTTTGTATAAACAGGGTGCCCTGACCAAAGATGAGTGGGGTGTCATGAAAACCCATGCTTTTATTGGGGAAAGTGTTTTAACTTCTACTAAGGTTCAACTTTCAGATGGCAACGACGACGACGACGACGTCATAGATTTGGCGATCCAGATCGCCGGTGGTCATCATGAACAGTGGAGTGGTGGTGGCTATCCGCGTGGCCTCAAAGGACTTGCAATCCCATTGGCTGCCAGAATCATGGCGTTAGCTGATACCTATGACGCTTTGATTAGTGAGCGTGTATATAAAGAAGAGTGGACGCATGATCAGGCCGTCAGTGAAATTTTAAGCAAGAAGGGGATTCACTTCGATCCTTTGGTTGTTGAGGCGTTTATGCAGGAGCAGGATCACTTTAAAGAAATTGCCCAGCGCCATAAAGATGAGGCGTTAGAAGGCAAAGTATTTCGAGATTTAGGGCAAACAGTAGAACAAAAGTTGCGACGTACTGAAGAGAAATTTGAGTTTTTATTTAAGCATTCACCAATCGGCATGGCGATGGTTGATCATGCTACTGGTGACTTTCTTGAGGTTAATGATGCATTGCTCGCTTATACCCAATACACCAAAGCAGAATTTCTGAAGTTATCGTTCTGGGATATCACGCCACCAGAATATGCTAATCAGGAGGCGGAACAAATTGCCCAATTAAATAGTACAGGCTCATTTGGGCCGAACTACAAGGAATATATTCGCAAGGATGGTAGCCGTTTTCCCATCTCCATTCGTGGATTTATTTTGGCTGATGCTGATGGTCGGAAGTTGGTTTGGGGGGTTATTGAAGACCTTAGCAGCATCAAGCAGGTATGAAGAATGTGCTAAAAAACCTACGAAGAAATTTCTAAACTTCTTTTCAAATAGCCTCTGTAGATAGCCTGTTGCTCAATGCCCCAGAGAGCGAAGCAACTCAGGGTATAGTGTGCCTGCCTATGACCGATCTGCCCATCCCAAGTTCCTCCGATATTGAAATCACCCCTGAGTACCAGGCGGTGATCGATGCCATTGAGCGTCACGATCCCTATATCTTTGTGAGCGGTAAGGCTGGGACCGGCAAGACCACCTTAATTGGCTACTTGCGTGAGCATATCCCGGGTAACGTGGTCGTAGTAGCCCCTACTGGAGTGGCGGCATTGCAAGTCAAAGGAGTGACGATCCACTCTTTCTTTAGATTGCCGCCGCGCTTGATCTTCCCCGAGGAAGATATCAAGCCTTTAAAAGATAAGCGCCTCTACAAAGATATTCGCTTGCTCATCATTGATGAGATCTCGATGGTCAGAGCAGATGTAGTCGATGCAATGGATTTGTTCTTGCGTGAGAATGGTCCGCAAAAAGGGAAACCCTTTGGTGGTATTCAGGTGATGTTTGTGGGTGACCTCTTTCAGTTGCCGCCCGTAGTATCCAGGGGGGATATGGAGGTATTAGCAGAGCGTGGGTATGAGGGGCCTTATTTCTTTTGCGCTATGGCGCTGCACCGCAAAGATGTCACGATGGTGGAGCTTTCCAAAATCTTCCGCCAAAAAGATGAGCACTTTGCTAGCCTGTTAAATCGTATTCGGATTAACCAAGATATTGATGAAGCGTTGGATACTTTAAATGCCCAATGTTATGAAACAAAAAAAGAAATCGATGAACAAACGATTACCTTAACCACTACCAATGCTAGGGCGGACCAGATCAATGGCGCCGGTCTACGCGCTTTAACGACTGATCCGAAAACTTACGCAGGTAAAACGACTGGTAAGTTCAATATCGACGAACGCAATTTGCCATCTTCTGCAAATCTCGTTTTAAAGGTGGGCGCCAAGGTCATGTTTACGGCAACGGATAGTGGCTTTCCGAAACGCTGGGTCAATGGCACGATCGGCGTGGTGCGTGAGTTGCTCGGCGATAAGGTGAAGGTGTTAGTCAAGAATGGACCTTACTCCAATACGGTTGAGGTAACGGGTCACCAGTGGGAATCCTATCGATACGACCACGACATGATGTCAGGCAAGATCTCGCCAAGCATCATCGGTACTTATGTGCAGATCCCCTTAATGCTGGCTTGGGGCGTTACCATTCATAAAAGCCAAGGCAAGACCTTAGAGAAGGTGAAGGTAGATCTTTCTTCTGGGGCGTTTGCATCAGGGCAGGTCTATGTTGCCCTCAGTCGTTGCACCTCAATAGAGGGCATTTCCCTGGAGCGACCCATTGAACCAAAGGATGTGCGCTGTGACCCAGAAATCAAACGTTTCTATATGAACTGCCTACCCAATTCATAGGCCAAAGCAAACCTAGCAGCCTTAATCCATATACAATTACTGCTATTCATTCACCCAGTTGGAATCAGCCCACATTCTTCCGTATATGAAAATCTATTCTCAAATTTTGAAGTCTTTTATTGCCGCATTGTTTATTGGTGCTGCAGTCTGCGCACAAGCCCAGACAATTAATCCAATGCCTAAGGTGAGCGATGATTGGCGCTACTCCGGAACCATCAGCATGTGGGCTCCAGCTACCTGGGCCACTGAAACGATAGGTAACCGTTCCATCACCTCCGACAGTTCTATCAGTCAAAATGTGAATGGCGCAGGTCCCATGGCCATGTTTACGCTCGAAGCCCATAAAGGCAATTGGGGTGTGATGGGTGACCTGGTGTATTGGCAGTCAACGGGGAGTGGCAGTTCAGTGCATACGTTGCGTGGTAAAGATAATTCTTTCTATGCTGGGTATAACGCAACCATGAAGCAGACGATGTTTACGGCAGCAGCAACTTATACAGCCCTGAGCACTCCTTCTGTTTACCTGGACGGATTGCTAGGCGCTAGATATATTTCATCAACAACTTCCGTCGTTGATGCTCAACAACTCAATCTCAATGGCGTTGTCGTCGCATCTCGCGTTGGCAACCCTTCGCGCGTGAACCAAACAACTGATCCTGTGATTGGCTTTAAAGGTCGCGCACGCATTTACGATACGTCTTGGTTTATACCGTTCTATGCTGATGCTGGTAAGGGTCCTGGCTCCA
>SESB01001869.1_pt1 | contig 13031 bp, 9 predicted proteins | sample 3171441 | NCBI WGS metagenome assembly SESB01 (sample SAMN06051867, study PRJNA518727) | freshwater metagenome | biome: subpolar coniferous forest; feature: holomictic lake; material: water; isolation source: holomictic Lake 227, 6 m depth | place: Canada: near Kenora, Ontario | collected 2014-07-08...
TTCTCTTTTGCGCCGTGCAGCCGTCATGCAGACAGTGCAACACATACAGCCCCAACAGCAACAAATCCAATTCAGTACTCCAGTGGTACGTTTAAACGACAGCTAATATTTTGATTTGATGGTTATCAAGCGCTACCTAGTCCAAAGCAATTACTGTTTAACCATATGTTCACCAATTTTTTTAAGCGCAGCACTCCCGCAGCAGCAGTCACATTAACTCCGGTTGCGCCAAACCTAAAACAGAAAATCAGTGCTGAAGATGTCGAAATGATGGAGCGACGAAAACTCCCGCGCACAATGCCTGCGCCTGAAGTTTTTGAGGGCGATGGTGGCGAATTAGATTGGGCTTTATGGTCGAATGCCATGCAGAAGTTGAATGAAGAGAATTCTTCTGCAAACAATAAAAATTTAGCGGTTTGATGCGGTCATCAAGTGATGTCCTATTTCTATGGCAATAGTCGACTTTCGTGCGGCTTCACATTGTTCATGCAAGGCATTGACAGTTTTGGCTGCACGGGCAAGATCAACGTCGACGATTTCATCGGTCTGTTTGCTGGAGGCCATATTGAAATTCTTGAAATTTATCAACCCAAAATGGGGCAAACACTCTATTGAGTCGGTGACTGCAGTTTTTCAAATTGATAATTGTCAAACACGGTTACGGATGTCAGCAGGTATGCCAGACCAGCTACGCGAACCAACTTTCAATATGACGAGGTCGAAATATCAACATAAGAGGACTCAAAAATATATGGCCTAGCCGGCCAATATTTTGATGGCAACAGACGTGTCTGATTCTTTACCGGCGCTTCACGGGAAACTTACATAGGGAAGTTATATTTTGGTTTGGGTTTCATGACCCCGCGCTTTCTTCATCGGCGTGTCTCTCTGTTGTTTAACCCAGCCTTCACCCGGCTGGGTTTTTTTTGCCAGAACTTGCATGCAGAGGCAGACTCAGCAACAACGAATACGTGGTTCTGTCATGCAATAGAACGATGAACTTAGGCCTCGACATTTGTCACACTGCCGCAGCTCGCAGCCGAAATTCTGCCCACTGCAAAGTATCACTTACGCCAAGATGTTCCTTCGCTGTCGCTGAATATCTAACGGAACCCCTGATTTATCAATACAACCGTCTTCACTTTCGCAAAAAATCTGTGAAATGAAAATCTCCTATGCTCATATTCTGGTTGTTGACGATGATGTCACCATGCGAACTTACGCTGTAAATTCACTACGCCGCCTAGGAATTCAACTTATTGAAACATGCACAGACGGTGTCAGCGCCTTGCATTTACTCAATAGTTTCAAGCCTGATCTGGTGCTGACAGATATTCACATGGAACCCATGGGAGGGTTGGAGCTGGTCCAAAAAATACGCGAGCACCCTGACGCGTCTGTGCGCAATACCAAGGTCATTTTCATGAGCTCCGACGCCAGAATCACAACACTGCAGGATACCTTGCCACTTGGCGCCATGGGTTACATCATCAAACCTTTGCGCACTGACACATTGCTTGCCAAACTTGAAAATGCCTTAGGCTGCTCAAGCAGACCTATAGCTGAGTGTTCTTAGTCACAACGGAAATATTGCTGTACTTGAGAATTCTCATCTTGGCTATGGCGGGTGTCTCCTAGTATTTATTCATTCAGGAAAATACGGCGCATGCAACCCAAACAACATGTTTTTCATGATGCAGTCCGTGAAAAAATCAAGCGTGGTGTGGATGCACTGGCGGAAGCCGTCAAGGTAACTTTGGGCCCGCGCGGTCGAACCGTAATTCAGGAACGTGACTTTGCTTGACCTCAAATTATGAATTCTGGTGTTCTTGTGGCCAAGCCATCGAACTCGATGACCGCTTCGAGAATATGGGCGCTCAGTTGCTTCGCGAGCTTGCCACGGCACCAGTGAAATGGCGTGCGAAGGCACCACCACGGCCACGGTACTGGCCCACAGCATGATTAAGGAAGGCTTGCGTACCTGGCTGGCGGCATGAACCCCTTGTTTTGACATTCAATAGAAAGCAGAGATTATGAAAAAGACCTGGATATTGATCGCTGATGCCCATCGTGCACGTTGCTTTGAGCGACACCCTTCTGATCATTCAATTCACGAACTGGCCGATTTTTTGCACGACAACTGGCCAACTACCTCAACGATGCGGTCAATGAGAACCATTTTTCAGAACTGGTAGTGATTGCCCCTAGTCCCATGCTGGAAGATCTCAAACCTTGCCTTAACCAAGCCGCAGAAAAAGTACTGAAGCGTTGCATCGCCAACGACCTCACCCACTACACCGGCCCCGAGTTAAAGAAGCGTGTGGACCACGCCCTGGAACTCCCAGACTATTAACCCGCTACCCGATTCGGGTCTGAGACGACATGATCGTCCTGGCTTATTTCAAATCACTCGCCAGAATACGAATGGCGGCTTCGTCCAACGTTTCTTTCTCCAACAGGGCGCGTGCACCGCGTTCAAGCACATAGCGGTTGGTGCTTAAAATTTGGGCGGCTTCATCAAATCCGGCCATCACAATACCCCGAATGGCCTCGTCGATATGGTGCTGCGTTTGCGGCGACATCATCGAACTGCGAGGCATCAAGCCCTCCGGCAAATCCAGCATTTGCTGACGCTGGGGATCAAAGGCCACATAGCCCAGGTCCTCGTCCATGCCATAACGGGTCACCATATCTCGCGCGATGTCAGTGGCTTTAACCAAGTCGTCAGCGGCGCCCGTTGAGAGCATGCCAAACACCAGTTTTTCCGCCGCCCGACCGCCCAACAGAACGGCAATTTTTTGCTCCAGATCGGGCCGTGTTTGCAAGTAGCGGTCTTCGGTCGGGCGCTGGATGGTGTAGCCCAGGGCGCCAATGCCGCGCGGAATAATCGACACCTTGTGCACTGGGTCAGAACCCTTCAGTGCCAGCGCGACCAGCGCATGACCCATCTCGTGAAATGCCACAGCTTCGCGCTCATTGGCGTTCAGCACCCGGCTCCTGCGCTCCAGTCCAGCCACGATGCGTTCAACCGCTTGCGTGAAATCGGGCATCGTCACCTGATTGGCCTTGCGCCGGGTGGCGACCAGCGTGGCTTCATTCACAAGATTAGCGAGATCAGCACCGCTGAAACCCGGCGTCAGGGCTGCCACGTCTTCCAACCTGAGCGCGACGTCGAGTTTGACCTTGCGTACATGCACCTGAAGTATGACGGTGCGACCTTGGCGGTCCGGGCGATCCACCAGCACCTGACGGTCAAAACGCCCTGCACGCAGCAAGGCAGGGTCCAGAATTTCTGGCCGGTTGGTCGCTGACAAAATAATCAAGCCCACCGAGGAATCAAAGCCATCCATTTCCGAGAGCAACTGGTTCAGGGTTTGCTCTTTTTCATCATGCCCACCCAAGCCGGGAAAGGCACCCCGCGCCCGCCCTAGTGCATCCAGTTCATCAATGAAGATGATGGCAGGCGCCATGGTGCGAGCTTGCTCAAAGAGGTCACGTACCCGGGCTGCCCCGATACCCACGAACATTTCCACAAACTCACTGCCAGAAATTGAAAAGAAAGGCACGCCCGCCTCACCTGCCACGGCTTTGGCCAACAACGTTTTGCCGGTCCCTGGAGGTCCAACCAACAGCACACCTTTGGGAATATGCGCCCCCAGTCTGCCGTATTCGAACGGGTGTTTAAGAAAGTCCACTACCTCTTCAAGCTCATGCCGGGCCTCATCAACCCCTGCTACGTCGGCGAACGTAACCCCCGTGTCGGTTTGGACATATATTTTGGCGCGACTTTTTCCAATCGAGAGAAAACCACCCTTGCCTTGTCTGTCAGCAAAACTTCGAAACATGAAAAACCACAGCGCAAAAAATATAAGGGTCGGCACGATCCACGACGCCAGGGTTTTGAACAGTGTGTTTTCAACAACCCGTGTGTAGGGGGTGTTGTATTTGTCGAGTCGCTCGACCAAGGCAGGCTCTACCCGTGCTGCCACCAGAACGGTCTTTTGACCTTCTGCCGTTTTTAGTCGCCCCGTCAAAGTGAGGTCATTGATGGTGACATCGGCAAGTCGCCCCTCACTCAAGGCTTTTTCGAACTCACTGTAAGGAACGACCTCGGCCTGATTGGCTACTTGCCAGAAGTTCTGCAACCAGAACAGCATCACCAAGGCCAAGAGCCAGTAGCCCACGTTCAATGTCTGCTTTTTGCCCAATTCCTACCCCTAAGGAACATTGTCTGACAGTCCAGAACAACGCTAAATGCCCTAAAGCCGGCGCTGATACAGGCCCATGAGTTCAGCCTGTGCCAACACATGCCCCTGCATCGCCTGCTCAAGCATTTGTTTATTGGGTTTTTTCAAGTCAGGTAGCCTGACATCCAGTGCATATAGCTTGAAAAAATACCGATGCCTCCCAATGGGTGGACAGGGTCCGCCATACCCCGTGTTTTTCCAGTCATTCACACCCTCAAGCGTGCCCGTCGGCAGGTTGGAGGACACCACCCCCGCCGGCAAGTCATGGGTGGACCCTGGCAAGTTGTAAAGTAGCCAGTGCGCCCACGTCATGATGGGCGCTCTGGGGTCAGGCGCATCGGGATCCTCCATGATCAAAACAAACGTTTTCGTACGGTCAGGCTCACCAGCCCAGGCCAGCGAGGGGGAATGATCCACGCCATCACAAGTATGGCGCGCCGGAATCATCCCTGCGTGCATGAAAGAAGATGAACTCAAATTGAGGGACATCACTCAGGACACCTTGATTGATTGAGTTTTGTTGCCCCCTTCTTTAGGCAAACGCACCGTCAGGACGCCATTTTTGAAACTAGCCTCTGCCTTGTCGATGGACACATTACTCGGCAAGGGAATGGCACGCTCGAAAGCACCATAGGCACGCTCCATGACGTGGTAGGTGCTGTCATGCGTTTCACGTTCAAAGTGTTTCTCGCCACTCAGATACAAGACATTGCCTACGATGCTGATCTGGCAATCCTCCTTATTCATGCCGGGCAACTCAACCCGAACCAAGACATCCTTGCGGGTCTCTTCCAATTCACCGGCCAGCAGGCTCCAGCGGGGAAACGTAGCAAGTTCGCTGCTACTTGAATGGTCGTCATTTTTATGATTCGTAAATTGAGTCAGGGCGTTGCTACTGCGACTCAGCAATTCGCGCCAGCCTTCCGAGACCGACTCCAAAGCGCGGCTGAGTTCCCGGCCCACATTTTTTCCGGTCTGTTTCAATGAATTAAGCATTTCATGAATCTCCAGGCATCGATTGAATTTGATAGAAGTAGGAAGAATGCGTCACTCTATGACGCAGGTCGTACACCATGATTGATATTTCACAATCAGGACCTGCACCTGCAGGATAAAAAATACGCCAATAAATCCGATTCCCCCACCCACAAGGAGCGCCAGATGAACGCTGTACAACGTCTTTTCCATGTGTGCCAACAGCACACTCGATGGGCGCTTTTCATTGCACCAGGCATGGTGGCCATGCTTTTATCCAGTTGTGCCGAAATGCCCACCGGACCTACGGTTGCGGTCATGCCCACACAAAACAAACCCTTTGATGTTTTCATGCAGGAGGATCAACTCTGCAGAGGCTGGGCTGCTCATTCGATTGGACAGCCTGGCAATGATGCAGCGGCACAGCGGATGCTGTCCTCCACGGTTACCGGCGCAGCGATTGGCGCCATAGCAGGGGCCATCGCGGGGGGGCACCGCAATGTTGAGACGGGGGCTGCCATGGGCACCGTCATTGGCAGCGCGACTGGCGTCAGCCAAAGCAGTGAGACCGCTTGGAGCGCACAGCGCCGTTACGACATTGCTTACCAGCAATGCATGTACTCAAAAGGCAATTACGTCCCGGCGTATGGCCATGGTTCCAGCAGTTACCGAACGCCCTCATGGTCAGCAGAACCCATACCCCTACCGCTGCCTCCGATCCGCTAGAAAGATATGGCAGCAGCATTTTTTTGAGATTTATCAAACAGTCTCCGGATTAAAAAACTACGCTTTGAAGCCAGTGATAACTGCTACACCAAAAGGGTAATTCAATGCGCCAATCGGAAACAACAAGAGCCTGGATGCTGGCCGAGGCCGTGGAGTTCCTGCAAAGTGCTGACCGAATGCAGCGACAGTTTTTTTGGCTTGGCCAACCCGGCGAATCTCCCAACTGGGAGCCCCCGGTAGACATGTATGTGAATGACCGGGAACTGGGTTTACTGATTGCCTTGCCGGGTGTAACACCTGAGCGATTTGAGGTCGTCCTGGAGCAACAGGCGATCGTGGTTCGCGGTGAGCGCTCCTTTGGTGCCAGCCTCGGCGCAGGGGCTGTGCTTCGAATGGAAATTCCCTATGGTCGTTTTGAGCGTCGCATTCGTTTGCCCTTTGGGAGTTTTCAATTGTCCGATATGTTGCTGGAAAACGGCTGCCTGAAACTCACCCTGGACCGACTGAAATGAAACAGGTCAATGTATTGGAGAACACGACCGATAACCCATCCAGGGACCAGCCTGAACTGCCGAAACCTGAGAAATTAGTCGACGATATGGGAGACATTCCAGCCGATGCCTTGATCGTTATCCCCGTTCGTAACATGGTTCTTTTTCCCGGAATGATTGTGCCTATTTCCGTGGGACGAGAGAGCTCCGTGGCTGCGGCCCAATACGCCGTAAAAAATGAGCGCCCGATTGGCATACTGATGCAGCATGACCCTGAGGAAGACACGCCGACTGCTGACGATTTGGCTACAGTAGGAACTATTGCTACCATCCTGCGCTATGTCACCACACAAGATGGCATGCATCACATTATTTGCCAGGGGCTGCAGCGCTTTCATGTCCTCGGATATCAAACAGGTTTTCCGTTTACCGTCGCCACCATTGAACGTATCGTGGATGCAAAGGTCGACCACGACAAGGAAATTGAGGCTCGTTTCCTGCATCTGAAAGAGCGTGCCATTGAGGTCATGGAGCTCATGCCCCAAGTGCCAGAGGAAATGGTCCAGACCGTCAAGGGCATTGATTCACCCAGCACACTGGCTGATCTGGTGGCGGGCTACATGGACATCAAGCCCGCTGAAAAGCAGGAGATGCTCGAAGAACTAGACCTGCGTCGCCGTCTGGACCGCGTGCTCGACATGCTGGTGCACCACATCGGTGTATTGAATATTTCGCGCGACATCGATCGCCGCACCAAAGCCCACCTGGGTCAGCGTGAACGCGAATTTTTGTTGCGCGAGCAGGCCAAAACTATCCAGAAAGAACTTGGCGAAGACGCCAACGGCAATGCGGCTGAAATCACCGAGTTGCGCAATCTCATTACAGAAGCCGGTATGCCAGAAGAAGTGGCCAAGCAGGCCGACAAGGAACTCAAACGGCTGGAACGCATGTCCGACGGATCGTCCGAGTATTCGATGGTGCGCACCTACCTTGACTGGCTGGTCGAGTTACCGTGGAAAACGCCTGAGCCTGATTTGATCGACGTTGCGCAGGCCCGTCGCGTGCTGGACGAAGACCACTTCGGGCTGGAGCAAGTCAAGAAAAGGATTCTGGAGTTTCTGGCTGTGCGCAAGCTCAAGCCTGGCGGACACGGACCTATTCTTTGCCTGGTAGGCCCCCCGGGGGTGGGCAAGACCTCGCTGGGGCAGTCCATCGCCAAAGCTTTGGGTCGAAAGTTTGTGCGCCTCTCGCTGGGCGGTGTCCATGACGAGGCTGAGATTCGGGGCCACCGGCGCACCTACATTGGCGCCCTGCCCGGCAACATTCTGCAAGCCCTGAAAAAGGCGGGCACCCGCGGCTGCGTCATGATGCTTGACGAGATTGACAAGCTCGGCACCGGCATTCAGGGCGACCCCTCCTCGGCGCTGCTGGAGGTGCTGGACCCTGCCCAAAACAACACATTCCGGGACAACTACCTGGCGGTGCCCTACGACTTGTCACAGGTGCTGTTCATTGCCACGGCCAACGTGCTCGACCCAATTGCCGGCCCCTTGCGCGACCGCATGGAGGTGCTGCATCTGGCGGGCTACACCCGGGAAGAAAAGCTGGAGATTGCGCGTAAATACCTTGTCGCACGCCAGTTGGATGAAACAGGCCTCAAACCCGAGCAACTGACGATCACCGACGATGCGATATCCACGATTATTCGCGACTACACCCGTGAGGCCGGGGTCCGAAACCTGGAGCGGAAAATCGGTGCAGTGTGCCGTCGGGCGGCCGTTCGCATTGCCGAGGGTGAGGTGCAGACGGTTCGTGTGGACGGGCCTGACCTTACCGACGTGCTGGGACCGGTCAAGTTCGAGCGCGAGGTAGCGCTGCGCACCGGGATGCCCGGGGTGGCCACCGGACTGGCGTGGACGCCGGTGGGCGGCGACATCCTATTCATCGAAGCCAGCCGTACGCCCGGCACTGGCCGTTTGATCCTGACAGGCCAGCTTGGCGATGTGATGAAAGAGTCAGCGCAGGCCGCACTGACCCTGTTGAAATCGAGTGCCGCCACGATGAAGCTCGACCCCGCTGTTTTCGAAAAAATGGACGTTCACATTCATGTTCCTGCAGGCGCCATTCCCAAGGATGGTCCCAGCGCCGGGGTGGCGATGTTCATTGCGCTCACGTCCCTCTTTATGGGCCGCCCGGTGCGCAATGACACCGCGATGACCGGCGAAATCAGCCTGCGTGGGCTGGTGCTGCCGGTCGGCGGCATCAAGGAAAAAGTACTGGCGGCGCTGGCGGCGGGTATTAAAAAAATATTACTCCCCGCGCGAAACAAGAAAGACCTGGACGACGTGCCCCAACAGGCCCGGGAGCAGCTGGAGTTTATTTTTCTGGATGACGTAACGCAGGCCACCCGCGCGGCCATTGAAGCAACGAGTCCGTAGCGACCAGCCTCATTGGCCTGCAAGACTTGCTACATAAATAATAGCTGCTTGCGCAATAGGCACGAGGGCTAGAGGTCAATTTAATACACAACACTGATTTCCGTTTGCCGCTGATGGCGAAGCCCACTTGCTCGCTAAACGGCAAAGTCAGGTGGGAACAGCTGTGGCGTTGGCTCCGTAATACCTGAATATTCGCTGATTCGAGCCAGACCCCTTTTATCAGCAGTTGAGTGTGAGCGAGATGGGAATGGGCGCTCGTCGTTGACGAATCGAGTCCCTAACCGGTAGTACCGTTATCGAAAATACATCCTCCAAACCGGGCATTGAACATCGCTGATGAGGGCCATTGCAAGTGGGTCTGCATTTTGAATGTTATTGGCCCCAGTTGACACGGCTTTCCAACATGCCGAAAGTTGGGCGTTACCGCAGTAGGGTTGCTGAAACACTCGCAGTAAATCCACGCAGTCATCTGGTATAAATCAATCCTATCCCGCTAACCCTTGCCCCTGGTTGCAAATCATTGAGGCCCAAAACATGCCTTCCGTGCAACCCGTGCTTGAACGAATATTCGTTCGCTGCATTCATGTCGCCCTTAACAACGGCACTGGCAAACGTGTCAAATCTGACCCCCTCCCTAGCGCTGCCAGAGATTCCAACGGGTGATGCAGCACTGCACATTGCCAAAACGTTGCAGAGTGCTATTTTCAGCAGCCCCACTATTTCGAGTATTGCCTTTGATGCCATGGGCGAAATTCAGGGATTTAACGAAAGCGCACAGCGCTTGTTGGGGTACAGCGCTGCTGATGTCACAAAGCCACTCAAGCTGGCCGACATCTGCGACCCGCTTGACTTGGTGATGCGTGCTGTGGGCCAGAGCTCGGAATTCGACATCACCCACGCGCCTGGTAATGAGGGTGTTTTTGAGCTGAACTGCATTCGCCGGGATGGACAGCGCTTACCCGTCATGGCATCTGTCGTGGCCTTGCACAATGCCGAATGTACTGAGGCAATAGGTTATTTAATGGCTTTTGTAGACAACACAGCGCACAAACGGTTGCAAGCACTTCAGATAGCGTCCGCCAGTAGTATGCAAAAAATTGCCAGTCGATTGCCTGGCATGGTTTACCAGTATCGTTTGCACCCTGATGGTAGTTCCTGCTTCCCTTACGCCAGTGATGCCATCCATGACGTGTGCAGGGTCTCCCCACAGGACGTGCGCGAGGATGCCTCATGGCTATTGAGCCTTATCCATCCAGACGACTACAACGGGGTTATTGCCACGATTCAGAAATCAGCAATAGACCTGACCCCATGGGAACACGAGTATCGGTTGAGGTTTGCCGATGGCGAGGAGCGTTGGCAGTTAGGTAATGCGCTGCCTGAGCGCGAAGTCGATGGCGCCACCCTTTGGCACGGATTCATCACCGACATCACTGAGCGAAAGGCGACTGAGAAGGCACTGCGTCTGAGCGAAAGCCGGATGCAAGCCACACTGGCGGCCATTCCTGACTTGATGTTCGAGCTCGATCTGGAGGGTCGCTACCACGACATCCATAGTCCCCGCACCGAACTGCTGTCGACGCCGGGAAAAGCCTTTTTAGGTCAACTCGTGTCTGATGTGCTGCCAGTTCATGCAGCACAAGTCGTGATGACCGCCATCCACGAGGCCCATGAGCAGGGCTACTCCAGCGGCCAACGGTTCGTACTGAAGCTTGCACCAGGCGAGTTGTGGTTTGAGCTTTCTATTTCCAGAAAAACCACCGAGCCGGGTGAGTTGCCACGATTTATTGTGCTGTCCAGGGACATCACGGAACGACACCAGGCCAAAGAGCAACTGCGCATCAGCGACCATGCCCTGAAAACCATATCGCAAGGCGTCCTGATTAATTGCCCTGACGGCCGCATCCTTTCCGCCAATGCCGCCTTCATGTCCATCACCGGCTACAGCGAGGACGAAATATTAGGGCGGACCTGTAGTTTTGTTAAAGGCGTGCAAACTGATGTGGGTGTGATCGCTGCCATCAGGCAGGCGCAATTACAGGCCACCGAGTTCAATGGCGAGATTCTCAATTACCGCAAAGACGGTAGCAGCTTCTGGAACGAAATGAGCATCACGCCCATGCTCGATGCAACCGGAAAGGTCAGTCACTTCATCAGCATCACGCGGGATGTCACAGCGCGCAAGTTGGCGCAGGAAGCACTCGAGCACCATCAAACCACCCTTGAACAAATCGTCACCGCACAAACCGCAGAGTTGAGCACGGCATTGGAAGTCAGCAAGGTCTCGCGTGAAGACCTGCTACGCAGTCAGTTGATGCTGAACCAAGCGTCCCATTTGGCTCAAGTCGGCGCCTGGTCGCTGGATCTGGGGTGCGAGGAAAACTTCGAGACCATTACCTTTAACTGTTCGGCAGAAATGTACCGACTGTTTGACTTCAGACCAGAGGATATCCCTGTGCCCAGTACCGGCATCTTCATGGCGCATGTGCATCAGCAAGACCGTCAACGGCTCAAGGACCAGGTGATGAAGTCGCTAGCCGAACAATGCGCATGGGAAACTGAATACCGAATTGTCTGGGCCGATGGCAGTGAACATTTGGTGGTTCAGACGGGCGAGTTCCTGTTCGATGCGCTTGGGAATGCTAAATCCATGCATGGTGCTGTCAAAGATATTACGGCGCAACGGCAACTCGAAACTCAACTTCGTGAGAGCAAGGCTCAATTGCACAACACCCTGAAAGGCGTCAGTTCAGGCAACTACGAATGGAACAGTGCCACCGGAGTGGTTAACTGGTCCGAGGAAGCCTTGTCATTATTTGCATTGCCGAATATCGAAATGACGCCTGTTCTTGGAACATGGCAGCAAGCCGTGCATGCCGATGATTTAGAACGTGTTGAGTGGGTCATTAAGAACGCAGCATCCCAAAGCCAAGAATATGAGGTCGAGTGGCGGGTCAATTTGCCTGCAGGCGTCGCACCGCGCTGGCTTCTGGACCGGGCCCGCCCCGTAATGAATAAAGAGGGACTGCTGGTTCTATACCGTGGCATTGTTATCGACATCACCGCCAATAAGCTGGCCCAAGCCAAGATACGGTCCCAACAAGAACAGATGCAGTCCATTCTGGATAACATACCGATCGGTTTGAGCGCCTTTGACAGCGAACTCAACTTGATTGCCAAAAATCAGGAGTTTCAGACCGCGCTGGAATTACCAGATGCGTTATTTGGCGACCCAATCACAACGTTCGAGAGCATCATCCGCTTCAATGCCGAGCGAGGCGAATATGGTGAAGGTGACACGTCTCTGATGGTTCAAACGATTATTGAGCGTGCCCGCCACCCAGTCGTTCATCAGCTAGAACGAACTCGTCCCAATGGGGTTGTGCTGGACGTTCGTGGCGCCCCTTTGCCGGGGGGAGGATTTGTCACCACCTACGCCGATATCTCGGCACGTAAAAAAGCGCAATACCAAATTCAGTACAGTGCGCAATTGCTGGAAGTATCTATCGCTGCGATCGACCAGTCTTTTGCCCTCTATGACGAGGATGATCGACTGGTCTTTAGCAACGAGAAATACGCCAGTCTTTTTGGCAGCCTCACGGACCAGGTGTTACCTGGCACCCGCTTCATTGATCTGATTCGTATGGGCGCTGAACTGGGTGTGTATGTTGAGGCCCGTGGGCGTAGTGAGGAATGGATGGTTGAGCGCATGGCCGCGCATACCCAGTGCGATACCACTTTTATACAGACAACCGCAGACGGACGCGTGTTGAAAATCATTGATCGCAGGCTGCCGGATGGCCAAACAGTTTGCTTTTTGATTGATGTGACCGAGTATGCGCACGCCACCCAAGCGGCTGAGTCGGCCAACGTGGCCAAGAGCCAGTTTCTGGCCAATATGAGCCACGAAATCCGCACGCCCATGAATGGGGTGCTGGGCTTGTTGACTCTGCTAAAGGAGACTAACCTGAACGACCAGCAGCGTGACTACACACAAAAGGCTGAAGGTGCTGCGCACTCCTTGTTGGGGATCCTCAACGACATCCTGGATTTCTCCAAGATCGAGGCCGGCAAGATGGAGCTCGACCCCGAGCCTTTTTGCATGTCTGACGTGGCGCGTGATATGCAGACTATCCTTGCAGGCAATCTGAATG
>SESB01001870.1_pt1 | contig 13025 bp, 10 predicted proteins | sample 3171441 | NCBI WGS metagenome assembly SESB01 (sample SAMN06051867, study PRJNA518727) | freshwater metagenome | biome: subpolar coniferous forest; feature: holomictic lake; material: water; isolation source: holomictic Lake 227, 6 m depth | place: Canada: near Kenora, Ontario | collected...
TCCTATCAGAGAAGGTGCCGGCGTTGGAGAGTTGATCGTGGAATCGCTCACGAACAAATGTGAATATCCGACATCAATCGCACTGGTCATCGACGGTTTGTACTGTCCACCAAATGACAGCCAAGTACGGTTGTTATCCGGAATACGCGCAGTGCGAAACTCATTTGGAACTGGCGCCTGGTCATAAGCCAGTCCGGCGCGGACTAGCCATTGCGGGTTGTAATGGTGGGTAACGCCAACGGCTACCCGCACGGTATCTTTCCAGTTCTCAGGCGTGTTTGATAGGGTCGCCCCTGTACCGTCCACAATCTTCACCTGCTTGAATGAACTCCATCCGGTAAACGTGACATCGGCCATGACATCCCATTTATCACTGTATTGATGGACCCCACTGATCGACAAGGTATCAGGCAGTTTGATATTCAACGACACCGGTCCGTTGGCGAAGGGTAGCGAAGTGGTCACCGTGCCGTTCAAGGTATAGCTCATCGTGGAACGATAAGCCACGCCCAAACGCGTATTGGCATCCACTCTATACAACACCCCGAGGTTGTAGCCCCAAGTATTGTCGGAGCCATTGATGACTGCAATGCCGATAGCGCCTCCTTGATCTTGAGACAATTCACCTGTGATGTGCTGATAATCCAGTCCGCCACCAAGGCTCAACCGGTCATTAACCTGGTATGAGAGCGACGGATTCACATTTACGGTTTCAATCTTGGACTTGATCGCTTGTTGTTTGCCAACCCAGTTCGAGTCATATTCAGTCTGCAACCCGAACGGTGCATTGACACCCAGACCGAATTTCAGAGCGGGGTTCACCTCCATGACGAAATAGGCATTCGGGACGATCGAGGTACTGCCTGCATCGCCTCCGCTGGGGACGCCGATAGCTGAAGTATATTTAGCCGAGGGCGTGATCGCATGCGCTGCAATCACGATTTGCTTGCCGCTCATACGCGACATCCCGGCCGGATTGAAGAACACTGTTGATGCATCATCGGCGATCGCCGCTCCCCCCGCAAAGGCATTGCCCATGCCGCTGGCGCTTTGTTCGATCAATGCGAACCCAGCTGCCGCCGCGTTTGCAGACAATACAAGCAGCCCAGCGGCTACCGAGCAACTTACCATTGTTTGTTTGACTATCATGATTTCCACTCCCTATTCATGTAACAACGACTAGATAAATCAGTACCAGCCCTTGATGGTCATCTGCTGCAAAACATAGGTTGCAAACAGCAGGTGGCCGTAAGGTGTCGGATGCGTGTCATCGGAAAACAGGTAATGGGTATCCGCCGTTTGTCCGGCAATCAAAGTGTTTGCATTGCAAAGCAGTGCCCGATTTTGTGGGGTCAAAACTGGATCACACGATTGAGCTGTTGTGTTGGTCAATCGATATTTCGCCGGGTTATTAATTTCGTCTTTGATGGAGGTATATGTATCCAGATAAATGACATTTGCACTTCCCGGCAAGGCTGCTAAGCCTGCTTTCAATGTCGAATTAAATGTAATCACCATGAAATCTACGAGGCTTCTTTGCGCCACTGAGTAGGCGGCGAGCGCCGGTATATCGGCGAAGTCTGGAATATTCGCCACCATCGCATATTTCGCGCCCTTGGCCAAAATCAGTGTATTCACATCATTTACAAGTTCAGACGCGGCCGTCGCCATCGCTGTCACGGCCGCAATGACCGCCGGACCGGTGGGTGACAGATAGGTATTTGCGGCGGCGGCGCCTACCGTCGGGGTCAATTCTGCAACTGCTGTTGAAACACAATTGCTGGCCTGAGGGTCTGTTGGAACACAAGTACCAGCCACAATGTCAGCTTGTATTTGCGTCGGCACGGCTGCTGTCACTGCTGCGGTGGCTGCAGCTGTCGCACCACCTACCAACAGAGTTAATTGAAGTTGCACCTCATTTCCGCCAACCACCACAGACACCAATTCATTGCCGCTGAAACTGCCGCCATGGTCAGTCAGGTAGTTATTGATTTGCGTAACCACTGGATAAGTCAGCTCAGCGCCTCCTAAACCTGATGCGGCGGCGTAGGTTCCGTAATAAGTGTTGTGAATGCCGTACGGATTAGTCACAAGAGCGCCGCCTTGGGCATAACCATTGCATCCAGTGTGCGATACCACCGGAACGGACAGTGCTTGCGCGCCAGCCGTATCAATCAATCCCGTCACAGCAGCACAAGGCGCAGGCAGTCCCAAATTAATAGCAACAACTTCAGTCCAGTTTACGATACTGTTGCCATTGGCGGCCCTGCCATTGGCATTGGGACCATTGATGCTGAATTGCCCACCACCCGCTGCAGCAACGAACCCCACGTTGTAAGTGCCGACGTCACTCAAACTGTCGCCGAACGAAACTTGCGTGGTAAATTTTGGTTTGGCAGGCACATCGCTGTCGCCCCCGCCGCAACCGGCCAGAATAATGGCCATTAGCAAAATTGAACCGCTCTTAGATTGACTCATTTGAAATCTCCCTGGCTGATTGACCAATTTTCAACAAAATCTTCGACTTGAAAACTTTGATAGTTGAAGCCGCTGTAACTTGTTTATACCGACAAGGTGTTAAATTATTTGTCTCAGTTTCCGACGACGAAATGATCTCATTTCGAATGCATAAATATAGCCAATCCTATAAACACAGGTCGTTACCATGAATATTCCTAGGCCTGTGCAACCGGTCTATGTGTCATATGCAGCAGTTAAGTCTAAGTAGTTATATTGAGGCCGCCTATAGGGCGTTATGTATTGTTCGTGTAGGGACTTCTCGATAATTCCAAATGATCGGCAACGAGCGTGACAGAAAAAACAGGCAGCGCCACGGCATCGGGTTTCGGGGCAAGAGGAAATTCGCAGATAAGTCATGCAGAAAAGAATGCGTTGATTTTGATGCAGCAGGAGCAGATAGCGGCGCTGCAAGAGGCCGTCAAGCAAGTGCAATCGCAACTCAACATGAACAGCCGCAACTCCAGCAAGCCACCTTCAAGCGATGGCTTGAACAAACCTGCGCCGAAGTCTTTGCGTATGTGGGCGAAACATGCCAAGTCCTCGATTTACCATCACTTCAATTTGAGGTTGCCGAGCATCACGCCACGCAGTCCATCTGCAGTAGCGGGCGTGTCCATACGGGAAAGTTCCCGGTTGGTGTGAATGCGACTGTGCACTATGGCCCACGTGCACAGGCTGCCATGGTGCACCTCAATCAGAACCATGCCGTGAGATTTAGGCGTTATCCACAACAAAATACGGATAGCCAAAAATTCATATCCCGCCAAGGCTATCGGTCAAAGTTGATTAAATCCGCGCTTCCCTAGCAGTCTTGCTTCTAATGACGGGTGACAGTGGTGGCTGAACCTGGCAGCTTGGTCATCCTGGGTTCAACTGGACTGAAGGTCTACGGGGAAGTCATGAAATTAGGAAACGTGCAAGAAGCCCCCTGACGGCTTTTCCAAACCGATGGTTGGGCATTAACACTTGGTCAGCAACATTTATGTAGTTAGATTAGAGTCTGCCGACCCGGTCCCTGTGGCCATGACCTTGGAGGCACCCATGCCAACTCTCAATATCAACGGAAAAGACACGCTGGTCGAAGCCAATGTCAATACACCCATTCTGTGGGCCCTGCGCGACACGCTCGGCATGACCGGCACCAAATTCGGCTGCGGCGTGGCCTTGTGTGGCGCCTGTACCGTGCATGTGGATGGGGTGGCAACACGATCCTGCGTCACGCCGATCTCCGCTGCGGTGGGCAAAAAGATCACCACCATTGAAGCCCTTGTCAACGACAAGGTCGGTCTGGCCGTGCAAAACGCCTGGATTGCGCACGATGTAGCACAGTGCGGTTATTGCCAAAGCGGGCAGGTCATGAGCGCCACCGCCTTGCTCAAAGACAACCAAAAGCCCAGCGATGCTGATATTGATACGGCCATGGCCGGCAACATCTGCCGTTGCGGCACGTACGCTCGTGTTCGCAGCGCCATCCACGCCGCTGCGGCGACCTTGGTTTAACCCCACGCGAGGACCACATCATGCATTTCGACTCCTCCTTCAATGAGTTCGCCCATCAATTGCCAAAAGGGCTGCTAGCCCGCATGGAATCTGCGCAAGGCACTTCTATATCAATAGCAAGTGACACATTGCCACGACGCACTTTTCTGAAAATGAGCGTGGCCTCGGGCTTCGCACTGGGGGCCTACCCGCTCGTGGCCGGCGCACAAGATGGTGCGACCTCAGCCCCTGCGGCCGGGCTGAAACCATTTGAGCAACCCGCTGCGTTTGTGCGCATTGACAAAGACGGTACGGTCACCGTGACGGTCAACCGCTTGGAATTCGGCCAGGGTGTGCTGACGGCACTCCCAATGATTCTGGCGGAAGAACTCGACGCTGACTGGGCAAGCGTTCGCGGCGTGCATGGTGACGCCAATGCGGCTTATGTCGACCCGGTTTTTGGCATGCACCTGACCGGTGGTTCCGGCTCGATCAAGCATTCCTTCACCCAGTACCGAGAGCTGGGCGCGCGGGCCCGCGCTATGTTGTTGTCAGCGGCAGCGGCGCAATGGGGTGTCGAGCCCACCAGTCTGCGCACCGAAAACGGCAACGTAATGGGGCCAGGCGGCAAGTCGTTGGCATATGGGGATTTGGCCGAAGCGGCCATGAAAATTTCTGTGCCGCAAAAAGTGACGCTCAAGGATCCAAAAAATTTCCGCATTATCGGCAAGGCCACACCCCGGCTGGATGCGCGGGCCAAATCGACGGGCACGCAAAGCTTTGGCGTCGATGTGCAGTTGCCTGGCATGCTCACCGCCGTGGTCATGCACCCGCCAGTGTTTGGCGCCAGACTCAAATCAGTCAACGACAGTGCGGCCAAAGCCATTCCGGGCGTCAAAGCCGTGCTGCGCATGCCGACCGACCGCGGTGGCGAAGGGGTTGTGGTGGTGGCAGAAGGTTATTGGGCTGCAAGCCAAGGCCGCGATGCCCTCAAACTGGAATGGGACACCGCGGCCGTGGAGAAGGTTGACAGCGTGGCGCAATTGGCCAGCTACCAGGCGTTGGCTAAAAAAACCGGGCTTGTGAAATTCAATGCGGACATGAGCGCCATGGCCACGGCGCCGAAAAAAATTAGCGCGGAGTTCACTTTTCCGTATCTGGCCCATGCCCCCATGGAACCGCTCAATTGCACCGTACACGTCACCGGCCAGGGGGCCGACACCAAAGTTAATTTATGGCTGGGCACTCAGATGCCGGGTTTTGATGCCATGGCTGCGGCTAAGGTACTGGACGTGGCACCTAAAAACGTCAAGGTCAACGTGCAGATGGCCGGCGGCGGTTTTGGCCGGCGTGCTGTGCCCACCGCCGACTACGTGGTCGAAGCCTGCACCGTGGCCAAACTTTCCCGTGCGGCCGGCCTGGACGTGCCCGTGCGGGTGATGTGGAGCCGTGAGGACGACATCAAAGGGGGCTACTACCGCCCCATGCATGTGCACCGCGCCGAGATCGGCTTCGACGCCAACGGTAAGGTGCTGGCCTGGGACCATGTGGTGGTGGGGCAATCCATTGCCCAAGGCACGCCCTTTGAAGGGTTCTTGATCAAGGACGGCATCGACAACACGGCGCTCGAAGGCATGCGTGATCCCTACGATGTACCCATGCGCCTCTCGGTACACCATCCCAAGGTCAATGTGCCGGTGCTGTGGTGGCGCAGTGTCGGCTCCACCCATACCGCGTATGTGATGGAGACGCTGATCGACGAAATTGCCCGCGCGACCCAACAGGACCCGGTGGCCTACCGGTTGCAACTGCTGGGCGACAAGCACCCGCGGCACAAAGCGGCTTTGATGCTGGCGGTCGAACAATCCGGCTATGGCAAGCGCAAGCTGCCCGCTGGTCAAGCCTGGGGCGTGGCAGTGCATGAATCGTTTGATACCGTCGTGGCCTATGTGGCTGAGGCCTCGGTCACCCAAGGTGTGCCCAAGTTGCACGCGGTCACAGCCGGCGTGCACTGTAACCTGGCGGTCAATCCCAAAACCATTGAGGCCCAGGTTCAGGGCGCGGCGCTGATGGGGCTGGGCACCTGCCTGCCCGGTGCCGCCATCACTTTCAAGGATGGCGTGGTCGAGCAAAGTAATTTCGGCGACTATGTGGTGGCGCGTATGCCCGATATGCCCCGTATGGCGGTGCACATTGTCCCCAGCGCGGAGGCGCCCACCGGCATGGGCGAGCCGGGGCTGCCACCGTTGGCACCGGCCTTCGCCAACGCCATCGCCAAACTGACCGGCAAGACGCCACGCGGTTTGCCCTTCAAGCTGGCTTGACCCATGGAAAGCCTCGACCTGCGCGTGTTGGCTGACGCCTTGCAATGGCGCCGCGACGGCCATGCGGTCACGCTGGTCACTGTGGTCGAAACTTGGGGCAGCGCACCCCGCCCGCCCGGCGCGCTACTGGCCGTGCGCGACGATGGCGTCGTGAGTGGTTCGGTGTCCGGGGGGTGTGTCGAGGACGACCTGATTGCACAAACCCAGACTGCCATGCAAGACCGCTCTGTCGCAAAGCCCCCAGCGCTTGATCGGCCTTCCATGCTGGCTTATGGCGTCAGTCAGGAGGAAGCAGCGCGCTTTGGTTTGCCCTGTGGCGGCAGCCTGCGCCTGGTGCGCGAACCGCTGGTGGACACGACCTGGGTCGAATCGCTACTGGACCGCACCGCCCGGCACGAACTGGTTGCGCGGCAGCTGACCCTGGCCACCGGGGAGGTGCGTTTGCTGTCGGCCGTGCGGGGGCAGGCCATGCACTTTGATGGCAGCGTGCTCACCTGCGTGTTCGGCCCCACTTGGCGACTGCTGTTGATCGGTGCGGGCCAGTTGTCGCAGGCGGTAGCGCAAATCGCGTTAATGCTGGATTTCGAGGTGCTGGTATGTGATCCACGGGAAGAATTTGCCGCGACGCTGCGTCTGGACGGCGTGAAACGGGTGATGGGCATGCCCGACGATGTGGTGCGCTCGCTGGTGCCTGATGCACACACCGCCATCGTGGCGCTCACGCATGACCCCAAGCTGGACGACATGGCGTTGCTGGAAGCGCTGGTATCTGAGGCGTTTTACGTCGGTGCGTTGGGTTCCCGGCGCAATCAGGCATCGCGAAAGAAGCGTCTCGCCGAGCACTTTGGCCTGACGCCTGAGGAGTTGGCCCGTCTGCACGGCCCTGTAGGTTTGTTCATTGGGGCCAAGACACCGGCGGAAATCGCGGTTTCGGTAATGGCTCACATTGTCCAAGTCAAAAACGCGGCGCTCTGTGTTCAGTCAGTTACGGAGCTTAGCGCTTGCTAGCTCAACAACCCACGGTCCTGATACTGGCCAGTGGGCGCGGAGAGCGCTTCAAGGCTTCCGGTGGCCAGGGCAGCAAGTTGGAGGCTCAACTGCAAAGTAAAACTGTGCTACAGCACACACTGGATGCAGTGCGGGCCAGCGGTTTACCCTATCACCTGGAATCTGGACTTCACCTTGGCATGGGCGACTCCATTGCAGCGGCAGTGCGCGCGACCCAGGAGGCCGCCGGCTGGCTGATCCTGCCCGGTGATTTGCCGCTGATTCAGCCTGACACACTGTGGGCCGTCGCACGCGCTTTGGCGTTCCATGCCGTGGTGCTTCCTGTGTTCGAAGGTCAACGCGGACACCCGGTCGGGTTTTCCGGGGCGTGCCGTGACGATCTCATGAGGTTGAAAGGAAATCAGGGTGCTGCCCCCGTGGTTCTTGCGTATGCTGCTATTAAATTAGTAGTATCAGACGCAGGCACCGTGATCGACATTGATACGCTAGATGATTTGAATCTGGTGGCGAAACTGCTGGCCCTCAAAACGACTTTGGGGTTTGGGGCGCAATGTGCATAAATTGGGACTTGGTTGCTGCCGAGCATTTTTACGGTTTCTCGCACCGGCATGGATGAAAGGACTATTTTTTTTCCTCGATCAGTTGCTCGGGTTTCAGTGCAGGCGGTCTACCTCCTGCACTGCCCTTGGCCCTCGCGATGGCGAAAGACGACTGTGCCCTCTGCTACGTGCCTGTGCGCGAGCCCAAGGGAAAGCTATTGCGCCCGCAGACGGCTACATTGTTGCTACGCGAGACACTGGCCCTTTTGAAGCCGCCGGCCTGACTGTCATCAACCCTTGGAATACGCAGTACCCCTAAGCCCAGATCACTTAAACGACCAGTTCGCCACCACGGCAAAGGCGATGGCCATGTGGTTGGACGGAAAACCCGACTGCGTGGCGCTGCTGTTAAGCCGTTGAAGCTGCTGTTGCCTTGCTCGTCAATTGGTTGGCCGCCGATCCTTGACCTGCAAGTCGCGCCAACCGGTATCCCAATACAGCGTGGAGCCAGGACGTGCTCGACAAGATCATTGCCACCGTGCCCGTCAAGCGTCTGGGTGAGCCTAGCGAAATTGCTTCCATCATTGCCTGGGTGGCATCGGACGAAGGTGGTTACTCCACCGGTGCCGACTTCTCGGTCAATGGCGGCCTGCACATGGGCTGATGCTTTTTAAAAGCTTTTAAAAAACCCGCTTCGGCGGGTTTTTTCTTGTCAAATATTTCGTTTGGATGTGGTTTCCCACAATAGTCATCCGGATTTATCTTGATTAAAGTCAGGTCCAGCGTAGATTCATCAACCTAACCGGACTTGAACATGAACACATCTCTCGCGGCAAAAAAGAAGCCGCTATACAAATCCCTGTATGTCCAGGTGCTGACAGCCGTGACCATCGGCGTCTTGCTGGGCCACTTTTACCCCCAAGTGGGCGCCGACATGAAGCCCCTGGGCGACGGCTTTATCAAGCTGATCAAGATGATCATTGCCCCGATCATTTTCTGTACCGTGGTGATCGGCATAGCCGGCATGGAAGATATGAAAAAGGTCGGTAAAACCGGCGGCTTGGCCCTGCTGTATTTTGAGGTGGTGAGCACGCTGGCCCTGATTGTGGGCTTGGTCATCGTCAACCTGTTTGAGCCCGGTGCGGGCATGAACATCAACGCCGCCACGCTCGACACCAAGGGCATTGCGGCCTACACCGGTCCCGGCAAGATGGTGGGTACGGTCGATTTCCTGCTGAACATCATTCCGACCTCGGTGGTGGATGCCTTCGCCAAGGGCGAAATCTTGCAGGTGCTGCTGTTCTCGGTGTTGTTTGGTTTTGCCTTGCACCGGTTTGGCGGGCGCGGCACCATGGTGTTTGATTTCGTCGAGAAGTTGTCGCATGTGCTGTTTGAAATCGTCGGCATCATCATGAAGGTGGCCCCGGTCGGTGCCTTTGGTGCGATGGCGTTCACCATTGGCAAGTACGGCGTGGGCTCTTTGTTCTCGTTGGGCAAGCTGATGGCGGTGTTTTACCTGACCTGCTTCATCTTCGTGTTTGTGGTGCTGGGCACTATCTCGAAGTTGCACGGATTCAGCATCTGGAAGTTTGTGAAATACATCCGCGAAGAGTTGCTGATTGTGCTGGGCACGTCGTCCTCAGAGTCGGTGTTGCCCCGCATGATGGAGAAGATGGAAAAACTGGGCGCCAAGAAGACCTGCGTCGGTTTGGTGATACCCACCGGTTACTCGTTTAACCTGGATGGCACCTCAATTTACCTGACGATGGCGGCGGTGTTTATTGCGCAGGCCACCAACACGCCGATGACCCTGATGCAAGAGATCACGCTGCTCGGCGTGCTGCTGCTCACCTCCAAGGGTGCCGCGGGTATTACCGGCAGTGGCTTTATTGTGCTGGCGGCCACGCTGTCGGCCGTGGGCACGGTGCCCGTCGCTGGTTTGGCGCTGATTTTGGGCATTGACCGCTTTATGTCTGAAGCGCGGGCCCTGACTAATCTGGTGGGCAATGGCGTTGCGACCCTGGTGGTGGCCAAGTGGACCGGTGAATTGGATACCAACCGCATGACCGCTGTTTTGAACAACAACAACCATGTTCACATTGATGTGCTGGAAGTGATGCAGGAAGAGGTGCCCGACCACCGCGACCGCTCTTTCCGCCCCCTGGAGAATGCGCCAGCGGCGGTGTAACTGACTCTTTTGACCCGTTAAAAAGCCCGCTGCTGCGGGCTTTTTAACGACTGGACAAGTTTTTATTCAAACTTTTTATCTATGGCCGCAAGTGCCTTCTGAATTAGCGAAGCTGATTTTGCTGTGACGTCCCACTTCTTCGCCAATGTGGGCCATTGTGAGACCGCGCATCGAACCTCACTGACGATCGACACAGCCGTTTTGATGTGATGCTTGCGGCCGATTTTCAAGATGTGTTCGAGAGCGGGGTTTCCTTGTCCATGGATAGCCGTTGTGTGCTCCCCACCCATGCCGGTGCTAAAGGTGAGGTCGAAAGCGGGCGATAAGCGCCAACCCGCTTGATTGTCTTGGAGAAAGGCGAAATTTTTAACATGATCGTCTTTGTTGTGGGCCAGTACGTTAAAAACCATCAAACGGTAGGCTCGTTCAACTTCGGTTTGGTCTTGCGTGATGCCTCTGACGGTCGCCAGAACCGCGTCGTAGTCCATGCAGGGGAGCCGAAAGTTGGCATAGAGCAGCCCCGCCAATGACAGCGTATGGCGTTTGCCGCTGCGGCCAAATCGGTCAAACCGCTCAACCGCAAAGTAGTCTTCACGCTCGTGGTTTTGTTCCACCGTAATCAGGTCAGTTCGCGGCATCAGAACACCCGCCAAGCCAGCCATTTCAGCGTAGGCACGCTCGATTCGCCCCATGTCCTTGGGGTCTTCCCGGGATCGAAACTTGACAATCCAGTGTGAGTAGCCTTCGGGCAAGGTTTGAAATCCTGACAGGTATTTTGACGATGCATCACTGCGAGCAACTGTCACCTTGGGCCTGGCGCCACCCGGTGAGCCGCCCTGGATTTTCAGTTGTTGAAGGACGTCGTCGACGTTGCCCTGAAGGACCGCTTCAGCCGACTTGGCCAGTGCACCCAAGTCAAGCTCATCGGTGATCGGTTCTTGCCCATAGATGGGCGCGTATTCAAGCGCGCCCATGGCCCTTGAACCGATGTAGGCCAGTCGATCCAGAGGGGTGATTTGATGAGGTTCCCAATCGAATCGGCGTTTGAATTCGCGATCCATCAGCAGCAAGCCCCAGCCATCCGGCAAAGAGTCAGAAAAGGCGCCGTGCAGGCCACCGAACTCATCCCCTTTTGCTAGCTGCGCTTTGGCTTCGAACGCCATGGTCTTGGGGGCCAGATTGAAGCCTGAGGCCATCCAGCCTGGGTCGTATTCAAACCAGATTTTTTTATCACTACTTTGGGCCAGCACCCCCACGCGAAGCCCGCCCAGTTCGACCTTGAGTTGCGTTGTATGTGGCGCGGTTGACTTGCTCACAGGTGGCCCCGTTTTCTCGTTTTGGCGGTGACTTCAGCCATTGAGTTAAGCGGTTTGGGTGCAAACAGCGATTCCAAACCCTCCACCATGTCGAGAGCCAGAGCAATATGGAGCAAGGCTGCAGTGCCGATTTGGCCGGTCAGCTCGAATCGCTTGATGGTTGGTTCAGGGATGCCTGATTTCATGGCGAGCGTCTTTCTGGTCCAGCCAAGCACCAGCCGCGCTGTTTTCGCCCGCTCCCCTAGTTCTTCCAGAATATCCGACGGCGACTTGAATAGTATGGATAGCATGTTGTCCATTATATGGACGATATGCAACTAACGGATATTGGGATATCTGTAAATAAAATTCTGTATTGAATCAGTTCCGCTTAAGCCGCTTCCATCTTGCCCGACACCGTGAGCCACTGCTCTTCCAGCGTTTGCAGTTCGTCGTTGACGAGTTTCAGGCCCTTGCCAAACTCGGCAATGTCGTGCGCATGCACGGCCTTGTTCAGGTGGCCCTCTAACGCTGCGCCTTCGCCGTTGAGCACGGTCATGCGGGCCTCAATCACTTCGAGCTCTCGCTTGAGGCCGGTGGAATTGACCTTGACTTTGACTTTGGGGGCGGCAGCCGCCTCCAGTTGGGCTTTGCGTTCGGCCTTGGCGGCGGCGTTGTTGGCTTCCTTGATGGCTTCGCGCTGGCGCTTGGCTTCATCCAGCAGGTAGCGCTGGTAGTCGTCCAGATCGCCGTCAAACGGCTCGACGCCACCGCGCGACACCATCCAGAATTCGTCGCACACGGCGCGAAGCAGTGCCCGGTCGTGGCTGACCAGCATGACGGTGCCTTCAAACTCGTTGAGGGCCATGGCCAGCGCTTCTCGGGTGGCCAAATCGAGGTGATTGGTAGGCTCATCGAGCAGCAGCAGGTTGGGGCGCTGCCAGACGATCATGCACAGCACCAGACGGGCTTTTTCACCGCCGCTCATGCTGCCCACGGCCTGCTTGACCATGTCGCCGCCAAAGTTGAAGGTGCCCAAAAAGCTGCGCAGGTCTTGCTCGCGGGTCTGCTGACCGGCGATTTTTCCGGCAGCAGTCATTTCACGCACCAGGCGGATCATGTGCTCCAGCGGGGAGTCGGCGGGGCGCAACACGTCGAGTTCTTGCTGGGCAAAGTAGCCGATGTTGAGGCCCTTGCCTTCGGTGACTTCGCCGCCAATGGCCTGCAAATCACGCGCGATGGTTTTGACCAGTGTGGATTTACCCTGGCCGTTGGCGCCCAAAATGCCGATACGCTGACCCGCCAACACCGACTTGCTGACGTTGTTGACAATGATGGTGGGCGGCGTGCCTTCGGGTGAGCCTTCCGGCGCGGGGTAGCCAAAGCTGACGCCGGACATGGACAGCATCGGGTTGGGCAGGTTGGCGGGTTCCTTGAACTCGAAGGTGAAGTCGGCTTCGGCCAGCAGCGGGGCCACTTTTTCCATGCGGTCGAGTGCCTTGACCCGGCTTTGCGCCTGCTTGGCTTTGCTGGCCTGGGCCTTGAAGCGGGCAATGAACTTTTGCAGGTGGGCGATTTTGTCTTGCTGTTTGGAGAAGGCGTTTTGTTGCAGCGTCATCTGCTCGGCGCGCATGTCTTCAAACTTGCTGTAATTGCCGCCGTAGCGCACCAG
>SESB01001873.1_pt1 | contig 13012 bp, 11 predicted proteins | sample 3171441 | NCBI WGS metagenome assembly SESB01 (sample SAMN06051867, study PRJNA518727) | freshwater metagenome | biome: subpolar coniferous forest; feature: holomictic lake; material: water; isolation source: holomictic Lake 227, 6 m depth | place: Canada: near Kenora, Ontario | collected...
AAGAAGAGATTGCCGGTAACCGGGAATTTTTCAAAGATATCGTTATTGAGAACCGGGATTTTCGCACAGAAGAGTATAAGCGGTGGGTGCGGATGGGTTGGATCGGGTAAATATTCAAGCGATTACGGCAGGATAATTCCATGCAAAGGATCCTCTAACACGGAACACACACTTTAGGCACAGGAACAAAAATCCGAAAAAAAACTTGTTTTATTCCGCAATGGATTAGAATCTTCTATCAACTGTATCTCATAAGGTACCCTAAAAGGAGCAATCCAAGGCCAAACCGGCCCCCGTTTCCCGGAAATGGTGAATGGTCGACCGGCCAGTTTAGAGGGTTTTTGATGTTGTTTTTTCGGATGTTCCTGTTTTGGGCTCTGAATGGGGAACCGGCCGTTTTAGAGAGAGAAAAACCGGCCTGTTTGGAGCTGTTTGGAGAGAGGATCGGGATCTGGGATTGGCTAAACTACAGGAAGGGTGGATCGCCACAAAATCTGATTATCCTTAAAAAAGTTAGTAGTTATCAGCCGCAATCTCGAAATACGTCTGCGGGTGATCGCAGACCGGGCATTTCGCGGGTGCGGATTTTCCACTCTGGACAAACCCACAGTTCCGGCAGTACCATTGTGCAGGGGCTTCTGCCTTAAAGACGGTTCCTTTCTCCATGTTCGCGTACAGTTTTGCATACCGGGCCTCGTGATGCGCCTCTACCTTTGCAACCAGTTTGAAGAGGTGAGCGATCTCCTTGAACCCCTCCTTATCAGCAGTTGCTGCAAAATCCGGATAGAGCGTGCCCCACTCCATCTTCTCACCCGCTGCAGCTGCAGCAAGGTTCTCTTTTGTCGTTCTGATCATGCCTGCCGGGTAGGCTGCGGTAATTTCCACATCTCCGCCTTTGAGCTGCTTGAAGAAAAGTTTCGCATGCTCTTTTTCTTCTTCAGCGGTCTGTAAGAAGAGGCTAGCTATCTGTTCGTAACCTTCTTTTTTTGCTGCGCTTGCAAAGAAGGTGTACCTGTTCCGGGCCTGCGACTCACCGGCAAATGCGGCGAGGAGGTTCTTTTCGGTCTTGCTACCTTTGAACTCCATAAATCTCATTGCTCCATGTGATCCTTGCCCGTCCGGAATCATATATCCTGCGTTGGATCTGAAAAGAGTGAGTACAGCGGTTTATTGCGAAAAAAATTCCCCTGAAGAAAAACAACCAGAAAAACGGGCCTGAAGGGATTTGAACCCTTGACCTGCGGATTAAGAGTCCGCCGCTATGCCAAACTAAGCTACAGACCCAGCCAGTTAGACCTAATAATGTGGTCGATAATGCTGAATAAAGGTTTTGGAGACCGAGACTAAAGAATTCCTTAATACCCTATAATAGTATATCTTCTGTTACATGCCAGAACCAGCCCCGTTTGAGCAGCCGGGACCAACAAAATACTGCATTTTCGGGTGCGGCACGAACGGCTACAATATTATTTTAGAACTCTTAAAAGAACAGGAGCGCGTGATGGTGGTGGACAAGGACGAGTCCCGCGTGCGCCATCTGCGTGACCAGAAATACGATGCCTACCAGCGCGATGTTACCTCTTCTGATATGTTAGTTGGCCTGCCCGGCTTCGAGATCGCGTTTGTGATGACCGGTGACGGGGATGCAAACCTCGCTGCGGTCCTGACCATCAAGAAGCGATATCCCGCCGTGCAGGTAGTCGCCCGATCGGTCGACCCGGTCAACGGCCAGAAACTCACAGCAGCAGGGGCCGAGTTCGTCCTCTACCCGCAGGAAGTGGTTGCCCGCTCTGCAATCCTTCAGATTAAAAAACAGCATTCCAGCCGGATCTCTCAGCGACTCTTTACTCTGCTCGCAGGGTGGGAGGGCACCTTAGGGATCATCACTCACAAGAACCCGGACCCTGATGCAATCTCATCAGCTCTCGCACTCGCTGAGATTGCCAGACGGGCCAATCCAAAGAGCCTCATCATACGGATCTTCTACGAAGGCAACATCGGCCACCAGGAGAACCGCACGTTTGTCAACCTGCTCGATATCAAGATGGAGCACCTGACTCCAGAAGCGATGCTTCAGTGCAACTTCCTTGCTCTGGTGGACTGTTCAGGGCCCGGCGCCAACAACGATATCCCGCCACAGACAAAGATCAACATCGTCATAGACCACCATAAGGATGGTAAACATATCGCAACGCAGAGCACGTTTGTCGATATCCGGCCCGGTGTCGGGGCTACCGCAAGTATCATGACCCAGTATTTACAGGAGCTCGATGTGCCGGTCGATAAGCGGGTAGCCACTGCACTTCTCTATGGTATCCGCACGGACACAAAGGAGTTCAAGCGGAACGTAACCCCGCAGGATCTCAACTATGCAGGCTTTTTGTTGCCGCTCACCGATGCAGACCTGCTCGACAAGATCATGTCGCCTTCCATGTCGCAGGAAACGCTCGAAGTGATCGGAAAAGCGATCCAGAAACGCAGTATCCAGAGCGGGTATCTCTTCTCCGATGTCGGCTACGTGATGAACCGCGACGCCCTCCCGCAGGCTGCCGATCTTCTTATCACGCTCGAAGGGGTGAACACGGTGCTCGTTTACGGGATCACCGACAACGCGATCGTGATATCGGCCCGCAACCGCGACATACGCTTGCACATCGGAAACGCACTCGCTGAGGCATTCGGGGAGATTGGCGATGCAGGCGGGCACCCGAACATGGCAGCAGCTGCAATCCCTCTCCACTATTTCGGGAGGGTGGAGAACAAAGAAGATCTCTTAAAGATCGTGATCGAGCCGATCCTCCAGAAGTTCAAAAACCTCGTAGGTCTCGAGAACGAGGGCAAAAAGAATGGAGTTTAAGGATTGGGAACCGCATTACTGCGAGATTCTTTCTTATTTCGGGTTCGAACGGGCAGGAGACGAAGAGGCAGCCCGGCTGCTCGCCTCACTCATGCCCCGTGACAACCTGCTCTCCCTTGCAGCCCTGACATGTGACAACCCGGTCACGGTCTGTGGAAATGCGCCGTGCTTAAAAGACGATCTGGAAAAAATTCAGGGAGTGGTTTTTGCTGCGGATGCAGCATCAGATGTACTCGATTCTCACGGCATACGCCCGGATGCGGTCTTTACCGATCTCGACGGTGCAAGTGATCGGCTACTTGCCTTGAACAAAGAGGGAACGATAGTGGTCGTGCATGCTCATGGTGACAACATCGCACTGCTGAAGCACTGGATCCCCAGGTTCGAAGGCCCGATAGTCGCAACCACACAGGGCACCCCGCTTCCCCACGTGCATAACTTCGGGGGTTTTTCCGATGGGGATCGTGCGGTCTTTGCCGCCGATGAACTCGGTGCAGAACAGATCACGCTTGTCGGTTTTGACTGCGATGATGAGGATGTTGACCCGGTGAAACACGGAAAACTTATCTGGGCCCGGAAACTGCTCGCCCTGATCGGTCATACGGTATGAGTCCTGTCGCATTTATCCTCGATGGCTATGTGGACGAGCCCGCGTGTCTTGGCGTGCCACCGTACATCTCGCCTTACATCCGCACGGTAGCCGGAGCACTGCTCGCCCATGGCTACACGGTGCAGTACCTGACCATCGACCAGATCCGCCTTGATCCAATGCGGATCGCTGATCTGAACAGGGCTGATCTACTTGTTTTGATCTCCGGTGTCACAGTGCCCGGAAAATATCTTGGCGGTACTCCTGCAACCCTCACCGAGATCCAGCAGATCGGTCACATGGTACGCGGTCCAAAGAAGCTGATCGGTGGACCGATCGGGTTTGGCTATGCAGCAGAGGGAGGGAAGAAGGCGATCCGACAGGTGATCAGCGGGTTCGATGCATTGCTCACCGGAGAGCCGGCCATTGCGCTGGACAATTATATTGGAGGTAACGGGCCCGCAGGGGCACTCGATTACACCCGAACGGATCCATGGAGCATTTCCGGCAGCACGATCATCACGCAGCACCCCGACTACCCATACGTGATGTGCGAGCTGGAGACTGCCCGGGGCTGCTCCCATGGGGCATCGGGAGGCTGCTCGTTCTGCACTGAGCCTTTCTACGGCCAGCCAAAGTACCGGAGCATTGCGGGAATCGCAGCGGAAGTTGCAGCACTCCATGCCAACGGTGCCCATCACTTCCGGGTTGGCCGACAACCGGATATTCTTGCGTACGGTGCAGGATCCGGTGAGTACCCGGCACCACGGCCAGATCTGCTCGATAAACTCTTTTCATCTATTCGCACATCAGCTCCCGAATTAAAAACGCTCCACATCGACAACACGAACCCGGCCACCATTGCCCGGCACGAAGAGAAGAGTCGCGAGGCGCTGCTAGCTATTATCCGGCACCATACATCCGGGGATGTCGCTGCGTTTGGCATGGAAACCGCTGATCCGGCAGTCATTGCGGCCAACAATCTCAAGGCGCAGCCCGATGAAGTCTTACGGGCGATCGAGATTGTCAACGAAGTGGGTGGGATACGGAGGGACAATGTGCCCGAACTGCTACCGGGACTCAACTTTGTCTGCGGACTTGCTGGAGAGACCGAGAAGACCTACGAGCTGAACGAGCAGTTCCTCGTCCGGGTCCGCGATGCAGGGCTTGCGGTCCGGCGCGTGAACATCCGTCAGGTGATGCCGTTTGAGGGCACACCCGCGTACACGAACAACACGCTCGGCAGGTACGAGCAGCGGTTCAGGGCGTTTAAGGAATTTGTCCGGACAAAGATCGATCTCCCGATGCTCCAGCGGGTTTTTCCGATCGGCACCGTGCTCCGCGATGTGCGGGTTGAAGTGACCGGTGACCTGTCGTTCGGCCGGCAATTGGGGTCATACCCGATCCTTGTGGGACTTCCGCTTCACCTGCGGAGAAACACAATCACCGATGCGGTGGTGGTGGACTGGGGCATGCGTTCGATCACTGCCCTTCCGGTGCCGGTTAAGATCAATACGCTTCCTGCATCGGCGCTCAAGTGGCTACCCGGTGTCGGAAAGAAAAAAGTGGCGGCTGTGATGGCAAAGCGGCCGTTCAGGGATCTGGAAGCGTACAGAAAGGTAACGGGGAACTCTTCTATTGATTCCCTTCTCTGTTTCTGAACCAAAGTAAAAAATCTGATCCATGAATACCCAATCACGGTTCATGTACGACCTGCATTCCGGTGAGTATTTTTAAACCCAAAATCAAACTCAGATGTACGATTATTATGCGTTGTATCCCAGTACTTATCTTCTGTGCCGCGGTCATGGGAGCGGTCCTTTGTACCGGCTGTATCAATACTCCCGATCCCGTGTACCAGCCCGATGTATCCACAACAGAAATGCGGGTCCATTATGAGCGGCCACTTAGGGCCGATTACGGAACCGGGGATTGTTTCATTAAACAAAATCTTTCCGGAGAGACGGTGATCAAGCTACGATCCGGTCACTGCCTCATGCAGTATGCGAGGTTTGGGAGACTCGCAAATGACACAGAACCGCATGTCCTAAAAGTAGATCTTGTCAGGGACGGGCAGGTCATCAAGAGTTATTCGTCAGTGACTGATGGCGTATCCTTTGACAAAGTCGGTGAATTTCTGGCACTTTTAACAAAGGATCCAGGATTGGTGCAGCAGACTCCGCTTAGCGTAAAGATCATCGCGGATGGAAAATGGGGAGCATCTATTACGGACATGTACGGCGCCCAGTACGAACAACAATCCGGGCCCGCCACCCTGACGTTTGTACAGCCCGTCCCCCCAGTGAAGGCATGTGTCAGGAGCATTGGGGATACGGCCGGCGGCACTCCGCCTGTTGTCGAACTCTATAGCGGGAACACCTTCTTAAAGCGGTCTGACAATTCGAAAAATACCTACAATGAGTATTGCGTGACATCCCCGTAATTTCCACCAAACTTTTTTTTAATCACGGGCTTTTTTTTAATCATGGGTCCTGACACATACGGGACACTCCAGTATCAAAATCACACTCCATAGGCAAGAGGGATACATGAGCTTGAAAATGGGGGGAAACGGGGATCCGTTTTTTTTGAGGATATTACCTGCGGAGGCATGCCACAAGTGCCCCGAACATTATCGCGAGGATTGCAAGGCTGAACGGAAGCGAAGCCGTCTTGGGAGTTGTCACCGGTTTTTGCACGCCGGGGGTGGGGGATATCTGGTTAGAGACTGCCCTTGTCGGGGCGGTGATCTGCTGTGCGGCAATAGTAGTTGGAACCTGCGTATAGTCAGCCATGTAGATGTTTTTCAATGCCGAGGTGTTGCTGCCGGCCGCATTCGTAACCTTGAGCGATACGGTATAGACCCCCCCCGACAGGGACGTATAGGAATGTTCAGGGTTCTGGAGTGTTGAACACTCCCCATCACCAAAACTCCAGTACCATGAGTCAGGCTTTCCCGTTGAAGTATCGGTGAAATGGATCGGGTTAAGGGCATATCCTGTCGAACTGTCAACGGTGAAATTTGCCACGGGCGACTGCAGGAGAGCGGATGCAGGAACAATGCAGGCAAGAATTACAAGAAAAAGAAGTGAAATGCAGATTCTCATAGGCATGAATTTTCCTGAATGCGTTATCAATCCTTCGATCTTTATCGTACCCTCTCGTAATAAGGTAATTGTCCGTATCTGCCACCGGATAATAACAATCCGCAACCTTAATAGTACCAGCGGCGAGTCTTCATTATGGGTTCCCGTTTCTGTAAGAGTTGCGGTGCTGAAATTCAGGAAGGTCAGCCGGGCAGATGTCCGAAGTGCGGCGCTGCTCCTTCGGCATCCGACATAAAGAATCCGGTCATTGCTGCCGTGCTCTCTCTCATCATCCCCGGTCTCGGCCAGTCTTATAACGGCAATGCCCTCAAAGGGATCGGGTTCTTCCTAGGGACGGCGCTCCTCTCGATCTTCAGCCTGTTGATGTACTGGATTGGAGATAGTTATTTTGAGGCACTCTTTATCGGATTTTTTATCATTTGGATCATCGGGGTGTACGATGCATACCGGGATGCAGGGCGGATGAACCGGGGGGAGATTCCGGAAAAAGCGCACCAGATGTGGCTTTTTGGCGGGGTTGCCGTTATTGTAGTGGTAATACTTGCGGTGGTTTTTTTCCTGTTCCTTTTAGTGTTAGGCTTTTCCGCATTAATGAACATGAATCCAACCGTAGTTTGTGTTCCGGGGAAAGGCTGCATCGGCCCTCTGCAGGGTGAGGCGGTATGCAATACTACAAGCCAGTGCATTGGCAGCGCCCAGACCCGGATTGAGGTTCGCTATTACCCTGACGCAATAAAGTTCTTAAATCGGGCACTCGCACTGGACCCGGAGAATACCCAGGCGCTGATGCTGATGGGTGTTGCCCAGGCAAAGTCCGGCAACCTGACTGGCGCAATCATTCCACTTGACCGAGCGGTGACAATCGATCCCAGTATGTCAGCCGCATGGGAGAACCGTGGTATCGTGCTGGCCATGTCGGGTGAAACCGTAGCCTCACGGATCGACTTCGAAAAGGCAGTCACTCTTCCGGGGAATTCCTCGCTCGCGTGGTACAATCTCGGGGTGGCACGTTCCCGCGAAGGGAACTCATCCGAAGCGTTAGATGCCTTTGACCATGCCCTCCAGATTGATAATAAATGCACCCCATGTAAGCAGATGATAGGAAAATCGCTCATTGCAATCGGGCAGTATGATGCGGCTCTTAACATTTTTGACAATGTCACCACGCCCGGTCAGGAGTACATTGTGAGCAAAGAGGAGAAAGGAAACGCACTTGCTGGACTCAAGAGGTACGAGGAATCGTGCATGGCATTTGATGAGGCTATCGAACCAAACCGGTTCCCTGTTGCGGACCTCTGGAGCGGAGTCTGCAACCAGACGACCAGTCAGTGCGAACCTAAACGAACGACCAATGGACCCCTAACTGCGTACGACCGGGAATTTTACACGGGGCTGCTCAAAGAGTATGATGATCAGTTGAAAACGCAGAAGAATGATCCCGATTTATGGATAAAGCGGGGTGAAACCATGATTAATCTCATGCGGTACGATGAGGCAGTCGCATCATTCGAACGCTCGATCAGTATTAAGCCTAAAAATGCCCCGGCGCAAAACGGGAAAGGAGTCGCTTTGTTCTATACTGGGAACAATACCCTGGCACTCGAAGCATTTGACCAAGCGGTCAGAATCGATTCCGGCTCTGTAAAATCCTGGAATAACGGGGCATTTGTATTTATGAAACAGGGAAATTACACAAAAGCAGCCAAGACATACCAGAAAGCCCTGTATTATGCCCGTCAGCAAAAGGATCCAAAGGGGGTCGGGGATTTCCAGTTCGAGAGGGTGTTTTAACTGGGAAACCGGTAGCATGGGGGAAGCATTCAACTTCAGAGTAATCCTTGCAACGATTGGCAAGATAGGATGGTCCTCCTACATCATTGCGTTGATCATTATGATGGTCATCGTAGGGATCATCGAATTCATCTGCATTCTTATCCCGGTCATCGGAACGCTGATGCTCTTTATCCTGATACCGGTCATTGTCCTGTTCCAGGCACGCTACCTCTGCCGGCTCTACGAGAGCGCCGGAAAAGCATAATCTTATTGGAAAATTGTGGGGAAGTACCCGTGTTGCCGGAACCGGTGTTCTGACCTGAATTGCCGGACCCGAACCTCTCTGGTTGAAGCTCCCCGTGGGGGAAATCCCGTCGGAAATCATGATGAAACCGGACTTATAAAAAAACGAAAGACATAACTATCGCCAGTCCTATCATCACCTATGGACGGCAATAAACCCGTTGTCGGAACACTCTGTTCAGTTGTCCCGGGTCTTGGGCAAGTCTATTGTGGCAAAAACCACCGTGGAATAATTATCTTTCTTGGCACCTTCCTTTTTGCAATTCTGGCAGGCCTCGCGATGCAGGGATTTGCCGGGCCGCTGAACCCGGGGGGAGTCTGGCTCCTGCTGATCCCTCTCGCTATCTGGGCCTTTGGTGTTATTGACACCTACACCCTCTGCAAGAAAATGGCAGCTGGTGAGATCCCTGCTTATGAGCCCCGTTCGAATGACATGACCATGTTTGTCGTCGGGGCTGTTTTCCTGACATTTATGGGGATTGGATTTTTAATGATCTCATGGCTCCTGTACGGGCTGTTCTATTTGGCGATGACAGTTGTGCAGCCATTTTCACCGCACCCCGATGTCACTGATACGGAGTTAAGGGTCCTCTATGACGCGCCGGTTTTTGCCCATTATGGGTCCGTGGTTTGTGTTGGCATGAAGGAAATTCCCGCCCATTATGTTTTCCGGTTTGCATCCATGAGTTGTCAAATGAACTATGCGTATTTCAATAAATCCCTGAATGATACGAGTAACAAGGTCCTCAGAGTAGATCTCGTGAGGCACGGGCAGATCATCAAGAGCTATTCGACTGAGGCCTCGTCGATAGGCTTTAACGATATCGACGAATTTTTAGTGGAGTCGGCACGGGAACCCGGGCTGGTACTGGATGTGCCGATAACCGTAAAGGTCCTGTCGGATGACGAGTGGTGGGGAGGGATCGACGACAAGTATGGTGGCCAGTCTGAAATGGGCAGCGGTCCCGCCACACGGACCCTGGTCAAGCCGGTACTGCCTGTGGAAGCATGTTTCCGCAATAGTAATGATTCCGCTTCATCTGCTCTTGCACTCGAACTCTATCAGGGTGAAAAACTCCTGAACCGAACCAACTTCAAGAATGAGTGGGGCAGAACCTGTGTCATATATCCATAATAATTAGAGGAATTACGCACACCGTAGTGAAAAAAAATCAAAGTGAATGTCAGGGATGGATCAATCCTGCCTGGCACCAATTTTTTTTAACCTCTTGGTATAGACGAACCGGTTACGTGCCGGATCAAGAGGGGGTATGAATTTTTTTAAACATATACGAGGTTAAAAAGATTGTAAAATTACAGGCAAAAAGATTTCCATTTATCGATATAAAATATCCCACAGCATATTCACTTATGTAATGGTACCGGATAAACCCAATCCCTTTTCTTGGGCTTATTTTATGCAACGCAGCAAAAAAATCGGAAGTTTTTTATCGTTCTTGATGTAACACCAAGCCCATGAGCACCATTTCGGGAGCAATGGTATTCCAACGTGTCTGCGGGAATAAAACCGCCCATTATGGAATCATGAATACGGAAAACCATTTTTCTCCAGCAAAAATCTGCATACTTTTAGGCTTGGCACTAGGTCTTGTGCTGGTTTTTGCATGTGTTCCGGCACACGCAGCAGTTTGGCCGGAAGACCAGCCGGAATATAACAGTATGAAGATTGATTACACCATTTCCGGTGTTTCGATTGATTCCAGCAGCATCTCAATGAGTGAAAGTTTTGATTGGTGGAAACATCTCAAGGGAAAAGTGACCGGCAAGACTGTGACAGTTTCTGGAACTGTGACTGGGCATAATGAGAAAAAAGGTTCTACTACCGAGGCTAGTGTTAGTCTAAGCGCTGGATCCCGGCATGCGGAACAGATTTTTCATTCATCTGACGACTCCTATGGGCCATACCCATCGTGGAAAAAACCCTTCAAAGTGACCATCAATGTACCCGATGATGCCAAAACCGTTGAAGTGTCCATTGCTGAGAGTGTTTTTGATGGTCAACGAGGTATGGGGGTTCAGGGAACATTTACGAATCCCTCCTACAATCCGAACGCAAAACCTTCATCCTCATCCCCATCATCATCCTCGGATTCCGGAGGGAGCGATCTTCCGCTTATCCCGATAGCTGCCGGTGTAGTATTAATTGGGGGAGGTGCAGTAGCCCTGAAAATGATGAAAGGACGCTCCCCGTCACCCGTGACACAACAGCCTCCTCCGAATGCAGCGTCTGTAAAAGAGCCCCCGGTACCGGTGGAACCTTACGTCCCCCCGGATGAAGATATTAACCCGGAGATTCCCGGCATTGAAAATGATCCCGATGCGGAAATTTTCACGAGCGGCACCCCGGATAAGGAGCAACAGGAGTACGTGAACCATATCATCCAGAATGTGGATCCCGGAGATCTTGAAAAACTGACGAAAAGCGGGTGGGAGAAACTGAGTGACCAGAAAAGAGAGGATATGATCCAGAAACTCCGGGCAAATATCGCAAAGGAACTTGGAGTTAAAAATCCCCCTCTGGTAACACTTACGACAATCCTTCCTGAGGGTCTGGACTCCCGGGCACTCGGCTGGTATGATGCAAATACCCACCCCCCCACCATTGCGATCCGTCCGGATACCGACAACTTCAAAAGCCCGGAAAGTGTCATCCTCACCCTTGGGCATGAGATGAAGCATGCGCAGCAGGGCGATCCTGCTAATCCCATGGAGAATAAGCAGGCCCGGAATCTGGTAGACAAGAATACAGCGAATTATAATGAATCCACTGTGGATTATAACCGGTACGCGAAACAGTACAAAGAACGGGATGCTAATACCATGGGTAAAAAGCTGGCTACACAAGTGAGTAAGAATGCATACTCGAAAAAATTAGACAATCTCGCTGACCTGATCAATCAGCTGAAACCTGATCCAAGACCTCCGTCCCATGGGGGGTTCGATACTATCGACAAGATTAAAAATGACCCGGACGGTTTTCTTCAGCATCTTAATAATAACCCCGACCAGAAAGAGAGTTTTACCAGGATAGTCAAACAGAATGCACAACGGATGCAGGGAGGACGGTGATCAAGATGACGCCACTTCCGCAGACTCCACCGCAAACGAGTCAGGACATTCACGCTCAGATAGTCATGGCTTTAAAATCCCTTGATTATACTCCGGTGAGCGGAATCCAAAATGCAGCAATGAGAATGTCGAGGGCGCCAGAACTTGTGCAGGTAATGTTTATCTACCTGAAAGCCGGAAAACCGGCCATCAATTACAATGCCCATACTCCAACGAACCTGTTTATGACACTTCCCGGGGGATATAGTGTGGCATCTCTCATCCGTGATTTCGGGTTTGCTCCCGTTGGCGCATTCCTGATGGCTTCGGAAATTATTGCAGACACTCCATCAGCGCAGCGTATGCTGATCACCATCATCGAAGAAGGGTACATTCAAATCCTGCCGAATGGAACGCGAATGATTATTCGCCCCCCGGTTGCGTATCAATATCCATCATGTCCGAATTGCGGGCGTCGCTGGGTCCGGAACTATCCGTCATGTCCTACTTGCGGGTATGGGGAGATGGAACGCCAGCTGGACAACAATGAGATCCCTGATCAGATTCTGGTTGAATATATCAATGAGATAAATGCTTCACCGCCCACTTCATCCCTGACTCCTCAGGCTGTCCTTCAGGGACAAAGGGTCTGTCCTTCATGTGGGGTCCCCATTGCATCCGGTAAAACCTTCTGTACCGGGTGTGGAGCACACATTGAGTCGGCTCCTGTACAACAGCCCAAAAAATTTTGTGGAAGTTGCGGAACTGAAATTCAGCCGAATAAGAAGTTCTGCCCCCAGTGCGGGGCCAAGACCGACTAACCCCTCGAGTGTGATTCATTACCATGACCCCATCACAAGAAAACAATTCGGGAACCTGCCCGAAATGCAACAGCCCGATCGCTTCCGGCATGAAGTTCTGCGAATCGTGCGGTGCTAAAGTTGAACCCCTCCCTGTCTGCGGACAGTGCGGCGCCCCACTTCTCCCTAATGTAAAGTTCTGCGAATCCTGTGGAAAACCCGTTGCTCGCGAAGCGGCTCCTAAGGTTTCTGCGGCACTACTCGCCCCGACTCCAGCAGCGGCTCAGGCACCCCCTGCGGCAAAACCACCGGTTGCAGCCCCAGCACCCGCTGAAGTGAAGAAACCGGAACCACAGCCAGAACCGGCAGCCGCTGCCATTGAGAAAAACCCCGATAAAAAAACACCGGAGAAACAAAAGGAAACCGTACAAAAGACCTCCGGGAAAGCGCCAGCATCCAACACCCAGACCCTGGTGATCGCCGGTGTCGTGGGACTCATCATCGTCGCGGCCCT
>SESB01001875.1_pt1 | contig 13005 bp, 10 predicted proteins | sample 3171441 | NCBI WGS metagenome assembly SESB01 (sample SAMN06051867, study PRJNA518727) | freshwater metagenome | biome: subpolar coniferous forest; feature: holomictic lake; material: water; isolation source: holomictic Lake 227, 6 m depth | place: Canada: near Kenora, Ontario | collected...
GCGTTATGAAATGGCGCAACGTTAAACATTTCAGGTGGATGATAATGCCAAATTCAGTGTATGACGCTTCGCTTATATACGAGCTTTCATAGTACAAAGATAACAGTAGCATCAAACGATTGGGACGGGGTTATAAACCCCGTCCCGCGTGAGGACTAAACTTGAGACTTTTTACGGAAAGCCACTAAACCTACTAAGCCAGATGCGAACATCCAGATAGCGGCTGGCACTGGGACAGCTGATACTGTGATTGCGTTAAAAAAAGCACCACCGCTAGTGGTGCCAGGAGCAGATGCGATAACCTGATATGTCACATCGTTTATTCCTGACAATAGATTAAATGATATATTACTAAAACCTGTAGCTATTGCGGCAGTTGGATCACTTGTCCAAGATGCGCTCATATTTGGATTACTCGTATTTCCAAGCAGAACTCCATTATCAAAAATAGCAAATTGATCACCGACCACGAATGCGTCTGTAATAGTTAAATTAACGTTATTTGCAGTTGTTTCATTAAACAGCGTACCTGTTGTCCCTATAGAACCGAAATTAAAAGCTTGCCAACCGGCATCTACAACACTATTTGCGTAGCACTCGCCTTGTGTAGATATTACAGCTATCAGTATTAAAAGAAGTTTTTGAAAAAGATTCTTCATTATATTTTTCTCATAAATTATTAAAATTAAGATAATTTGCAATCCAGCCAACTTTTTTAAAAAGTCCTGTGATTTTCCGTCCTTCTCTCACGACAAGTTTAGCGGTATCTTTTGCCATAATATTACTTATTAAGTGGCTAAATTGGCATTAATATACCATTCTCAAACCAGAATTACTATTGCTACTTGGTACAATAGGCGCATTAATATGCAATTAAAAACTAAAAAAATGAAATCAGCGCATTTTCGACCGGAATTAAATGCAATTGAGGGACGTTCAAATCGACATTATTTGCAACTGAAACGTCAGTCTTGATCAGTACGGTATAAAGGGTATGGATGGCGGTTAAAATCCTACTCACGTTAAAGTCCTTAAACGTTTCGGATGGGGTTGCAAACCCCGTCACGCTTGGAAGAAAGTTACGAATTGCCGGTTTGTCAAAAAGACGGGATGCAATGAAATAATGGCAGTATTAAATGGTGCAAAGTGGTAACTTCCATGCGGGTGATAGCAACCACAATTCGGTGTATGACGCTTCGCTTATACGCCCTACGCGCCGAGGTTACATTCTCGCCTCGCAGGGCGGTTATTTCTTAACGTCAGTTTTTACAATCCACTCTGCTCCTGAATCTATCCAGGTTTTTAGTTTCATGACGTCTTGTTCAACAAGTTTATGACTATTCGCCATAGACATATTCTTTCTTGCACCGGAAACAATCTCGATCAATGGGCTAATAACACTCTGTCCCGATAAAATCAAAGGCGATTTTCCGTTACTTCCGAAGAAATCTTCACGACGATCAATACGAAAATCAGCAAATTGTTTTTGTGGGCCATGACATGACAAGCAGTTATTTTCTAATATTGGATAAATATCTGTCCAGAATTCTACCGGTTCTTGATCGACACTGTTCTGTATCGGCGAGACGGCTAACGATTGATTAACCTGATCACTATAACTCCTATGACCCGAATGTTTTCCCCGCATTGGATCGGCTATTTCTGTAACGCTATGTTGAGCAGTCCATGCAAAAAGCGCCATCAAAAGAATGACTATGACACTTGTTAAAATACCACTACGAATCAGCGAAGGGTGAGCGGTTTTTACCCAATGACAGCGTTTACCGATAACAGTGACTATCCAATTCCAATGCAGAACCAAATGAACAAAAAATACTATCAAAAGCCCCAAGCTAATCCAGAAATGAATATCGCCCCATTGGTGCCGGGTATAACCCCACAAGCTCAACATTTTGTTGCTACCGGGTGGTAACGGAAAACGAAGCAGGTAACCTGTCGCAATCATGCCTAACAGTAGAAATGCCGCGATTATGTCGATAATGATGTTAGCAAGTGTGCGCTTCATAAAATAATTTTGGGACTCAGAAACCTGCTTGAAAAATAAAAAATTGTTCATTTTTTTAAATCTACTGCTTATCTGCGTTCTTTTCCTTATTAATCAAAAAATAAACCACCGGAATCACCAGCAGTGAAAACAAGGTCGAGGCAAATATACCAAAGATGAAGCTCCAGGCCAGTCCTGAAAATATCGGGTCAAGGATAATCACAAACGCACCAAACATGGCCGCTCCCGCAGTCAGGAAGATGGGGCGCAAGCGAATGGCACCGGCTTCGATCAGGGCATCGGCAAGGGTCACATCGGCTCGGGCGCGGATACGTTCGATAAAATCTATCAAAATAATGGAGTTGCGCACGACAATACCTGCCAAGGCAATCATGCCGATCATGGCGGTGGCGGTAAAATAAATGGGGTTGGGGTAAGCGCCGACAGGCGTTGCCATAAACTGGTTAAGCAGCCAAAATCCCGGCATGATGCCGATGACCGTCAAGGGAATAGCTATCATCATGACCAGAGGTACGGATAATGAGCCGGTTTGTCCGACCAGTAAAACATAAATCATCACCAAGGCGGCCGCAAAAGCGAGCCCAAGATCACGAAACACATCGACGGTAATTTTCCACTCACCTTCACCGGCCAGTTCGGCGGTATAACCTTGCGGCAAGGGACGTTCGGCAAACGTGTCATTGAGATCAAAAACCGCCTCTACCGGACTGCGCCCCGCCATTTCGGCAATAACGTAGCTAACCCGTTGCAGATTTTTGTGATAAATCGGCTGGTCGTCAATGACAGTGCTCGCGGTACCTAGCTCACTTAAGGGCATCAACTCGCCTTGTCCGGTTTTTACTCGCAAGGCCAATAAATCAGGGACTGATGAACGTAGCGCACGCGGCAGTTGCAGGTTAATTTCCAGCGGTTGACGCTCCCTGTCCGAATGAACAATGCCCACTGTTTGACCTGCCGCCGCAATACGCAGCGTTTCTGCCACTTGGGCAACGCTGACACCCGACAAGGCGGCTTTTTCACGGTTTAACTGAAAATGCACTTTGTCATGGGGTGCTTCGGAAAAGTCATCCACATCGACCACGCCTTCGGTTTTTTCCATGTCTGCCCTGACGCGCTTGGAGACGGCTATCAAACTGTCAATCGTGGCTTCAGGCGGGCCATAAATTTCAGCAACCAGACCGGAAAGTACCGGTGGCCCGGGTGGAATTTCTATAATTTTAAGATTTGCACCGTATTTTTTACCGAGTTGTTCTATGTCAGGTCGAATGCGTAACGCGATTTCGTGCGACTGCTGTTCCCGCTGGTCTTTGGGCAGTAAATTAATTCTGACCTCACCTAAATAGCCACCGCTCCGTAAATAATAGTGGCGTACCATGCCGTTAAAATCCATCGGCGCAGCCAAACCGGTATAGGTTTGATAATCGGTAACTTCATTAACGGTGGCTAAATAACTGCCCAAGGCACGGGCGACCTCATCGGTTTTTTCCAGGGTTGAGCCGCGCGGCATATCAATCATGATTTGCAATTCGTTTTTATTATCGAAGGGCAATAATTTAAGCGGCACGGCGCGGGTAACCGCCAGCATCGTTGAGCCCACAAAAGCGATCAGCACAATCATTAAAAATAATTTGGCACGGCCAGAAGTCGCCAGTAAAGGGCCAAGTGCGGCGCGATAGGTTTTATAAATAAACGTTTGCTGAAGGACTATGGGCGCTTCGTCGCTGTGTTTGTGATATTCACTTTGCAGCAGTTTGAAACTGGCCCAGGGCGTGACGGTAAAAGCCACAATTAACGAGACAATCATCGCGATCGGCACGTTAAACGCCATCGGTGCCATGTAGGGCCCCATCATGCCGGTGATAAAAAACATCGGCAAAAATGACACAATCACCGTAAACGTCGCCAAAATAGTCGGTGGCCTGACTTCATCAACCGCCGTCAACAGTGCTTCCAATGGTGATTCTTTACGTAATTTGTAATGCCTGTGGATATTTTCGACATCGACTATCGGGTCATCAACCAGCAAGCCCAACGACAGAATCAAGGCAAACAAAGTGACGCGGTTAATGGTGTAACCGGAAATATAATCCAGCAACAAGGTCAGCGCCAAGGTCATCGGTACAGCAATGGACACGATAAAGGATTCTTTCAGCCCCAGTGAAAAAGCCAGTAACACCACGATAATCACGATAGCAAAACTTAAGTGTTTAACCAGTTCGTTAACTTTGTCGTTAGCGGTTTCACCATAATCACGGGTAACGGTTAACAACACATCTTCGGGGATCAGCGTGCCGCGCATTTTTTCTGCGTTGGCAATAACGGCTTCGGCAACGTGAACGGCATTACTGCCTTTACGTTTGGCAACGGCAATGGTAACCATCGGCCGTTCTTGCCCGACTTGCGGCGGGTTACCGGTGGCTTTGCCAATCGTCGGCATTTCGTCGACCGCAGGGCCAAAACCGATGCGGGTGTAATGATCGACATCAGCAGGGCCGTCTTCAATACGCGCCACATCACGCAGAAAAACAGGACGTCCGGCAACACTTTTTATAACGGTCGCGCCGACTTCTGTTGATGAGCTAAAATGCGGGCCGGCTTCCAGCAAAGTCTCGCGGTTATTACGTTCAAAGCTGCCGGCTTGCAGATTAACGTTGGCATTGGCGAGCGCCTGGGTGACTTCAATCAATGTTACACCATGGGCCGCCAAGCTAGCCGGATTGGCATAAATGGATACTTGGCGTTGTTCGCCGCCAACCACCCAACTTTTGCCCACATCACCGACACTTCTTAACGAAATAATCAGCTCATCGGCAATACGTCGTAACGACATGGAGTCATAGTTATTATTTTGCGCAGAAAGTGTCAACAAAACGATAGGCACGTTGTCGATCTCCACCGGACTTACTTTCCAGTGGGTAACGCCAGCGGGAATAAGATTCTGGTTGGACATCAGCCGATCCCAGGTTTTAACCAGACTGTCTTCAAAATCTTGGCCGACAAAATAACGGACAGTTACCATCGCCGCCCCGGGTTTGGAGATGGAATAGACATATTCCACACCTTCAATTTGTTTTAGCAAAACCTCTAGCGGCGTAGACACCAGCTTTTCAACTTCTTCGCTGGAAGCGCCCGGATATTCAATCAATACATCCATAACCGGCACGACAATCTGCGGGTCTTCTTCACGCGGTGTGAGCGTTAGCGCCGCTGCGCCAGCCAACAGTGAAATTATCAGAAATAAAATGGATAGCTGTGAGGTGGTAAAAATTTCGACAATCTTGGTGGTCAAGCCGCGTTTGGGCTTTTGATTTTGCAACTCGTCCATTAGTGCGCCTGCTGTGGGTTGACTATGACGGTTTCACCTGCCTGCAAACCGGAAATAACTTCAATCCGGTCACCAAAAATTTTGGCGGTTCTGATATGACGCATAAGCTGCCTGCCTTCTGACAAGACCTTAACCACTTCCAGTTGACCGATATGTTCCACTGCGCTGACGGGGATTAATAAGGCTTCATGTTGATCACACGCTTGTTCCAACCAGCCAAAATATCCCGGTTGCAAACCGGTCATGGCTGGTAGTGCGACTTTAATCAACTGGGTGCGGGTTTGCGGATCAACGTCAGGACTGATCTCGTCAATTTGAGCGGCGACGGTTTGTCCCAAGGTGTCAATGCGCACCATAACGTCCATGCCCGTACTGTAACGTCCGGCACAAGTGGTCGGCACATCGGCTTCAAGCCTTAAGCCTTGGGGTGTTTGCAAAGAAACCACAGGAACGCCGGGCAATCCCATGTCACCGGGCTCTTTAAGACGCTTGACAACAATGCCGTCAAACGGTGCCAGTAATAGCGTATCAGCCAAATGGGTTCTGATTTCATTCACCGTACTGGTTGCCTGACTGACACCCGCTTGCGCCTCTTTTGCCCGTGCCACCACGGCATCAAAATTTTCGCGGGTCGCGGCTTCCTTACTGTACAGGCCTTGGGTGCGTTGTTCGTCTGCTTTGGCACGGGTGGCTTGCGCGGTGACACCGGACAGTGCTGCAAGGGCGGCCTGTTCCTGAGCCCTGATTTCACGCTCATCCAGACGGGCAATCACATCGCCCTTTTTAACTTTGTCACTGGCATGAACCTTAATCTCAATAATGCGAGCCGTCATTTTAGGCGCTATATTAGCAACGGTTCTTGATCTTACCGTACCCGGCCAGGTAAGAATATCGTCAACCTGCTTTTTTTCAACCCGTACCGTGTCACTTTTCGGTATATTTGCATCGCTGGCCAATGGGCTTAAACCGGGGGAAACTTTGCTGACAAAAGTGCCTTGCATATAGAGTAGCAACAAAATCAAGGCGAAAACGGCGGCGGCAATACTGATAATTTTATGACTATTTTTGTATTCGGGTTGTGACATGAGAACTCCTTTATTTCCAGTCGCCGATAGCTTTTTTTAATGCAGCTTCAGCACTCAGGGCATCGTAATGCGCTGCGATGGTGTTGGATTGCGCTTTATTTCTGGCGACTTCCGATTCGATATAACGGGTGACCGTGACTATTTCAGCGCGTCTTTCCTCATTAACCAGTCTTAAGGCTTCGTCGGCAGCCAGCACCGAGACTTCCGTAACACGCAAACGTGCCAAACCTTCTTCAAGCTTTAAATAAGCAATTTTTACTTCTTGCTCAATGGCCAGCCTGGTTTTTCGTTCTGTTTCACGCGCTTCTGCGGCTTTTCGTTCTGCGGCACTCACCCGTTGTTGGGTGTTAAACCCTGAAAACAAATCCATTTCGACGGTAACGCCAGCGGTGACATTGTCTTTGCTACTGGAAAATCCCGGATTTTGGCTGTTTTGTCCATAACTGACATACGCATCTGCTTTGGGTAAATAAGCGCCTTGCTCACTTTTTAATTTGCGCAGACTGATTTCTACCTGATTGGCTGCGGCCTTAACTTCCGGGCGCTGCGTCATGGCAAGCTCAAGCAAATCATTAAACGATGCAGTCAATTTGGGTTTGGCTAATATGGATGATGACGGCGCGACAGTAAACGCCTGATAACTTGATAGGCCGAGCAAGTTGGCAATGTTGGTTTTGGATATCTCAATGCCGTTGGCGGCTCTGATTTGGGCATCCTGCGCTTCAGCCAATTTCACTTCCAGTGACAATACGTCTGATTTAAGCACGGTTCCGGCATCGTACTTTAGCTGGGTTTGATTGAGCTCGCTGGTAATGGCGGAAATGGAATCTTGGGCAACTTTCTGCGCTTCTATGGATGCTAAATAAGCATAATACGAAGCCGTTACCGCTTCAATCAAGCCATTATGGACTGATGAACGCTCAAACTCAGCCGCGTCTATACCCAGCTCAGCCGCTTTACTGTTTTGATAATCCTGTCCGCCACGAAAGAGAGACAGTTTTCCTATAATTTCAGGCCGAAAATTTTGCCGGTAACCCGGATTATTAATAGTATTGATATTATTGGGTTCGAAAGCCCTTTGCGACACAATCATCGAAAAGACCTGAGCTGGATTGTTAGATGTTTCATAACCCACTCGGGCAGTTACTTGCGGGTAAAACGCAGAGAGCGCGACACCTAATTGGGCTTGAGCCTGATTGATACGTTCGATGGCAATTTGCAGATCAGGATTATTGGCTATCGCATAATCAATCGCCTGATCCAGCGTATAAGATTGGCTGGTTAATTTTTCCGGCACCGCTTTATTGGCAGTATTTTTCGCAATCGTTTCGGCGACGACTGAAAAACTCGCCAACATCAGTACCGGCAATAAACCAAGCACCAAACTGTTTTTAATTGTTTTAAGCATAATCTTCACGTAAGTGTGTCAGGAATAGACAAAAGTCTTCCAACAATTTTATTCACCACGAAGGACGCGAAGGAATAAGCTTTTCTTCGTGTTCTTCGTGGTGAAAATTTACAGATGCTTTGGTGTGTTGGGTTACGCTATCGCTAACCCAACCTACAACTGTAATCAGAAAGCACAACCCGGCTTAACACCCAACTTTTTAAGCACTATTGCCATGGGACAAAACCCCGTAAATGCTGATTGCAACAAATTGGCCCCAACAAAGGCGGTAAACCATAACCAGTTTTCAGAATGAAAATGCGCCAGTAACAAACTAATCAGGATAAAACTGCCGGCAACGGCAAATACTATTCTATCGATACTCATTTTAATGACCTTTTATCCGAACTACGCCCAATAATTTGAGCATTAGCTTTTCATAATAGGGTTCACTAATGCCTTTTCTTACTTTGCGCATAAAGTATTTCTCGAACCCGATTTTAGCCAAATGCACCCATTTACCTTCCGCCGACCAGGTTGTGTTGCGCGGAGGAATTTGCGGCATAGCCAGAAAAGCGACGCCGGAATCACCAAAATCAGCCAGACATAAAGCATTCCAAGTTGCTACGTGTGTTGGCTCTTTACCCGCCAGTTCATCGGCAATATTATGGGCGGTGGTCGTCACCATCGATTCAATCATATAACCGGTTTTTGGCACCCCGACCGGCACGGGTGTCTTTTCAAGCGGGGGAATAGCAATGCAAACACCGACCGAATAAATGTTTTTAAAGGTGCTATTACGCTGATGATCATCCACCAACACAAAGCCGCGTGGATTAACCAGTCCTTCAACATTACGTACGGCATCAACACCGGTAAATGCCGGTAACATCATGGAATGCTTAAAAGGCAGCTCATGTTTTTTCTTGTCATTACCGTCCTCGTCAACCTCCGTCACAAACATCATGCCGGGTTCAACCTTGTCTACCTTGGCATTGGTTATCCATTTGATAGACTTTTCACGCAAGGCGCTTTCCATCAGACCTTTGGTATCGCCAACACCGCCCAAGCCTAAATGTCCGATGTAGGGTTCCGAGGTAACAAAAGTCATCGGTACTTTATCCCGCACTTTTTTATTACGTAATTCCGTTTCAAGAATCATCAAATATTCATACGCAGGGCCATAACAAGAGGCACCCTGAACCGCACCGATAACAATCGGCCCGGGATTTTCCATAAATTTATCCCAATCTTCGGCAGCCACTGCGGCATGATCTACATGACAGACAGATGAGGTGTACCCATTCGGCCCTAAACCGGGAATTTCATCAAAGGCCAGACGAGGCCCTGTAGCAATAATCAGAAAGTCGTAGGCAACCTCGGAACCATCAACCAGCTCAACTTTACTGTTAACCGGATCCACTTTTTCTGCCGCTTTTTGAATGAATTCAATGCCTTTCTTTTTCATCACCGGTGCCAACTCAATCTTTAAGTCTTCCGGTGTTCGCCATCGGGGTGGAACCCAAGGATTTGATGGCACAAAATGAAAAGTCGGGCTATCGGAAATCACAATAACATCGTGCTTTTTCCCTACCGTCTCTTTCATTTCATAAGCCATGGGTACACCGCCAATGCCTGCACCTAAAATTACAATACGAGCCATGATACTCTCCTCATTATTAGTTTATTGTGGGTCTTGCGTGTTTTCAATTGACTTTTAGTCGCTTAAAAATCCCGTTAAAGTAAACCGGTGCAAATCCTGAACAACGAAAAAGAAAAAATCATTAGCCCATAATTGATCAGACAACAGCACCGAAAAACAAAAAATCATATTAGCGTTAGATAATATTGCTAGACAATAGCATATTTTAATCTTAGGATACAATACTAATTATTAAGAGTAACCTCAATCAAAAATGGTTTGCTAATTATAATTAACGCTAAAGACAAGGTATTTTGTTTAGCTTTTATCCTGTCTCGTTTATTTCACTAATGAACTACAAAACAACAACCCATAGGTGAATCAATGATTTCAGAAACCGTGGTTAATTTATCCCGCTGGCAGTTTGCAGCAACCTCTTTATATCATTTTCTATTTGTTCCATTGACCTTAGGCTTATCGTTTTTACTGGCTATTATGGAATCGACCTACGTTATGACCGGCAAAGAAATTTACAAGGATATGACCCAGTTCTGGGGGAAGTTATTCGGAATAAATTTTGCGCTGGGTGTAACCACCGGCTTGACGATGGAATTTCAATTCGGCATGAACTGGTCTTATTTCTCGCATTATGTCGGTGACATTTTTGGCGCTCCGTTAGCCATTGAGGGCTTGATGGCGTTTTTTCTGGAGTCTACCTTTGTCGGCCTGTTTTTCTTTGGCTGGGATAAATTGGGCAAAGGCCAGCATTTGTTGGTGACCTGGCTGGTGGCTTTAGGAACCAACCTATCCGCGTTATGGATTTTGATTGCTAACGGCTGGATGCAAAATCCGGTCGGTGCAGATTTTAATTATGAAACCATGCGTATGGAGCTTTCCAGCTTTGGCTCGCTGTTATTTAACCCCGCTGCCCAAGTTAAATTTGTTCATACCGTTGCCGCCGGTTATACCACCGCGTCTGCTTTTGTGCTGGGTATCAGCGCTTATTACATGCTGAAAGGTCGTGACGCCGCTTTTGCACAGCGTTCTTATACCATTGCCGCCGGATTTGGTCTGGCCGCCATCCTGTCAGTTATTGTCTTGGGCGATGAAAGTGGCTATACCGATGGCGAAGTACAAAAAGCCAAACTCGCGGCGATTGAAGCGGAATGGCACACAGAAGCACCACCGGCCGCCTTTACCGTCATTGGAATTCCTGACCAGGAAACCATGGAAACACGTTATGCCTTAAAAATACCGTGGGTGCTGGGCTTGATTGGTACGCGCTCTATCGATGAACCGATTACCGGATTAACAGAAATTCTGGAAAAAAATCGTTTGCGAGTACGTGAAGGTATAAAAGCTTACACCGCATTACAAACATTAAGAACCGGTAACCGGAATGCCAACACGCTCGCAGAATTTGACCGCTATAAACATGACTTGGGTTATGGTCTGTTGCTTAAGCGTTATACCGATAAAATTGTTGATGCCACTGATGCCCAGATAGAACTGGCCGCGAAATCATCACTACCCCGAGTTGTGCCGTTATTCTGGACTTTTCGGATTATGGTCATTTGCGGCTTTATTATGCTGGGGATATTTGTTATGGCCGTCATCGCCAGTTCAATTCGTAAATGCCGGCAGACCTGGTTATTACGTGCCAGTCTTTTGATGATGCCTTTGCCTTGGATTGCCTGTGAAATGGGCTGGTTTGTAGCCGAGTTTGGTCGGCAACCCTGGACCATTGCAGAAATTTTACCGACATTTTTAAGCGCATCATCCTTAACCGAACTGGATTTATACCTCAGTCTGGCAGGCTATATCGGTTTATATACGGTATTTTTGGTTATCGAAGTATTCTTGATGCTTAAGTTTATTAAGTTAGGGCCCAGCAGCCTGCATAAAGGTCGTTATCATTTTGAAATTGCTTCAGGAGTAACACCATGATTTTTGACTATGAAACCATGCGCTTAATCTGGTGGGCTTTATTAGGCGCTTTATTGATTGGCTTTGCCATTACCGACGGCTTTGACTTGGGCGTCGCCATCTTGTTACCTTTTTTAGGCAAAAATGATAGCGAGCGCCGCGTCATTATTAATGCCATTGGCGCTACTTGGGAAGGTAATCAGGTTTGGTTTGTAACAGCCGGCGGCGCGTTGTTTGCGGCTTGGCCGATGGCTTATTCCGTGGCATTTTCAGGATTTTATTTTGCCTTGCTGTTAACCTTGTTTGCGTTATTTTTAAGGCCGATAGGCTTTGATTATCGCAGTAAATTACCCAGTCAAAAATGGCGCAACAACTGGGATATTGCCTTGTTTGTCGGTGGCCTTGTGCCTGCATTGATTTTTGGCGTAGCCTTTGGCAATTTATTAAAAGGGGTGCCGTTTTATTTTGACAATGATATGCGTATTTTTTATACCGGTTCATTCTGGGCATTATTAAACCCTTTCTCACTAGCGGCAGGACTGGTTAGCTTATCCATGCTCATTATGCACGGTGCGGTTTTTTTACAAATCAAGACTGTGGGCGATATTAATCAGCGTTGTAAAACCGTAGTTCTTGTTTTTGCATCAATAACGCTCATTATTTTTGCTATCGCCGGTATCTGGGTAGCCAATATTGATGGCTACCATATCAGCACTGAAGTTTTACCCAGCGCCCCATCCAACCCGCTCGCTAAAATAGTTTATAAAGAACCGGGCTTATGGCTGGCTAATTATGCACATTTTCCTGTGCTATGGCTCGTACCCGGATTGGCCTTTATTGCTGGCGCGGCAACCATCCTGCTATCAAAAATTGAGCGTCCAGGACTGGCTTTTATCACCAGCTCTTTAACATTAACTTCCGTTATTTTAACCGCCGGCGTGTCCCTGTTTCCTTTTCTGATACCGTCAAGTTCGGCCATGAATAGCTCTTTAACCGTATGGGATGCCAGTTCCAGTCTTGCCACGTTAAAAATCATGTTCTGGGTGACGTTGATTTTTTTACCCATCGTTCTTGCTTATACCACTTGGGCATTTCGAGTGTTGCGCGGCAAAATAACGCTGGAACACATTCATCAGAACGATCACACGGCTTATTAGGAGACTGTTATGTGGTATTTTACCTGGATACTTGGTTTATTACTGGCCTGCTCATTAGGTATTATGAACGTGCTTAGACTGGAGGCACAGGAAACATGGGATAAAGAACATATTGCTTTAGACCCGTTAACCCGGTTAATGACCAAAGACACCATGCTGGGCCGTTTAAAGGAAAAAGTTGAAAATTCCAAACGCAACGGCTTTCCTTTTTCTGTTCTTTTTATCAGCTTAAAAGATTTTAAAGCCCATAATAATATAGCGGCTTATGAAATGGATGCGATATTACGTAACGTGGTCGATTGTTTTAAAGAAGACATTAGAGTCGGCGTTGATATTGCGGCAAGAATGGACGAACAGGATTTTATTATTGCCATGCCCGGATCGCCCTTAAAAAAAGCGGAAGAAATTGCGCTACGGGTTAAAAATGCAATCGCGGATCATGTAAAAACACCCCAAG
>SESB01001878.1_pt1 | contig 12989 bp, 13 predicted proteins | sample 3171441 | NCBI WGS metagenome assembly SESB01 (sample SAMN06051867, study PRJNA518727) | freshwater metagenome | biome: subpolar coniferous forest; feature: holomictic lake; material: water; isolation source: holomictic Lake 227, 6 m depth | place: Canada: near Kenora, Ontario | collected...
GTCGATCAGGTTATAGGCAATCTCCGTTTTGTCGATATAGAGGTAATCACCCTCAATTATTTTACTGAACGTCTGTATGCCTACTGGCAGCTTTTTCATCGTCAACCTCACATTAAAACATGAGCCCATCACAGGCAACGGCACTCCACCACAACTCCACACTTTTTTACTACGCCCAAAATATAAAGCTTTTTGTCAGGAAAACAGAAAGAGACACGGTTTAACGAACGCCTTTCACCCGACGAAGCCAGCAACAATTACCAGAACTCCATGTGCTCACGATAAAGCAGGTTATTTGAGGGTTTGCTGGGTTCAGGCTACGGTACTCAGGGGCGTATGGGCGGTTGTAAGACTATAAATCGTTCATCGCAAATAAACGATTTATAATAAAGAAAAAACCATTATCACTCCCCTCACAGGCTATCGGGTGGACAAAAACATACATCGCCAGAAAGGCGGTAATGGCCACGCTGGCGATGATGGCGAGAGTTTTGTGCTCGCGGACAAACTGTACCAAGGTTTCGGTGGTCATCTCTTCGACGACCTTTTTGTGGTGGGTTTTACTGGAACTGTGCCGACGATGGTGGCGGTGGCGATGGGAAAAACTCATTTTTTTTGATACTTGCGTTCAGTTCTTTGCCATGCAGGGCTGAAATAATACGCTTGACGTTGCCTTTTTCCATTCAAGAGGTAGTGCGCGACTCTATTTAAGAGCACCGGAAAGGATCAGGTGCGCCAAGAAAGGGAGTTAATGCGAAACCCCATCTCCCTTGACAGCCTTGAATATGGTCTGGATTATTATTTTCAGGTCGAAGAGGAAAGATCGGTTCTTGAGATAGTATTCGTCGAATTCAACCTTGACGGGAATGGGCAGCTCATCGCGGCCATTGATCTGCGCAGGGCCAGTCAGTCCGGGGGTCAGGAGATGTACCCCTTTTTCTGTCCGCAGAACAATCAAATCGTCCTGATTGAAAAGTGCCGGTCGAGGACCGACGATGGTCATATCCCCCGTCAGAATAGTCCAGAGCTGAGGAAGCTCATCAACGCTCGTGCGGCGGAGTAACTTGCCTATCGGGGTAAGAAAACGGTCTGGATCAGCCATAAGATGGGTCGCAACAGCCGGAGTATCGACAAGCATGGTGCGGAACTTCGGCATCCTGAAGATGATATTGTTCTTCCCCACCCTGTTCGACCAGTAGAGTACGGGACCCTTCGAAGTCAACTTTACCAACAACGCCACAACCACCATCGGCACAATGAGCACCATAAAAGCCAACAGCGACATGCAAAAATCAAAACAACGCTTTATCAAAAATACTTCAGGAAAATAATTTATAAAGACAACTGCACCGCGACAATGATCATTTTTTGCGCGATGCCAAAAACGTTCCGGCCGTTTTCCGGAGCGCCTCGTCAACCGACACAACAGGCGTCCATCCCAAAAGATCGCGCGTTTTCGAACTATCCACCTGCAACGACCCAAAAAGCCGCTGCGCAACATCTCCCTTGCCAAGCAACTTCGCAGCAACCTCCATCACCCCAACCGGCACAGGAAGCAATCGAGCTGGCTTACCCAAAGCCTTACCCATACGTTGCAGCAACTCCGTTGTTGACAAATCCTCACCATCCGACACCAGAAAGGTCTGATTAGCCGCCGCCGGATGCCGAAGGCAGGTCACAATCAAATCAACCAGATTATTGAGTGCCACAAAGCTGCGTTTATTGTGAACCGCACCCAACGGAAGTGGAATCCCTTTGGCAAGCCAACGCATCATAAAAGCAAAATTTGCCTTGACACCCGGCCCATAGACCAGCGGAGGACGAATAATCACTACCTCCATCCCGGTGCTCAAAGCCAACTCCCGCAACCCCACTTCCGCCTCATGTTTGCTGATACCATAAGGTTCCTGCGGTTCCGGCGCATCGTCAGCAGAAAAAGGGTGACCAAAAAGGGTAGACTCCCCATTAACCTTAACAGAACTCACAAACACAAAACGCCGAACACCTGCCATCGCAGCCTGCCGCGCCAGGTTCAAGGTGCCGAAAACATTCACCCGACGAAACTCCGCCAACGGATCAGCAGCCACATCCTGCATGATATGCACACGAGCGGCCAAATGCACCACCACATCAACTCCATGCAAAGCACCCGACCAATCGGTATCCGGCAACAAATCCCCGACAGGAACTTGTATAATTCCAGAAGAGAGTTTTGAAGAGCGCGCTCTCACACCTGCAACAACGCGGTTCCGTTGAGCATCAAGTGACCGGGAAAGCGCAGAACCGACAAAACCTGTCGCGCCAGTAAGCAATAATTTCATTTCACCTTGCCACTACCAGCCAGAGTCAAAATATCAGCAGCCATTGCATCCATGATAGTACTCCTCGAAAACTTCCTGATAAACGACTCTCTCACTAAAGGAGTAAGAGAGAGAGTCCTGAATGCAGACAATGCACCAGAAACATCGCATGGTTGAAAAACGGCAGCATTGTCCATTTCCGCTTTCACAAACTCTGCCGCATAACCGGCAACCCCGGCCCATACTGGTTTCCCGAATGCACCGTATTCAAAAAGCTTTGACGGCAACACTTTTTCAAATGCCTGATAATCATTCAAATGCAAAAACAGCACATCCGCACGCTGATACTCCTCAATCAACTGATTTCTCGGCATAGGAGGCAACAACTCTACATTTCTGCAACCAGCATCGCTCAATTTCTTTTCCAACAAAGCTTTGCGACCGCCATCACCAATCAATCGGAATTTGACCACACCCTCAAGTCTCTTGGCAAGTTCAGGGATAATGGCGTGCAACCCCTGCCCTTCACCCATATTGCCAGCATACAAAACCGTAACTACTGCGCCGGGTAGTTTTTGAACACCAACCGATGTCACGCTCACAGCTTCAAGAAACTCATTATCAATGCCATTCGTAAAAAAAGAATAGCTCTTGGCAGGGTACCGTTCACGGAAATATGAGTTGAATCCTTCAGAGACAAGATTTATTTTTTTAGCACGAGAAAAGGTAAAGCGCTCAATCATTGAAAAAAATGGCTTCAAAAAGAATGCTGCTTTTCGAGGCAACACTTCATTAATCGTATCAACAAAAATATCCCGTATATCGAGACAGAGCGGTACTTTATTTTTACGCGATATAAAGGCACCTAATGTTGCCGTCATCAAACGCGAAGAGGTAGCAAAAACAAACGAATAGTCCTGACCTTTTGTCATGGACAGCACTTCCCTGGCAAACGTCCAAAAAGCAATCGACTGATCGACCATACCACTTTTATGCTTTGGCAAAGAGATCCGATGGACACGCAGCCGAGCATGTTCCTCATCTTCATGTAAACCGCAATCAAAACTGTTATAACGGTTTGGCATGGTCGTCATCACATCAATAACAAAGTTGCCATCAAGTTGTGACAACAACGCTTCAACAAGCGATGTAGCACGGAATGATCCCGCACACAAATCCGGCCGATAATAAAAACTCAGGAACAAAATATGTTTTCGACTCATAACCTCATCACGCATCTAAAAAATGAACTCTTCATGACCCATCATTAATTTCTTTACCTCTTCGATCACATCATATTCATTCAGACTTTTTTCACGCAGCTCAGTCCCAAATAAATTGCGTCACCGCCTGGCCGTTAACCAAAGAGACAGCAAGACATTGCGTCGGAAGAACTCTTCCAAACTCAGGAGCATAGTGCGAAGGCTCTATGTCAGCCAAACCGCTCAATACCGAAACACGAACGCTCCCCCCCAATGGCAAAACCAACAGCCATAGGTTTTTGTCAAGTATAGAAACCTGAAGAAGCGGATGAAAAATAAAACGGGCTACCGCCGAATGAGTGCCACCTGCCATACAATCAGAAACAAGAACGCTCTTGGCATCCATGACCCACTCTCTATGATGAACCGGCTTGCCAGCTAAACGAGTGTATCCGTTATGCGAGCAGGAAACCGCCAGAGTTCCATCCCCCCGGATAATCTGCAAACCAAACGGAAAAGCACGGCGCGCCACCCGAAAAGTGGACCAAACTTCTGAAGAGCTGAGAGCATCCACCTCCACCGTACTATGTGAGACGGTTTCACGTTCCCGTACACGAACAGCCCCGGCACCATAGCATGAGGTACCCCCATTAACCACAACCCGCTGACCGAAGAGTGATAACTCAAACGACAAGGTATCAGCATGAGCATGACCAGGAAGATAATCCGGACCTACGGGAGCAACATCAAGCAAAGCAACAGCTTCAGGCGAAGCAAGATGGATATAGCCGCTCTCTGGCCAATGACTCACCATCAACGTCTTTTCAGATTCAAGGTGAGGAGATTGAATACCCAAGCGGGCAGCATAATCAAGCAAAAGCGAGGGCTCCGGGGCAATACCAAACGCGGCATCGTTAAAGAGGGCGAACTGCCCGTCAGGATGCAGCAACCCCTTCAACCATAACAACATGCGCCCCGCAACCGCACTCCAGCCAGCCAACACTCCAGCATCAATACTCCCCGACCATGCCTGTGCAGCATTAATCAGATCAAGAATATCTTCCAGCGCCAGAGCGTGATACATGGTACTGCGCTCAAAGTGACCACCATCAGCCAACACCTGCTCCGGCACTTCACGCAAGAGAATGCGCAACCCCTTTTTCAGCCACCCGTCAGCCTCTGCGCCTGTAAAAAAAAGACCAGCAAAAATCAACGCTTTTGCATTGGCAAAAAGATGATTGCCCTGCAAGTGTACTTCAAGCCTCTTCTCAAGCCAACGCACCTGCATAGCCAGACTCTGCACACACTCCAAAGGCAACTCATTGCCAGCAAGCACCCACTTCACCCAATTCACAATCCTCAACGACACAGGATACGGTTCCCAACCCGTCCCCTTACCCGGCAGATTCTCTTTTACCCAGCGGGTCAGCAACAGAAAATGCCAGCCACAACGCATAGGCGCCGAGCTGGCATTGAGATCATCAAAATAGTGGAGGTTATAGCGCCACAACTTTTCTATTGCCGCGCTGTCCCATCCGATATCATCAAGACTATGCGTTTCATTCAAAAAACAAAAGGTTGCTGAATCAACCAGACTGCTCCGGCGCGCTGCAGGCAAAGCCCAACGGTCCGACAAACTGTGTAAACGTGGAGCAGACTGTTGTGCTGGCATCGGCTTATACAACCTGAACCAGAGACGCCCATAGAACTGGACAGGCCGGAGATAACGAAGAGTATGCCAGTAACGGGCAAGTGATATCATTAAAAATTTTACAGCAACAAATAATTGAGTTGCAAGACACTGACCTCCGTTGGACGAAGTATTGCTTTACTTGTATGGGCAGAAACCCAATTTCACCTATCTTCACCCGGATACTCTCTCACCTACACAGACTTGTCAGTCGATTTACTTTTTTGAACTATCTGACGATCGAAAATATATATCTTCAAAATATGTTGAACGTCCATAAAATGACGCCGGTAAAAATGGTACCTGCCGCGCCAAACACACAAAACTCCCTACACGATTAAATCCACAGCTCGATAACCATTCCTGCTGTGTGAATGATGTATCACTCAACACAAGCCCCGCACCCGCAACTACAACTTTCTTATCTAATTTAGAACGATCAAATGTCACAAAATCACGACCCCGTTTTTCAAGAAGAAAATAATATTTGAATGGAGCTACAATCCTCTTTTCTTTACCGATAAACATTTCGGCCTTGGCTGCTGCTGCAGCACCATCTCGACATGCAGAATTCAAACGTAAATCAACACCACGCAAACCAGCCAGCAAAAAGCCTGGTAACGTAATTACTGCCATCAAAGCATATCTTGAATATATATTCCAATCAGATTTTTCAAGCAATATGACAATCAAGGCTAACACAAATGGCATTATCATACCAGCATAAGGCCCCACCTCTTTTACGAAAAGAGAAAAGGCAAGATATGTCAAGAATAAGCTCAAGGCCAACGCATCTGACATAAGTTTTTTATAATTCAAAGCCACCAATACCAGCATAATAACAATTGCTATATTGTCATACGGAGACCTGAAAAATGATGGCGCTATATGTTTTGAAGCCCCCTCTCCCCTGAATAATCCAATATACGCTGAAGGGCCACCAATATACCATATCCATAACCCTACAGGTACAATAAAAGCGACCAATGCAAAGACCAATAAAACTGCTTTGTTCGCAGTTAGTTGCTTCAAACGCAATGGCCATCCAAGCAATTTCGAGAAACCATACACTGCCACACAAGGCAATAAAAAAAGTGCCCTCGGCGTTGTAAGGTATGCAAACGCACTCAAAAAGCCAACCACCGTCCATTGAATTCTTTGACAGGCAGATTTTCTACATTCAAAGCCTGAAAAATAGAGAGCCAAAAGGACAAACAACACGGCAAGCATATCCATTCGACCGCTTACAAGACTCCTATTAAAAGAAACATCTACAACTACCGCGATCAAGAAATATGTCATAAAAACATATCCCAACTTATTTCGTCTAAGAATCAAGAATAACGTAACAACTGACAAGTAGGCAGAAAAGTAGGCGGGAAACCTGAAAATAATATCTTGCAAACCAAAAAGTTTAATCAATCCAGACTGGAGATAAAAATATAGAGGGCCATATAACAAGAGTTCTCCATTCCAGTAACCAGGAATAAGATCGAGAATCATACCACGGCCTTCAGAAAGATTAAAAGCCATATTTGCCATAAAAGCCTCATCGAACCACGATGGAAACGAACGTATAGTTTCAAAATTAATACCCAAAAACAGTATACATATACTACCAAGAATAATAAACCGTAAACTATTCATCTGTTTTTTTTAAACTCACTTTAGACGTTAATCCATCAGAAACAGAATTAATAACTTTGCCCTGCTTTTCTTTATCAAGCCCAATCCACAACGGCAACCGCAACAACCGATCGGAAAGATTATCAGTATGTGTCATTGTCCCATGCACTCTCCCATACTTGAGGCCAGCCGGAGCACTATGTAATGGCACATAATGAAACACCGATGTCACACCATGCTTTTTGAGCGTTTTCAATAATGCTGTCCGCTCATTAAGAAAATTCAGCAACACATAGTACATGTGCGCATTATGCTGGCAACCATCAGGAATAATAGGCCGCCGTAACTTACCCGCCGTTTCAAGCGAAGCCAAAGCTTCATGATAGTGCTGCCAGATATCGAGACGCTTCCCGTTAATACTCTCAGCCTCTTCCATCTGCGCCCACAAAAATGCAGCAATAATTTCTCCCGGCAGGTAAGAAGAACCGATGTCCACCCAAGTGTATTTATCCACCTGACCTCGAAAAAACGAGCTCCGGTTTGTCCCTTTCTCACGGATGATTTCCGCACGTTCTGCCAGCTTCGGATCATTGATCAGCAGCGCACCACCTTCGCCAGATGTTAGATTCTTGGTTTCATGAAAACTCAGTGTGCCGAGATGGCCGATAGCGCCAAGAGGCTTTCCCTTGTAAGTCGCCATAACTCCCTGGGCTGCATCTTCAATCACAAGAAGATTATGGCGGCGGGCAATATCCATAATGGTATCCATTTCGCAGCCGACACCGGCATAATGTACCGGTACAATGGCCTTGGTGCGAGAGGTAATTGCGGCCTCAATCAACGTCTCATCAATATTGAGCGTATCAGGACGGATATCCACAAAAACCGGCACCCCGCCACGAAGCACAAAAGCATTGGCTGTTGATACAAAAGTGTAGGAGGGCATAATCACCTCATCACCCGGGCCAATATCGGCCAGAATTGCCGCCATCTCCAGTGCTGCAGTGCAGGAGTGCGTCAAGAGCGCCTTGTAACAACCGGTACGCTGCTCCAGCCACTCATTGCACTGTTTGGTAAAGCTACCATCACCAGCCATCTGCCCCAAGGCATGGGCCTGAGCAATATTCCAAAGTTCCTTGCCACAAATATATGGCTTGTTAAAAGGGATCATAAGCTTGTTTTCCTTGTGATAAGCAGCCTGCAAAGTTGAACTTATAGTTGATGAAGTATTAGAAAAAAAATATTTAAGCAAATGCACCTACAATTAAACAGGTGTTTTTACGACTCATTTTCCAATACTCGCATCTTAATAACTTTAGCTGGATTACCAACAGCCACGCTATAAGGAGGAATAGATTTTGATACAACAGATCCCGCACCAACTATGGCACCCTCACCGATAACGACACCAGGGAGGATTGTTGTATTACCACCTATCCAAGCATGGCGGCAAATAACAACCGGAGCCGATATATCAGGCAAATCAATTGATGCGTAACTGTGTCCAGCAGAAAATATTACAACTTTTGGGCCTAATACCGCATAATCTTCAAACGTAATAATTCCTTGGTCCGTCTGCATCGATGGAAAAAATTCACATCCGCGATTAATGGTAACATTATCACCAATGACAACCTTCCAGGGATACCTGAAAAAGCATTTATAATCAATCATACAATTATTGCCAAACTTTCTAAATACTGCTTTAAAAATATATCGTCTTATAAATTGCGGAAGAAAATCAAGCAAACACCAAATAAGACTTGAAGCATAACTAAATGCTGAGTAAAGAAAGAACGCATATTTAACTTTTTCTTTTTGACTTTTCATACTAAATCACTTTTATGCACAATAAACTTATTGAAGAAATAAAAATATATTGAAGCAATAATAATTGAAAACGCCTGAATTAACCTTGAATCAAACCCATGGATATCAACAAATAAATAAAGCATGGATATATTTAATATATAGCCAGTTAAAAGCATGACAACAAGCCTACTTAAACTTAGGGACAAAGACAGAGAACTCTCAAAAACATGTTTTCGATTTAATATAAAACTAACCATTGCGCTTATAACATAAAGTAAAGAAGAGACCAGTTTATGATCATATCCAAGCCTGATAAATCCAATAAAAAGCAGATATCCAATAGTATTTACCAGTATACCAAATAAATAATACTTTAAGAGACGAAAAAAATTAATGACTACCACCTATACCGCCTATATATTTAAATGCACCGTTCAATTGGCAACAATAGCTAAACAACTATTTCTTATAGAAAAGGATATGACTGTAAAACGCTAACGATATACAGATATTTCATCCCTAATATTTTTCCGCATTATCCGATACATAACTCCACAATCACGACCAAAACCGCTTTATTGTGATAAACTGATGGTTCGAGATAGCATGCCAATCAAATCATAGCCATCCCACACCAGCGAAAAATCGAGAGTCCTGCCAATCGGCACAATCCGATCGATGCCGACTACAACCGGCCGATTTTCTTCAAATTAAACCTCACTATAAGAAGCCGATATTGGCTCTAAAACCTCTGTTGTAATCAATTCATCGGGACCCAAAGCAGTTCGCAATCGCATACCGATGACCTTCTTGTAATCAGTGGGGGGAATTCCCGTTCCAGGGCGTTTTGCATCAATATCCTCAGCCTCTAAGATATGACCCGCAGGAAGTTGTCGGGTGGACACAAGACTCCTGCGCATCTTGGGAATTTGAACAAACTCAGCCTCATGAAGCACACGATTAGCACCCCCTAGAGCAAGATGCACATTCCTACATCCATTCACCATCATCCTCATGGTTTCAGGCTCAGTGGCCATTTGGTTGTCCATGCCAATGCGTGAATTATCAAGTGTAAAATGTTTTTCTATTAGACATGCACCTAAAGCAACTGACGCTGCAGGTATTTCTATTCCCAAACTATGATCAGAGTAGCCAACTGGATACAATGGAAACTCACTTCTAAGCCCAATAATGTTTTGCAACCTAATGATTTCAGGTGCAGCTGGATAGACCGCCGTACAGTGCAAAATAATGATCTGTCGGTTACCCGTGGCTTCAATAGTCTTTACTGCCTCAATAATCTCTTCGTGTGACCCCATGCCAGTGGACAGCACAAGCGGGACACCCAGCTCGCCCAACTGGGTTAGAAAAAGCTGGTTATTTAGCTCCATTGATGCAATTTTCACAAAAGGAACATTGCACTCTGTAACCAAAAACTCTGCCTCCTTTATAGAATACGGGGTTGACGCAAAGTCAATCGAATTCTTTGCTGCAAATGTTGATAGTTCTTGCAGTTGCGAGTCGTTCAACGCAAACTTATTGACAATGCGCTGGGCTATGCTATTATCTTTGTAGTATCCCTTGCAGTAGAGCGTTTCCGCACTCCATGACTGAAACTTGACACAGTCGCAGCCAGCGGCCTTAGCTTGATCTATCATGGAACGGGCCAAATCCATGTCCCCAAAGTGACTTGTATTAAGCTCTGCAACTATATAGGGTGTCAAATAATCGCCGATCAAGCGACCGTTGCGTAAAGTTATGGTTGACATGATGCTTTCAATTTTATTGATCAATGGGTTCTATAATCATCTCGCTGAGGAAAAGTTCGCGTGCGAGAAATGGCTCTTGATCTTCTAGGGGTCTCCGCTTGAGGCGCCGATCAACCGCACTAAGCGCCTGGCCGATGTCAATGTAACCCTGATCGATGCACCCCATAATCTCGCATAGTACCGCTCCATCGAACTTAAACATAGCCTTAAGACTACTATCTAGCTGAGACGGGTTTTCAATGCGCATATAATGGATACCAAAACAGTCCGCAACACGCGCAAAATCAGGACAGCTTAACCCATTACCGGGGTCAGTGCCAATGGTGCGCTTGCGAAATAGCTTACGCTGTCGACGACGAATAATAGAGTATACATTGTTATTGATGACGATGATTTTAATAGGTAGATTCTGGTAGCGGATGCTTTCAAGCTCCTGAAGATTCATCATGATTGACCCGTCACCAATTACTGCCACCACTGGTTGTGATTTGGCGTGCTGGGCTCCGATAGCCGCTGGTAATGCGAAACCCATCGATCCCTGTGAAGCCGGGTGTATACAGTTGACTCCATCTGCAAAACGCACATTCGTTGGAAGTATGACTTCGACTGAACCGGAATCAGTTACCAGTGTTGAAGGTACTGGAAGGTTTTCGCTTAGACAGTCCGCCAACTGATACAGGTCTACTACAGTGTTGTTGCAAAACTCCGGCTCGACCGTGCGGAACAGCCGTTTCCAATGCTGACATTTGTCGACCCAAGAAGCGTCAGTAACTTTGATCTCATGCTGATTGATGGCTTCTAAAAAGACGCAAGCATCACTGTATACGAAGTGATCAATTCGGATGGAGCTCTTGCTGTGCTCTACGGGATCAATGTCCACCACGATGATTCGCGCCTCCCGAGCAAACTTGCTAAAGTCAGGTCCAGTAGTGATAGAAGAGAGGCGTGAACCCAGCACGAGCACAAAATCCGCGTTTTGAATCGCAAAATTACCAGCACGAGAGCACCCCATAGCTCCGACCGATCCAATTGATAGTGGATGAGCTGCGCCATAGGTGTCAGGGGCCGAAGCAGTATAGGTCAAAGGGATGTTTGTTCGCTTGATGAATTCCTTAAGTTGCTCCTGCGCGCGTGCAGCAGTAATGCCGCTACCGATCAAAACCACTGGTCGCTCAGCGATTCGAAGCGCAGAGAGCACTTGGGCGATATCATTCTGCTTAGCTAATGGTGTCTCATCAATGGATAGTGTGGCGCTGGGGATCATCTCCGGATCAATAAGTGCACTTTGCAGATCCAGAGGTACATCAATCCAGACAGGACCCTTCCTCCCCGAATTAGCCAGCATGAGTGCCATGTCCATTGCCTCAACGATTTCTTCCGGCTTGGTAATCATTCGGGCATACTTGGTTATGTGCTGAACAAGTGCCACTATATCTGTTTCCTGCTGCCCGTAAGTTCTTAGGGGAATACCTGTGTAGCGACTGGTTTCTCGTAGCATATTCTGCCCAGAAATAAAAATGCAAGGGACTCCATCCTGCCAAGCAGATAATACACCTGTTAGAGTATTTGTTGCAGCACAACCAGTAGATACCAAGCAAGCACCCAAACCGCCGGTTTGCTGAGCATAAGCAATGGCGGCGAAAGAAGCCGACTGCTCATGATGCATCGAAATAGCTTTAAGTGGGGCATGCTTTGCAAGAGCATCCGTCAGGAATAATGCTCCACGCCCCGTCACCAGAAAAACGTGTCCGATACCCGTACGCTCAAGACGATGCATAATGTAATCCGCAACTCGCATATTAGAAGAGGCTCCTATTCTCCATTTTTTGGTTTGAGGCGATTAAGTATATCCGGCAATGTAACAACGAAATCAGCACTGCAAGCAGCCTCTCCATTGACTGAGCTTTGCACCGATCCAATGGCGATTCCTCGTTTGAACGAATTTAGAGTCGCCTCGATTAAGAGAACCTCGCCAGGAACAATTTTTCGCTTGAATTTAACATTATTGATCGACGCGAAATTTGTCTTCATGCCTTTATATTCCTCCATACAGAGGAACGTCATGATGAACGTCTGGACTAGACATTCTATCTGGATAAAACCAGGGACATTCGGCTCATCATCGAAATGCCCTGGGAAAAACCACTCATTATAAGTAAAGCATTTGACCCCAGAAGCTCGTTTACCGGGTTCAACAGAAGCGATACGATCAATTAACAATACCGGATAGCGATTCCGCTGATGCCTAATGATCCCGTTGATATCAAACGAGAGAGAAGTAACTTTTTCACTCATACGGCAGACTCAATGATGATATTATATTTTCCAAGAATGGTTTGACCAACCTCGTAGCTGGAAAAGTCAATAATGTCGTCTATATCCAGTTCAATCTCAAAAACCGCTTCAAGAGCAGCCATCAATGCCATGTGGCCTACACTGTCCCAAGTGTCAACAGTCTGATATTTTAGGTTCGGCAAATCCTTAGACTCAAGCATAAAAATGTCAATAAATGCCGAATCATATTTCTCGCGGTTACTCATGCTTGATTTCCTTTGTTATAATAGTTTTACAAAATCTTAATTAATAGCGT
>SESB01001879.1_pt1 | contig 12983 bp, 10 predicted proteins | sample 3171441 | NCBI WGS metagenome assembly SESB01 (sample SAMN06051867, study PRJNA518727) | freshwater metagenome | biome: subpolar coniferous forest; feature: holomictic lake; material: water; isolation source: holomictic Lake 227, 6 m depth | place: Canada: near Kenora, Ontario | collected...
GTGCTGTAAACCTTAAGTGCTGGCACATATATTAAAGGTTCACGGGAAAATGAAAAGGCGAATAAAGCAAATACCCTAATAATCTGAAAATAGACCAGATAACTACGCATCGATATGTTTATGGCCCTCGTTGTCTTTCACATCATATTGTCGGCTAACACCCGCGGCAAGCGCAATGACACCAAAAAATACTATTCCAATAGGAATAATGCCGCGCAGAACTTCGATGACTGACCACCAGCAATCGAACATTTGCCATACGCCTATTGCGACAGCGAGCGCTCCAAATACAATCATGGTCATCGCGGCAAACCTTGTTAAGCAAAACGAAAACAGTAAAGAGATTAATCGATATGTCGAAGGCACAGCAAGCGATGGATTGCCCTTATCACCTGTAGAGTTTGCGAATCGGACTGAGGGCTACGCAGCAGTTCGACAAACGAACTCCTTACCGCATTGATTTAAAACGATTTCCTTGAGCCTGTCACTCTGTCGCATACCGAAACTACCGTAACAGGCGTATACGACCACAGCGTCGGCATTTGCCCCAGAGGGACAATCTAATGGCAGTGGAATGGCAAGAAGAGTGGGCATTTGGCGATGATCGGATTGATGCTGAGCATATATCACTGATTATGCAGGTGAATCGGATAGCCGTATTAATCGATCATGGCGCAGACAAGGCGACCTTGTCAGCGTTAGTGCAGACGCTGCTTAGGAGTGCCGAAGACCACTTTACATATGAAGAAGATTTAATGGCGGCAACAGACTATCATGATGCTGCCGATCATTGCGATGCGCACCAGCGTTTGTTATGTTCGGCGAGGCTCATTGCCAGCAGCCTGCTTACAAATCATGAGGTCACAGAAGCCGACAATATCGGAAAGTATCTTGAGGGGTGGCTGGTTATGCACATCGAAAAAGAAGACGCTCTTTTTTCAACTTTCCTAGCCGGTATTGATAACACCGAAGTTATCGAAAATATGCTTGCTTGATAAAATGGCTAAAGCGGTTGATATGAAACAATATATTGACGCGATACAATCTGATTGCTTCGTGTTACGGAATGAACAATCAAGTTAGTTTCCCCTGTCACATCAGTTGGCTTAATGAGCACATAGTTGTAATGATACTGGATGTTAGCAAAATAACTGTTGCCGATATCGACCGAGTATACCCTTTCCTGATCGGGTATGTTGATCTGTGTCACAAAGTTAGCCGATAGCGTGACCCGCTCCGACGGATTATTTTGGTCAATAACACCAGTCTGTGGAAACTGATCGACATTTTGCGCAGCCTGATTTCCAGCAGGCTGCAGATACCGCGGATCAGGGTAGCACTTGGAGGACGGAGCGGCTAACAGGCCGCCAAGCACTGCCCCGACAAGCCCAGCACCCGCAGTTGCCGCTAACTTTCCACGGCCCTTGCCAATGAAGCGGTATGCACCATATGCAGCGGCACCTCCCCCAAGAGCAGCACCTCCAAGGGTTTGCCAAGACATACCATCCTGATCAACGCAGATCATCGGCACTTTGTCAGACTGTGTTGTTGTGCAGGCAGATAGTGCCGTAAGCACTATTGCCGATGCCTGTAAGTATTTGCGCATATTTGCACCTACTATTAAAAGTAAGCCTATCTCTACTTGAATAAGGTTACTACAGGACAATCATTGCCTCAAGGGCTCGTTTCAGGTAGAATACGGGCTTTTAGTGCGCATTTAACTACCAAAGGGATATTGAAATGACTTCTGAAAAATGGGATGCCGTTAAAAGGCAGAGAGCCAACCGTGACCTTGAGCGCAGAAAACTTGAAGTTGGCTTTAATGCTGAGATACTGAAGCGCCACAAGGCAGGGATACCCAAGGAAGAGATTGTCGCCTCAATGGGCATAAGCCGAGAACTTTTTAATCGGGTTGTGATGTCCGAGAAGCGGCAAAAATGGAATATTGCCCAAAATGAGAGCGCCAGCACATAGCGCTTGATTGCCAAAATGCACAAGCGTATAGAACCGCCAGTCACAAACTGGGGGGGCTATTATGGATTCTATCGACAAAAACACGCTGAACAAACTGGCCACCCAGATCGTGGCCGCCTATGTGTCAAAGAACATAGTCCAAACTGACAATGTGCCTGCACTTATCAACTCAGTTTATAATGCTCTGAAGTCACTTGGTCAGTCTGAGCAGACGCAGACCAAGCCAGTTGAACTGAAGCCGGCTGTCCCAGTGAAGAAGTCGGTGACGCCTGACTATATTATTTGCCTAGAAGACGGTAAAAAGTTGAAGATGCTTAAGCGACATTTATCTTCAACTTATGGACTGACGCCTAATGAATACCGGACCAAGTGGGGACTTCCTTCTGACTATCCGATGGTATGCCCAAACTATGCGAAGACTCGCTCTGTTATGGCAGTGACCATCGGACTGGGTACCAAAAGCCGGAAGAAGAAGGCATAGCACTGTAAGCGTTGAGCAGGAGGATGCAATGAGTAAAATGCTCACAGTGGCATCGTTGGTTTTGATGTTGGGCGTAGCAATGCCGGCAATAGCGCAAACCAAGGCTGATCAAAAGCCGACCGAGAGCGCGCCAGCGGCAAGGATAGACCTCTATTCTGTAGGTGGCGGGTTGCTGGGGCTCGGCTTGGCAAGCGGCATTCTCCACCTATACTACGCCGGTGAGATGATGTTTCAGGGCACGCCATTTGTGGAGGCCATTGAGGTCGGCACAGGCTTGCCGATGCTAGCGGCTGCGGCCGCTGTGGTTGTTGGCGGGATATACGCGCACGACATCGTTATGGAAGCAGTTGCAAGCCAGTCGAACGAAGAGTGATTGAAGGTTGTTCTGGCCCACGGCCAGGAGGGAGATTTCCCTCCTGGCCTTCTGCTGCCTTAACTTACCTTGTCAAGCGGCTGAGGAGTTCGACAAACGAACTCCTTAAGGGTTTGATTTTACGTACATTCTGTTGTTCGCTTATCGCAGGGTTGGGCACGCACGCTTAGCCTTCAAAAAAGCATGCTGATAGGCTCAAAGGCTTAGCCTATTTTGAGGCTAAAATGACCTCGCCTCGATACAAAGGCTCAAATCCAAAATATCCTTATAGGGTGCTAAGAAGGCTGTGCAGGATATAGCAATGAAACTGGTGTTAAGTAGCCCCACCACGACGCCAACTTTTTGCGTTTTTTACATGTTGCGAATCATATTAAGATTATTGCATTACTGTGATTTCCATCACATCCAGCGGAAGAGCCAATAAGTAGGCTGGTAATAACCGATGCGACAGACGCTAAGGTTTCAAACCATCTTGCTTATGGAGGCTATAATGGCTAAAGTTGCAGTTAACAGTGGTGCTGAACAACAGGTTACGCAAAGTAAGGCTAACCAGAACATTATTGCTAGTCCTTCAGTGGCGGTTGTAGCAGGCCAGGATACAGCGCCGCCCGTATTTACACGGGGTAATCCTGAAACACTTGATGTAACTGTTTGCGGACGCTCAATGACCATTAAGTACATTGACCACAATGTGCTAAATGATACACTTCTGAGTGCGGTAAGTGACTATCACGGCCACCTAGGTAGGTCTAACATGTCACTATATACGGCACTATCCAAAGTTTATAATCTATATTTACATGCCGCTGGCGGGGTCCCCCATCACGAGGATTTGGCCAATACGCTAGTTAAAACCTACTTTACCGATGAAAATAAGGGTGACAATAGAGCAAATAGTTTCAATATTTGCTTAGAGCCTGAAGGCAATAAGTTTAGTATTTTATTGCGGGCTACGGTTCTTAATGTGAAAAAGGTGGCCGGCCAGAACGAACCGGATTTGCATATTCCACAAACATCGAATATGTGGTCTGGCGCGCTACATTGGTGCCTGAGACAGGGATTTGACGAAGTAAAGGCTCTAGAAGAACTAACGACACATGGTATCCGTGCGTGCTATTCAAAAGAGATGCAAGCACGGCAAATCGGAAAGCAAGGAGGCGCGGAATCTGAAAATTCTGATAAACATGTTCAGTCTTCAATAACTTCAGTAAAATCTATGACACCTCTCCTAACTGGAAATCTGAAAGAGCAAGTCGTCAGATCAGATACTGGTCTAGGCGTTTTTCTTTGCAAGATTGATGCTGACGAACATGGAAATCAAACGATCGGTCTTATCGATCAGTTGGATGCATCTGATGCTCAACTTAAATCAGAGGCAGTATCTCTTGTCGACAAGGTCGGGCTTGATGGTGCAATCGCAGGTCCTGTTATACGCCTGTTGCGCCTATCAAAACATTTTATTGGAAATCTTAACAAGTGCAGCAACATTCTCAGATACGACGACAATATTCTCAGATTATATATCGGGCCATCAGGAGATAGTGATAAACCTGCGACGCACATTGTCGCTCAGTTTGTTCTTGACGATTATGACCTGGAAAAAGATGGTATGCACAGACTGAACACCGGACATTATGAAAGGATTATGCGTATTGCTGGCGAATATGCAGGAACAACGTCTTGGAGATTCGATCGGTATGATAGTGTTGCTGCGGCTGAAGTTGGCGCTGGTGACTATTACCTTGTCGTGGATGTGGATGACGTTCCAGAGTCATTTGAACTAATATCTGGAACTGCTGCAGTGGCGGACAAATCCTGGATGGACAATGTTGATGTTTGTCCCGAGGATTTAATAAACATATCAAGAAGCAACTGGGAACAAATAATAGTGTTTGCTGCTACTACACAAGTCCTTGAAAACAAGGGAACAAAGGAGGGTGTGGCGTGCGGGTTCGAACTGTCCAAGAAACGCGGGTCGTTTCTTGATTTTAGATCAATAGGATTTAGCAAGAATAAAAGTATCCGCCTCGATTTAGGCGTAGAATCTGAACTCCAGTGGAAGGCAGAAATCAAAACAGGGACATTGTTGCGCCTCGTTAAACTGCGGGCACTGTCAACGAATGGCAGTGTGCGGATTATGTATGGTGAAAATGGATTGATGTTTTCGGTTAAGGGAGCAAGAGCAGACTACTCAATCTTTCTTAAGAGGGAGACTGTTAAAGTTCCGACTAAGGAGCGCAAGGCAAAAGTAAAATAGTAGATGTTGGGACTATGCTGCTACACAAGTCAGCAGCATAGTCCCACATTAATATGGCGGATATCTAATACCATTTGGTATAATGATATCCGCCATATTAATGCGCATAGTGTGTTTGTGCTTACTGGTTGTCTTCGTAAATGGCAAACTCTTCGAGGTCGTCCGTCGCCCAGTTGGGCTCCTTTGTTCCTGCGCGGAGTTCTTTGACGGTAATGGTATCTCTTCGGTCAAACCACTGAAGCACATCCTTGTGCTGATACAAGATTTTTGAGCCTTCTTCGTGAGAGGCTTTCGGATTGAACATCAACTTCACACATCGGTCAAAATCTTTGTATTGAAATGGTACTTTAGGCTGTTTTGTGAAAGCACCGCAAGATACAACGTCCATCATCCGATTAATCTCCATTAAACTTGAAATCATAACAAATACATTGTGGGCGGCTAAGATCATTCTCGACAAAGCATCCCATGTTTTCCCGTTTGGGAGCCCATGGACATAAAGGTCATCCATTCTGAGATTCTGGGCGATTGGGCTTGTTATAAACGGGAACGGGTCTTTTGTACCAATGAAGGCATCTGTTAGATTGTGTGAGCGTAGCGTAACACCGCCATCGACACCATTTTCTGTATATTCCCATCTGTGAAAGGCGCCGGCGGGCCCCCCTGCAACAATAAATGGTGTCGCCGCGTCATAACTAATCACAAGGTCTTCATAGCCGCATTTACGTAGGGCTCTCATTAACAGGGTGAGTGCGCCTGCGAAGTGGAGTCTACTAAGCCCAAGAAAATGTATGCGCTGCGTGTTTTTAAGCATGCCGTCATGATGCAGAAGCAATATTTGCGCCAAGACACGCTGTACCGTTCCGTGCAACCTAAAGGGAAGCGCCCAGCCCTGAAACTTAAAATGTTTCACAGCGTTGTACCAAATATTCTGTTCGTTGATAGTGTTTCCTTGGAGGACGTTAAGTATAGGCTTATTTAGAATAGGGTTACGGTTTGCCTCAAAATAAGTATGATTGGAGATCGTGCTTGCCAAACAGTCGGCAAATGTAAGAGTGCCTGTAGATGTATTGGTGCCAATAATACCAGTTGGAATATCGAGTGACATCATAATGTCTGCCATACTCTCCTGCCACATCAAAACCTCACCACAAAGTTTGTCCATAACCGGACGATTTTTGATATCATATGTCCATGCGCCAGTCGCAATCTGATAACCGCCGCTATCGCCTATTATTTCCGTGCCCTTAAATCGATCTCTTATCATTACATCAATGCCAGGACCAGCAACTGGTGGTGGGGCTCCTTTTGCTTGGCCTGCAGAAAACATTGCCCATTTATAGAAAAAATAAGCGTTATCGGGATCGAGAAAATCTAAAGATTTGATGCTACCCTTTAACACCTGCGGCCATACTCCACCCCTACCTTTCGGAAATGCGCTTTGAAAAAGGTCCGCATAGAAATGCGATATTGATGGCGTGAAGATAGCATAGGCATTATCAGCCCGTGTATCGTTATAGAGCGGGTTGAGTTCGCTAAGATTCATGGTGTGCATGTTTTTCAAACCTCGTGTTGGATGTTGTCAACGGGGAGATATAAGGTTAGTTAGTCCGGCGACGCATTTAGGTAGATAGATACTATCAAAGTTTGGTAAGGGGTCTTCAGCGAAGTGGCATAAATCTGTATCGTTTTTGATTATGCTTTTCGCTGCATCAGACAGTATGGAGATTTGAGTTTGAAAGTCGTCATAAAGTGTACGGATTTCAGATAGTATTCTGTACCGCTCACGGTCATACGCTGCAGATATATCTGCCGATACAACACCAATCGATGTGCTTGCGATGGGCCAGTATTCTTTTATTTTACGCATTGAGAGTTTGGTTTTTGCCAACAAATCTTCATTTTCACGGTAACAAGACGCTATGATAGCAAAATCTTTATTAATGCAATCGATTTGGTGTAATGCACTCCTAATCACGATTTCATTTAAATCGCTTATCGTATATTTCTTTGTGCCTTCAAACCCGGAAGCGTTCATGCAAACACTGATCTCATGATCCTCAGAAGCAGCCTTTATAATAAAACCATCGGTAGTAACATTGTTTTCTAGCCTCAATCTCATTATAAACTGCTCAATGATATCTGGGCGTTTGCCGTAATCACCGCCGAATATTGTGACCTGTGTGAGATCAAATGTGTCCTTGATCATTTTTTGCACCATGGGCAAAGCGTCCGCATTGCTGGCAGGAAAATAGTGATAGGTCGTCATGGCGCCGGCTCCTTTATGAGGTTTCGCAAACGTCGCTCTGCTACACAAACATTATTGAGCTGACGGATTGTATTTACTGTGACCATTGTCACAGTGCTTTAATAATATATTTGTATTACGAACACTGTTAGCGGACGACTCTGTGCGTGCCCGCTATTACAATAGCGCGCAAATATTTTGGACTTAAATATCAGGCAAAATGAAACATATTGCGCTAAATCAATGCCATAGGAAGTTCGTTTATCGAACTCCCTCGGCTAAGTGCTGGTTTTACAGCACTTCTACCGCGGCCTTCATCATCTCGGGCGAGCAGTCTATGTAGCGCTGGGTTGTGGACAGGTTTGCGTGTCCGGCCAACTCCATAATCACCTTCGGGCTTATGCCGCTATGTGCAAGGCGAGTGATGAACCACCGCCGGCCGCTGTGGCTTGTAGCGCCGTCGATCCCTGCCTCGCTGTAGATATTACCGAACATCTTGACCATCGTGTTCGGGGAGAACGCTGTGCCCTGCTGGGTAAGCAGGAACGGCTGGTTGGCGTCCGGACGCTCCCTTATGCCCTTCACATACAGGGCCAGTTCCTTGCGCAGCCGTTCGCCCACAAACACTGCCCTGCTATCGTCCGTCTTGGTCGTCTCTGCGCGTAGTTGGATCACATCGCGCACCCGACCATCACGATCAACGACATCGCTCCAGATAAGCGCGGCAATCTCGCCAACTCTTAGCCCGCCGTAGTAGGACAAGGCAACAGCAGCCCGGTTACGACCTGCGTGCTTCCTGGTTGCGATTGCTGCCAGCAGCCGCTTCATTTCCGCCTCGTTGGGCACCTTCGCCTGTTTCATAGCACCTTCTCACAAAAAGTTATCTATCCATACAAAATATGATATATCCGGTAGTCCGGATACTCAAGAACTCAATAAACCGCAGAACTCTGCGGTTTCATTTGTCACATTCCTCAGCATTTGTGACATATGCCCAAATGAGGCGCCGGATGCAGTTGGCAGCGGCTAGGCTACGCTACTGGAGTGCGAACAGCGCTAGGGACGCATTTTGTACAGGGTAGCATCGTGTAAACAGTTTATCCGGCATCTATGTAGGTTTTATTGTAAAAGTGTAGGCTTGGTGTATGCTCATAATGCGTTGCCTACACTATTATCATCGCTAATAGGTCTCTAATAACAAAAGGTTATCAACTTTTGTATATCATAGTGTAGGTAATGTAGGTTTTTATGTAAACTCTTTTAAATCTGGCTAGCCATAATATATTTTGTCTGTAACTGGCTCAACTGCTAAATGCTAGCCTTGCCTACATACATACATGTTTGGCTATTTCCCGGCATAACATAATGAACAAGCAGGACTAAATGTATGGGCCTTGGTGTAGGCTTACAAATGGTATGGTGCACTTGTGTAGGCTAGATGCAGGCTAGCCTCGAAAAAGATCGAAATCTAATAGTATCAACGCTTTGTTAAGTTCGATAAACGAACTGCCTGCCAATGGCGCTCTGAGGTTGATATTAGTAGTCCTGTGATGGGGGTCACAGCAGGATAGGCCTGGCAGCGATATGCTATATCGTTGATGTGCAGCAGGCTCTGCCTTGCCTGTCTCTGGCCTCTAAGGCCGATATGTTGTTCAGCGTCATATGTGGTCTTCAGTGCTTTCAATGCGCTCTGAACCATTACCGATGGTGTTGGACATTTGCATAAAAATCAACGCTTACCCAAAATACCCCCTTGACAAACCCCCTACCTCTTCGTATAAGAGCTGGGGGATATTGTCACGCCGGTAAAACAGCAAGTTGAGCCTTGCTAAAGTTGGAACGTTGCCCCTTGGACAGATTGTTCACAAAGTCCCCGGACACTGAACCAAGCAACGCTACCGACATTGCAGCCAACTGACTACCCTGAAGGCCCTTTTCCTGCGCAGCCGACCAACTGTTGACATTGCCACCAATGGCGTTGAGTTGTGCGTTGCTGAGGTTGCTAATCTGGTTAGCAGTAAGGTTGGAAACAAGGTTACCAGAGTTCGCATAGTCGGCAATGCTCAAGGATGCAATGCTAGGCGAAGAGATTGCAGCAATCTCTGTTTGGCTAAGGCCATTAAGTTGGTCTACTGACAAGGTACTAACCGGAAGGTTGTTAATGTTCTTGCCGGTGATGGCATTTAGTGCATCGGCGGAAAGTACGCCAACCTGCTTTGCAGTAATGCCAGCCAACTGCGCTCCAGACAAACTCCCAAACTGCACAGCATTCATTGAAGCAAGCGCATCGGTGGACAAGGAGCCGATAGCAGCAGCAGTAAGCCCTTTGAGTTGAGTTGTGGTAAAGTTAGCAATAACGCTGGCTGGCAAAACTGCCAACTGGGGATTGCTTAAAGCCTTGATTTCATTAGCAGTCATAGCGCCCAACTGATCGTTATTAAGCGATCCTAAGAAGGTGCTAGACAAGCCCGAAACCTGTGCAGCAGTTAGTGACGCTATTTGCGTAGTGGTTAACCCGCCTACATTTACAGCATTCAACAGAGAAGTGCTAAACGCCTTGATCTGCTTGGCAGTAAATGCAGCAAGGGGATCACCACCAAACACGCTAATCTGCGTAGTGCTGAGATTGCCGATAAATGGCGTGGTCAAGACCGACACTTGCGTTGCAGTTAAACCACCAACCTGATCAACACCCAATGCAGCAGAGTTTGCCGCCAGTGCATTGACCTGAGCAGTTGTCATATTGGCTATAAAGCCACCAGACAATACCTTCATTTGAGATGTAGAAAACGCCTTAATCTGTGCAGCAGTCATTGCCGCTTCCTGATCACCGGAAATAGCAAGCAACTGTTCGCCAGTCAAAGCACCAACTTCAGCAGCAGTCAAAGCCTTGAACTGGTCAGTTGTAAATGCACTGACTTTACTAGCCGACAACTTAGCAATGTTGGTGCCAAAGCCCTTAACCTGTGCAGCAGTAAGTGATCCAATCTGGTCACCTGTTAGTGAACTTAACTGATCTGAGTTGAGGCCAGTTAACTGCTGGACGCTAAGTGCTCCTATCTGTGAGGTGGACAAGCCACCAAGCAAACTAGGATCAAGAGCGTTCAACTGGGAGATGGTAAACGCCTTAATCTGCTTAGGCGCCATATTGTTGAGCTGATCTGCATTAAGGACATTGATTGCGCTAGTGCTGAAGGACGCAATCTGATTAGCGTTAAAAGCCTTGATCTGGTCAGAAGTAAAGCCTGACATTTGATCCTTTGTAAGCGCGTTGATGATCCTAGGATCAAGTGCAAGCACCTGCTGGCTTGTAAAATAGCCAAGTTCTGCGCCTTGCAATGCCGCCAACTGCGTAGTGCTCAACGCCTTGATTGCGTTAGGAACCAAGCCCGGGATTTGGCCGGCGCTAAGGTTGGCAATGACATCAGGAGTGAGAACGCTAATGGCGTTAGTGGGTATGGCTGCAATCTGCGTAGAAGTGATTGCTCCCAAGTGCTGAGCAACAAATCCACTAATCGAACTTGTCGGAAGGTTCTTGACCTGTCCAACAGTTATCGCACCAATCTGATCATTGGACATACTGTTAAACTGATCAGAAGTAAGACCCTGGATTTGCTTATTGGACATCTGCCCAATCTGGGTAGTGCTAAAGGCGCTAATGTTGGAGAGTTTGGACAACTGCGTAGTTGAGAAGTTCCCAACCGCAATAGCCTGCAGATTATCGCCCAATGCGTTAATATCCAACGCCTGCACCTGTGCGCCTGACAAAGCCTTCGCCTGATCGGTGCTTAACCCGTTCAAAACACCACCAATGGCTGCAATCTGCTTTGCAGAGAAGGCCTTAACCTGGTTAGTAGTTAACTGGGACATGGGCAAGCCGCTGATCTGATCAGTGCTCAAGTTTCCGATTTGCCCAGGAGCAAGCAAGGCCAAGTTAGCGCCCAGATTGTTAATGTTACCACCTAAGTTCTGCAAAGTCTTGTTGGACAAGCCCGTCAACTGGCCGGTAGTAAGCGCGTTAAGGTTTAGTCCGCCAACCTGATCAGCCGTCAAGTTGTTGATCTGGCCGGCACTTAGCGCCTGCAACTGGTCACCGCTAAGGGCGCCGATGTTCATAACTTGCAACTTCTTAGTGGACAAGCCCGAAATCTGACCAGTCGTCAAGTTGCCGATTTTAAGCCCGCCAATCTGGTCCTCAGTAAGCGCGTTAATCTGCCCTGCGCTCAATGCCGCAGTCTGCTCTCCGCTAAGGCTACCAATGTCTGCATTTTGGAGGTTTTTGCCACCAAGAGACTTGGCATATGCAATGGAACTGGGGTCCTTCGGATCACCGTCGGGATTAGACGGTGGGGAAGGAGGCGTAGGAGCCGGGGGAGTGGGAGCAGGCGTGGGAGTTGGCGTAGGCGTAGGCGTGGGAGTTGGCGTAGGCGTAGGCGTGGGAGTAGGCACCGGGGGAGGAGGGGGAGGAGGAGGCGTGGGCGTTGCAGTAGCAGTGATACTAACAGTCGCCGTATTGCTCCAAACTCCGTAGGAATCCTTTACCTGCACCTGAAGCGTATTGTTCTGGTTGCTGTAAGTGGAGTTATTCCAGTTCCAAGTTAACTTGCTAAGGTCACTGGCCGATACTTCGATTACTCCGCCTGTACCATTGTTACTAGCGCCGTTCAACGCTACTCCGCCATATGACCCCTGGTCAACAATGCGGTAGGCAACAATATTGTCTGCGTTTTCGTGAGTGGCTGCATGGATCAAGTTAGACAAAACAGTATTGCCATTTACGCCAACTGTCGTGCTGTCTCCCGAAATGGTCGGCGCTCGTACGCCCTTGTCGGTCATCGTAAAGTTGACCGCATTTGACCAATGCACGCCGTTATATACTTCAATGCTAACGCTGTCAGTTGCGTCAGTGGTTTGGTTATTCGCAAAGTTGTAGGCTACACTGCCAAAGTTACTAGCAGATACCGTGTAAACATTACCGTTTACACTATCTGCGCCAGTAAGCGTGCCGTGGGAGCCAGTCTTAGTAATACGTACTGATGTAATAGCAAGCCCGTTAGGATCAGCATAACTAACCAATCCTGACAATCCAACTGAAGTATTGTTATATTGTGCTTTGTCACTATCGGTCTTTGTAACAGTAGGCAGACTAGAACTTACATTATCAGTAATATTCACAGTCACTGCGCTGCTATGCACGCCATTTACGTCCACAGCCTGCACAGTGATCGTTTCTGCTTCGTTAGAAGTGCCATGGTTAATGGCAGTAAGCGTAGCAGTGGACAGATCAGTTACATTAAAACTGGCACCTTGCGTGTTAGATCCAATCTTCAACACGTCGTCGCCGTTGCTATGCGTTATTACATAGTAACTAACAGCGCCGTCAGTGTTAGCCGTGTTCGGGCTAATCAGGTTAGCAAGCGTCTTGCTCGCCCCAACATTCATAGTCTGATCATTAGCACTAAGCGTAACTGCCCGATATGCGTCAGCAGTAGCAGTAAATGTATGAGTATTCCCATAGGTTACGTTGTCATCTGATGCGCTAATGGTCAGGCTATTGACCACATCAGCGTTAGTAAGGTTGCTAAAGTTGAACTTTAGCCGCTGGTAATCGCTGTAACTAACAATGACAGTACTTGTATCGCCAAGGTTA
>SESB01001885.1_pt1 | contig 12965 bp, 10 predicted proteins | sample 3171441 | NCBI WGS metagenome assembly SESB01 (sample SAMN06051867, study PRJNA518727) | freshwater metagenome | biome: subpolar coniferous forest; feature: holomictic lake; material: water; isolation source: holomictic Lake 227, 6 m depth | place: Canada: near Kenora, Ontario | collected...
TCATTTGCTAGATCGTGCAGCGTTCGCAGTATCGTGGTCACGCGCACGCCATCACTCATGGTCATGTCGGCCCGCTTCAAAATGGCGCGGTGCACCACCACGCCCTTGCTAAATTGCCTGCGCACACCAGGCGCAACCGTAAGGTGAATTTTGCTTGGCATTGACTCGCCAATGGCATGCACCATAAGAGCGCTTGCATGTGAGATTGTGGCGATTGGCACACCGCGCCGATCCGTTGCCGCCAAGGTCGCTCGCAGAAGATCATCAAATGGTGACGGAGTGAGCTCGGGAAAGCGATATAAACCGTGAGTGACACGCCGCAAATTGCCAGCGAAAGCGTGGTAGCGAAGATGTTGCTTTTTCCAACCAAGAGCACTTGCCTGTCGCGCCGTGAGCAAACCTCCCTGCCGCTGCGCCACAATAATGCAGGCCTGGCGTGGACTTTTCTTAGATTGAGGCGATTGCATAAAGGTACAATTTAATTGTACCTTAATACATACTGCATTTCAGCATCAATCAAGCCGCGCAAGTCGCCTTCATGAAATGTCGCTGCGGTTTTCACTTCAATGCCAACTCCGTTAAGCGGCTGAACGCTAGAATTGATGACGGCTCAATCAGTTGGCGCTGAAGGCCGCTTATTGCTTTAGTGGTTGTCTCTGGGAAGTGGCGTTTTTATGGCAAAATACAGATTTATCATTGCAATATAGGAATTAAAAGTCTATATTACTATGATGATTCAACGATCAGATGCCATTGAAGCTATCCACCGCGGTTTGGCAAACAACCCCGGCGTGGCGCTACTTGGACCCCGCCAATGCGGCAAAACAACCTTGGCTAGGCAAGTTGCTCAAGAGCGCTCCCAACTTCTGGCAACGCAAAAACCAGCCGCACAAAAAGGTGAATCCCAAATGCGCGGTGCACAACCAACGCAACCTGGCGGCGTTCAATTTTTTGATCTGGAAAATCCTTCCGATGCGACCGCGCTTGATAACCCAATGCTTGCACTGCAATCGTTGCGCGGCCTTGTTGTGCTTGATGAAGTGCAACGGAAACCAGAATTGTTTCCAGTGTTGCGTGTGTTAATGGACCGCCCAGAAAATCCGGCGAAGTTTTTATTGCTCGGTAGCGCATCGCCATATTTGGTGCGTGGCGTGACAGAATCACTCGCAGGACGCGTGACATTTTTAGACCTGCAGGGATTTAATTTGGCGGAAGTGAATTCTACAAATGGTGACACTTCGCCCGTGCTCGAAACGAATCAACAATCTCTCTGGATGCGCGGCGGATTTCCGCGCTCATTTCTTGCACCGAATGAAGTCGCAAGTTTTCAGTGGCGGCGCGATTTCATCCGATCTTTTATTGAAAAAGATTTCGCAACACTTGGCATTGGCGCCACGCCTTCAAGCCTTGGCCGACTGTGGCAAATGACGGCGCACTATCACGGACAAACTTTGAATGCTTCTGAACTTGGCCGCTCTTTAGGACAAACATATAAAACTATCCAGCGCCACGTTGAACTTTTAGAAGGCGCTTTCATGGTGAGGATGCTTCGTCCCTGGTTTGAAAATGCGGGCAAGCGCACGTTGAAAAATCCAAAGCTGTATGTGCGTGATAGCGGCTTGCTGCACGCCCTGCTTGGCGTGGCGGATCACTTAGGGTTAATGGGGCATCCCAAACTTGGCGCAAGTTGGGAGGGTTTTGCCATAGAACAAATTCTGACGCGGTTGCCGCGCACCGATGCGTGGTTTTGGGGAACTCAAGGCGGTGCGGAACTCGACTTGTTTGTTCAACCCGGCGGAAAGCGCGTTGGCTTTGAGTTGAAATTTGCAGATGCTCCCAAAATGACAAAGTCACTTGCTTCAGCACTAAAAGATTTACGTCTTGATTCGCTGATTGTGGTGAAGCCGTCGGGATCCGATTACCAACTGTCACCTGAAATCAAAGTGATGTCGCTGAAGTCCGCGCTGCTTGCGTGTGATGAATTGATGCGGTAAATATTGCCCACGCATACGGCTGTAATTTGGCGCGCCGTGATCAGGCCACCTGCGCTGCGCCTAGGTTAAGGTGCAACGCTCGGATTTGTGTTTGGCTCAGCGCCAGGCGAACTCTTAGGCAAAGCATGCGGCGCGGCGGCAGCGGCTGCTGCATTGGCGCGCACAATAAACGCTGGCAATTGCTTTGGATTCGCGGGCGCATACCCCTCGTCATGGATTTCGTCTTGGCCAGTTTCCGACAGAATAAAGCGCACAAAGTCCAACAAAAGTGGCGGAAGATTTCCTTGCTTGTCCAGCACCGCCACCAATTCCAGCGGTCGCGCCATGGGATATTCGCCCGTGTAAATATTCATTTCTGTAGGCGCCACAAACGTCTTGCCGTTGTCGGCGGAAACAGCCAACGCCTTGGCGCGCGGTTGCATGTGCTTGAACGATCCAATACCTATGGCGGTCTTGTAGGCGCAACACGCATTCACGACCGATGAAGGCGAAGGCTCGCGGTAAAAGTAACTTGTGGTGAAGCGCTCATTGGGCATGGCGAATTCCGTGAATATCTTCATGGTGCTTGAGTTCTCATCCGTGACATACAGCGCAATCCACTCTTGCCCAATGGGAGAAGTTGGATCCAATTCCTTCCAAGCAAAAATGGGGTCCTTGGTCATGGAGTGTGTAATGGAAAAAATTCCGTTCAGTTGCTCGCGCGTAATTTTTGTGATTGGATTGTCCGCATTCACAATCACACACGCACCGCCTGATGCGATTTTAATTTCAACCACATCCGCGCCAGAATCTTTTTTAATCTGCGCAACTTCGGCGTCCGTCAGATTGCGTGATACCGATGCAAAGTCGCACGTACCCGCGACAAGGTCTGCCAAAGCTTGAACTGAACCTCCGCCACGAATATTAAATTTTACATCTGGATACAGCCTGTTGAAAGCTTCCGCCAGGCCCGTCAGAGTTGACGCCATGGTGTCGGAACCCTGGATTGTGATGGACCCCTTCCACGACGGCACGGGCACATAATCAGGGAAATCATAGATGATTTTTGCAATTTCTTCATTAATGATCACGGGCTCGGGCGGAATGACATGCTCTGGCCCCGCCGTTGTTGAAGGAATAGTTTTGGCCGCATGAGTAACCGTTGCCGCCGGCGCCACGGATTGAGCTGGAACCAACGGAGTTGCGGGAATTGTTGTGGCGGCGGGGGCAACTGGAGCGGTCTGAGTTGCAGGAGGAGTTGCCGCGCCCAAAAGCGCGCCAGCCACCGTCAATGCGTACAAAACACTGTTCATGATTTTACTCCTTTGCCGCGCCACCACAACAGCAATGCAATCAGCGAGAATATTCCCAACACCACAGCAATGACCCGAATGAAAATATCATTCACCACTTGATCCGCGGCCTTGTGAACCTCATCAACGCGCGCGCGCATAAGCGATTCAATTGGCTTTAAACGATTGGCCATTTCCGAGGAGCCCAATAAAGTATCGGTGGTGGACAAGATCTTGCTGGTCTCCTGTAAATTCAGCTGCATTTCATTCAACAACTTAATGTAGTCGTCTATCTCAACTGGCTTGCTGACCGGAGCATTCTTGTCAGGCGACGGCTGCATTTGCTTGATCGTGTTCAGCGTGGTGTTCACTTGGGCAACGCTTGTGCCTGCCTCTTTGGTAATGCGTTCCGCGGTGTTGGCCAGCGGTGCGATCTTCTCCAATAATAAACTGGTTGCGTTGATGGAGTCTTGGTACTGCGTAAGCAACTGCGATGCCACGGCGGTGTTCTTCTGAAGCAAGTTTGGCGCGTCGGCAACGACCGCGTTGATGCGGTTGACATCGCCTAAAACCTGCTGGGTTTCAGGCATAATCAGCACGTCGTACAACAGCGCTTCGACCTGCCAATTGATGAATAAAGGCAGGCGTTTGGTATAAAATAATGTGCGCTCCAAAGTTTGCTGCGCCTCCGCGGCGCGCTCCACAGCGCGATCAACGGGCTCCAACAAACCGCCGCCACCTTTGACTTCTTCCACAAGGGCAACGCCTTTGCTTGTGGCAATATCCGCAAAACGAACATACGCCACAAACTCCGTGCCGCCACGTGTGCGCCACCAATTGGCAATGATTAAATCCAGGCGCTCAAGTTGCGCCTTGGTAAACACGCGCGCGGCGGAGGCCCAAACGTCCTCGCGAGCACGGCGAAGATTTTCCACCAACGGCTGCGCGCGGTCACCAAAAATCTTTTGCGACCTGCCGGAATCAACCCAGTAATAATTTTGCAGCGTGACCACCACAAGTTGATCAATAAGTTGCGTGAACACGTCTGGACTTGATGCAATGTCGTACATGCTGGACACGCCAAGAAGGCGCAATCCATTCATGAGTCGCCGCTGCTCTACCGACGGATTGTTATACATCACGCGTTCACTGGCGGCCAACATCAGCGTGTAATAGCGGTCAGCGAACGCGTTTGAAATTGCGTCAAGTTGCTGCAAAGTAATAGTCTCATCCTTCAAACCACTGGTGCCACCCGTGACCATGGCGGCGCGGTCGGAAAGGTTGGGCGATTTTTTCTTGCCGCCACCGGCGCAACCAGGCATGCTTGAAAGCGAAAGACACAATATAAAAATGGTGGCGCAAGTAACTGCCAATCGAGGGGTAAAGCGTTGAATCCAAAGTGTGTTGCGCCAATCAATCATGAAAATATCTTACATAAATTCTGTAAAGAAAACACGACCTGTTGCGCAAACAATTCACGCCCCTAGATACGAACAATGACTTGTATTGAACAAAATATGATCAAACCCAATGCGCAAGTTTGGACCAATTCACAAGTATGTTGGGAAATTAAAGTCGGCGTTACGATTGTCTTTTTCCAAGAGCGCGGAAACTTTCGCGCGGCTTGGGCGGAATCAGAGTTAAATCGGTGGGCTTTAAACCCTCCACCTGCGACGCATATCGGAAAATTTCAAATGTGCTGTCGGCAAGAAATGATTTAATTCCATCTTGCGCGCTCACCAAGCGATCATGAAGGGCACAAGGCGTACCCACGCCGCAAATTCCGCCACCAAATGGACACAGATGCGAACGGTCTTCACGCTCGAACAATTCGAACACCTGTTGAAATGAAATTTCAATAGGCGGCCGCGCTAACGCGTATCCACCACCCGGACCAGGAGAACCAATAATCAGTCCAGCTTGTGAAAGCGTGGTTAAAATTTTGGCCACCATGGCCCGCGGCAAAAAGCGAGCGTCCGCTATTTGAACAGCGGACAATTTGGTTTTGCCATTGTCCCATACCTCCGCTAAATAACTCATGGCCGCAATGGCACGCTCGGTTTGTTTTCCATACATGGGCGTTTCCTTTGGAAGGCGAGATTTCAGACCATGTTTCGGTAATTGAAGACCGCTTCAATTGCAATCCGAACATTTTAAATTTCAATCTATGATATCCCTATCTTTAATTAGAGTATATAGTAAGATATCGATATCTGCAATTCGCTAAAAGCAAAAACAGCCAAATCAAAGACTTTCGATCGCAGATTTGATTCGGATTTCATGGGCTCGCTGTTGGGCCCTTCCAAATCGGCTTACGTTGGAGAACAAAAGATATGAACCCCCCGCTTCACGGATTAAACCCTCCCGCCCATTCCCAAACGCTGGAGCAATTCAGTTTCAACGACGCCATTGTGCGAAAATTTGTTTTCGTCACCATGTTGTGGGGCGTGGTGGGAATGCTTGTCGGCGTGCTCATTGCGGCACAGCTCACCATGCCTGCAGCCAACTTTGGCGAATATCTTTCTTTCGGTCGCCTTCGACCACTCCATACCAACGCGGTCATTTTCGCTTTCGCGGGCAACGCCATTTTCGCGGCGGTGTATTACTCAACGCAACGCTTGCTCAAAACGCGTATATTCAGCGACTTATTAAGCAATATTCATTTCTGGGGTTGGCAACTCATCATTGTGGCCGCCGCCATCAGCCTGCCGCTTGGATTTACCCAGGGCAAGGAATACGCGGAGCTTGAATGGCCAATTGACATCGCAGTGGTCTTGATTTGGGTTGTCTTCGCGGTCAATTTCTTTGGCACCATTGCCGTGCGCCGCGAGCGACACTTGTATGTGGCGATTTGGTTTTATATCGCCACGGTCATTGCCATCGCCGTGCTATACATCTTCAACAATCTCGCCATGCCAGCGGATTGGCACCGCAGTTACTCCATTTATGCCGGCAGCCAAGACGCGTTCATGCAATGGTGGTACGGCCATAACGCGGTCGCATTCTTTCTGACCACTCCGTTCCTTGGAATCATGTACTACTTTCTGCCAAAAGCCGCGGAAAGACCTGTATTTTCGTATCGCCTGTCCATTGTGCACTTTTGGAGTTTGGTGTTCATCTATATATGGGCTGGGCCGCATCACTTGCACTACACATCCATTCCTGATTGGGCCTCCACTGTTGGCATGCTCTTCAGCGTGATGTTGTGGATGCCTTCATGGGGCGGAATGATCAATGGACTTCTGACATTGCGTGGCGCTTGGCAAAAAGTTGCGCAAGATCCTGTTCTGAAATTCTTTGTGGTGGCCATCACCTTTTATGGCATGAGCACATTTGAGGGGCCACTGTTGAGCGTGAAAAGCGTGAACTCACTCAGTCACTACACCGACTGGACCATAGCGCACGTACACGCAGGAACCCTGGGCTGGGTTGGCTTCATGGTTTTTGGAATGGTCTATTGGCTTGCGCCGCGGCTGTATCAAACGTCCATCGCCAAACCATCGTGGGTGAATCTGCATTTCTGGCTAGCCACCATTGGAATTATTTTGTACATCATTCCTATTTACACGGCCGGGTTGATGCAAGGATTGATGTGGCGCACATTCAACTCGGACGGAATTTTGGAATACGATTTTCTTTCCACCGTCACTCGCTTAATTCCGATGTATTGGCTTCGCACGATTGGCGGAACGCTGTACCTCGCGGCGCTGATCATTGGGTGTGTGAATTTAATCTTGACCTGGCTCAAGCGCCCCACCCATTATGAAGTTCCGGTGTATGAAGCCGCCGCGCTGTCCAAATCTTGGAAGCCGGAGGTAGCGCCGCAATCATCACTTCCCAGCGGAAATGTGCTTGAAATGGGCCGTTCCTTGGATCGCTTCGCCGCACTGCGCTGGCACCGCGGGCTTGAAGGCTTGCCGCTGACGTTCACTATTTGGGTGGTGATTGCGGTGCTTGTGGCCAGCTTGTTTGAGATTGTTCCCATGTTCACGATTCGCAGCGACATTCCGCGAATTGCAAGCGTGGAACCGTTCACGCCGCTGGAATGTATTGGCCGCGATATTTATGTAAGCGAAGGCTGTGTGAATTGCCATTCGCAAATGATTCGTCCATTAGTGGCCGAGACGGAGCGTTATGGTGAATATTCAAAGCCAGGCGAGAGCGTGTTTGATCATCCATTTCTTTGGGGTAGCCGACGCATTGGTCCAGACCTTGCGCGCGAAGGAGTTCGTAATCCAAGCGCGCTGTGGCACCTTCGTCACTTCAATAATCCCGTGGATACCAGTCCAGGTTCTATCATGCCGCCATTTGCGCATTTAGTTGATCAACCAATCGACTGGTCGCAAGCCATCCGCGCGGTGACAACGCTTTCAAAAGTTGGCGTGCCTTACAACCCGCAAACAATTGCGGATGCCGAGAAATTGGCGCATACGCAATCGGACAAAGTGTTTGCGCAGTTGGTTACAGAAAATGGAACGGCCTCCGGCGTGGAAAGTGTAAAGGACATGAAAGTGTTGGCGGTCATTGCGTACATGCAAAGGCTTGGCACGGACTTAAACAAGCCGATTGATGTTGCGCCGGCGGCACCAGTGGTGCCAGAACCTAAAACGGCGCCGCTGCAAACCACTTCAAGGAGCGCGCCATGACACACATACAGATGCAGACGCGTTGTTTGTTGCTGGCTGAAAGTGGCTTCATGCCCACTTTGGCGTTGATCATTTTCCTAGTGATTTTCGCTGGAATTGTGGCATATGTGTTCATTATTCCAAAATCAGCGTGGCAAAAAGACGCTCAACTTCCAATGGAAAAGCCTCAACAAACTCAATCTGAAAAGGAGAAGAATCATGGCTGACACATTTCACAATCAAGAGCCAAAATTCCATCAAGGGAAAATTCTTGAGCACGAATCAGATGGCATTCAAGAATTCGACAACCCAATGCCATTTTGGTGGTCGGCCATTTTTTGGCTGACGATTGGATTCGCCTATGTGTACTTCACGTATTTTGTGATTGGCGTTGGCGCCAGTGTTCAACGTGAATATCAAGTTGACCTTGGTGTTTTTTACCAGGAGCAATTTGGAAAGCTGGGTGAACTGAAGCCAATCCCGGCGACCATTTTTAAACTGTCAAGCGATCCAAAAATGATGAAGGCGGCTCAGGGTCTCTTTAGCGCGAATTGCGCAGTATGTCATGCGGCAGATGGTGGCGGATTAACTGGTCCAAACCTGTGTGACAATGACTACATCAACGTGAAAAAAGTTGAAGACATTTTCAAAGTTGTCTCTGGCGGAGTTGTCTCCAAAGGAATGCCTCAGTGGAGCAATCGCTTCAGCGAGCCTCAGCTTGTTTTGTTGACGTCGTATGTGGCGCACCTGCGTGGCACAACACCTGCCGCGCCAAAGGCGCCACAGGGAGTTTCAATTCCGCCATGGATAACGAAGTAGGCCAAAATTTTGCGCTACCACAGTTGAATGGCCGAGTGCTGTCAACGCTCAACGCAGACGGTTCGCGTCGCTGGATAACTCCACGCGAAGTGCGGGGTCGGCTGTGGAAAGCGCGCTTTGCTGTGGCGTGGGTACTGATCGCCATTTTCACGGTCTTGCCTTGGCTGCGAATAGCGGGAAAACCCACCATTTTGCTTGATGTCATGCTACGACAGTTCACATTCTTTGGAACAACATTTCGACCAACCGAAACGTTGTTGTTGGCGCTGATCATGCTTGCTTTATTTGTGGGAATTTTTTTGGTCACCGCATTGTGGGGACGCGTTTGGTGTGGATGGGCGTGCCCGCAAACAATTTATTTGGAATTTGTCTATCGCCCACTTGAACGATTGTTTTTGGGAAAGGCTTACGGTAAAAAAAATTCTACGGTGGCTGGCTGGCGCAGATTGTTGATGTACGCGGTTTTCCTGATCTTGAGCGCTCACTTAGCCAATACATTTCTTGCCTACTTTGTGGGAACAGATCGATTAATACATTGGACACTCGCTTCGCCCGGCGAACACCCCGCCGCTTTCGTGGTGTTCGCGCTCACGACTGCGTTGATGATGTTCGACTTTGTTTTTTTCAGAGAGCAAATGTGCACCATTGTTTGTCCATATGGGCGATTTCAAAGCGCGCTTCTTGACAAGAATTCGTTGATCATTGGCTATGACATTGCGCGTGGCGAACCAAGGGCGAACAGTTCGCAACGGCGTGCGTTGGATGCGCAGCAGAAACATGCGGGCGATTGCGTGTCTTGCTCCATGTGCGTGCAGGTGTGCCCAACAGGAATTGATATTCGAGACGGCCTGCAATTGGAGTGCGTGAATTGCACTCAGTGCATTGACGCGTGCAACGATGTGATGGTGAAAGTTGGCAAACCCGAGGGGTTGATTCGCTACGCAAGACAGAATCAACTTGTCCAAAATAAATCTGTTGGATTGCGTTACAGACTGCTGATTTACCCTTTGATTATGCTGATTCTTGTGTCCGTGGTGGTTGTGTTGCTGCTACGCCGTCAACCCGCGTCTATTGAACAGGTGAGAATTATTGGCGGCAATTTCACCACTGCCGTTGATGGAATTCACACACCCATTCGCCTCATGATTGAAAATTACGCAGAGGACGACCGCACATTCGCAATTACAGGGACAAACAATGTGCGATTAGAAAAAGAGTCCACACTGTTGGTGCCGGCATTAGACGCGGCCACGATTGATCTGACCGTTGTGTGCGCACCAGACACATTTGGGCGCGGAAGTCGATCGGGGGTTCTTTTTATAAACGGACCTGACCACTTTTCTCAATCGGTGTCAATATCCATCGCTGGTCCTTTCAACGCTCACAATGCAATTGGCAATGCGAACAAAATAAAGAAAGGTGAATAATGTTTTCTCGCCTCATACAAAATCGGTGGGCTTTGGTTCCGGTACTCATGCTGTCATTCACCATCACGGCGGCAATTGTCATTCTTACATTTGCTTTCTCGGATTCAAATGTGACCGCCGTTGAACCCGACTACTACCGCAAGGCTCTTGCGTGGGACGACTATCGCAAGCAACTCGCTGAGAATGGAGTGCTTGGCTGGGTTGTCACGTCAACATTTGTCGCGGGACAAAATGATCCAACACTGGCGCGATTAGAACTGACCGTCGCAGACAAGTACGGCGTAAACATTGAACATGCACGGGTACGCGTGGAATGTATTCCTATTCTTGCTGCCAATTCCCGTATATCGACGGCACTTCAAGAAATTTCTGCTGGTCATTACGCCGCGGATGTCCCACTGCGCGTAAACGGCATGTGGGAAATTCGCGCCACGGTTGAAGCAAAAAATCACATTTACTGCGATCGCTTTCGCCGGCATCTTTCATTTGGAAAGCCGCGTCCGGCTGAACCTGTTGTGATGCAAGACAACTCTGAAATCAAAGAGCAGGTTGCAAAACAAGAAGGAGCCACGCCATGATTGCGTTGTTGGCGAGTGTTTTATTTGCCAGCCTGGTGGGCAGCGCGCACTGCGCAGGCATGTGTGGCGGAATCGCCGCATTCTGTGGCGGAGTTGGTCAGTGCTCGGGCCGTGCAAGTTCCATAGCGAGTTGCGTTTATCACGTCTCACGATTTGCCTCCTATGTTTTTGTTGGCGCTCTCGCCGGCGCATGCGGAGTGCTACTGAATTCTGGCGGCGGGCTTGTTGGTGTGCAACACATCGCCGCCATTGCGGCTGGTATTGCGGTGGCACTTGTTGGAGTTGGCATGCTGCTTCAATCCGCGGGAATTGATTCAGGTCGTGTGCCTTTGCCACTTTGGATGAAGCGCTCGCTTGGCGCAATACACAAAGTGGCCGCAACAATGCAGCCAACTCCACGCGCATTGGTGATTGGATTGGCCACACCGCTGCTTCCCTGTGGATGGCTTTGGGCATTTGCAGCGGTGGCTGCGGGCACTGGGCGTGTCGTCGAGGGCGCGTTGGTCATGGCCGCATTTTGGTTGGGAACTGTTCCAATTCTGGCGCTTGTTGGCGCGGGTATTGCGTCGCTTGGCGGGCAAAAGCGAAGAATTTTAGCGGCAATTGCTGGCGCTTTCATGATTGCCGTTGGCGTGTATACCGCTGGCGTTCGCGCACCGCTTGCTGAAGTTGTGGCAACACGATTGTCTGAAAAAAATAACAACAATCACTCACAAGACATTCGCGCGGGGGCCGTTGGTGATGAGGTGAAAAATTCGACCCTTTCAAACATCGCAAATGGTCCGCACGCGTGTTGTAAAGAAATGAGTGAGCAATGACATTTGTGAACAAGACCAATTCTTGCGCGCATTGCGGATTACCTGTTTCAAACGCTTTCAGCGAACATCAACTCAATTCTGGCAAGACGAATGCTGTCACAACCAACAACCTGCAGTTCTCTGAAACTTTGCATACACAAGCCAACACACAAACAAGGACTGAATTATTTTGTTGCACGGGATGCGAAGCCGTGTGGCACATGCTTCACCAATGCGGATTGGAAGGCTATTACAAGCTTCAACAAGACAATGGATTTTTGCCGAATAGACCGCAAATAAAGGGTTCTTTGTTGTATTTGGACCACGCGGATTTTCAGCAAAGACACGTTCAACAACTGGATAACGGCCGACTGTGCGCGGAACTTCGTCTTGATGGTTTGAAATGCGGCGCATGTCTTTGGTTGCTGGAATCACTTCCGCGTTTGCAACAAGGACTTCTTAGCGCGCGTGTTGATCTTGGCCGTTCCGTTATCGCACTGGAATGGCTAGCAACCGAAACAACTTTGTCCGCAATTGCCACGCGCATCGCTTCGCTGGGATATGAAGTACGACCAATTGGAACGCTCGCTTCGCGCAGTGAGTGGCGTAGACAGGATCGCGCGTGGTTGGTTCATATCGCGGTAGCCGGGGCCATCAGTGGCAATGTCATGGCGATTGCCTTCGCGTTGTACGGCGCGCAATTTTCTTGGATGGATGATTCAACGCGTCAATTTCTGCAGTGGACAAGCGTGGCGTTGGCTACGGTGGCGGTGTTTTGGCCTGGAAAACTTTTCCTGACCAATGCCTTCAACGCAATCCGCGCGCGTAGTCCGCACATGGACTTACCTATTGCTCTTGCGTTGCTGGCGGGTCTTTTAGGTGGCGTCGCAATGACGGCGGCAAATCGTCCGGGTGTTTATTTTGAAAGCGTCTCCATGCTCGTATTTTTGCTTCTTGTTGGACGATTTGTGCAGTTTCGTCAACAACGATCGGCACGGCATGATCTTGAATTGATTTGCGCGCTGGTTCCACAAACCGCTCGGCGCGTGATGAACAACAATTTGAAGTCAATTGATACGACAACCGAAATACGAACAGAATCAAACGCAGAATCGATAGAAGAAATTCCAACAGAGGCTTTGCGTCCTGGTGACATAGTTGAAATTTCCGCGGGTGAATCCGTGTGCGCCGACGGAACACTTGTGAATAGCGCCGCCAATTTTGACATGCAACTACTCACTGGTGAATCGCGACCAGTGATGGTGCAATGTGGCGAAACCATTTTTGCGGGCGTTCGATTGTTAGAGCAACATCCAGTCCGTGTTCTTGTGACAACCTCCGGAGTGGACACGCGTGCGGCCGCCATTGCGCGCATGGTGGAAAATGCGGCGGGTGAACGACCGCGCGTGGTTGAATTTGCAAACCGAATCGCAGGTTGGTTTTTACTTGCAGTC
>SESB01001888.1_pt1 | contig 12931 bp, 11 predicted proteins | sample 3171441 | NCBI WGS metagenome assembly SESB01 (sample SAMN06051867, study PRJNA518727) | freshwater metagenome | biome: subpolar coniferous forest; feature: holomictic lake; material: water; isolation source: holomictic Lake 227, 6 m depth | place: Canada: near Kenora, Ontario | collected...
TGCTTATTTAATGGGGGAAATATGACATTGATGCTTTTAGACAGTGCATCGCTTTGGTACCGCGCCTACTATGGAATGCCAGACACATTGTTGGCCCCAGATGGAACTTCAGTTAACGCAGTTCGTGGCTATATTGATATGACAGCCCGGCTAATGAATGTTTACAAACCAAATCGCTTAGTGGCTTGCATCGATGGTGATTGGCGTCCAAGTTGGAGAGTGGACATATTTCCAGAATACAAAGCTAACCGTCTAGAAGAAGATAGCGAGGAAGAAGAAGAGCCGGAAACGCTCACTCCACAAATTCCAATCCTGCTTGATCTGCTTGATTTGTTTGGAATACCTGTTGTTGGCGTAGATGATTACGAAGCCGACGACGTAATGGCAACGTATGCAGAGGTTGAAAAAGGACCCATAAGAATTGTTACCGGTGATCGCGATTTATTTCAGATGGTTGATGACAAACGGGATATTAAAGTTGTCTATCTTGCTAAAGGAATTTCACAGCATGATCTAGTTGATATAAAATATGTTGCCGATAAATATTTAATTCCTGGTGATCGCTATGACCTTTTCGCAATGTTTCGCGGAGATCCATCTGATGGGTTGCCGGGCGTCAAGGGGATTGGCGAAAAAGGGGCGGCCGTTATTGCAAACCACTTTGCTACTGTCGAAGAAGCATTAGCAGCGGCACATGCTGCACACGAATCTTTGCCGCCGGCCCTTGCTAAGAAGATAATTGCGGGCGCTGATTATTTAAAGATCGCACCAAAGTTAGTCCGAGTAGCGCGTGATGCTCCATTACCGAAGGTTGATCTCTCGATTCCCAAAGCCCCACAGGAGCTTTCACAGATTTATCAATTCAAAGAACAATATGGATTAGGTGCAAGCGTTGATCGATTGATCAGCGCGCTAGGTTGGTAAAAGTTCGTTGGTAAATCTACTTCTTTCAAGCCTTGCAGGTTTGTTGTTAAGCGGGGCATTTGAACCAATAGGTAAGTGGTGGCTAGCTCCTATCGCCTTGACAGTGCATATGTACGCAATAGGTAGAACCGATCGAAAAGTGTTATCGACCTTTATTTTCGCGTTCACTTTCAATGCAGTTTTGTTACATTGGACGAGCACATACGTTGGTTCAACGCCATGGATCATTTTATCCGTGGGACTTTCTTCGCTGTATCTGCCACTAGCGCTAGTAGGCCGATGGGGGATAGCTGCGTATCCATTGATCTTTGTGGTGCTTGAGGAAATTCGAAATAGATTTCCATTTGGTGGTTTTGGGTGGGCAAGAGTTGCTTACTCCCAGGCTGATGCGCCTTATGCGAATATCGCATCTCGCGGGGGAGCCATTTCACTTTCGGGCATAACAGTACTTATTGCCGCCTTTGTTTACTGCGCCGTTAACAAAAGAATAATATTCATTTTCCTAGTTCCATTCTTTGCATTGGTGATCCCAAATAATATTTCGACGGTAGGTCAAACATCCGTTCTCATGATTCAAGGCAATGTCCCAGAATTGGGTTTGGATTTTAACGCAAGAGCAAAACAAGTTTTCTATAATCATCTAAATGAAACAAAACTTGCGTTAGCTCAGGGTAAAAAAGTCGACTTTATCGTGTGGCCAGAAAATGCGGTTGATGTAGATCCATACACGAACAAAGATGTCTATGAACAATTAGAATCCTTCGATAAGCCTTTAATTATTGGGGCAATCACCGGTAAAGGTGAAAAACTTCTAAATACATCAATTTTGTGGGGCGATAAGACTCAGGATATTTATGTTAAGCAACATTTGACGCCTTTTGGTGAATACATGCCATTGCGTTTTATAGCTAAGAAAATCTCGCCGTTCGTTAACCAAGTTGATGATTTTTATCCAGGAAATAGGCAGAAAATCTTCACGATAGGTCAGGCTAAGGTCGCACCAGTTATCTGTTTTGAACTATTAGATGATGAAATCCTTGCAAATGCAGCAAAATCTTCAAATCTTTTGGTTGTTCAAACCAACAGTGCAACCTTTGGGACATCAGCAGAAAGTGCTCAGCAATTATCGATAACGAGAATTCGCGCTATTGAACACTCCAGAAATGTTGTTTCCGTGTCGACAACTGGAATTTCGGCGATAATTGATTTCAACGGCAAAATACTTCGGCAAACATCAATGGGAACAACCGATCATGTATTTGCTGATGTTGGACTCATAGAACATAGTTCGCCGCGGGATCGTTATGGGGATTGGGCGGGCATTTTCACGCTTATTTGGTTGCTGGTGGTTGCCCGCCGAGCGTATATCTAACGCCGATAAGTTACATTATGTAAAGTAACATTAGAAACGGTAAACAACCCCTGCTATCGATAATCATCCATCGGTGTGCAGGCGCAGACCAGATTACGGTCTCCGTGGGCCCCATCGATTCGACCAACTGGTGGCCAGTACTTCATCTTGGAACCAATTGATTCGCCCGTCACTAAACCTTCCAGAACTACCGGATATCCGCCCTTTTCACGGCTGTACTCGCGCTCCCAGTCAGTTGTGACGACTGAGAGAGCGGTATGAGGTGCATGGCGCAGAGCCGAAGCTTCAATGGTTATTGTGCCGTCGATGACTTCTTGGATCTCAGCTCTAATTGAAATCATGGCGTCAATAAATCGATGAATCTCTCGTATGTCTTCTGACTCGGTTGGTTCAATCATCAATGTGCCAGCTACCGGAAATGACATTGTCGGTGCGTGGAAACCGTAATCCATTAACCGCTTTGCGATGTCATCAACGCTGACCCCAGAATCTTTAGTCAGTCCGCGAATATCCAAAATGCATTCATGTGCAACACGACCGTTCGCACCGGTGTACAACACTGGATAAGAATTTTGAAGTCGATGTGCCATGTAATTAGCAGACAAAATCGCAACTTGAGTTGAGTGGGTTAACCCTTCTCCCCCTAGCAAACGGATGTAGGCCCAGGAAATCGGCAAGATGCTCGCCGAACCAAACGGTGCACCAGAAATTGGGCCAGGACCGGTTGCTGGTCCTGCTAGCGAATCCATCGGATGGTTAGGTAAAAACGGTGCAAGATGAGCTCGCGCAATTACCGGACCTACTCCAGGTCCACCCCCACCATGTGGGATAGCAAATGTTTTGTGAAGATTTAGGTGAGAAACATCAGCGCCAAATTTTCCAGGTTGTGCAACACCCACCAATGCATTCAGATTTGCGCCGTCTACATAAACCTGACCACCAGCATCATGGATCAATGCGCATATTTCAGAGACTGCAGTTTCAAATACACCGTGAGTTGAAGGGTAAGTAATCATCAGGGCCGCAAGTGCGCCAGAATGCTCTGCAATCTTTGCCTTTATGTCCTCTACTGAAACATTTCCATTTTCATCACAATCAATGACAACAACCTTCATACCCGCCATCACAGCAGAGGCTGCATTAGTTCCGTGAGCACTAGATGGGATCAAGCAGATATTTCTACTCTGATCTCCACGTGAATCATGGTAATTACGAATTGCAAGTAGCCCAGCGAACTCCCCCTGGCTTCCAGCATTAGGTTGAAGCGATACCGCGTCATAGCCTGTAATTGCCACTAACCATTTGGACAACTGATCAATCAGTTTTCGAGTACCCACGTTTTGGTCTGCCGGTGCAAATGGGTGCAACGATGCAAACTCTGGCCAGGTCACAGCTTCCATTTCTGTAACAGAGTTCAATTTCATTGTGCAAGAACCCAACGGAATCATTGTGCGATCAAGTGCTAAATCTTTATCTGCTAAATTGCGCAGGTAGCGCATCATTGCAGTTTCGCTGTGATTGGTATTAAAAACAGGGTGAGTTAGATACTTACTTGTTCGCAGAAATTGTGCCGGAATCTTCTCCCCTGCTGCATCCTTCACGCCAAATATTTCCAAAACCTTTACGAAGAGTTCTTCTGTGGTCTGTTCATCAAAGGAAACACGTAGTTCGGTTGAACTGATCTTTCTGAAGTTAATTCCCTTCGCCTCAGCCTTTGCATGAATAGCATCAGCGTTTTCAACAACAATATGAACAGTGTCGAAAATGACGTCACTTCTGTCATTTGTTGCAGCGTGTAGTCGCGCAGCGAAACCGTGGACTCGTTCTGCGATTTGCTTAAGACCTTCTGGTCCGTGCCACATCGCATAAAAAGAACTCATGTTTGCCAGTAGCACCTGAGCCGTACAGATATTTGAAGTCGCCTTGTCACGACGAATATGTTGCTCACGTGTTTGTAACGCTAGACGAAATGCTGGCTTACCTGTTGCATCAATACTCTGACCAACTAAACGGCCGGGCATCGAGCGCTCTAAACCTGTTCGAACCGCTAGAAAACCTGCATGTGGTCCACCAAATCCCATTGGAACTCCAAAGCGCTGAGCTGTTCCAACGGCGATATCTGCGCCCCACTCCCCCGGAGCTTTGAGCAAGGTCAAGGCAAGAAGATCTGTAGCCGCGATAACTAATGCATCGCGCGAATGCGCATACTCTGCAAAAGCTGTGTAATCAATAACTGTTCCTGTTGTGTCCGGATACTGCAACAGTGCACCGAAGAATTCACCGTCATAGCCATCGCGCACCACATGGCCCGAATCAATTTCTACAACTTTGATACCAAGCGGTTTTGCTCGCGTAATTACGACTGCTTTTGTCTGTGGGTGCACATGCTCTTCGATCAAAAACACAGCGTCATCACTTAGCTTCGAAGCACGGCGCGCGAGTGTCATAGCCTCTGCTGCTGCAGTGCTTTCATCTAGCATCGAGGCGTTAGAAATATTTAGTGCAGTTAACTCACACACCATAGTTTGGAAAGCAAATAGTGCTTCTAAACGCCCTTGTGAAATCTCTGGTTGATACGGCGTGTACGCGGTGTACCACGATGGATTTTCTAGAACATTCCTCTTGATTACAGGTGGAACGATGGTCCCGTAATAACCTGTGCCGATCAGAGATGAGAAGACTTTGTTCTCAGATGCAATTGAACGCAGCTCGGCAATTACTTCAACTTCGCTCTTACCGATATCTAACGCGCCCTCAATAATACCTTTTATAGCAATGTTTGCCGGGACAACGTCTTTGATAAAAGAATCTAAATCTGAGTATCCCAATGCCTGCAGCATCGTGGCCTCATCATGTGAGGTTGGACCAATATGGCGATCCTCAAACGAACGACTCATCGCGAAACCTCATCCTGTTCAAAGCCTCTCGCCTATAAGTGCAAGGGCAGGGATGAAGAATAAGGGAGATTAAGCGCCTTTGCTCTTTCTACGCAGTGAGAGTTCGTCGTTATCTTGCCCACCTACGACATGGCCGTTGATTTCACCCTGAAGCACAGACAGAGAACCTTCAACCTCATGCCACACCTTGCCGACGGCTATTCCGAAAACTCCTTGGCCACCTTGCAAAAGATCGATAATTTCATCGGGGCTTGAGCACTCGTAAATCGATGCCCCATCACTCATCAAGGTAATTCTTTCTAAATCAGTAACTCCCCTGCTGCGCAAATGATCAACAGCTGTACGAATATTCTGAAGTGATACACCAGCATCAAGCAAACGTTTAACAATTTTTAAAACCAAGATGTCACGAAAGCCATACAGGCGTTGAGTTCCGGAGCCACTTGCAGTACGAATGCCTGGCTCAACTAATCCGGTACGTGCCCAATAATCTAATTGGCGATATGTAATCCCTGCAGCAGAACATGCAGTAGCGCCTCTGTAGCCGATCTCTAGCTCTTCTGGGCTCACGGGGAATGGCTCATTTCTCTTGGGGAGTGGGATAAATGTAAACCCGCATTGCCCTTCTTCCTAGGAACGACACGACCCAAACCTCTACTTTAGGTTGAGGGTTTAGCCTATCCCACAAAATCCTCGGGGTTGATTTGATCCAAGAATTCGCGGAACTTCTCAACCTCTTGGTTCTCCCCATCGCCCTGAGGAATTTCGATCCCTATCTCATCCAAGAGCTCTTGGGTGGCCAGGATGTTGCTGTGACTGCGCACGGCAAGAGCTATGGCATCCGACGGTCTGGCTGAAATCGTCCGCTGCTCCCCGGTGGAATCCCGTAAAAGCATCGTGGCGTAAAAGACCCCATCTTTGATTTCCGTCATATGTACCGCAGTAAGAGTGACGTCCAAGAGATCTAGCACGTTGTTCATTAAGTCGTGAGTTAACGGGCGTGGTGGTTCAACACCTTGTTGGGCAAATGCAATCGCAGTTGCTTCAACCGCACCAACCCAAATTGGCAAAAACCTAGAACCATCTATTTCCTTGAGCAAAACAATGGGTTGGTTCGAAGGCATCTCGACGCGAACGCCGATGACCTCCATAGGTATCAACATCAGATATTTATTCTGTTAGCGAAGGCGATTGAGGCCACCGCGCACAAGTGCTGCGTGCAGGCGAATAGACAGTGAAGCGATTTCTTTCTGAACTTCTTGGGCCCGTGCCTTTGACTCGGCACTCTTCTGTCGAGTCAACGGTGTAATGACCTGCTCGATTAAACCAATCTCACGGTCTGCTGCTGATTTAAATGAACGTAGATGACGAGCTTCAATACCAAAGCCGCCCATCTCTGTTACAGCCTTTGCAATCGCAAGTGCATCTCCGTCGTAATGACGTCCACGAGGTGCGATCAATCCATAACCTTCCAGTTCGACCAAATGCTCTTCCGCTAATCCACTATTTTTCAATAACTCTTCACGAGATAGGCGCATCTCACTGACTTCACCAAATGCACTGGGTGCCATTTCTCCATCAATTGTTGCTAGCCCAATATTTGGACGAGGGACTCCGCCAACAGCAGCTGGTTGTAAGCCACGATCGATTGCATCGAGGTTGTCTTTGATTACCTTCAATGGCAAATACTGATCGCGTTGGGCCAAGAGCACGTAACGCAAGCGCTCTAGGTCAGAGCTGGTGAATTTACGGTAACCAGAAGGCGTACGTTGTGGCTCAATCAGACCCTCAGATTCCAAAAAGCGAATCTTTGAAATCGTGATGTCTGAAAAGTCTCCTCGCAAACGGTTGAGAACTTCACCGATGCTTAAGTACGCGCGTGCTGGTACAGCCATGACTACTCCCCTAGTTATTTGGTGACTAAATATCTATTTGTTCGTGCTAATAAAAAGTAAATGAAACTTTCCGATTTGGAACTCATCACCTGAAACAAGTGAATGTTCTGTAACCGAAACGTTGTTGATGTAGGTACCGTTTAAAGAACCTGCATCTTTTAAAACAAAACTATTTCCGTTCTTTTCTATCGTTGCATGAGTTCTAGAAACAGTTATGTCATCTAGGAAGATGGCATTGGTTCCAGATCGGCCAATCGTTGCGCCCTCTGCAGTGACCAAGAAACGGGAGCCTTTGTGGGCTCCTCGAGCGATTACGATCATCGCCTTTTCTCCATTGGAGTTCTGAATTTCAGTTAAAACTGAACGATCTTCTGGCGTCATCAGCGCCATCTGTTCTTCCAAATAGTTAGCAGGGGAATTGCTAACTTCTCGAACTCCAAGATGAAGCGTGGTAGTTAACTCATTCTGCGATTGCTCTGCAGCCATTGTCTCTACCTCCTCACCGTCAACTTAAGGGTGACACTAGAGAGTTAGAGGAATAAGGTCAAGCGGTAATTTCTGCGTACTGGGCAGCCGAAAGTAGGTCTGACGGAGCTGCGGTGACCTCGATCTTTGCCAACCAACCGACTCCATATGGATCCGAGTTGATAGTTTCTGGCGAATTCGATAGTGAATCGTTTATCGCAACAATTGTTCCAGTTACCGGTGCATAGATATCAGAAACACTCTTCGTTGACTCAACTTCGCCGCAAACTTTTCCAGCAACAACTGCTTCACCAACTTTAGGAAGTTGCACATAAACAATGTCACCTAGTGCTGCTTGGGCGTAGTCAGTGATTCCCATTGTGTAGGTCTGTTCAACAGCCGAAACCCACTCATGTTCCTTTGTATAGGACAACTCATTAGGAATTGATGACATGGTTTCCTCTTATCTGCCAAATGCCTTGGCGTGCATAGTTAATACCTGTCGAAATGTAGAGGGCAATGCCCCAGATGGCAAAACTCCACCCCAACACAAATGAAATCGTTCCTGCGGCGCCGTCAGATTGGGCTAACAGTAAAAATGGGAAGGCGTACATCAAATTAAAGGTGGCTGCCTTACCTAAGTAAGTAACCGTGAAAGGAGGAATTCCCCTGCGATTCATCACTATGGTAATTACAGCAAGTGCCAGATCCCGTCCGATAATAATGACGATCATCCACGTTGGCACAATGTCTCTGATCAAGAAGACAATCAAGATCGCAAAAATATACAATCGATCGATTGCCGGATCCGCTAACTCTCCAAAGCGCGAAGTCTGATTCCATGCCCTTGCTAATTTCCCATCAAAATAATCAGTTGCTCCCCCAATGATCAGGACAACTATTGCCCAGCCATCTGCTTCTAAGTGAATGGTGAGATAAATAAAAAGTGGGATGCCGAGAAAGCGTAGAAAGGTGAGAGCGTTGGGAACGCTAATCACTGAACTAGTCATTCCTTATCGCGCTCCTTTACTCTAACCGCCACCTGAACCGGGGTTCCCGGGAATTTGAACTCCTCCCGCAAACGACGCTCAATAAAGCGACGATACGAAGCTTCGATCCAACCACTAGAAAACACCACAAATTTAGGAGGTGCAATACCTGCTTGCGTCGCGTAGTAAACCTTTGGCTGCTTTCCACCGCGAACAGGTGGCGGCGTCGCACCGATAAGTGCTCCCAAGAATGAATTGAGCTTTGCCGTAGGTACTCGTCGTTCCCAGCTGTCGAGTGCAGTGCGAAGGGCCGGTGCTAATCGGTCACGGTGCCATCCGGTTTTAGCCGCAATGTTTACTCGTTGTGCCCATTCGACCTGGTCTAGGTGACGATCGATTTCACGATCTAATTGATTGCGTCGATCTTCATCAACCAGATCCCACTTGTTCATCACAATCACCATGGCTTTACCAGCCTCTTCCACCATTGTGATGACACGAAGATCTTGTTCTGTAATCGGCTCTGAAGCATCCAATACAACAACTGCAACTTCACAACGCTCTAGCGCGGTTGCTGTTCTAAGTGACGCGTAGTAATCAGTTCCAGAATCCTGATTAGCACGCTTTTTTAAACCAGCTGTGTCGATAAATCTCCACGTCGATCCACCAAAAGAAAGTAGAGAGTCAACAGGATCTCTTGTTGTACCAGCAGCATCATCAACAATTGATAATGATTCCCCTGCGATTGCATTGAACAACGACGATTTACCTACGTTTGGTCGACCGATCAAGGCGACTTTTCGATAACCATCTTGATTCTGTGCTCGTCCAACTTCAGGCAATACGGCAACTATGTGATCTAGCAAATCTCCGCTACCTCGGCCATGCAGAGCCGATACAAATCGAGGTTCTCCTAAACCAAGACTCCATAAACTATGAGCCTCTGCCTCTTCTCGTTCTCCGTCAACCTTATTGCCGATCAAAATCGTAGGCTTCTTAGCCTTACGCAAATGTTGAACCAACGTGTCATCTTCATCAAGTGCACCAACTTGCGCATCAACAACAAAAGCGAGTACATCTGCTTCCTGCATTGCTAACTCTGATCCAGCGCTTACCTGAACAGAGATTCCATCGGGCTTAGCTTCCCAACCACCGGTATCCATGATGATGAAACGCCGTCCGCCCCATTCGCATTCGTACTGAACGCGATCTCTTGTTACACCTGGGGTGTCTTCTACGATCGCTTCTCGTCGTCCCAAGAAACGATTAATCAAAGTAGATTTGCCAACGTTCGGTCGACCCAAAATTGCAACGATCGGTAAACCCAACAAATTGCGCTTCTTTAATAGCTCCCAAATGCGCTCGATCGTCTCATCTAAATCCAAATATGTTGAATCAACTTCAACGGCATCAGCTGCCCTGGTTAAGGGTGAAACTGTGCGATTTGTATCAACAGTGTCGCGATTTTCTAGGGAAGCTTTAACATCAACACTTTTATCGTCAGTTTCAGTTTCACGTCGAACGGCACGTGCGTCCAAATCTGCGGTTAAGTAAATCTTCAAGCCTGCTTCGGGCGCAACTACAGTTCCGATATCGCGGCCTTCAACAACTATTCCTCGTTCTGCTGAGTCAATGATGAAATGCTGCAATTTAAGAAGTTCATGACGAATCTCGGGGATTGCACTGATACGGGAAACATTTTCAGTAACAGATGTTCCACGAATTGCATGCGTAATCTGAGTATCCCCCGCGAAAACATTTGGTGACTGTGGATCTGCATCAAATCTAATTGGATGATCTTTAATGGCTTGCAAGATTGAGAATGCTTCTTCGCATTTATGTTCGAGAGCAAGCCAAGTAACAGCGCGATATAAAGCACCAGTATCTAAATAATTCCAACCGGCACGCACTGCAATTGCTTTCGCTGTGCTTGATTTACCTGCGCCACTCGGGCCATCAATTGCAACGATTATGCCCATATGCTTAGCCTACTTCTATTTACGAATCGGATGAACGTTCCATCCGATCGAGCTTAGGTGTGACGACAATTTTTCAGCATCAGCTGCAGATAATGACAACGTAATCAGCGCACTTAATTGACCAGGTGAGTGCTCAATGTTTAAATCTTCAACGTTTACTTGCATCGCAGCGCATTCATTAAAAATTGCGCCAAGTTGTCCTGGTTTGTCATCAATAACAATTGGCAAGAAACTATATTCACGCGCTTTACCGCCGTGCTTTCCGGGAATCATTGCTTTGCCGTCTCGCCCCGCTGCGATTAACTCTGCAATCTTGACTGGATCATCTAGTGATTCAATCATCTGGGTTAGATCGTTTTGTAGACTTATTAGTAATTCAGAAATTTCAGCGCGATTGCTATGAATGATGTCTTTCCATAACTTCTCATCTGAGCCTGCAATACGCGTTGTATCTCGCAGCCCTTGACCCGCCAACTCCATCCATTCAGTTGGGGTGCCAATAAGTTGCTTAGCCACCAACGATGCAGCGATTTGGGGCAGATGTGAAATCCTCGCTACAGCGGCGTCGTGATCTTGGGCGGAAAGCTCAATTGGGGTTGCCCCAAGGATCGAAATCAACTCAAGGACTAGGTTCTTCGACTCTGGAGAACAATCTGCTTCAGGCGTAAGTATCCAACTGCGCCCCTGGAACAGGTCGGCTCTTGCAGAGCCTGCACCGCCGATTTCCCGGCCCGCCATGGGGTGGGTGGGCAAAAACCTTGTAGATAACCCTGCAATTGTCTGAACTTGAACTACAACTTCATTCTTAACGCTACCAACATCCATAAACGTTGACTGTGGGTTTATAGCAATCTCCCCCTGAATGACGTAGGACAGTCCTGAAGTAGGAAGAGCGAAGATCACTAGCTCGGGATCAACCACTACTACCCCACCGATTAAATCCTTGGCCAGAGACTGTGCCAAAGAATCAGAATCAACCATTTCAACAGCGATTCCACGCTGAACCAGCCCTAAACCAATAGAGGTTCCTATTAATCCGGAGCCAACTATGCGCACCTTGGTCAGCATTATTGGGCAATATCTCTACGTAGTGAGGCTGCTCCATGAAGATAAACGTGGGTAATTTGCTCAGGCGTGCGCGCTGTCTCAACATGGAGCATTGCCCGAACAGTTTTGTCCAAAGCTCCAGGTACGGCGACCTCAACTGAGCCGATAAGTGGAACATTGGCAAAGCCCATCTCCCGACATGCCGCAGCTGGAAAGGCGGCATCTAAATCAACGGTGCTCGTGAAAAAGACTGAGATGACCTCTGGAGGGGTTAGCTCATTGGCCTTCAAGATCGCGGCAATAAGTTCCTGAACACCTGCGGCGATGTCGCCCGCTGTGTTGGCCGGAACTTGGATTGCTCCACGGATTGCGCGTAATGCCATGAGATAAGGGTACCTTTCCTAACCATTTTTAGCGTTCATTTAAAAACTTGCTTGTCGATAAAACCGTTAAACCATTAAGCCTTTTCGTACCTTTTGCTATCTAGACCTGCCGAGATACTTCATCGTCGCATAGCGTAAACAATTATCGATAAATCGCTATCATGACACCTAGTTGAGCGTGATGAATATCGATAAATTTATATTTTCTCCCTAAATTATCTATAAAACTATAAATAGGTACTAGACATATTATCTATTTATGGTTAAAAGGTTATAGATCTAAAGCCTTTCGTAGATTCATCAACTCTCCATCGTTAAGGTCTCGCCAGCGACCTTCGGGGGTATCGCCCAAGGAGATCGGACCGAACTTGGTTCGGATCAACCGCAGGACATCTACTCCTACCGCCTCCATCAGTCGCCGGATGATGTGATAGCGACCCTCATGGATTGATACTTCAATCCACTTTGGAGAGAGCTGCTTGAAGGTCAAAACTCGACCCATTCCATCCTCGAGCTCGACCCCCTTTAAAAGCACCTTATCAACCCCGGTAGGCAAAATTCCATCAAATTCAATGATGTAGGTCTTTTCAAGTCCAAAGGAAGGGTGGGTAGCTCTGAAGGTTAAATCCCCATCGTTTGTGAGCAAAATCAGACCTTCGGAGTCCTTGTCCAGGCGACCCACATGGAAGAGACGCTCCTTGCGAAGGTCAATAAAGTCATCCAGAGAAGGACGACCTTCGGGGTCGAACATGGTAGACAGAACCCCTTTGGGTTTATGAAGTGCGAGATAAGACTTAGTCAAAGTTCGTGTAATTGTCTCACCATCAACCATTACTTGATCTGATTCGGGGTCGAATTTGCTACCCATCTCCCGAACAACGATTCCGTTGACGGCAACTCGGCCATCTTCGATTAGTTCATCAGCTCCGCGACGGCTAGTAATACCGGCATCAGCGATTATCTTATTAAGCCTCATTTGG
>SESB01001893.1_pt1 | contig 12918 bp, 9 predicted proteins | sample 3171441 | NCBI WGS metagenome assembly SESB01 (sample SAMN06051867, study PRJNA518727) | freshwater metagenome | biome: subpolar coniferous forest; feature: holomictic lake; material: water; isolation source: holomictic Lake 227, 6 m depth | place: Canada: near Kenora, Ontario | collected 2014-07-08...
AAAGGCCTGATCAAGCCCATTATTCTTAAGTTGCTTGAAGATCATGGCAAAATGTATGGTTACGAGATCACCCAGAAGGTGGAAGAGCTCACTCAAGGCAAGATCAAACTCACATTTGGAGCGCTCTACCCGATTCTGCATAAGCTTGAAGCAGATGGCATCGTGCTCACAGAGACCCTCATGGTCAATAACAGGGCCAGGGTTTATTACCTCTTAAGCAAAACCGGGAAAGTATCTGCCCGGGAAAAGATCGCTGAGTTGGAAGAATTCGTCAGGACAATTGGGAAACTCATTTCCCCGGAACCAGGGATTTTGCCATGTACCACTTAAATGAGGAAGAGCTCAACTTTGTAAGGAAGGAAGTTGAGCGGCAGGACATACACTTCCGACACCTGGCAAACGACCTGATTGATCACATCAGTTGCGAAATTGAAGAAATGATCAGCAGGGGGCGCAAATTTCAGGATGCCTATAAGGAGGTCTTAGGTATCATTGGCACAGATGGCTTGCAGGACCTTCAAAAAGACACACTTTATTTAACCGACAAAAATTACAGAATCATGAAAAACTCAATGAAAATTAGTGGTGTGGCCGGAATGGCCTTACTGGTTTTTGGCATCTTGTTTAAGATGCAGCATTACCCCGGGGGTGACATCCTGTTGGTAATCGGTTTTCTGCTGCTTGGAGGGCTTTTCTTTCCTGCTTCACTGATGGTAATGAGAAAGGAATACCAGCAACTCGACCGTCCCTTGATCTACATCACCCTGATGATCGGCGGGCTTGCCATCATCTTTGCCGTTCTTTTAAAAGTACTCCACTGGCCTGGCGCCAATATCTTGTTTTTGCTGGGCTATAGCATGATGGACCTGTTGTTTCTCCCCTTATTGCTGTTTAGTCTTTTGAAAAACACATCAGATTCTCAACTGAAGACAACCTATGTTATTGGTGCCTTTTCCCTGTTTTTCTGCATGGCGGGAGGACTCTTTAAGATGCTGCATTACCCGGGAGCGTTTATACTACTAATTGTAGGTTCGTTGGGCTTGACAGCCGTTTTCTTTCCCATGTATGTGTATAAAATGTATAAAGCTTCTGACAGGCTCGATCCACAATTTATCTTCCTGTGTATTGGCATGCTTTATTTCAACATGTTTAATTTATTATTGGCTTACAATTAATATAAAACTCAGAAATCATGAAAAAGCTCAGTTATATTTCAGGAATCTTATCCATCAATTTGTTCCTGGTTGGCTCATTGATAAAAATGGCACATTGGCCGGGTGCCAGTATTCTCATCATACTGGGACTCGGTTTTATGGCCCTGGTATTTCTCCCCGTTGCCACGATAACTGCCTACAAAGATGAGGTTGACAAAACATTGTTGTGGGTGTATGTATCGGGATTTATTTGTGCTTTTGTTGATATCATCGGGGCTATGTTCAAGATACAACATTTTGAAGGGGCCAATGTGCTGCTCCTGATCGGATTGCCATTACCTTTTGTTCTTTTTCTCCCGGTCTTTGTCTATAACCACATTAAACGGGATGATCAGCAGATGAAAGGCTTTTTAGGGGTGATGTTTTTGCTGACGTACATCGTGGTATTCTCGGCTTTGCTGGCGTTTAAATCATAATTCGGGAGGAATACCGCAGCGACACAGAGGCGCAGGGGATTATTTACTTATAAGTGAGACGCAATATTTATAAAGGCCAAAGCTTCAAAAAAGTATCTTAATTTGATTAATCTGCTCGCTTTGTTGTTATTCTTATAACAGAATGTTTTGTTATGAAGTATTTCACACGGACTTGCACGGAGTTTTTCACGGAGTTGCACTGTTTATTTACAGGATTGATTTTATTTAATTCTATTGCTATCTTTGTAAAAAGTATTAAGGTATGCCTACCCAGTCTATGTTTTTTGGGATTATTATCCGGATGTAATATGCTCCTAAAGAACATAATCCACCACACATCCATATTTATTTTCAAGATATAAAAGCCGTCATAACAATAAAAACAGGTGAATATTTGGATGGGGAACTGCCTTCAAAACAATATCGTCTCGTGCTTGCCTGGATTGAAATTCACAATGACGAATTAATGGCAACTCTTGATCCAAACTCCGTGTTAAACCATTATCTTATAACTATTTTTCTTAAATTTATAGCCTGAATCCATCATTTACCCTGCAATTCAATTCAATAATGGTAACAAACGAACAAGTACTCGCAAAACTAACACTCACTGCCAGAGAAGATTACATTGTACCTGCTTTGATGCTGGTGAAGGCCATCGCTTCAAAAGAAGGCTTTACTGACAAACAATTATTTCATATTGAGACCGTCACCGAAGAAGCCTGCCTCAATGTAATTCAGCATGCTTTTGAACCAGGTGACGAGGGAAGCTTTGACCTGATTGTTACCCGCCAGCCTGGAAGAATCGTTATCGCTATCGAAGACAAAGGCCTGCCTTTTGACTCGACTGTCCTGGAAAGCGGCGAACAGGGAGGCCTTGGGCTACGCCTTATGCGTGGTTTTGCTGATGAAGTGAAGTTTTACAGCATGGGCCGGAATGGCAAACGTGTCGAGATGGTAAAATACCTCCCACGTGAAGATCCTGCCAGCTTAATGACCGACGCTGACCGCCTCGTCCAGGAAAACAAAGAAATGCTTTCCACCGAGCCTGTCAATTTCCGCATGATGACTCCTGCCGATGCCACCGGCCTGACCCGTTGCGTCTATCGTACCTACGGCTATAGCTATGGCAGCGATTATATCTACAACCCTGCCGAAGTGAGAGAAATGCTGTCGTCAGGCATCATTGAATCATTTCTTGCTGTGAACTCAGCCGACGAAACGGTGGGGCACCTGGCGCTGATCTATCATAAACTGGGCGCCATGGTTGCCGAAAGTGGCCAGGCTGTAGTCGATACGCGCTTCAGGGGCAGGAAATTGTTTGAACAGCTTAAGATCCAGCTTCTTCAATTTGCCAAAGACAAAGGATTGTATGGTGTTTACAGTGAGGCAACCACAGCACATCCTTACTCTCAAAAGGGAAACATCACCCTGGGAGCTGTGGAAACCGGATTCATGCTGGGTTTCGCACCTGAGTCTGTTGCCATTAAAACAATAGAAGCTGCTTCGAAAGAAATGCGTTTGTCGGGCTTGTTCTATTTCCTGAAAGTCAACGAGGAACCCATGCGAACGATCTATCTTCCGGAAAACCATAAGACAATGATTGACCGTATCATCAGCAGGATCAAGATGAACCGCATTTACGGTACACCTGAAACCCCCGGAGTCTTTAACAGAAGTACGATTATCAGAAGTAAAATCCGCCCTGAATGGGGCCATGCCGTTATTAACCTCAGCGAATATGGTGATGATTTTGTCAGCGTGATGAAAACCTTGTTACGCGAAATAAAAAATCAGAAAATTTCAGCCATCTTCATCGACCTTCCGCTTTGCAGTCCTTTTACGCCACATTATTACAAGGAACTGGAAACTTTAGGCTTTTCCTTTAGTTGTTTCGTTCCTGAATACGAAGACGGTGACGTGATCAGGATGCAATATCTGAACAACTGCGTACTGGATCCTTCAAAGATCTCAGTTGCTGCTGAATTCGGGAAAGAATTGCTTGCCTATATTATGGATGATCTTAAGATTTAGATTCTTGATGAACTTAAGGCGATTCTTCATTTTCTCCTTAATGATTATTTGCTCACAAAAAGCTAATTCACAATACGTTGTACTAGGACAAGAAGCTGCGAGCCTGCGTTGGCTCCAGGTAAAAACAGCTCATTTCCAGCTGATCTTCCCTGAAGATTTCTCAAGCAAAGCCATTAATATGGCCAATCAACTGGAATTTGCCTGGGTTCATGACACAAAAACGCTCAGTTGTCAACCAAAATTCACCCATGTCGTCATTCATACACACAATGTAGAATCCAATGCCATCAGCCTGATCGCACCAAGCCGGACAGAGTTTTACATGACACCCCCGCAGAACTGTTACGCCCATGGATGGCAGGAACAGTTGGTTGTTCATGAGTACCGGCACATGGTTCAATTGGCCAAGCTTAATCAGGGTCTGACAAAAATCCTCTCCTACCCTTTTGGGGACTATGCTCATGCGCTGACCTTTGGATTGTTCACCCCGATGTGGTATATGGAAGGGGATGCCGTGGTGATGGAAACAGCGCTCAGTCATTCGGGCCGTGGACGCTTACCGGGTTTCGAGATGATGATGAAGACCAAACTTTTGGAAAAAGGAATGCTTCCCTTTCAAATGGCACGACTGGGGTCCTATAAAACATATGTGCCAGACCAATATTCCTTCGGATATTATTATATCGCTATGTGCCGTAAGAACTATGGCCCTGGACTGTGGGATAAAGGTATGGACCAGGCCGCGCGTAACATTTGGAAAATCGCCCCATTGAATCTCAGTCTTAAACAACAAAGCGGTTTCACCAAACGGACTTTATATGACACCCTCTTTCGTGAACTTAGCTGTGAATTTCAAAAAGCTCAAAAGACAATTTCCCTTACATCGTTTAGCAGGATAAAGATCCCAAAGAAGACGATCTATACCAATTACAAATTCCCTTTGTATCTCAATGATACTATGATAATTGCAGAGAAAAGCGGAATGGACGATATCCCGAGTTTTGTAAGCATCAACAGACGAAACGGGAAAGAGAAAACGATTTGTTACCCGGGATTCTATTCTTCAGAAAGCTTACCCACAGTATCGCCACTTACCATACTTGCGAAAAACAGTCCGGGTTCATTTACTACTGACAATCTGAGTCTTGATCGCGGGAAAATTTGCTGGGCTGCAAAGAAATATGATCCCAGGTGGCAATTCCGGAATTATTCTGTTGTGATGACGTATGACCTCAGCACCGGAAAAAAGACACAACTTACTCATCAATCTCATCTTTTCTCCCCCGTGCTTTTTCCTGGAAAAGACAGCATCCTTGCTGTTGAAGTCATCTCAGATTCACTTTGCAATTTGATGATTATCAGTTCAAAAGATGGGTCCACTTTAAGTCGAATGTCCAACCCTAAAAAAGATTTTTACATGATCCCATCGATCAGTAAAGATGGGAGTATGATCGCAGTGGTGACCTTCAACAAGGATGGAAAATCCATAAAACTCATCCGTGTTCAGGATGGACAAGAGCGATGCATTGCAGGACCAACTTTTGATGAGATTTCGAACCCGCGATGGTTTCGGAATTATATCGTTTACAATGCCGCGATGAGTGGTGTCGACAATATTTATGCAGCAGACACGGCTACGCAAAAGAAATACCAGGTCACCTCAGCCTCCTATGGCGCCTATCAGCCTGATTTTTCCGAGAATCTGGAACTGATGGCATACAGTCAGTTTACAGCAGATGGGTTTGAATTGGTGGAAACAAAGATCGATCCCAATCGCTGGATCCCAGTTGATTCCATATCCTACCAGGGAATTTCATTATACAAATCTTACCTACAACAGGAAGACGGTATCCTTGACCGCGAACATACTCCTACAGCAGCCTATGAAATCAAGCCTTATCGCAAAGCACTTCATCTATTAAGTCCCCACAGCTGGGCCCCGGCCAGCTTCTCCCTGGGAGAGCACGGAATTCAGCCAGGCATCTCTTTTGCTTCTCAAAACATGCTGTCAACTTCGATATTAAATGCTGGTTATGCTTATATGCCTCACGAAAAGAGTGGCTATTTCTTTGTGGGATACACCTATTCAGGTTTTTACCCCGTATTTGACCTTAATGTTATTACCTCAAACCGGGAAGTTTTTGTGCCGGAAAACACGCACAATCGAACGATCAAATGGCGGGAAAATTCATCCTCCCTGGGTGTAAGACTTCCATTGATAAGCACTTCAGGAAGTTTCCTCCAAAAATGGGAATTGTCATTAAGCTGGAATCATTTACAATTGAGAGATTATCCGGAAATCACAAATAATCAATCCCCAAATTTTAACGTTATCAGACCTTCATTCAGTTTTAGCAACCTGAGGAAGTCTTGCCTGAGAGATATGGCAACAGCCTGGGGACAAACACTGAATTTGAATTATTATCTGTCAACTGACAATAAAATCATAGGCGAAATAAGCGGCAACGCTGATTTATATTTCCCTGGCCTGCTTAAACATCACAGCATTAAGATCAGCTTCGATGCTCTCAAAAGGGAGCATGGCTCCTACCCTTTTAAAGAGAATGTGCGGTTTCCACGCGGCTACCTGAGTTATTATCATGATCAGTACTGGAGAACGGGTGCCGACTATAAATTCCCATTCCTTTACCCTGACCTTTCTCTTGGTTCAATCCTGTATCTGAAGCGTCTGAAACTGGATATTTTTTATGATTATGCTGAAGGTAACAATGAACAGAACACAAAGACTTACCGTTCGTTTGGTTATGAGCTGAATTCAGACCTTCATCTTTTAGGCTTTTTCATCCCGATTGACGTAGGCTTTAGGCACTCCTATTTGCCCAGGGAAAAGGAAAGCCATTTCGATATTTTGTTAAGCATTAGTTTTGAGGGTTTATAGTGATGAAAATACTTTTCATGCGCCCACGTCCGCCTAAAGAAACCATTGGTCTACAACACATTATGATTGTAGAGCCACTGGAACTAGAAGTGCTCGCTACCCTGTCAAGCCCGGAGCATCAGGCAGTAATCGTTGATATGATTCTCGAGAAAAAGGATCCTGCCTGGTTTATCAGGGCTCACAAACCTGACATGATTTGCCTCACGGGATACATAACCCATGTTCCTATCCTGAAAGAATATTGTCTTCTGGCGAAATCAATTGACCCTGGAATTATCACCGTATGCGGAGGTGTTCATATTGAACTCTTTCCGGAAGATCTGAATGGAGAATATGTCGATTTCAGGGTAGTAAGGAATGCATGCTGTAGTTTTCCTCGGCTGCTAAAATATCTCAGCTACAAAGGAGATTTCCCCGGAGGAGTTTTAAGAAAGACAGAAGTCATAGACCACGCCAAACTACCGGATTTTGACTTTTACTTTCCCATTCCCGACAGAAGTTTTACGCGTCAATATCACAAAAAGTATTTTTACATCTTTCACAAGGAGGTAGCCTTGATGAAGACTTCCTTCGGATGTCCTTTCCATTGTAGCTTTTGTTATTGCCGGAAGATTACAGGAGAAATCTACGCAGAACGTCCCCTTGCTGATGTGATCCTGGAGCTGCAAGGCATACCGCAGGAAGAAATTTACATTGTAGACGACGACTTCCTCTGTTCAGCATCCCGACTTAAGAACTTTCTCAAACTACTAAAAGAGAATAACATACGAAAGAAATACCTTATTTACGGCAGGGCTGATTTTATCGCTTCTCATGAAGATCTGATCCAAGAGTTTAAAGAAGCCGGGCTACGAACTGTCATCGTGGGATTGGAATCGTTTTTTGATGAGGAATTAAGTCAGATGAACAAGCAAAGTAATGGCAATACCAACGAGCGTGCCTTGCAAGTACTGAACCATCATGGCGTTGATTGTTACGCTGCGGTGATCCTTTCGCCTGGCTGGGGAAAGGAGGAGTTTGCCTATATCCGTAAGCAGCTTTTAAACTTAAAGGTTCGCTTTGTAAACCTCCAGCCGCTGACCCCATTAAAAGGAACAGACATGGTTGCCATGGAGGATAAACTGATTGTTTCCCGCGATGATTTCGAAAAATGGGACCTGGCTCATGTCATTCTTCAACCCGAAAAACTTAGCCTGGATGCCTATTATATTGAAATTATTAAGTTGTACAACGCTATTTTATTCAGGCCCTCACACCTATGGCAGCACTTGAAATATCCACTTTCCATGCAATTCAAGCTCATGAAAGGGCTGTACAAAGTATACAGGCAATATAAAAAATTTGCCAGGCCAGACTAAACCTTGACTCAGGTTTTTATAATTTCGCATCCGCTAAACCCAATAGAATTATATCATGGCAGAAGAAAAAGAAGTTAAAATAACCTGGACTAATTATCTTGCTATCAGCACTGTATTAATTGCTGTATGTGCAACACTCTCTACTTTCAAGGGAGGAAGTTATAGTACAAGATCATTATTGAATCAAACCCTTGCGGCAAATCAATGGTCTTATTTTCAGTCAAAGAGTATTAAAGGATATCTTTTCGAGTCTCAGATTAGTGAGTTGGAGCTTCAGAAAATGATGTTGCCTGCAAACGATAACTCAAAGGCAGCATTGTTCGATGCGTCTATCAAATCACTTCATAAGAAAGTGGATCGCTATGAAACCGAGAAAGTGGAGATAAAAAAGACAGCAGAAAAACATGAGGCCATCAGGGATGACTGTAAAATTCATTCTCAGGAATTCGGTTTTGCTGTAATTTTCCTGCAAGTAGCTATCTTACTCTCTTCGATAGCTGCCTTGATGAAAAAGAAATACATCTGGTACCTGAGCCTGGCAATAGGTTCAATAGGGATCTTCTATTTTGCGAATGGGTTTTTCTTGTTTTTCTGAGAGCCCTATTCAAAAGACCGCTTACTTAGCTATCTGACATTCGGAGGCGCAATTGGATCTGAAGCATCACAAATGGGAGGACAAATGGGAGGGGCAGTGCCGGAAATTTTGTAAATAACGCTTGTATTCAAAGTCGTACCCGTTTTTTCAAGCACATATCTGCATAATGCGCCACTAGTTTCCTGGCCAAAATACACCCTGAAAGCAGTGCTTGTTGGAAACTGATTTAAAAGACAGGTCATGGCATCATATTCAGCTTTACTAAGAACCACTGATTTAGCGCCGAAAGGATTCAGGTTCGCATTATTTGCGTAAGTATCAGTGTTAGTGGTAGCTTCCTGCAGAGTCGCAGTGGGCGCGCAGTTCGGCGTTGACGTAGCCATCATGAGTACTGCATATTTTTTTCCGGCAAAAAATCCTGCCGGAACCAGGACAAGGAGGGTGAACACGAACAAATACAAGTAAATCTTCTCTGGTGTTTTCATATGTTATTTTTTTGGTTCATACAAATAAAATAATTATTTTGGCACAGTCAAAGAATCTACATAGGAATATTTGAATATTCTCTAGTTTTAGTCTTTATATCAAAAGTTAAAAAGGATATCATGATTAAAGATCATAAGATACCAACGACATTTTACTTTTTTGTATTCTTAGCGATAAACTTTTCGAATCATTGCCTGGCAGTAGTCTCAGCGTCTGAAGAGCAAGCGGCTTACGAAGTAAAGAATCAACAACATATTACATCTGACACACAGATTCAATCTCTGGTTTGCCGGGCGAAGTCCTGTCATCTGACGAACAACGACCCGGGGAAAGCCGACATCCTGCTTCAAAATGCCATAGAACTTGCTGAACTTACTTATAATAATGACATCATTATATCGACCTACAATGACTATATGGAATGCCTGGACGGGGGGCAATTTGACGAAAAGAAACTTGTACTTGCAAACAAATCCCTGAAATTACAGAAAAGTATAAAAAATAAAATCCTGTTATGGCGGACCTATTATAATGTTGCAGAGGTATTTAGCAATTTGTATCAAGGAGACAAGGCCTTAGAATACAGTTATAAATCATTTAACACAGCCGACTTTCTAAAAAATGACACTTTAAAATCAAAAAGTTATCTTAGAATCGGCACCAGCTTGCAGGGAAATAACAACCTGATCGAAGCATTTCACAATTTTCTGCTGGCATTAAACATCGCAGAAGCTCTGGGGGATGACGCCCTACTCGACGATTGTTATAAAACGCTCTCGAGGTTTTATAACCTGAGTAAGAATTTTGAAAAAGCAATAGACTACAAATTGAAACAGGGGGCGCTGATTAAAAAGTCAAGCCCTTATGATTCACTTCGGGTGATGTACAATCAGTTGGAATTGGAAGAGATTAATTTCAATTCGCGACGTGAAGTCAATGAGCACAATATTAATCTTATCCTTGAATATTCAAGATTTCACAAAAATGATCGCCTAAAGCACCTAGTCTTTTCCCTTTATAGGTCTTTTCTGATCAACAGTGAAAAATTTGATAAACTAAGCAATGTGTATGTCGATCGCTTTCCTGCTGAATTATCAACACTACTTTTGCAGGATCCCTCTATGTATTTCAGAGTAAAGGCTTTGATATCGGAAAACAAAAACTTAACAGATTCTGCTTTATTCTATTTTGAGAAGGCAAAGAGCCTGATTGACAAAAACCAAAACAAGGTTTTTAAAGCGAATTTTTATATTCGCTATGGTCAGTTCTTTTTGAGGCACAATATTAAGAAAGTGGCGGCAGAGAATTTCGAGATTGCTTTTAAACTTGCAACTGAGGCCTCTAATCTCGAATATGCCATCAAAGCATCTCGTGAGCTTGAGTCTGCCTATGAGAGTTTAAAGAATTTCCAAAGCGCCTATCACTTTGCCCGTCAAACCCAGATTTTATCTGACAGCCTCAGCAACATTTCAAAAAGAGACGATCTGTTGGCAATGGAGATCGACAATGAGGCAAAGCAGAGAGAAGAGGCCAACCATCGTGCTTTAATGGAGACACAGCGCCAGCACAAAATCCAGTACACCGCGATCATTATCATCATGGTCGCTATCTTTATCATACTGATCGTGCTGGGCAGCTTACGCGTCCCCAGGTGGGTTATTGAATTTCTTGGATTTATCTCTTTCATCTTCCTATTTGAATTTATTGTATTGATCGCTGATCATGTAATTGAGGATATTACCCATGGAGAACCCTGGAAGGTACTGGGTATTAAAATAATACTCATTGGCTTTTTAATGCCTTTGCATCACCTGGTAGAAAGACGAATGATCAGCTATCTGTTAAACAAGAAACTTATCCATTTCACCTCAGGATCTATCAGGCGTTTCCTGAATGAAATGTTCAGGCCTCACCATCATCCTGGCCCTTCTTAAAATATAAAAATATCCAAAACACCTGTATTAACAAGCCTTTGTGCATAAAATATGTGTTCATTATTTAAAAAACACAAAGAATGAGTATCTTTGTGGGGCTTCGAAAAAACACAAGGTCTGCTAAACAATTCGTTTACAGCAATGTTGTTTTATCACAGCGATTACAAGGGTTTGAATTAATTTGAAAGCAAATATGATGAAAAAAATATTACAACTCCAGCTCCTTTTCCTGTTTATTTTACCGATGGCAGGTTTTGCACAACTCACCCTCACCTATGACCACAATATGCTTGTCAGTGGTGATTCAACAAGTTTCAAAGGTTTTGAATACCAAAATCCAGGCGAAGCCGGGGCCGGTCTTACCTGGGATTTCAGCAAACTGGTTCTAAATAATAGTGATATTGTAAGTCACTTACCATATATCCCTCAGCAAAAGCTCAACGGCCCAGCCACCTTCAATCTTCTTTTGGATGATGCTGGTTATGAATATTATATGCAAAGCAGCCCTGATATGTTGGTAGAAGTTGCCTGTGCAAAAGAAAACATGTCATTTATCTATACTGATCCCCTGATCAAGATGAAGTTTCCCTTTTCATACGGGGAGCAATTCAGTGATGCTTTTAGTGGCAGGGCCTTTTTCACTGACAAACCAGACTTTCTCATTACAGGAAACTATACTGTTATTGCGGATGGATTTGGGCAGCTGATTCTGCCAGGCGTTAAACTTCACAATGTCCTTAGGGTAAAGCAGATTAAGACACTTACTGAAGTGCGTCCTTGCAGCGTATGCAGAACCAAAACAGAAAATTACCGATGGTATGCAGAAGGCCAGCGTTACCCGGTTTTATCAATGAGTTCAGTCACTTATCAGATCGACAACAACGAGCCAGTGCTTACTAAAAAAGCCTTTTTCAATGCAAGCCAACTTGTACCTCAAGCCAGTGCCAGCAACCCTTCTGCCGGGATAAGTAACAATGACAACGACCTGAACACACTTCCGGTTTCAGTATATCCGAATCCATTTAACGATAAGTTGAACTACATTTATTTCCTAAAGAGTAGTGCTAATGTGAGTGTTCAGGTTACCGATGTCTATGGCAAATCTATTCGATTCATCATGGACAGCCAGGTACAGGATAAGGGAATGCATTCCGGGGAATTCGACCTGAGTGCCTACAATCTGAAGCCAGGTGTATATTTCCTGAGGTTTGTCTTTGACGAAAAAGTCATCACCCGGAAAGTCGTTAAAATCTAAATCATTTTGAGGGAATCCAAAAAATTCCTTAATTTGCAGTATTAAGCGGTAGTAGCTCAGTTGGTAGAGCACTAGCTTCCCAAGCTGGGGGTCGTGGGTTCGAGTCCCATTTACCGCTCACAGCAGATTGCACCCGATTTCTTCGCAAAAGCCCCGTAAACCTCAGGAAAACAAGGTTGACGGGGCTTTTTTTATGCCCTATCCTGAAAATATATTTTGCAATCGAAAGCAAAAAAAAGCAGCATTTTCGTATATTTGTTATGCGCAATGTTATGCGCAAAACCCGTTTTTAAAGGTTCCAGAATACCGTTTCAACCTCATTAATTCTCTGGAATATGAAAAAAGCAACAGTAAAACTGATCCTCGATAAGCGTAGGAAGAAGGCCAACGACACTTATCCCATCGTAATCCGGGTAACCAAGAGCAGAATCACCAGGTATATTTTTACCGAATATTCGGTCATTGAAGCTGATTGGAATCCTGACGAACAGGCCGTAAAAATGACATCTAAACAGTACCGGAATGTAACCCGGGTCAATAATCACCTGCATCAGCAATTGCTTGATGCAGCGGATAATATCACTAAATTGAATTCAACAGGAGAGATCCAACGGATGAAAGTCAATGACGTCCGATACAATATTGCTTCAAATGAAGAATCAGCATTATTTAAAACCTTCACCGACAAGATCATCGCCGAGTTCAAGGAGGCCAAAAGGCTTGGCAA
>SESB01001895.1_pt1 | contig 12910 bp, 11 predicted proteins | sample 3171441 | NCBI WGS metagenome assembly SESB01 (sample SAMN06051867, study PRJNA518727) | freshwater metagenome | biome: subpolar coniferous forest; feature: holomictic lake; material: water; isolation source: holomictic Lake 227, 6 m depth | place: Canada: near Kenora, Ontario | collected...
CTACCAGGCTGCGCTACGCCCCGAACCGATTGCCGCATACACGGCAAGTCTTAAATTATAGCTTAAAGGGTATTGAATACGAAGCCCTTAAGTAAGCACGAAAGGGAGTTGAATGAGTTTAGCTGGTTTTCAAAAACGTCAAAATCTCAGCCAGAGAACGACGCAATCCGAGATCCTGAAAGCCATTGGTTTGCAGTAAAGGCTGAACGATATTGTTATTTTCAACGGGCGCATGTTCGGTAGCTTTATTTTTCTCAGCCTTAATCGCACCTTTTGAATCCAGCAGATTACGCGCACCACTGATGGTAAACCCATCATCGTATAAAAGTGCACGGATACGACGAATTAGTAAGACTTCATGATGTTGATAATAACGACGATTGCCACGACGTTTTACTGGTTTCAATTGGGTGAATTCTTGCTCCCAATATCTTAAAACGTGGGGCTTAACCCCACACAAATCCCCTACTTCACCAATAGTGAAGTAGCGTTTTGCCGGGATAGGTGGCAGCTCGAGATTAAGCGCTTGCTCCACCATAGGTTTCCTCTACCTTGCTCTTCAATTTTTGGCTAGCGTGAAAGGTCACAACACGGCGTGCTGTAATCGGGATTTCTTCACCAGTTTTTGGGTTACGACCAGGGCGCTCAGATTTTTTACGCAATTCAAAATTACCAAAGCCAGATAATTTCACTTGATCGCCTGACTCAAGCGCCAAACGAATCTCTTCAAAAAAAGCCTCAACCATATCTTTAGCTTCGCGCTTATTCAACCCTACTTGATCGAATAACAACTCGGCCATATCTGCTTTTGTTAATGTCATACTCAAACCTCAACGACTTTCTAGAATTTTTTTAGAATTATTTTTAGTAATATCCTACATCATACAATGACTTACCGACAACTCACAATACTTAATGTGATCAACGCATCAAATCTTGGCAATTATCTGAGTTCGGCGCCAAACGCTTTTTTAACGATTCCCAAGAGATCTGCCATCACTTTGTCAGCCTCTGCATCTGTTAACGACTTTTGGCTGTCTTGCATCATCACCAGAAAAGCTAAACTCTTTTTGGCTTCTGGAATACCTTTCCCACGATATAGGTCAAACAAAGCAATTTCCGTGACAAATTGAATGCTAGCCCCCTGCATGGCTTTGAGTAAATCAGCCAATGAAGTTTCCTCATCCACCACGATTGCCATATCCCGACGAATGGGTGGGAATTTAGAAACTTCAGCATAGGCCGGCACATCGCGTTTTTGTAAGGCCGCTAAATCGAGCTCAAATAAGATGACCCCGCGCGCCAATTGATAATGCTGTTGCCATTTTGGATGTAACTTACCTATCCATCCGATGGCTTGATGGTCTAGCATCACCCGAGCACTTTGACCAGGGTGCAATGCAGGATGCTCTGCAGCCTCATATTGCGCCCGCCCAAGGGTGAGCTTATCCACATCCGCCTTCACATCATAAAAATCTACGCTGCGCGATGCTTGATCCCACTGCTCGGGCAGGATGTCCCCATAGGCAAGCCCAGAAATTCGAGTCGTTTCCACATACTTTCCTGGTGCACTTAGATGGTAAGTAGCACCAATTTCAAACAGTCTAACGCGTGTTTGCTGACGGTTTAGGTTGTACACCAACACATCCAATAAGCCACCCCAAATAGCAGAGCGCATCACGCTCAAATTGCTCGCAATTGGGTTTTTTAGCCGAATTGGATTGGGATTGCCTAATAGATCACGCTCCCAAGTCTCATCCACAAAACTATAAGTCACAACCTCTTGGTAATCATTTGCCACCAAGGTATCTTGGAAAACCTGGCGAACTGAAAGCCCTTCCGGATCCGGCAACATGCGTAAATCCGCAATCGGTGCAATTGCAGGAATATTGTCATAACCATGCAATCGAGCGATTTCCTCAATCAGGTCCTCTTCACGCGCAATATCGAAACGATAACTTGGGGGTGAAACTTCAAAGGTGCCCTCATGACATTCATAATGAAAGCCCAGTTGATCAAATAGTCTTGCAACTAAGGTTTCTGCTAACTCGATGCCTAGGATCGAATTTAATTTTTGCATGCGCAATTTTGTAGGGACTCGAGCCGGCAAAGTGCCATTTACTTCCGTCACAGGGCCTGCTTGACCGCCACAAATCTCCAACACTAAGGCCGTGGCACGTTCTAATGCTTGTCTGGTTCTGCCGAAATCCACACCACGTTCAAAACGATAGGATGAATCTGTGCTAATACCGAAACGACGCCCTTTACCTGCAATGGTATCCGGCGTGAAAAAAGCACTTTCTAAGAAAATATCTTGGGTGCTGTCTGAAACAGCTGTTAACTCACCACCCATGACCCCAGCAAAGGCAATGGGACCATTTTGATCAGCAATGACTAGTATGTCTTTGTCTAACTTCACCGTTTGCTGATTGAGCAACACAATGGACTCTTCTTGACTGGCCCAACGCACATCAACATCCCCGCTTAACTTAGCCACATCAAAAGCGTGCATGGGCTGACCAAGCTCAAGCAACACATAGTTGGTAATATCGACAATGGCGCTGATGCTATGTAAACCGCTACGCTCTAGGCGACGTACCATCCAATCTGGCGAAACAGCCTGTGCATTCACGCCATGAACTAGGCGACCAGCATAAATCCCACAAGCTTCTTGATCCGCCACTTGGACTGTTTTTTTAGCCTCAATGCTTGCCTTAACCGGTTCAGCATTAGGCAGGGTTAATGCAGCCCCTGTCAGGGCGGCCACTTCACGCGCAATCCCCACAATGCTTAAACAGTCACTACGGTTTGGTGTCAGCTTTAGGGTAAAAAGCTTATCGTTTAATCCAAGGAATTCACGAACATCTTGGCCAACGATGGCATTTAGTGGCAATTCAAGGAGGCCTGCGCTCTCGGCAGCCAAGCCCAATTCTTTTTCAGAGCACATCATCCCAAACGATTCAACGCCGCGGACTTTTGCCTGTTTAATCTCAAAGCCTGGCAAGACCGCGCCAACCAATGCACACGGCGCTTTAAGCCCAACTCGGGCATTGCTTGCACCACAAACAATTTGTAGCGGTTCAGCGTAACCAACATTCACTTTAAGCACTTGTAAGCGATCGGCATCTGGATGTTTCTCGGCACTGATAATTTCTGCAATCACCACCTGAGTGAACACAGCGCCTACTGAATCCAATCCCTCAACCTCTAAGCCCGCCATCGTTAATAAATGGCTTAGCTGATCGGTGTCAATTTGCGGGTTGGTGTACTCACGTAACCATTCTTCAGAGAATTGCATAGTTATCGCCCAAATTGCTGCAAGAAGCGCAAATCGTTATTAAAGAAATGGCGCAAATCATTGACGCCATAACGGAGCATGGTCAAACGCTCGACGCCAAGACCAAAAGCAAAGCCACGATACTTTTCAGCATCAATACCAACATGTTTAAAGACTTCAGGATGCACCATGCCGCAGCCACCAATTTCCAACCAACCGCCATTCCAGCTCATGTCCATCTCTGCTGAGGGTTCTGTAAAGGGAAAAAATGATGGGCGGAAGCGCACTTGCAAATCATCACGCTCAAAGAAGCGCTGAAGAAAGTCCTGCACGACGCCTTTTAAGTTAGCAAAGCTGATGTTTTCATCCACCCACAAGCCTTCGACCTGATGGAACATCGGGGAGTGCGTTGCATCAGAATCCACTCGGTAGACTCGGCCAGGGGCAATAATTTTAAGCGGCATATTCGGCTGATTTTTCATCGCATCTTGCATGTAATGCACCTGCACAGGCGATGTATGGGTTCTAAGCACATAATCTAGACTACCGTCCGCAGCATCGACATAAAAGGTATCGTGCATCGCACGTGCCGGATGATTGTCAGGAATGTTGAGCGCTGTGAAATTGTAAAAATCTGATTCAATTTCAGGGCCCTCAGCCACATCAAACCCTATGGAATGAAAAAGCGTTTCTATGCGTGCGAGGGTTAATGAGACTGGATGCAATCCACCTTGGCCTTGACCGCGTGCGGGCAAGGTCACATCTAAAGATTCACTTGCGAGCTGTAGGTTTTGTTCAGCCAATAATATGGCATCGCGGCGGTCCTTTAAGGCAGCCTCTACCGCTTGCTTCACCACATTGATTGCAGCGCCTGCGGCGGGACGTTCTTCGTTACTTAGCCGACCTAAGCCTTTGAGGGCTTCAGTGAGCGAGCCAGACTTACCCAAATACTTGGCTTTAGCCTGCTCCAAATCATTGATGTTGGCGCAAGCACTAAAATCACGTTGAGCTTCAAGAATCAGTGACTCTAGGGATGTGTGTGCATTTTGCATATTGTTAGACCGATAGTTGACGTTATCAAAGTCATTATTCTTTGCCACTTAGTATGGCAGCGATTCAATAAAAAAAGGAGGCCAGAAGCCTCCTTTTCTTTCTTACCCTAACTAGGCAGCTGTGAGGCCAGCTTTTGCTAATTCAACAAATTTTGCAAATGCTGGTTTATCAAACACCGCTAAGTCAGCTAATACTTTACGATCCACTTCAATCGCGGCTTTCTTCAAACCATTCATGAAACGGCTGTATGTCAAACCACATTCACGTGAACCAGCGTTAATACGCGCGATCCACAATGTACGGAATTGACGTTTCTTTTGACGACGGTCACGGTATGCGTATTGACCAGCCTTCATTACCGCTTGCTTAGCAACACGGTATACGTTTTTACGACGACCGCGGTAACCCTTGGCAGCGTTTAAAACTTTTTTGTGACGAGCGCGAGCGATGACACCACGTTTGACTCTAGGCATAATCTATCTCCTTATTGTGTTGGCATCATGGCGCGAACGCGCTTGACATCAGTTGGGGAAACGATCGCCGTGCCGCGTAGTTTACGCTTTTGCTTGGTGGTCTTCTTAGTCAGGATATGACGAAGGTGCGAATGGGTACGCTTTACCTTGCCATTACCTAAGAACTTAAAGCGCTTTTTCGCGCCGCTCTTGGTCTTCATTTTTGGCATTTTTTTCTCCTAAAGGAACATTTAAAAAGAGCGTTCGGGCATGCCTTTGGCCACGACGCTACAGCTTGGTACTACTTCTTTAAAACCCGCTTCACAGCGCGTTTGTATACTTTTATTACTTCACCTTCTTGTGTGGTGATAACACCATCACCATTTGGCGGCCTTCCATCTTAGGGAACTGCTCAACCACTGCATGTTCTTTCAAGTCAGCTTCAACACGCTTTAGCAAGGCCAGACCAAGTTCTTGGTGGGTAATCTCGCGCCCCCTAAAACGTAAAGTGATCTTCGCTTTATCGCCGTCTTGAATAAACTTAATAATATTCCGTACCTTGATGTTGTAATCGCCATCATCAGTACCTGGACGAAACTTAATTTCTTTAACCTGAACCTGCTTTTGCTTAAGACGGGCCTCGTGCTGACGTTTGCTTTCGGCATACTTAAACTTACCGTAATCCATCAAACGACACACTGGCGGAGAGGCTTGTGGTGCAATTTCAACCAAATCGATGTCAATCTCTTCAGCTTTAGCTAAGGCCTCACTCAGACTTACAATCCCAAGGGGCTCCCCATCCACACCTACCAAACGAATCTGTGGTGTTGTTATATCACCATTGATTCTTACTTCTTTGTCTTGAGCTATCGCAAATTCTCCAAAAATTACACCCTGTATTGAGTGTTTATTATAAAAAGCTAAGCCGCGCTACCTTTAGCTTCAACCTCGCTTTGCAAACGTTCAATAAACGCTTGCAAGGGCATAGAACCTAGGTCTTCACCTTTTCTGGTACGCACGGCCACTTGTCCGCTTTGCATTTCTCGCTCACCTGCGACGAGCAAGTAAGGGAGCTTTTGCAAGCTATGTTCCCGTATTTTATAGGTAATCTTCTCATTTCTCAAGTCCGATGCAACTCTAAAGCCATTTTTCTTAAGTTCAGACACCACTTGAGTCACATATTCAGCTTGCGCATCAGAAATATTCAGTACCATCGCCTGCACAGGCGCTAACCAAACTGGCATCGCCCCCGCATAGTTTTCGATCAAAATTCCAATAAATCGCTCCATCGAACCCACAATGGCGCGGTGTAACATGACTGGATGCTTGCGTGAGTTGTCTTCCGCCACATACTCCGCACCCAGTCGCACTGGTAAGTTAAAGTCGAGCTGGATCGTACCGACTTGCCACAGACGACCAAGGCTGTCTTTTAATGTGAATTCAATTTTAGGGCCATAGAACGCACCCTCTCCAGGCTGAAAATCAAAGGCCAGTTTATTTTGCGTCAATGCAGCCGCTAAGGCCTGCTCCGCCTGATCCCAGGTCTCATCTGAACCCACACGCTTTTCAGGGCGCGTTGAAAGCTTCACCAGCACATCGGTAAAACCAAAGTCGCCGTAGACCTGATAAAGCATTTGAATGAAGGTCGCGACCTCTTCTTCAATTTGGCTTTCCATACAGAAAATATGGGCATCATCTTGTGTGAAGCCACGCACACGCATCAATCCATGCAAGGAGCCTGAAGGCTCATTCCGATGACAAGAACCAAATTCAGCCAAGCGCAGCGGCAAGTCACGGTAACTATGTAGGCCACTATTAAAAATTTGTACGTGCCCAGGGCAGTTCATCGGCTTCACCGCATAGTCGCGGTTTTCAGAAGCCGTTGTGAACATATTGTCACGGTAGTTCTCCCAGTGCCCAGACTTCTCCCACAGCGTCTTGTCCATGATGGTGGGTGTACGCACCTCTTGATAGCCGTAGTCTACAAATTTAGCGCGCATGTATTGCTCAATTTCCTGCCACAGCGACCAACCCCGGGGGTGCCAGAACACCATCCCTGGACCATCTTCTTGCATATGGAAGTAATCTAACTGCCTACCAAGCTTACGATGGTCTCGCTTTTCAGCCTCCTCCAACTGGAATAGGTGCGCTTCTAAATCTTCTTTCTTCGCCCAAGCTGTGCCATACACGCGCTGCAACATCTCATTATTGGAATCACCGCGCCAATACGCGCCGGCAAGTTTCATTAGTTTAAAGGCTTTCAATTTCCCTGTTGAAGGCACATGGGGACCACGACATAGATCAGTAAAGCTGCCTTCGGTATAAAGCGAAACATCTTGATCTGCGGGAATAGAGGCGATAATTTCTGCCTTGTAGTGTTCATTGATCGATTTAAAATAAGCCACTGCCTCATCCCGTGGCAACACCTGACGTGTCACTGGCTCGTCTTTTTTAGCGAGCTCGGTCATTTTATTTTCAATCGCGACTAAGTCTTCTGGGGTAAAAGCACGCTTATATGAAAAATCATAGTAAAAACCATTCTCAATGACTGGGCCAATTGTGACCTGCGCATCAGGAAATAGCGTCTTAACAGCGTATGCAAGTAAATGTGCAGTGGAATGACGAATAACCTCTACACCTTCGACATCGCGCTCGGTAATGATGGCCAAGTCTGCATCCTGTTCAATTAAGAATGACGTATCGACGAGGCTTCCATTAACCTTGCCTGCCAGTGCTGCACGCGCCAAGCCGGCGCCAATACTGGCAGCCACCTCAGCAACAGTAACTGGGCGTTCAAAGGGACGTTCTGAGCCGTCAGGCAATCGAATTATTGGCATACTTATGACCACTTAAAAAATAAAAAAGCCGCATAACGGCTGAATGGATTAATGACAGGCATTGTGTCATAAGTGCCTAATATCAACAAGGTATTAGGCACTTATACGTGGGTAGAATGGCTTACTTTTTAGATTTTGAGGGATGATTGGAGCCTGTATTGACTTGATTTCCGATAAAGCCGCCAAGGGCTGCCCCGCCTACTGTGCCAAATCCGCTACCTCCAGTCAAAATTGCACCACCTAGCGCACCTACACCAGCTCCAGTGATCGTATTTTTATCGTGAGCTGATAAATTAGCACAACCAACCAACACTAAAGTTCCCATGCCCATGACTGCAGTCATAGCTAAATTTTTTATCAATGCAATCTCGCTTTATACAAACATTTTCAGTTTACTGAAGTACAAAAAACCTTTAAAAATCAAACCAGTCTAAATACACTCTTAGTGAGTCTCCGTTTATGGAACAAAATTTCCATTAGGAAGCCCGACGCCTGTGCAATTATCCCAACCTGTACTGGCGGTTAGGGAGTATAGCGATCCGCACCAGCCACTTTGGACGTCAGTAAAAGTGGCTTTGTTGTTATACAACTTGGTTAATGCTGCCGCTGAACTTAATGGGAAAGATGCAGACTTGTTATTCACAATCCCTGCAAAGGCTGGGGAAGACCAGCTTGTACCGCCAACCACGTACCAGCCAGAGGCCTTTGTGCTCGAATTAGTATAGTAGACCCATGCCCCCGTCAGCGGGTCAGCCGCCAATGAGACATCGGGGACTTCTCGGTTGGTGGTCGAGGGGTTAATTGTTTGATAAGCAGGCTTTGCAAAATAGGCACTCACCCCACCGCCGCCTAAATTCCATGCCACTTCAGCAGCCTGAGACCCTACAGGAATAATTAATTGACCCGTCGCCGGATCCTTTCTGACTGTCGTGCCCCCTACGCATACGACATTAGGAGAAACACATGGCCAGCTTGTACCAGCCCCGTCGCCGCTGGAAGCAAAATAAACGATGGGTTTTGCATTGCCTGGATTAAATGGGTTTGCAGCAAAATGGTTTTCATAAGTCGCCGTCGTTTCAGCAGAAAACTCTGCCCCACCCCAACTCATATTGACTTGTCCGCCCACCCCAGCTGCAAGCTGCTGCGTTGCTACATCGATTGCCTGCAACAAGTCGACATTTGAGTTCGTTTTGGCCTCGACTAAAATAAGCTGCGCCCCTGGCGACATCGCATGCGCCCATTGTAAATCAAGCGCGCCTTCAATTTCCCAATTGGCAGGGCTATTAGCTGGCGCTGTTTTTGAACCATTCGCATAGACCACTTTTAGATTTGGGGTGGGTAAGCCAAACTGCGTAGAAAAAGCCGTTAAATCCTTTAATGCGTTTGGATAGTGATAGGCCAACACCACAGCGATGGCGCCTGAACCGCCTGAAGGAATATTAACGGCATCTTTCGCTGCGCAGCCAGGCACTGCCGTCGTTAAACCATAACGACACGCCAACGAACCCGGTGTGTCATAACCAATGCTAGCGCCCGCTGTAGAAGGAGGCCCAATCATTGGGCTAGTCGCGATTTCATCATTCAAGCGTGCATATCCACCTGGCGGGATGAGCACTTTAAAATGCGTACGCGCAAAAAAGCCGGCGTCTCCTCGATTAGCAATACTGGACTTTGGATTGAAGACCTCAGCCTCTTCATTAGCTGCCGCCTGCTGAATCAAGCACGCATTGACCATCAAAAAAATTCCAAGCCAGCTAATTTTACGCTTCAACCTCATGGCAAAAATCCTCTCAATTAAATTGATACGACTCAACATAACAAAAAATAATGACAAAAAAATGATACAAATTTAAAAAAATAATCCATACCTTAGGTCCTAAGAAAGCACCTACCTAAGCTCCAAGACCGAGGGTATTCTCGCCAAAAAATCTTTAGTTTCAAGTAGCTGAATAAAATTTTCTAATGGCACAGCCTTGCTAAACAGGTAACCCTGATAGGCATGACAATTATTATTTCTTAAAAATTCCAGCTGCCCAAGGGTTTCAACCCCCTCCGCAATCACGCTAAACCCAAAATTAGATGCCATGTCGGTGATGGTTTTAACCATCAGCGAACTATTTCTATCTTCAGGAATTTCATGCATAAAGCTTTGATCAATTTTAATCTCATCAATCGGTAAAATTCTCAAGAAAGAAAGGGAAGAATACGCCGTACCAAAGTCATCCAGCGCTAAGGTGAGGCCTTTAATCTGCTTAAGCGCGTGCATGCTCTTCACAATGAGCTCTAGGTTGTCTGTGTCGATATTCTCTGTCAATTCTAACTTTAATTTTGACCCGTCGATCTGGTACTTGTTCACCATCGACGCCACATGTTCAACAAAATCCGGCTGCTTAAATTGATGATGACTAACATTGACCGACAATACTAGGTGGCTGGTTAATGGATTCTCAGCCCACTCCATAATCTGCTTACAGGCCTGATCTAGCACCCAATGCCCTAATTCATAGATCGAAGAACTTTCTTCAGCGATTGGAATAAATTGGTTGGGGGGAAGCAATCCAAACGTTGGATGCTCCCAACGAACAAGTATCTCAGCGCCAATCGCTTCGAGTTGATCATTCACTTGCACCTGATAGTACAAGCGGATTTGATTATCAATGATGGCCGAATGCAGATCAGACTTTAATAAGGTATGTTTCTCAAGCTGCTCTTTCATTTCCTGGTCATAGAATGAAACCCGATCACGCCCAGTGTTCTTTGACTGATACATCGAGATATCGGCACGCCTAATGACCTCATCTGCGGAGACTTCTGACCCTTGAAATAAGCAAACACCCATACTGGCAGAAAGATAATAGTCTAGGTAATTAAGCAAGAACGGCTGCGAGATGGCTGTTTTAACTTTATGTGCTACCTGTGAAGCCTTCTGCAAGGATATCGTTGAGTCTGGGTCCAAATGCTCCAGCAAGATTACAAACTCGTCCCCGCCAAACCGCGACACCATATCCACTTCACGGACGTTATCGCTCATGCGTCTAGCCACCTCGACCAGTAAACTGTCGCCAGAATCATGACCTAAACTATCGTTCAACTCCTTAAAGTGGTCCAAATCTAGAAAGATGACCGCCCCATAAAATTTATTACGTCCACTGGTGAGCATGGCGAACCGAAGTCGATCGAGTAACATTTGTCGGTTTGGAAGGTTGGTCAGTGAGTCATAAAAAGCCAGACTTTGGATTTTCTGCTCCGCTTCTTTACGGCTAGTAATGTCAGAGAAAATAGCCACATGCTTGGCAATGCGCTTATGCACCCCACCCACCCGAGTGATGGCCATCTCAATAGGATAGCGCTCACCGGTCTTACGGATATTCACTAGCTCCCCATACCAGCGACCGACATTAAATAGCTCATCCTCAACGTTATGCAAGGTCGGCCGATCTTCGATTAATGAGAAAATAGAGCGCCCAATGACCTCTCGCTCTAAAAAGCCGGTAATCTCCACAAAGGCATGATTGGCGCGGATGATGATGTAATCATTATCTAAAATAGCGATCGCATCATGCGACTGAAAGGCAATCGATGTGACCTTTAAGGTCTCATGAATCTTTTCCAGTTCTGATTGATATAGTCCGACAGGGTAAACCACAAAGAAATAAAGCACCGGCATGCTAATAAAAATAGAGATCGTCAGGGCCGCAGCGCCAAAGTATGGGAGCGCATGAAGGTAAGGGGTGTAGTGCAAGCCAAAAATTAAGGCCTCGGTGAGAACAAATGTGGTCAAGAGGCCAAACAGAAAATGCCGAAGTAGTTTCTTGACCTTAAATTGCTCCGCACGATCGAACTCATCATCATCAAACATGAGGGGGGCCAACATGTCGACGGCTTCGGTATATTTTAGGTTTTTAGATTGTTGTTTTATCGCCATCTGAAGCCATCAAACTCGTTTAATTAGGTCTCACCAAGATTGGCAAAGTGTATATTTGTAAACTGACGTTCACAATTCGTATTTTAACAAACATCAAGTCATTAAAAAAACAAATCCCGTATCAAGCCATAAAAAAACACCATGGGCCGTTGATGGGCCATGGTGTTTTTTAATAGAAACTGCCCTGAATCAATACTTATTGCGCAGGTTTTGCTTTTGTAATGCCGAAGAGCTCCACCTCAAAGACCAGCGTCTCGTTAGGCCCAATATCTGAACCAACAGAGCGTGGACCGTAGGCTAAGCTACTTGGGATAAAAAACTTATATTGCGACCCAACCGTCATTAACTTCAAGCCTTCCTTGAATCCAGGGATCACTTGATCAACATTCATCGAAATCGGCTCACCTTCCTTGGTGGCATCAAACACCTTACCATCAATCAACGTACCCTTATAAACCACAGAAACGGTATCCCCGTCGGTCGGTCGGTCCCCACTGGTAGTTTTAACGACACTGTATTGCAATCCACTAGGAAGAGCCACAACTCCAGATTTAGCCTTATTTTCTTTTAAGAAAACTTCGCCTTTTTTGCCGTTCTCTACTGATAGGAGGGCGTGCTTGTTCTTCATTTCCCGCCTTAATTCGTTCTGGAAGTCCGTCAGAATTTGTCTTAAGTCGGATTCTGGGATGGCCATTTCTTTATGATCAATTTGATCCTTAAAGCCCCTAATAAATTGTTCAAAATTGATAGGCAGGCCATCTTTGGTGAGCGTTCTACCGGTTTGAATTCCAAGCGCATAGCTTGTAGCTTCCTCTTTGTTTTTAAAGCCCTGTGGCGTTTTAGTGTCTTCAGCATTTGCAAGTAATGGAAGGAGTAATAACGCTAGGACCAACTTAGTTTTAATCATTTAAATTCCCAATACATTAAAAAAAGGGAAGGTTTCCCTTCCCCTTAATCTTACCTGATAACTTATGGTGCCGTAAATCCAGCAGCCGGCAAGGCCGATGTTGTTGAACTTCCTGCAGGATTCTTCGCCACAAGCTGATATTGATAAACCTGACCAGTGGTGAGGGTTGAATCAACATAAGTCGTTGTACCGCCAGTGACTGTCCCCACGGTTGTGTAGCCACTCCATGAAGTGGTTGTTGAGGCGCCCACAGTGGTGACGATACGCTGACTTCGTGTGACATCCACGCTTGTCACATTGGGTCCCTTGGTCCAAGCAATGGTAACTGTTTTTGATAAAGCAGCACCGCTCGTAAATCCCACAGCCGTTACCACTGCAGGAACAGTCGACATATTGACTGCAACTGATGCGCTAGGAGTACCAAGATTGATGCCCATAGTTGCGACCACACGGAAGTAG
>SESB01001897.1_pt1 | contig 12905 bp, 7 predicted proteins | sample 3171441 | NCBI WGS metagenome assembly SESB01 (sample SAMN06051867, study PRJNA518727) | freshwater metagenome | biome: subpolar coniferous forest; feature: holomictic lake; material: water; isolation source: holomictic Lake 227, 6 m depth | place: Canada: near Kenora, Ontario | collected 2014-07-08...
ATTCAACCCCTGAATCTTTGAGCGATCTGAGCATGACCGCCAAAGGATGTGCCTCATGCACTTCATTATCCCGGTAGGTTCCAACAATGAGGATCTCCTTGTTCGACGCCTCCTGTAAAAGGTTTTGGAGAATGGTAATGGAGCCAAGGTCGGCCCACTGAAGGTCATCAATTAAAAAAACCGTCGGCCGTTCGAAAGTACCCAACGACTTGATAAACTTGACGAAGGCATTGTTGAACCGGTTTTGGCTTTCTGTTCCACTCATCGGAAGAACCTCTTCCCTAGGTCCGGTCAACAATTCGAGGTTGGGAATGATATCGGCAACTACTTTGCCTGATCTCCCAAGAGCCTTTCTGAAACGGTCAGACCAGAATAGAACACGTTCATCCTCCCCTGCAAGAATGTTATCGATATGAGACTGTATTCCATTGATCAGTGCCGAATAGGGGATGTTCTTTTGCAAATGGTCAAATTTTCCCTCAATAAAATGGCAGCCCTTACCATTGGCTATTTCTTTAAGTTTTAATGCGAGTCTTGTTTTCCCGGTTCCGGATCTTCCATTAATCAGAACCAATGATTTTGAATGGTATTTTAGTCCATCAAAAGCCACTTCCAACTGCAAAATTTCATGGTCTCTGCCATAAAGCCGATCAGGAATGCGCAGTTGAGTGCTCACGTCAAATTGACCCAGCTGATAAGATTTTTCATCGATGAACGAGCCATTGTTTTCGTGAATCTCTTCCGACTTCAACAAATCAAAAAGCAGTCCCGATGCACTCTGGTACCTGTCGTCAGGATTCTTCGCCATCAGTTTGGTGACAATCCTCGAAAAAAGAACCGGAACGGATGGAAAAATCTGATAAAGGGAGGGAATGTCGGCAGCAATATGCTGATGAATCAGAGAAAGAGATTCTTCCCCGGAATAAGGCAACTGTCCGCTGGCAAGATGAAAAAAAGTGACACCCAAAGAATAGAAATCTGTCCGGTAATCCACCTGTCTGTTAACTCTACCCGACTGTTCAGGGGATATATAATCGAGTGTGCCGTCCAGCTTTTCTGTTGAAATCTGATGCAAATGCCTTCCAATTTTCTCACTCACACCCAGATCGATCAGGGTTGCCAATCCTGTTTTTTCATTGACAATAATGTTGCTGGGTTTGATGTCCTTGTGAAAGACACCTGCATCATGAAGGTCCTTAACTGCTTCTGTGATATGGAAAGCCAGACGAATAACTGACGAAAAATTACGATCGCCATGGGTAATCATATCCTGCAAATCCATCCCGCTTGCAAAAGATCGAACAAGAATATCCTTGTCGCCTACCCTGTCAATTCTAAGCCCCCTTGCAATCCTGGGCGAATGAATTTGCTCCGATACAGCCAACTCGTTTCTGATTCTTTTCAACTCTTCCGCGAGTTCGCCGGAATGATTGGGTACTTTAAAAATAACTTCACAGTTTGCCTCCGAATCAAAATCCTTGTAGAAAGTATAATTCCTGTTCTCTTTGAAAATATTGGAAGGAAGGCGTACCATTTTCTAAAATTGAATGCTTACCGACATTTCATTCAGCTCCATGTATTTTTTGACTGGCATATTGCCATCTAACTCTGCGAGATCCCGGAGAAAATTTGATTGTAATTTTTGCAGTTCTGTGGTATTAAATTGGTAATCCACATCAACAAGCCTGGTGACCGTCCAGTCATTGAAGAACAATTTCCACTCAAGCGCATATTTGAAAACATCCTTCCATTTTGCCTGATCTTTCACATTGAAAGTATCGTTCTTCGATGCTGGCGGTGGGATGCGCATTCGGATTGGCATCCTGTTAATGGGAATCGTACCGTAGGAATGATGATCTGTTGCATGCGCGACCGACAGATCCCACATGACCTTTGCAAGTGTACCCGACAGGTTGTCTCCGGTAAATAGTTCATTCCCATCCGGGAATCCAGGCAACCATTGTGAAATATAGTCTGCCCATTTTCGGAGGTCAGAATATTCACTGATAGGAATGCGCTGAACGACTGCATCGGTAAATCGCTTAAAAACATTGTAATAGCTCTTCAGGAAAACATCATAGTCCGAATGAACCTTGGAGGGCAAGAGTTTCCATCTGAACGCCGGATAGGAGGAATTTCCTTCAATACCCTTGTATCCTGAGACCAATAAGGTCAACAACCCTTCCTGTGGTCCGCAGAAACCGGTATAAAGATATTTCTGATCGTTCGCCACCGGGGAGTTACCGCTTTCGAGCACACTGTCATTTAAGGTCAGGGTGAACTGAAAATGAGGGAATAAAAGTTTAAAAACAGTACTTTCGATAGGTAAGGAAGTTTTGGTGATGGCATTGATCGTATCGAACGGAAAATGCAAAATTGGGTGGGTTGAGAGTAAAATGCGATAAGTGGCTCCCATCATGGCATAGTTTTTAGCCAAATCCCATGCCTGACCATCCTGAGGCACGGTCAACAGCTTTGTATCATAAATATATATTCCGAGCGCTTTTAGTTTGTACTCATTTTTATTTTTGCTCAGAAGGACCACCGTACTGGCAACATACAAACCCTTGAATGGAATCACCTCCTTCATGCATATAAAATCAGCGACATAATAGGTCGAATCGTCCAATTTGTTCTCAAGCAGTTCTTTGAAAATTACCTGCAAATTGGGATCAATCACGGGATTTAAAAACTTGGCGAGTGGCGTTGTAAGTATCTGATCGCAAAAGACTTCATCCGGCAATATCTCCCAACTGGGATTTTTAAATGCCTTCACCATGGCTGTTGGCCAATAGAACAAGGTATTTCGGATGTATCTCAAACCAATATTCCAAAACCATGTTTTTCTTTCTTCCTTTGGAATATGAACCACTGCAGGCGCTTCTCCAAATGGATGAGACGGACTAGGCTGAGGCCATGGACCCTTGCGGTCGTAAAGGTATTTCATTGTTTTCATCTGTATATAATTTGTTTAAAATTTGCCAGATGGAATACCCGGGTAATCATTTTCGGTTGGTTTGAAAATTGTCTTAAGGGTATTTCACACGTAAATAACAGTATTAATATGTTGATTATTAGAACGTACGTATGGAACCCCCTGAATAATTTACATGCTATTTTGTGAACGATTGTGCATGAGGGTTTCACTCGTAAATAGATTAGTTAAATTATTGAATATCTGTAAGTACTCATGGAACTCGCAGCTGAATTTTCATCTCCTTTTGTTGGCTTAGCCCATGCTCGTTTCACTCGTTAATAGATTAGTTAAATTATTGAATATCTGTAAGTACTCATGGAACTCGCAAATGACTTTACATCGCCTTTTGCGGGATTGGCTCATGCTCGTTTCATAATGTCATATTCTTAGGTCAGGTTGCAATACCAAGGATTGATAAGGGAATTCGGGATGAAATACAACTTATCCTATATTTATTTGGATCAAATATAAATAATAATCAAATATGCAATCATTTTTTTCAAAATATTTTAATAGGGTAAGATTTTTGAATTGTGTTTCATAAAAAAGAAGGTGCCCAATTCAAAAGAGACCACTGAAAATGGGGAAAACCATTAAGTTCAGAACAGAATGTAACATCATTTAAAATTTTTCGTTTGTTTGGATAAGCGCCTTGTTGATGGAAAAGTCACATCATGAGTAGTTTACAAGGGCAGGAATCTAACTCAACCAACAATGAAACACGAGGAAATTAAAGAAATCATTCGTGATTGCAGCAACAAAACCAGAATCAGATATGGCTACAAGGGGAGTTTTTTTACCCCAAAATTAAAAAGCATCAATCATCTCGAAGTGGGCCATTCAAAAATCATTTCGAGTCCCGTGACCATTTTCCTTGAATTTCTTTACTGGTTGAAGAATAAGATCAGGGATTTTTTTCAACAACTGCGCCAAAAATTGTTTCCCCGCCCTGAAAGAATCTATGGAAAAAAATACGAAAACAGCATCACCGGAAAGTTGCTATTTGCTAAAAAGGCTGATCGTGCCAGACCAATCCATCATATCAGGATTGAATTCTGGGCCAGAAGCAGAATGCTGAAGTGGAGAAAACTGAGTACTGATTTAACCGGTCAGGATGGCCATTTTGAATTAAAATTTGATCTGTCTGCTGCAAAGAGATGGAGCAACAGTTTTCTGTGTATCGAAATTTACCAGACTACTCACATCTTTTTCAGGAAAGACAAACCCCATCCTCATCAGGAACTGTTCAAAAGAATACGCATTCACAAGGACGATTTAGCGGATGGAAATCTGCACCTTCAAGACATACATCTCTTTTACTGGGAGTACAGGGATGATTTCCCAACTGCGCGTGTCGTCATCAAAGATCATGACAAGGATGCCCCCCAATATTACTCTCAGGCGAGATGTGATGCTGCTTCCGAACAAATCATCCCTTTTGAATTGACAAAACTCAGCCATCTGGCCAAAATTCAGCTGGCGCCAGAATCGGTCTCGCTTGAATCCATACAAAATGACTACCCGATCAACCTGACCCGATGCATTGAAAGCAAATTGCCGGGTTATACACGCAGTGACGAATATTTTGGAAACAGGCTGATGAACGGGATGTACCGGGGGGCTTTCTTGCCCGACAAATTACATGCCGGTCATTTCTGGATTAAATATTTTGGAGCCTGCCAATATGATGTCAATTCAGATTATGCCTTCCCTGATGCGGAAATCAAACTGGAAATCAGACCGGATGGGTTACCGGTGCCTTTGGAAATTGTACTTTCAGGTCCATTGAATGCCTACGAGAAAAATCCGGGAATCAGGAAGATCTTCACCCCTGCCGACAAGCAGGATTGGGAATACGCCAAAAGAATTGCCAGAGTCAACGGAGGTGTATCGGCTGAAATTGACGAGCATTTTACGGGAACTCATCTTAACACCGAACAATATGCCATTGCAGCCTATCGAAATTTGAGAATCAATCCCATTGCCACTCTTATGCTCCCTCACCTGAAGGAGGTCGTCCTGATTAATCACTCAGCAGACAAGCTGCTATTAACGGATTTTCTTCCGGAAGCCACTGCGCTGACAAAAAAAGGACTTGCACAAAGGGTCACGGATCTGCTGGGAGCGCAGGACTGGAAAAATTATCAGCCGATGATACCGATCAGCGAAGCCCACGATTTGGCGAAATCCGATAAATTATTTTGGGAGATCACCGGTCAATATGTGGACAACTTTATCGATGTAAATCTGGAGGAAATATGCAGAAATTGGTTCGAAATTTACTGTTTCTCCAATGATCTGGTGGAGCACAGCGTCAAGGTATTTATGTCAGGAGGTGCCATGGAAAAACTCAGTCCGGAGGAGAAAAAACAAGCCATCGATCGCATGGAGTACTACTTCTTCAAATACAGTTTCAATCCATCACTGAAAAGAGAAACATCAGGAGGTGAACTGAAGGCCATTTCACGCGTCACCAGAAACAATGGATCCGAAGAGGTCAGCCAGGAAGACATTCAGAATCTGAAAGATCTTTGCAGGTACATCATTTTCGTTGCCACCTACCTGCATACCTGGATCAATGAACACCAATACGATGACCTTGGGGAATTACTTTACAACTGCGTTGGCCTAAGATTTGGTGATGGAGAGAAAGGTGTGTTGGCGCCAGAAAGCGATTCGCGTATCGCGCCTGATCTGGTTCATGCGACACAAACCCTTTGGTTTGCCAATCTGCTGTCCCGCACAGAATTTGGCTTTATCACACGCAACGAAGAAGGAGATGTGAATCCGCTTTTTTCTAAAATGTTGCTGGATAAGAAAAATGAATTCCTTTTGCTGGGGGTGGATGTCAACAGCATCGAATCACGGACGAATATCTGAGTTGAATTGCTCACGATCAACTTTTTGATCCAACTTCATCCTCCAATTCAAAACAAAACTCTTGAATTGGAGGATGACAGATGAACTCAGAAATATTTCAATTTGATAGAAAGATTGTGGCTTCTACCCTTCCTGTTCTACAATTTTCCGCTGGCAACCATTGCCTCGACATCACCCGGATTGATTGGAATACGGTTACCCAGAAGCCGGGCTCCGGTTTCAGTAACAAGCGTATCATCTTCAAGGCGGATTCCGCCAAATCCCAGGTATTCTTTGACCTTACCAAAATTAATGAAGTCTGAATTAATGTTTTCCTTTTCCCATTTTTCAATCAGCGCGGGAATAAAATAGATCCCGGGTTCATTGGTAATGACAAATCCGGGCTGAAGGCGACGTCCAAGGCGAAGATAAGCCGTTCCAAACTGATCGATTGGCCGAATTTCGTCGTCATAACCTACATGAATCTGGCCATAATCCTCCATGTCATGTACATCGAGCCCCATCATATGACCAAGGCCATGGGGAAAGAAAAGAGCATGAGCCCCATTGGCAACAGCCTCATCTACATCGCCTTTCATCAATCCGAGATCTTTCAGTCCGGAGGCAATGACCGCTGCTGTTTTTAAATGAACAGACTGGTAAGTCACGCCTGGCTTGGTCAGCGAAAAGGCCATATTATTGGCAGCGAGAACGATATTGTAAATGTCAAGCTGCTTTTGACTGAACTTCCCACCTACCGGGATGGTTCTTGTAAAATCCGAAGCATAGTGGCCGTTGGATTCTGCTCCGGCATCGACAATCATCAACCTGCCCGGTTCAAGGGCAAAGGAGTGGTTGTGGTTGTGAAGCGTCTCGCCGTTTTGGGTAAGAATCGTGGGGAATGAGGTTCCGGTTCCTTTTGAAAGAGCAATACCTTCAATGAAACCTGCAATCTGCTGCTCCATTATGCCTGACTGAGCCATTTTCATGGCAGTGACGTGCATCTCATAACCGATTGCACACGCAGATTCAATTTCAGCGATTTCCGCTGCATCTTTTACAGAACGCATCGCCACGCAGGCACTGATGAGTGCCATCGAAGCGTACTGTTTTAGCTTGTCAGCGCTGATTCCCAGAAGATGAGTCAGTTGAATCTTGTTTTCTGCACGGTATGGAGGCAAAAAATGAATTCTCCTTCCACTTTGAATGGCCCTTTCAATGGTCAGACTGAGTTTCCCCAGAGGAGCGGTTACATCTACACCAACCGAAAATGCCTGTTCTGCAACTGATTTCTGGGGACCCATCCAAATGATATCTTCAATTTCGACGTCATTGGCATAAAGCAAGTCATGGTTGTTGTCCACATCAATCACACCAAACATTCCAGGCAGGTCTAAGCCGAAGAAATAAAGGAAAGTACTGTCTTGCCTGAAGTGGTAGGCATTGTCGGTATAATTCATCGGTGACTCCTGGTTTCCCGGAATCAGAATCAGTCCGGAACCAATTTTATTGCGAAGAACGGCTCTTCTACCGATGTACGTTTCTTTGGTAAACATCTTTAATAATTATTTAGTTATACTTTTTGACGAAATTATTTTTTTTTCAGACACTGAACTGCAATACCATGAGTCTAATGAAGGGCCGAAGGGCTCGATTTTGAATTGATGCGGCAAAAAACAAAGTGGTATCAAAATGGTTGTTCGGAGTCCTCAGACTTCGCTTTGGAACTTACCTCATCCTTTCATCTTCTCCCAGTCCCCAAGTCTCCCCCACTTTCTTCTATCCTGTAATCGCAGCCGGCAAACCTTTTTTTAATATTTTCCTTTCCGCTTTTGTTTTTGGCATGAAGATATCTTCCTGTGTCAGGTGAACTTCCCTGATTACCTTCAGACAATATTCCATTCGGTTCAAGTCGTCGTTTTTGGTATTATTTGTTCCGAAAGTAAATTTGACGCCCGCCTCTTTCGCCTTACGGATAAAGGCAATGCTTGGAATCTTATACCTGGCATTGATTTCCAGTGCAACCTGGTTTCTTTGCAGAACACTCACTACACGAGCCATGCGCTCATTGGTCCACAACTCATCATATCTGGAAGCCAGTTGAGCAGGGAGAAAAGTTGGGTTGACATAAATATCGACAGGTTCACCTTCCATAACGGCTTCAATTTTCCCAACCAGCATATCCATAAATTGCTGGTCATTGTCAACAAAAGTTTCATCCGGCATCCAGAGGCGCATTCTGCGTCCCTTGTGGTCGCTCCAGGTCATGGCATCGGTGAAGATATAGTCAAAGCCGGCAACAGCTGCAGGAGAAAAGAGTGTTACCCATTCGCGACCTTCGCATTGCATGGCTTTGAAAACCGGTTCCTTTTGAATGCTCTGAAGGTAGCTGTTGAGTGTAGAATCATTGGTAACCGGGAACTTGAGACCACAATTGGCCGCGACACCGTAACAAAATCCATTCTCTTTGGCATGCATCTGAGCCTGATCCATGGTAAGTCCGCCTTTCAGGTGGACGTGAAAATCAATTAATGGAAACTCTCGTTGGTTTAGGCTGTCAATAACGTCCTGAAGCGAGTCGATCTTAACGGTTGGAGTGACCCTTGCTATATCCTCAGTGAATGGCTTAATCTTCATTTCGCCAATGATGATTTCCCCTTGCTCACTTATTTTACGCAAGGAGATAAAACTTCTGGAAAGCACAATGCCTGTATAATTTTCGAGTCTTTTGGCATTTGGAGGTTCAACGTATTCACTGATCAGTTTGCCATTAACGGAAACCGAGATATGGTTTTCCAGAACTGAGATGTTCAAATCAAACCACTCGTTGTCTTCTGCCATCCGGATGAAGTTATTCCGAATTTTACTCAAGCTACCTGTTTTCTGTGGTAATCCGGTGCTGTAATCACTGTTGTTGATCAAAACGGAGTACCCTCTGAAGTTACTGGCATCATAACTCTTCGACGTAGCAAAATTGATGGTGCCAATAGCACCCGGAGTCGTTTTTACTTTTAATGTCAACCCAAAACTGCGAATTCTGAATCTTGATGTTATTGAAGCATCTTTCTTGCCTAAAAGAAATTGATTTTCGGCAACAGACACTTCCTTTGTTTTCCAATATTTTTCGAGATTATTTCTGTCGATGTTGGTTGAAACACCAGACTCAGGTCCTCTGTAACTTGCAATAAAATACACAGCCAATGCCAATACGATAAAAGCAGGCAGAATTTTTTTGATTAGCATATCAAAATTATTATGTTTTTCGGTAAAAGAGACTCAGGATTTCGCCATTTTTCTCCGGTAATTTTCAACTTCCCAATTGTCAATGAATGCAATTTGTTCATCATTCAAAAATTTTGGTCCGCCAAAATTTTCAGTAAAAAAACTGATTTTCAATATATTTTCGTAAACATCCAATACATTCCTTGCCGATTTGAGACTTTCCTCAACACCGATAATGCCCTTTCCCTGAAGAGCCAACACTTTGGGAAGATATCCGTAAGTGCCGTAATAGGCCGCTATTTTCTCGGTTGCTTTCTTTAGCGTGTCCTCTTCAGATGACAGTGTCGGGATATAAAGATAATGAGCTTTGCAATACACTATATCATCAGGAGTGAAAGATTTATTGGCTTGGGTGAACAACTCTTCATCCGCCAAAAAATGTCTGTGTAAATCACTTTGAAAACCCATAGCTGCATATCCCGAAAATCCCGGATGTAGTGATTCTATCTGATCGATCAACAAAGATTTAAGTTCCGACTTCTTGTTGCAGGGAAGTTGTGTGATCAGTTTGGCATCAATCTTCGTCATGATCTGGGAATAGATGAAATCGATCTCTTCCGTGGTATCCGCACCCACAAAAACTCCATGGTTCTCCAGGAAAATAATTTGAGGTTCGAAACCTCTGGTTGCTGTGAATTCCTTAATCCCTTCCCCTACTTTTTTGAAAAGGATGTAACCCGGATCCGTATATGGAACAAACAACGCGTTGTGTGCGAACAATTCTTTGCAGACCGCTTCTGCATGTTGGGAGCACATCACACCATTCACCTTTGTGGGATGGGTGTGTACCACAAAGCGATAACCAATCAGGTCGTGCAGGGAGGTTTCGACAGAAGGACGCAAATCTTTAGGAGATACGATCGCCTCAAATAAATCGGCCTTGACTTCATTTTCCCGGAGCAGCGGATCTTTGCTGTATTCCTTCCGTGAGATGACTCCAAGTTTTTCGCGTGAAAGGGAAACAAATCCTGATTCATCGATGGTTGCCAGTGAGATTCCACTTGCCTTGATCCATATCTTCTCTTCGTTCTTGTAGGAAGTATTTCCGCCACCTGCGATGACATAGGAAGAATCCGCACCAAAAATGCGCGATATTTCCACCAATTGCTGAAGTCCGTTGTCCATTTTGCTCAATTTGTAAATAATCTGTCTCTTTTCTTTTTATAGGCAAAAGGAGAAAGGCAAAAGTTAATAATGCTCCGATCACAATTCTCTCCTATCCTTATTCTATCGCTCTTATCTCCTTGATCAACGATCCACAGACCGGAGTCCCTCACTTTTGCCTTTTGCCTTTTGCCTTTGTCTCTATCTTTTGGAAAGTACTTCCTTTTCGTATTCCTGAATCTCTTTCACATAGTCAGGCCCGACGGCCACATCCGATTGCATCAGGTAGTAGGCCCAAACGGCACCAATCGGCATCGTTTTCTGCTCTTCCAGGTAAGCCAAACGCTCAAAATTCATTCCTTTCTCTTCCAATTCCTGCAATAGTTTTGTTGGTTCCAGAAGCGCAATCAGGAAGGCTTTTTGGGTAGCCCTTGCTCCTATCACATAAGCCCCGATCCGGTTGATGGAAGCATCAAAAAAGTCGAGTCCGATGTTGACCCGGCTCTGAAAATTGTTCCTGACAATCTCGTGTGCAATCAGTTGCAAGTCGTCATTCAGCGTAACCACATGATCCGAATCCCAGCGGATCGGACGGGTAACATGCAACAAAACCTCATCAAGGAACTGCAAACAGGAAGATATCTTGTCACCGACCTGTTCTGTCGGATGAAAGTGACCGTTATCCAGACAGATCAGTTTGTTGTTGGAAATGGCATAACCCAGGTAGAAATCATGAGATCCGACAGTCATCGACTCGGCACCAATGCCGAAGAGCTTACTTTCAACCGCATCTTTCATCTGGCTTTTCGGATAATCGATGGCCATGGCCTCGTCAAGTGATTTTTTCAGCAATGCCCGGTGACCGTTCCTGTCGATCGGAGTATCCTTTGATCCGTCAGGAATCCAGGTATTGTGAACACACGGAGTGCCCAATTGCTTTCCTATTTCAGCAGAGATGGCACGGCAACGTCTGACATGCTCCACCCAGAATTTTCGGTTTTCCTCATTTTTGCTGGAAAGGGTAAAGCCATCGGCAGCCCTTAGATGGGAGAAACAAGTGGCATTGAAATCCATGCCGATACCCAGTTTCTTACACCAGTCGATCCAGCTTTGGAAATGCTTCAGTTCGATCTGATCACGGTCGACGACCACCCCGCCAAAGTCTCCGTAAATTGCATGGAGGTTGATCCTGTGCTTTCCCGGCAGGAGGGTAAAGACTTTCTCCAGATCAGCTCGAACCTGTTGGATGTTGGTTGCTTTTCCGGGATAATTGCCTGTTGCCTGAATTCCGCCTCCTGAAAGAGTTGCATCCGGAGTTTCGAAACCACCCACATCATCAGTTTGCCAGCAGTGAATACTGATGCGTATCTCGTCCATTTTTCTCAATACCAGATCCGTATCGATCCCTATTGAGGCATATATTTCCCTTGCCGTAGCATAGGATTTTGAAATCATCTCCTTATTCATGGCTTTCAGTTTTTTAGTCGTTAAACAGCGTTGAGTTTCCGAAGGCAACAATGACCACCGACAAAAGTATCACTGCAATTCCTACCACGAAAGTACGGAACGTTTTGGATGAAACACCTTTCCACTCCTTGTTGTAGAGTCCCCACATATTGGCCGTTAGGATGATGGTAGACATGTGTAGGATCCAGGAACTGGCTCCGTTGCCCAGTTTGCTTTCTCCCATACCATAGAAGAAGAACTGCAGAAACCAGGTGGTGCCGGCAAGGGCCGCAAAGAAGTAGTTGTTCAGCAAAGGCTTCTTAATGTCCGTGAAATTGCTGTATGTCTTGTTTTTAAAGTTCAGGATGGTGGTCCATATCAGGTTGGTAGTCAACCCACCCCATAAGATAACCACGAAAATTACGTTGTTTTGGAAAAGGAATTCCCCTTGGTTGGGATTGGCAACTTTCCACGCTTCGTTGGCAATAATTGCCATTGGCTTTCCGGCTTCAATACCAAAATTAAAGAATGAACTCAGGATACCGGATATGACCGCAATGATCAAACCTTTTACAAGGCTAAACTCCTGAACACTGGCTTTTGTCTGCTCTGGCGTAAGTTCCTTCTCCTTCTTCCAGCCTGCGTTTCCGGAGATGGCAATACCGGTAAGGCAGACAAGAACACCCAGGAGCACCAACCTTCCACCAGGATTTCCCAGCATATGGATGAATGAAATTTTCCCGGCAGTTGGATTGATCGAATAATAAATAGGAGGAATAAGTGCACCGAATGCAGAACAGAAGCCCAAAACCACGGAGTTACCCAGCGACATACCCAGGTACCTCACACCCAATCCATAAGTGAGTCCGCCAATACCCCAAAGCAGACCCATCAGGTAAGTAATGGAAAGGATATTGGTTGATGTGCTGCCGATGATCTGTGCAAAGCCGGGGATGGTTAGCCAGGCAGCCAATGGTGGAACAATCAGCCAGGAGAAAAGTCCTCCAATAATCCAATAACTCTCCCAAGCCCAACCTTTTACCTTACTGAAAGGCATGTAAAAACTTCCGGAAGCAAAGCCGCCGATCGAGTGAAAAATAACTCCTAAAAGTGCATTCATTTAATACATTGTTTGTTAGTATGGTAGTGAACAAATTACAAATTAAAAATTACAGATTAAAAATTATTGAATTCTGGAGATTTGTAATTTATTTGCTAAAAATAGATTAAAATTTAA
>SESB01001899.1_pt1 | contig 12864 bp, 13 predicted proteins | sample 3171441 | NCBI WGS metagenome assembly SESB01 (sample SAMN06051867, study PRJNA518727) | freshwater metagenome | biome: subpolar coniferous forest; feature: holomictic lake; material: water; isolation source: holomictic Lake 227, 6 m depth | place: Canada: near Kenora, Ontario | collected...
CACGAAGGTGATGAAATTTTTTACCTTCGTGCTCTTCGTGTCTTCGTGGTGAAGCGCTTTAAAATTATCTTATTTCAAAAGATGTAAAAATCTCTGTTGATTCCAATTCAAGCATTTCAACATGATCAACTCGGGCGGTGACGGGGCCTTGTTGGCACCATTTTATGAATGGCTCAAGCGCATTATTATCGGCTTGAGCCTTTATTTCGACCCGACCATCAGGCAGATTTTTGACACAGCCTTTTATATCAAGTTGTTTGGCTTTTTTTTGAGTAAACACTCTAAAATAAACGCCTTGCACGCGACCGGATACCAGCAACCTGATGCTACGTATCACTTTGTAATTTTCCAGCAATAATGGATTCTTGGATTACGGGAAAAATCTTCCGGAATGGTGGCGGCGCTAATATCTTCAACGGTTAATTCGGACAGTCCGGGAATATCAATTTTAAAACGTCTGAAATTGGTGGAAAAATATAAAATGCCTTCAGGTGCCAACAGTGTCACGGCATTTTTAATGAGTTGTACATGATCATTTTGTATGTCAAATACATCATCCATCCGCTTTGAATTTGAGAACGTAGGCGGATCAAGAAAGATTAAATCATATTGCCGAACTTCTGCTTTTTTGGCTTCATTTGCCAGCCATTCCAGGCAGTCAGTTTGAATAAACTCATGCTCTCCGCTGTTTTTATTCAGAGCCATGTTGTTTTTGGCCCATTCCGTATAGGTATTGGACATATCGACCGTAGTGGTTGACGTTGCGCCACCCCTTGCGGCATGGACGGTGGCACTGCCGGTATAAGCAAATAAATTTAAAAAGCGTTTGTTTTTAGCCTGTTGCTGAATCAGCATCCGAATGGGTCGATGATCCAGAAATAAACCGGTGTCCAGATAATCTTCAAAATTAACCAATAACTTGCAGCCACTTTCTTCAATGGTGTGGAAGCGTCCCAGCTCGCCGTGTTTTTCGTATTGGTCGGTACTTCTTTGTTTTCTGCGTATTTTTAAGAAAATATGCTCACTGTCAACACCTAATACCTGCGGTATTTCTGCAAGTAATCCGGCCAAGCGCTGATCGGCTTTATGTTGATCAATGGTTTTAGGCGGTTCGTATTCTTGAACATTAATCCAGGTTTCCGTGCCCTGATAAATATCAACCGCAGCGGCGTATTCGGGTAAGTCGGCATCGTAAACACGATAGCAGGTAATCCCGTTTTGCCTGACCCATTTAGACAATTTTTTAAAATTCTTTTTCAGTCGATTGGCAAATTCTATCGCGCCAACCTTGCTGTCTTCTTTATGGGTAACTGCTTCTACTATTATTGGCGCTTTCGTTTTGCCTGACTCTTTGTCAGTACGGCTTTCAGTTTCCGGCTTAAGTGCTTTTTCAACACGCGCAACTTTTTCAGTGTCAACAACAGGCTGTTCCGTTTTGCTGATCGCAATGACCTGAGCAATGCGTTCTTCCTGTGTTTTTGCTTTAGGAATAAAAAAACTGCTTTCTTCGATATTAAAACGTAGTAATTTACACTCCAGCGCACCGTTATAAAGCGTAATCGGTTTTTGTGAGCGTATTCCCAAACGAAAACCCAACTCAGGATTGCTGATAATCATCGCGGCTTTCCAGCCGACAAAATGCGCTTTTAGTGATTCACCGAATTTCTTATACAGTTCAGCGGTTTCTTGCTCATCCCCCAAACGTTCACCGTAAGGCGGATTACAGATTAATAAACCGGGTGTCCAGCTTTCAGCGGGCTCTGCATCCTCAATGTCACGACGTTCAACATGAATTTTATTTTGCAGTCCGGCATTGGCTATGTGCGTTAAAGCCGCGTTGACGGTGTGACGATTTTGATCAAAGCCGACCATAACAGGGAGCTTTTCCATCCCTGTTTTTCTGCGTTGCAGGGCTTCGGTGCGTAATTTTTTCCAGCAGTCTGCATCGTGTTTTTTCCAGCCGATAAAACCAAAATAATCACGTAACAGGCCGGGGGCATAATCTGCGGCGATCATTGCGCCTTCCAGTAATAGTGTTCCCGAACCGCACATAGGGTCTATCAACGAGCCGTTTTGTTTGGCGATTTCGGGCCAACCGCAACGTAACAGCATTGCAGCGGCAAGGTTTTCTTTCATGGGCGCTTGTATATTGATATCCCGATAGCCGCGACGATGCAGACTTTCACCGGATAAATCCAAACTAAGCTGGGCGATTTCGCCGTTTAAATAAACGTTAATACGAATATTAGGTTGTTCGGTATTGATGCTGGGGCGTTGTTGAAACTTGTCCCGCATCTGGTCAACAATGGCATCTTTAACTTTTAATGCGCCAAAATGGGTATTGTTAATGGCCTGCGAGTTTTTTGCGCTAAACGAAACGGCAAACGTATCGTCCGCGTTAATATGTTCAAACCAGTTGATTTGTTGCACGCCATTGTAGAGATCTTCCTGTGTTTTTACCTCAAACGAGCTTAACACCAGTAAAATCCGGTTGGCGGTTCTGGACCATAAGCACGCCCGATAAGCGGTTTCCAGATCACCCTGAAAGGCGACACCGGCCATGGTGGCTTTGATATTGGTGATACCGAGACTTTGAAGCTCTTCGGTAAGAATGGTTTCCATCGCCTTGGGCGTGGTGGCAAACAGTTGGTAAGTGGGCATAAGGACAAGGTGAAAGGCGAAAGGCGAAAGGCGAAAGGAGAAAGGCACGAGACACCGGCTTTTTTCTTGTGCCTTTTGCCTTGCGCCTTTCGCCTGTTTTTTTTATTGAATTTTGATCAGTTCAACGTCAAATATCAGCGTTGAGTTGGGGCCAATTGAGCCACCGGCACCTTGCTCGCCATAAGCGAGTTCTGAAGGGATGTAAAAACGGTATTTAGAACCTTCGGTCATTAATTGTACGCCTTCAGTCCAGCCCGGAATCACTCTGTTTAAAGGGAATGAAATAGGCTCGCCGCGACTGTAAGAGCTATCAAATTCTTTGCCATCCAGGGTTGTGCCTTTGTAATGCACCTTTACAGTATCCGTAGCTAAAGGTGTCGCAGTGCCGGTTCCGGGTGTTAAAACTTCATATTGCAAACCACTTGCAGTGGTTACGATATTGGCTTTTTTAGTATTTTCTGCCAGAAAAGCAACACCGGCCGCTTTATTTTCTGCTGGTGTGGTGGCATTGGCCATTGAAAACATAGTAATTCCTATCAATATAACGGTGACAATTGAAATAATTTTAAGTTGAATTTTTCTCACGGTTGCGCCTTTTAGTTAACGTAAAAAACGCTAGTTTACCAAAAAACAGTCTGGTTTTTTAATTCATTTTGCAAGCGCCCAATTGACTCTGAAATAATCTGGCCCGGTAAGCGACTTTGTCAGCGATTTGTCTTAACTCGGTTTTATTTAAATAGCTTTTGTGCAAATAGCCATTATGCCCTTCATGATAGGCGAGGTATAAATTTTTTGCATCTCCTTTGGAGATACCCAACTTGGCATGACTTTGGTTGCTGTACCAGCCAATAAAGTCGGCGGCATCGGCAAAATCATCACGATCAGAAGTCCAGCCGCCTGTATCGTCAAGATAAAGATCCCACGTTTCATCAAGGGCTTGCGCATAGCCATAAGCACTGGTAGGTCTAAACCAGGGAATAATACCCAGCAGCCAGATACGGGGCGGCTGTGCATCGGCGACAAAATGCGATTCCTGGTGCATAATCGCCATTTGTACAGGAATAGGCACGCCCCATTTTTCATACGATTGTTTGGCATCCGCATACCAATCATCTTTTTCTTGAAAAGTGGCGCATAGATTGTCACTGTTTCTGGGCGGAGCTGCGGTGCAGGCCACTAAAGAGAATAAAAAAGGCAGTATGAGCGGGTGTTTCATGAGGTGGAGCAAGGTGTTGAGCAAAATAGTGATAGCGGTATAATTTGAGTTGGTTTTGTAAGAAAAAAAACAGGGCTACAATTGTACTTGATAAACTCATAAAGTGTGAGCTTGAATATAAAGTCCATCAATTTAAGACCGGCCCGATTAATTGCTTACCGATGGCGTTAAATTGATAGGAAACATAAGCTGATAGTCAATCAGGAGATAGGTATGTATTCAACGTTAGATCGGCCTCGGCGTACAAACCTGGTGTCAGAGGGCTTTATTTATATGGGTGAAGAAGAACATAAAATTACCGTTAAAAATCTGTCTATAAACGGCGTACTTGCCCAATTAAATACCGATAGGGAAGACATTGATATTAAATATGTTTTTAATCAATTATTGGTTTCAACCGTCATTGATTTATATCTTCCTGAAATGCGCCTGGTGGGTGATGTTGAGGTGGTCAGGGGGGATATGGAAGAAGGGCATATTTTACTGGCGCTTGAATTTAAAAATATTGCTTTTGATATAGATAAAGATTTGAACAAGAGAAAAGCCTATAGAAAAAACATGCCCGATTCCGGAAAAATTGAATTAAACGGTCAATATTATAATTTTACGTCGGTCAATGTTTCAGTCGATGGTTTAATGATTTGTCTTTCAGAGGCAATAGCGGTAGAAGTGGGCACGATAACCCGGTTTGAGTTTAAACGACTGGAATTGGAGGGCGAGGTAAAAGTGATATGGGTTGATCTTATTTCCGATGATCGAACATTGATCGGCTTGCAGTATGTGCATTTGGAGAAAAATGCCCTTAAAAAAATCCCCCGTTTTTCTCAGCAACAAACTGCATAACTTCTTGCCACCATGGCAGTTCGGATGCCAGTGGTAAACTGTTATGACCTGCATTTTTAAATATCCAGAGTCGCTTTCGATGGAGGAGTGAATCGAAAAGATTCAAACTGTATTTATTAGGGATTATTTCATCTTTGTCGGCCAGCAGAATCGCTATGCTTCCTTGGTAATTTTGTAGATTTTTAATGTTATTAAATTTATCGAGGACTAACCATTTAGCTGGAAAAAACCAGTAATGGTGTTGTGCAATATTAGCCAGACTATCAAATGGCGTGATCAAGACAATGCCTTTTACCTGAGTCTGTGAGGTCTGCATAATGCCGCTGACCACACCACTTCCGAGCGATTCTCCCCAAAGAAAAACCGGGCCGCCAAAATCGTGCAATGCCTGTTTCAGGGTATCAACACCATCCGCGATCAAGGTTTTTTCTGATGGCGAGCCTTTTCTGGCACCATAGCCCGGATATTCAGCCAGGATTATCCGGTAACCAAGTTTTTCCAAGGCTTGCAAATAATAGATGCGGTTTATTGCCGAACCAGCGTTGCCATGAAAAACGATAATGGTACCTTGGCGGTGGTTCGTTTGGGTTGATTTTGATATCAGTCCAAGGTAGTTATCTCTTGATGGCCAAAGCTTCAGATTAAATTGCTCAGCAAGTTCTTGTTGTTTTTCAATGGAGTGCTGTTCGGGAAAATAAATAAAATTTCGTTGAAAAACAAACAGGACAAGCACAAACAGTAAGTAGTACAGTACTATTGAAGGCATTTTCTTAATCTTAATGACCTTGGGAGACTGTCCGAGAATAGAAAACCTACTGAGGAAAAGCCATTTTGGCCGGAATTTCCGCTTATTTTCGTTACACACACAAACCATTTGTCTCAAATGATGAAAAATCTGACTCAAAATGGCTTCCCCTCGCTACGGTTCCTGTTCTCGGACAGCCTCCTGGATAAATGCCGGTATCAGCGGTCGGCGTACCTTTGCTTATCTCTGTTTAACCAGTAATCAGTCGCTAATTGATGCGCTTCTTGCTGAGTGTTTGCTTTGCCCAATAATTTAAGCGCAATCGCTGCCGTACCAATAATGGAGCTTTCGGCAAACTCGTCGTTAATACTGCCCTGCCAAATTAAAGGCAGTTGCTTTGGGTCAAGCTCTTCAGATTTGATGTGGCGGCGGGCAAATAAAGCCGGCCAATTTTCATCCAATAACTCACCGTTATGAACGCTTTGCACCAAGCAATCCATGTCGGGATTACGTTCGGTTTCACCGCCTTCACCTTTTAACACGGCGGCATGAGGCTGGTGCAATAAAGCCGCTGCTTGTTGATGTACCGGGCGATAACCCGGATGAAATATGCCCTGAATACTGTATTGCGCATTAAACGGATTTAACAAACGAACCAGCGTATGAACCGGTGAACGTAAACCCAGCAAGGGACGCAATTCTATAATCTCATGCAGTTTTGGACAGATATGTTCCAACGACAAATAACTGAAATGCTGTTGCTTAAGTTGTTGCCGGGTTTGCTCAATTGAGCTTGAGTATTCCAGTCCCAGATATTTCAACATATCTTGCGTATAAAGCCGGTCTGAACTGGGGCCGCTGGCACCGTGCATAAAAACATGAGTGCCGTTTTCTGCCAACAACAGGGCTGACAACAAAAACCAAGGCAAATGGCGACGTTTACCGGCATAAGATGACCAATCCAGATTAACTATCGCTTTATCGTTTGCCAGCTTGCAAGACTCTCTGGCCGCCAACACAAAACCGGCCAGTTCTTCGGGGGTTTCTTCTTTAACGCGCATTAACATTAAAAAAGCGCCCAGTTGGACAGGCTGTACTTGCTCAGCCAGAATCATTTTCATGGACTGATAGGCTTCATTCTGGGTAAGGGGTCTTGAACCTTTTTTGCCTTTACCCAGTATGCGAATGAACTGTGCGAACGGGTGTTCAGGACGCGGGGATTGCTCGTGATGGGTGAAGTTCATAAAGTAAACCATAAATAATGATCAATTAACAACGCTGCAAACAGAAGCGTTATATAAACGATGGAATAAACAAACGTTTTCATGGCGGTTTTGTTATCTTTATTGCGCATCATCAACACGGCGTAATAAATAAAACCAAAATCCAACAGCACCGTCGACACCAAATAAATTAAACCGCTCATACGGGTTAAATAAGGCAGCAATGTCACACACAGCAACAAAATGGTATAGAGCAATATTTGCAGGCGGGTAAATTCAACTCCGTGGGTAACCGGTAACATGGGAATGTTTACTTTGGCGTATTCTTCGCGCCGGGCGATAGCCAATGCCCAGAAATGCGGCGGTGTCCAAACGAAAATAATTAAGGCCAGAAGCAACGCAAAAGGATGTACTTCTCCCGTCATTGCGCACCAACCAAGTAGTGGTGGCGTCGCGCCAAAAATACCGCCGATAACAATATTTTGGGGCGTCGCTCTTTTAAGATACAACGTATAAATAATAGCGTAACCAAATAACGACAGAAACGTTAAGATAGCCGTTAAGGTATTGACCAATAGAACCAAAATAAGCATGGAACCAACACCCAGCACCACTGCAAAAGTAATCACATTGGTCGTTGTTAATTCACCTGAAGGTAACGGGCGTTTTTCGGTGCGGGTCATCAGTGCATCCGCTTTCCGGTCAATAAAATGATTAACAGCCGCAGCGGAGGAGGCCGCCAGGGCAATACCTATCGTACCGAAAATAAAAGGTTGTATGGCAGGCATTCCGGGTACCGCCAATAACATACCGACAACAGCGGTAAAAAGCATTTCTGCAACCACATTGGGTTTACAGAGTGTGTAGTAGTTTTTCCATGAAAGCACTGAGGATTTGCTAGGCATTATTTAATAAGTTCCAACTTGTAGTTTATTGTATAGAATACCGTGAACTATTGATTATTGAAATAGTCCGACGCGCTTGCAATCATATTTTAAAGAGGGAGTTATGAATAAACGATTACTGTATACAGTTTTAATGTGTCTGCCTGTGTTTACCAGTAGCGCAGAAACCAAAGTATTTGAACATACGTTGGCGAATGGTCTAAAAGTGCTGGTAAAGGAAGATCATCGCTCACCGGTTGCCGTATCTCAAGTCTGGTACAAAGTGGGCTCCAGTTACGAACCTGGCGGCATTACCGGACTATCACACATGCTGGAACACATGATGTTTAAGGGTACGGACAAGCATCCGGCAGGCGAATTTTCGCGTATTATTTCCGAAAATGGCGGTGATGAAAACGCCTTTACCGGCCAGGATTACACCGCTTATTTTCAAACCATGGAGGCATCAAGGCTGGCAGTCAGTTTTGAACTGGAAGCGGATAGAATGCGTAATCTGCATCTACTACCTGAAGAATTAAAAAAAGAACTGCAAGTAGTGACCGAAGAACGCCGAATGCGGACGGATGATAATCCACAAGCCAAAATGCAGGAACAGTTTATGACGATCGCTTATTCCAATAGCCCCTATAAACATCCGGTTATTGGTTGGCCTGCGGATATTGCAAATTACACGGTTGAAGATTTGCAAGCCTGGTATCAACGTTGGTATGCACCCAATAACGCGACCTTGGTGGTGGTGGGTGATGTGCAACCCCAAGCGGTTTTTGACCTGGCAGAAAAATATTTTGGCGCTCTCAAACCCAGTGATATCAAACCATTAAAACCACAAACTGAAATCGAACAACTGGGTGTTCGTAAAATGACTGTCAAGGTGCCTGCAAAACTACCCTCATTGGTAATGGGTTATAAGGTGCCGGTATTAAAAACAGCGGAAAATGAATGGGAAGCCTACGCGCTGGAAGTATTGGCTGGCGTTTTGGATGGCGGTAGTAGCGCCCGATTATCCTCAGCATTGGTACGCGGTAAACAAATAGCTGTTTCTGCGGGGGCAGGTTATGGCTTGACATCAAGAATGTCCGATTTATTTGAACTGCAAGCGACACCGGCTGAAGGTAAAACAGTCGATCAACTGGAAGTTGCATTAAAAGATGAAATAAAAAAACTGCAACAAAACTTGATCAGCACGGAAGAATTACAACGTATCAAAGCGCAGGTTTTAGCCAGTGATATTTACCAGAAGGATTCCAATTTTTATCAGGCCATGGAAATAGGTACGCTGGAAACAGTGGGTTTAGGCTGGCAAAAAGCGGATGAATATGTCTCTAAAATTAATCAGGTAACTGCAGAACAAGTACGTATTGTGGCGCGAAAATACTTGATTGACGATCATCTGAGTATTGCTTATCTGGAACCACAAACCATCAATTCAACGGCTGAAAAAAAGGGAGTTAAGTAATGCGTGTTAATCTCTTAAAATGTATAGCTTGGGTTAGTGATAGCGTAACCCAACAAAAAAACAGTGGCTTGCCAAAAACAACAACCGAGCCCAGGGCTTTTTATTGGTGTGGACTTATCTTGTTGTCCTTTAGCACGTTAACCAGTGCCGCTGCAAAAATTGATTACTGGCAAACGCCGCAAGGTAGCCGGGTTTATTATGTACATACCGAAGGTCTGCCGATGGTGGATATACAGGTTGTTTTTGATGCCGGTAGTGCCAATGACGGACAGCAGTTTGGCTTGGCGTCATTAACGGCGGGTTTACTGGATACCGGAGCCGGAAAGTGGAATGCCGATGACATTGCCCAGCGCTTTGAAAGCGTGGGGGCAAATTTTAGCGTCAGTAGTTCAATTGATACGGCCACGGTCTCGTTACGCACCTTGACGGACAAACCTTTATTCGACAAAGCCCTTGATACCATGCAGGTCATCTTGACCCAACCGGTTTTTAATGAGGCTGACTTTAAACGGGAAAAAAACCGTACCCTGGCCGGTTTAAAACAACAGGAAGAATCCCCTGCGGCATTGGCCAGCATTGCTTTTTATAAGGCGCTTTACGGACAGCATCCTTATGCCCATCCGGAAGCCGGCGAGATTAAAACAGTATCTGCTTTTAAGGCTGCTGATTTACAACATTTTTATCAGAAATATTATGTTGGCGCAAATGCGATGGTTGTTATTGTCGGGGATTTATCCAAACAGCAAGCGGAACAAACCGCCGAAAAGTTGCTTTCCGGACTGCCGACCGGAAAAAAACCGGACGCTCTGCCTGAAGTTGCCATGCCGCTTAAGGCCAGCCTGCAACACATCGAGTTTCCGTCATCACAAACCCATGTTTTGGTGGGACTGCCCGGCACTTATCGTAAAGATCCCGATTATTTTAGTCTGTATGTGGGTAATCACATTTTGGGCGGTAGCGGTCTGGTTTCAAAACTCTTTAATGAAGTCCGCGAAAAGCGCGGCTTGGCTTACAGCGCATCCAGCGCTTTTATGCCTTTGTTAAAACCGGGGCCGTTTTTGGTTAGCTTGCAAACCCGTAACGATCAAACTACGCAAGCGTTACAAGTGCTCAATCAAACCCTGGCCGATTTTATTACCCAAGGCCCGACCGAAGCTGAACTGGTTGCGGCAAAGAAAAACATTACCGGTGGATTTGCCATGCGTTTTGATACCAATAAAGAACTGGCCAGCTATGTTGCCATGATCGGTTTTTATGAAATGCCCCTGGATTACCTGGATACCTTTCAACAAAAAATAGAGCAAGTGACTGTTGCATCAATAACCGATGCCCTTAAACGTCATGTTAATCCGCAGCTACTGCAAACCATAACCGTGGGTAAATCAGAAACTGTCGTTAAACCAGAAGAAAAAAGTGTCAAATAAACTCAGAATAATCGGTGGAGACTGGCGCAGTCGCTGCATAACGTTTGTCGATGCGCCAGGTTTAAGGCCGACACCGGCAAGAGTAAGAGAAACGGTATTTAATTGGTTGCGCAATGACATTATCGGCAGCCGTTGCCTGGATTTATACGCAGGCAGCGGCGCGTTGGGTTTTGAAGCCGCTTCCAGAGGTGCGAAGTCGGTCATTCAAATTGAAAATAATGCTTTGGCCTGTCGAGCCTTAAAAGAAAATATCCTCAAACTTAACGCCGACCGGGTTAAAATTATTCAAGCGGATGTGTTTCGTTATCTGGCCGGTGATGCCGATGTTTTTGATGTGGTTTTTATTGATCCGCCTTTTGCACTGTCGCTAGCCGTTCAGACCTGTCAATGGCTGGAAGAAAAAGGCTGGTTAAGCAAACATGCCAAAATCTATGTTGAAACGGAAAGCACGCTCAAGCTTGATGGACTGCCTGAAAACTGGCGGCTACTGAAAAGTAAAGTGGCCGGTGAGGTGGGTTATCATTTGTTTGAGCGACTGGGCCGATGACTTGTTTGGAAGCAAGCCAACCAGAATAAGCCGGTTCTAGCGACAGCTGGAACTGGCGTTATTGGCACATCAACTATTATTACTATCCAGCGTTGTGTCTTGATGAAATGATTTAAAGATTCCTAATGGAAGGACTTATCTGTAAAATTGGCTGATTTTTATTTGCCAATGGAGCAACAATCAAATGGGAAGAGCTTACCAAAATCGTAAAGTGTCCATGGCCAAAACGTCTGATACCAAGGCAAAGGTCTACAGTAAATATGGCCGTGAAATATATGTGTGCGCTAAAGCGGGGGGTGTCGATCCGGATGGCAATTTAGCCTTGCGGGGACTGATTGATCGCGCCAAGAAAGATCAGGTGCCCACCCACGTTATTGAAAAAGCCATCGACAAAGCCAGAGGCGGCGGGGGGGAGGATTTCTCGCCGGCTCGCTACGAAGGCTTTGGTCCCGGTGGTTGCATGGTGATTATTGATTGCCTGACCGACAACCCTAACCGTACTTTTGGTGATGTGCGGCAGTGCTTTACCAAAACAAAATGTAAAATTGGTACTCAAGGTGTAGTCAGCCACATGTTTGACCATACCGCTATCCTGGCCTTTGAAAATGATGACGAAGACGCCGTTCTTGACGCTTTGCTAACGGCCGATGTGGATGTGACCGATATTGAAAGCGACAAGGGAAAAGTCACCGTCTTTACGCCCCATGCCGACTACTTTAAGGCCAAGCAAGCCTTAACGGATGCGCTGGGCAAGGTTGATTTTGATGTCGATGAAATTCAGTTTTTACCAAGAACGGTCACAACTATCAGCGGCGAGGATCTGGAATTGTTTGAAAAATTCTTGGACATGTTGAATGATCTGGATGACGTGCAGAATATTTATCATGATGCCGAGTTTTAAGAGCTGATTTCCTGCGTAATTCTTGCTCCCCCTCTTTGAAAAAGAGGGGGAGGGCTTAAAACTGTAGGTTTTAAAAAAGCTGTGACATGTAAATTGGCATTGTATTTTTGATAATCCAGCGTCACTAATAGTATGGAATCAGCTAAAAATAGTGTTCACACTGGTACTAAACGCTATGACAAGCTTAATTTTAAAAAGCGATTCATTAGAGGTGATTTATGTCTGCCGTACTTGAACAACCCCGTTATACCGCTGAAGACTACTTAACATTGGAACGTAGCGCGTCTTCTAAAAGTGAATTTCATAATGGTGAAATTTATGCCATGACCGGCGCTAGTCGCAAGCATAATCTGATAACAGTTAATATTGCGCGAGAATTAAGTTTGCAACTCAAAAAACGTCCCTGGGAAGCCTACATCAATGATATGCGCGTCAAGGCAGTCGAAGCACACAGCTACCATTATCCAGACATCGCGGTTGTCTGTGGTGCGCCGCAATTTGAGGACACCTATTTAGACACCCTGCTTAACCCAACGCTGCTGATTGAAGTGCTGTCGCCTTCCACCGAAGCTTATGACCGGGGCGGCAAGTTTGCACATTATCGTAAAATCACCAGCCTGTGTGAATATCTGTTGATATCGCAAGATCAGCCCGGTATCGAACGCTATGTGCGGCAAGGCGACGTTTGGATATTATCCGAAGCGGTGGGACTTGAGGCCTCCATGTCGCTGGAAAGCATAGATTGCCTTCTCAGCCTGCGCGAAGTTTATGATAAAGTTCTGGATGATGAAGATAATAAGCCATAGGGTGACCGAGAATCCGAGCGTGACCCTATAAAGTTGAAAGATAGAGCGTCTGTATTGAGGATGCTCGGCCGGAAGTCGTTGATACGTAGTACTATAGAGACCTTCGTTGATTAAGCGAAATTATTTTCTGTAGGGTG
>SESB01001900.1_pt1 | contig 12861 bp, 8 predicted proteins | sample 3171441 | NCBI WGS metagenome assembly SESB01 (sample SAMN06051867, study PRJNA518727) | freshwater metagenome | biome: subpolar coniferous forest; feature: holomictic lake; material: water; isolation source: holomictic Lake 227, 6 m depth | place: Canada: near Kenora, Ontario | collected 2014-07-08...
ACGCTAATTGGCGGCCGGATTATTTCAGTTATCGTGTATTGGGCAGTGAAACCTCTATTCGTTTTCCCATTGCCAAGTTGACCGATTATCACGACAAGGTGGATGAGCTGCTGGCAGGGGATAACTCGTTTGCGGTAGTAACGGCAACGCACATCTTGACACAACGGACTCGAAAGAACGATGCGCTATCAGGCCAAGCGGCTGTTGGTACGATTACTCTACCAACGCAAATGGGATAAACAACGAGTCATCGATCTGTTTAGAGTAATTGATTGGATGATGCGCTTACCCGAAAAACTTGAGCAACAATTGTGGCGGGAAATTAAAACCCTTGAGGAGAATGAAACAATGCAATATGTAACGAATGTAGAACGGTTTGAAATCGCCAAAGTCCGGCAAGAGAGTTTACTTGAAGGTCAAGCAGAAATGCTGGGCTTAATGCTCAGACATCGTTATGGTGATTTATCTGATGCGGTCGTAAACAGATTAAGGCTCGCCAGTGAGGATCAACTTAAAGAATGGTTAATTAATGCCATTTCAGCGCCAAGTTTGGAAGCTGTTTTTAACGATAGCACAACCCATTAAACATTTGGGCTATTAACTTAAGCCGGGACAGTGTGAATAGACTATGACATGCGGGCTGCAGTCTTAAGTTTTGCTGTTTCCTAAGCTCCAGATTGGGAAACCGGGTTTGGAAGCTCCAGCTTCCCGAGACGGTCACCACAAGAAAATGTGAACAAGGATCGTATCAGTCATGATAGCAACTTCTAGGTATTGGGCTCCAACTGGACTGGATTACCAAGCGGGAGCTTGGGAAACAGCCAGACTTATTAATTTGCGGTAAGCAATTAATATCGGATACATCGACCAGAAAACCACTTACGACACAAAAAAACCAATACATTGCCCTTTGCATTGGGTTGCCACGCAAAAAAAAACCAATACATTGCCCCTTGTATTAGGTTACCACGCAATAAAATCCTAATACATTGCCCCTTGTATTGGCTTACCACGCAATAAAATCCCAATACATTGCCCATTGTATTGGGTTACCACGCAATAAAATCCCAATACATTGCCCATTGTATTTTGAAATCTCTAATTTTATCTATTTTTCAATAGGTTGAAGGCGAAATTTTATTCGTTGGTAAGCGCTTACCAAGCAGTTTGCACAGGTTACCAAACGGTTTGCGCAGGTTACCAAGTGATTTACACGGGCTACCAAACAGTTTGCACCGGATTTTAGGGAGAAACAGCGGCTTTTTAATGTGTGGTAAGGTTTACTCTGCCCTATGTATGGGATTTTTATGTTCGGGTAACGTGGTTTTATTCCGGCTCCCTTTGTTTTTTGGTAAGTAGCCCGTAGGGCGCAATAGGCGGTAGCCGTATTGCGCCGTATGTTGGGCTACACACTTAAGGCGGGACAAGTAATGAATATCGGCAATACGGCATTAATAATAGCAATCGAAATCAGGGCAACCGCAAGGGATTGCCCCTACGGCAAATTATACCGTAGGGGCAGGGTTCACCCCTGCCCATCAATACGATAATAATGACTGCAATCGAAATCAGGATAATAAATTGAGCAACTATTGGATGTGGAATGTTCCGTCTAAAGTTGGTAGCCGTATGTTGAATTAGCACATAGGCCTAACTCAACACTTTACGAGCAGAATGACAGGTTCCGAATCAACCAATCCGATAGTCATCCTCCAGCAATTTCGCATGGGCTGCAGCCAGTCTGGCGATAGGTATGCGGGGTGCCGAACAGGAAACATAATCCAGCTTGATATGGTGGCAGAAGCGAATCGATTGCGGATGCCCGCCTTGTTCGCCACAAATGCCTATAGTGATATCGGGGCGGGTTTTGCGGCCGGAATCAGCGGTCATTTTCATTAACTGACCGACACCTTTGGCATCAAGGACTTCAAACGGATTGTCTTCAAGTAAGCCGGTTTCGTTGTAAAGAGGCAGGAATTTGTTTTCTGCATCTTCGCGTGAAAACGAGAAGGTTGCCTGAGTTAAGTCATTGGTGCCAAAAGAGAAAAATTCGGCCACTTGCGCCAACTCCCCGGCACGGGTGCAGGCTCTGACGGTTTCTACCATGGTTCCGAATTTAAATTTAAGGGCAATACCGTATTGACTTTCGACTTCCTGTTGAATTTGGTCGACGAAGGCTTTCACTTTTAGCAATTCCTGTAAGGTAATAACCTGGGGCACCATGATTTCAGGCAAAATAGGTGTACCTTGTTTAGCGCACAGTGCGGCAGCTTCAAGAATGGATCGAATTTGCATCTGGTAAATTTCCGGATACGACATACCAAGACGCACGCCCCGGTGACCCAGCATTGGATTAACTTCGTACAATTCTTTGACTTTCTTTAGCATCAATTCCTTTTTGGCAATTGCCTTATTGATGACTTCCTCATTCAAATGATTGAACGGTGCAGGTAATAAGGTATGGTCGCCCACAGTATCCAAGGCGACCTGTTGGCCCTGAACCATCACTTTATAGAGATTTAAGGCTTTGATTTCATCTTCCAGTTGATGCTCACTGGGCAAGAATTCATGCATGGGCGGATCCAGCAAGCGAACCGTTACCGGATAAGGGGACATGGCTTCAAAAATTTGTTTAAAGTCATCACGCTGAATGGGAAATAATTTTTCCAGTGCTTCCTGTCTGGCTTTTTTGCTGTCCGCCAGAATCATATCAATCACTAACGGCAGACGATCTGAGGCATTAAACATACGTTCGGTACGGCACAGACCAATACCGGTTGCGCCATAACTGACCGCCATGCGTGCGCGTTCCGGGGTATCAACATTGGCATGGACTTCCAATTCTGCAAAGTGATCGGCCCAAGACAATAAGGTTTTTAATTCTTCCGAAAAGGAGGGTTCAATGGTTGCAATTTTACCTAGATAAATAAGTCCGGTGCTGCCGTCAATGGTGATGATATCGCCTTCGCGAATGTGCAGGTCGCCAATAACAGCTTGGCGGGTACGCACATCTATTTTTATGTCTTCGGCACCGGCAATACAGGCTTTACCCATGCCTCTGGCAACCACGGCAGCATGTGAGGTTTTGCCGCCGCGACTGGTCAAAATACCTTGGGCTGCAAAAAAGCCGTGAATATCTTCAGGCTTTGTTTCTTCCCGCAGTAAAATAACCAACTCTCCGGCACGGCCCATTAATTCAGCGGTATCGGCATCGAATACACATTTACCGAAAGCGGCACCCGGCGAAGCGGGTAACCCTTGAGCCACCGGTTTGGCTTTATTTTCAGGATCCAGTTGTGGATGCAACAACTGCTCCAATAATTCCGGGTTGATGCGTAATAAAGCCCGTTCCTTGCTAATCAGGTCTTCGGCTACCATCTCCACAGAAGTGCGCACCATCGCCGTGGCGTTCATTTTGCCGTTACGGGTTTGCAGGCAGTACAATATACCGCCTTGAATGGTGTATTCGTAATCCTGAACTTCTTGGTAATGTGCTTCGAGTTTATTGCGTAACTCGACCAGTTGTCGATAAAGATCAGGCATTTCATGAGCCAGTTCATGCACCGGTTTGGGTGTGCGAATACCGGCAACCACGTCTTCACCTTGGGCATTAACCAGGTATTCGCCATACATTTCATTAACGCCGGTACCCGGATTGCGGGTAAAGCCGACGCCGGTTGCACAATCGTTACCCATATTGCCAAACACCATGGCAACCACATTGACCGCAGTTCCGTTAGCCATTTTGGGGGTGATATGAAATTCACGCCGGTAATCGACAGCGCGTTTTCCTGTCCAGGAATTGAATACCGCTTTAATAGACAATTCCAATTGCTCATAAACATCTTCAGGAAAGGGCTTGCCGGTTACTTCCAGAACCACCTGCAAAAACAGTTCACTGATTTTGCGTAAGTGGTCGGCATCCAGACCTATATCCGCTTTAACGCCGGCTTGTTTTTTGATAGCAGCAAAATGCAGGTCAAATTTTTCATCATCAATACCCAAAGCAACCTTGCCAAATAACTGGATAAAACGGCGGTAAGCATCATAAGCAAAACGGGGATCACCCGTTTGGGCAATCAGACCTTTTAAGGTCTGGGTATTTAAGCCTAAATTTAGGATGGTATCCATCATGCCCGGCATTGAAATAGCCGAACCTGAGCGTACTGATACCAGCAATGGATTGTGGCTGTGACCAAACTGTTTGCCTGAAAGCGCTTCGACCTCGGAAATATGAACTTTAACATCGTCCAGTAACGTTTCGGGTAGCTGCTGGTTTTCAAGATAATCCAGGCAAGCTTGGGTAGTAATGACAAATCCGGGCGGTACGTTGAGTCCTATCTGGGTCATTTCGCAAAGATTTGCACCTTTACCGCCCAACAGTACTTTATTTTTTCCATCGCCTTTTTGGAATGAATAAATATATTTTTCAGTCATGTTTTTTCCCAAAGTTGAATAAATGAAGATAACAGGATAATTTTATGGTGATTTTTTGGCTCTATGTGAATCGTAGTGGGTAAATAATAAAAAATACCGATAGTTGCAGTTCTTATAAACAGCTCAAAACGTTCAAGCCGTCATCTAGGCATGAACCGCCAAAATCCAGTTGCCATGGATGGCAATTACAAAGCATACAATTGAATTAAAGCTTCTGTTTTAATAAATACCATGAATGTAGATGAGTACATCCTTGTACACTGGATCCCGGCGGTTCATGCCGGAATGACGGATCTTGGTGTTGTGGTAATAGCAATTCATCTTATGACCCGTTTACATTTTTAAGGCTTCCAAAGTTATAGACGGGAAAAAGCAGTCGTGCAAGCTTTGCTTGCACGCCGACTGTCATAAACTATTCACACTGTCCTGGCTTAAGTTGATAGCCCGTGGAAACTATACGAGCCAAGATTGTATTTTTTCGGGCTACCTAATCTACAAAAAGCGTTATTGAACCCTGAATTAATTAAGTACGTAGGGCGTGCCGTGCGTGCCTTATTTTTCGAGGTACGCACGGCACGCCCTACAGAAAATAATGTCGCTTAATCAACGAAAGTCTCTATATTGAGCCAATAAAAATCAATGACGCTGTCTTATGGCTTATAGTATAGCTATTAATCTTTAATTGGTGGCGGTGCAAGTACAACTCTTGAGCCATTAGACTCTGCGGCACTCACAATGCCGGCCGCTTCCATATCTTCAATCATGGTGGCGGCACGGTTGTATCCCACTTTAAAACGCCGCTGGACACTGGATATTGATGCCTTACGGGAGTCGGTAACAAACGCTACGGCTTCATCGTATAAAGCATCTGTTTCAGCGTTACTGCTGCTGTCACCATTCATGCTGTAACCGTCATTAGAATCAGTATATTCGCGGGTAATATCTTCCAGATAATCAGGCGGTGCAGTTTGTTTTAAAAACTCAACCACGCGATGCACTTCATGATCATCGACAAATGCACCATGCGCACGAATAGGAATACTGGTACCTGAAGGCAAAAACAGCATGTCGCCATTGCCCAGCAAGGTTTCAGCGCCACCTTGATCAAGAATGGTACGCGAATCAATGCGCGATGAAACCTGAAAGGATATGCGGGTGGGCACGTTGGCTTTAATCAGTCCGGTTAAAACATCAACCGATGGGCGCTGCGTTGCCAAAATCAAATGAATACCCGCTGCTCTGGCTTTTTGCGCCAAGCGGGCAATCAATTCTTCAACCTTTTTACCGACAATCATCATCATGTCAGCTAATTCATCGATAACGATGACAATGCTGGGTAATTTATTTAGAACGGGATAATATTCGCCCTCTTCCAGCGGATTTAGCATTTGAAACATGGGATCCCTGATAGACTCGCCTCTTGCCGTTGCTTCATCAATTAAATGATTAAACCCTGTCAGATTTCTGACCCCCATTTTAGACATTAACTTGTAACGTCTTTCCATTTCAGCAACCGCCCAGCGCAAGGCGTTACTGGCCTCTTTCATATCGGTAACAACCGGGGTCAATAAATGCGGTATACCTTCATAAACCGAAAGCTCCAGCATTTTAGGGTCGATCATAATCATCCGCACTTCATCGGGTGTGGCTTTGTAAAGCAAACTGAGGATCATGGTATTAATGGCGACTGACTTTCCTGATCCGGTAGTACCTGCAACCAGAGCATGAGGCATTTTGCCCAGATCAGCCATTAAAGGCGCACCGGCAATATCTTTGCCCATAGCCAATGTCAGTAAGGATTTTGCTTTATTAAATCCAGTTGATGCCAATAGTTCGCGCAGCGTTACCATTTCCCGTTCCCGGTTGGGAATTTCAAGGCCGACTACTGATTTACCGGGGATAATTTCGACAATACGTACACTGGTGACCGACAAAGCCCTGGCCAAGTCTTTGGACAAACTGCTAATACGGCTGACTTTTACACCGGCTGCCGGCTGTAATTCAAAACGGGTAATAACAGGGCCGGGGTGAAAACCTACCACGGCCACTGCGACGTTAAAGTCAGCAAGAATATCTTCTACCAGTCGGGACATTTCTTCTAAATCGGTTTGCGAATAACCGATTACCCGCGTATCTCTTTCATCCAATAATGCTAAAGAAGGCAATATATCTTCACCGGCTTTATATTTAGGCGAGGGTTGTTTTTGCAGTTGCCTGCCATTTTTTTCACCTTGCACTACATTTATTCCGACACTGGTATTACTATTGGCTAGTGCTTTAATAATCGGCTTTCTCCGATTCTCGGGCTTGTCAGTCATACTATCAAACGACTGAGCAGGGTTGTACATACGCTCATGTCGTAAGTTGACGGCCGTATGACATACGATACGACAAACAAATACGGTATATTTGCCAATAAGGTCAATAAAAGTGACCCATGATAACTCGGTTGCAAGGGTAATGCCTGACAATAACAAAACGATTAAAAATAAAGTGGCCCCTGAATTGCCAAATAAATGCAGTACCGCATCCCCTGTTTCCTGGCCTAAAATCCCCCCCGTGCCACCAGGCAACTCGACGTCAACTCTTAATACATATAAATAAAATAATGCCGCACCGGCAACAATGGTTCCCAAAGAGCCTAACCACTGTAAAGCAATCGTCATGTTTTGTTGTTTTTGTCTTGCCTGACCATATAACATATAGCCATGCCAAGAGAGAATAACCGGAAACAGATACGCGATTAAACCAAAAAAGCTAAGCGTAAAATCAGCAATCCACGCACCCAAAACACCGCAGGCATTAGTCACTGTTCGTGCCGTGCCACTGTGTGTCCAGCCCGCATCCTCGTTACTAAAGGTAACCAAGGCAATTAAAAAAAACAAGGCAATTGCGAATAGGCCCAAGACTGCAATTTCACGTAAACCTCGAAACGTTTTTTCTTCCATTACAGCAGACATAAATTATGACTCGACATATATTAATACTAATAAAACAAGATTATAGATCTATAATCATCCATTCTACATTAATATCTGTTACAAAAAAAACAGCTTGTTTTTAGACCGGTCCCGATAGCTTATACACAATAACATTTACGAAACACCGTTTCACCTGCATAATTCTTATATTTATGCTGATTTAGCTCCCATAGAGGTTTTTTAATGAATGATTTCAGGCACTGCCGTCTTTTAATTCTTGGTTCTGGTCCCGCAGGTTATACGGCAGCTATTTATGCCGCACGCGCTAATTTAAAGCCGGTGATTATTACTGGCATGCAACAAGGTGGACAATTAACCACTACCACAGAAGTTGATAACTGGCCCGGTGACGTTGAAGGTTTGCAAGGCCCGGATCTTATGGAAAGAATGCGTCTGCACGCAGAACGGTTTGAAACAGAGATTATTTTTGACCATATCCATACTGCTGATTTATCGGTCAGACCCTTTACCTTGACGGGCGACTCAGGCACTTACACCTGTGATGCGCTGATTATTGCAACCGGTGCCTCTGCACGTTATTTAGGTCTTGAGTCTGAAGAATCATTTAAGGGTCGTGGTGTTTCTGCTTGTGCGACCTGTGACGGATTTTTTTATCGAAATAAACCGATAGCCGTTATTGGCGGTGGCAATACGGCCGTCGAAGAAGCGCTTTATTTGGCTAATATCGCCTCTAAAGTGACTGTCGTGCATCGCCGTGACAAATTTCGTTCTGAAAAAATTCTCTCTGATAAGCTGATTGAAAAATCAGAAAACGCTAATGTTGAGATTGAATGGAATTACGCGCTGGATGAAGTATTGGGTGACGATATGGGTGTTACCGGTATCAGAATTAAAAACACCCTGGATAACTCAACTAAAGAACTGGATGTGCATGGTGTTTTTATTGCCATTGGTCATACCCCTAACACAGGCATTTTTGAAGGTCAGTTGGCTATGGATCATGGCTATATTAAAGTAAATAGCGGCATTGCCGGAAACGCTACGGCAACCAGTGTTGAAGGTGTTTTTGCCGCCGGTGACGTGATGGACTCTGTTTATAAACAAGCCATAACTTCAGCGGGTTCTGGCTGCATGGCGGCACTGGATGCTGAAAAGTTTCTTGATGAATTAGGTTAGACCAGGTTCAAGGTGAAAGGGGAAAGGGGAAAGGGGAAAGGGGAAAGGGGAAGGGGGAAAGTTTTTACGCCTTGAACCTTTAGCCTTTTAAAAATATGCAACTAACCATTCTTGATCCGCAACAACCAGAGCAGGATTTTCCTGCTTTAAGCAAAGCATTACGCGAACCTGACGGGTTACTTGCGATTGGCGGTTGTCTGTCTAAAATCCGGCTGTTAAATGCCTATCGACGGGGCATTTTTCCTTGGTATAATCATGACGAACCCATTCTGTGGTGGTCGCCCAATCCCCGGTTGGTGTTATTTCCGGACAAATTAATTGTATCCCGAAGTTTGCGTAAGACGCTGCGTAAAAACGGCTTTTCTGTGACCTATGACCAAGCTTTTAACGAGGTTATCGCGGGTTGCGCAGAACCTCGAAATGAAAGTTCGGGCACCTGGATAACAGAGGACATAGCGCAGGCTTATAACGAACTCCATAAAAGTGGTTATGCACATTCTGCGGAAGCCTGGCTGGATGGTGAGCTGGTCGGCGGATTATACGGTGTTGCTTTGGGATGCGTTTTTTTTGGCGAATCCATGTTTCATACCAAAACTGATGCCTCAAAAGTGGTCTTTGTCAGCTTGGTTGAGCAACTTAAAGCCTGGGGCTACCAACTCATTGACTGTCAGGTACACACAACGCACTTGGCAAGCTTTGGCGCGGAAAGCTGTGACCGCAAGCAATTTGCAAAGTTACTCAATCAATATTGTGACCTTCCTGCCAACCAAGCCGCCTGGGAGTCAACATGACATCCATTCCCTTATTTTTAAGCCAGGAACATCCCTGCGGTTATCTTGATGACGAAAAAGCGCAATCGCTTTTTATTCACCCAGGCTACCCGGTCAGTTCATCCATTTATGCCCAACTGATAGAGCAGGGTTTTCGTCGTAGCGGGGATGAGGTGTATGCGCCGCATTGTCCACATTGCTCTTCCTGTATTTCGGTAAGACTGCCTGTCAAAAAATTTAAACCCAGCAGAAGCCAAAAACGTTGCCTAAGTAAAAACACGTCTACCCAAGCCATCGTTAAACCGGCGGTTTTTGAGCAGGCTCATTACGATATGTATTTGCGCTATCAGGCGGTCAGGCACAGCGACAGTTCCATGGCTACCGCAAGCTCTGATGAGTACATCAATTTTCTCGGCAGTTCGTGGTGCAATACCAAATTTGTCGAGTTTTCTATTAACAATGAACTGGCTGGAGTTGCGGTTATTGACCAATTTGAACAGGCATGGTCAGCCGTTTATACCTTTTTTGAGCCCAAGTTTAACGATTACAGTCTGGGTGTTTATGCCGTTTTATGGCAAATTGAACAACTAGTCCGGCAACAAAAAGAATTCTTATATTTGGGGTTTTGGATACAAGCCTGTAAAAAAATGGCTTATAAAAGTGATTACCAACCGCTGCAATTATTAATTGATAAGCAATGGCTTGAAATGAGCATCTAAAAAAAACAAATACCCACACTCTTCTGTTGTTAGAAATCAGCTTGTGCTATAATTTTCGGTTTAAATTGCTGAGACTAATACAAATGGCTAAAGAAGATCAAATTGAAATGGAAGGTAAGGTGATTGATACCCTTCCTAATACCATGTTCCGTGTCGAACTGGAGAATGGTCACGTTGTGACTGCACACATTTCCGGAAAAATGCGTAAACATTATATCCGTATTTTAACTGGCGATAGCGTCAAAGTTGAAATGACGCCTTACGATTTAAGTAAAGGCCGCATCACGTTCCGTATGCGCTAATCCCGTCAGTTTATGGGGTCACCCCAATCCCATCGAGGTGTAATCCGCATTAACCAACAGGATAGCGCAAGCTTTTAAATGGCCTGTTTACGACTCGAACGCTCTCTTAAGAATTGGCTTCAGAAACGATTAACTCATCGCTTTCTATAGCAAAAGCCATTTCATCATTTTCCACATAAATTCTGACATGACCGCCGTGCGCGAGCTTGCCAAACAGCAAGTCATTAGCCAGAGGTTTCTTGATTTTTTCCTGAATTAATCGCGCCATCGGTCTTGCCCCCATTTTTGGATCACACCCATGCTCAGCCAACCACAAACGAGCCTCGGCATCTAACGTTAGCGTTACATGCTTATCGGCAAGCAACCCTTCTAATTCAAAGATAAATTTATCTACCACATGCCCGACAATTGAAATATCCAGCGGCTTAAATTGAATAATGGCATCCAAACGGTTGCGAAATTCAGGTGAAAAGCCTTTCTCGATGACTTTTAAGCTATCAGTTTCATGACTCTGCTGAGTGAAACCTATGGAGGCACGGCTACCCTCTTCTGCACCGGCATTGGTCGTCATTACCAAAATAATGTTGCGAAAATCAGCTTTGCGTCCATTATTGTCGGTCAATGAGCCGTGATCCATGACTTGTAATAACAGATTAAATACATCGGGATGCGCTTTTTCCAATTCATCAAGCAATAACACGGCATGAGGATGCTTGGTAACCTGTTCGGTTAGCAACCCGCCCTGATCAAAGCCGACATAACCTGGAGGCGCACCAATTAATCTTGAAACGGTGTGACGTTCCATGTATTCAGACATATCAAAACGAATCAGCTCAACACCCAATACTTTGGCAAGCTGACGGGTCACTTCTGTTTTACCAACACCGGTAGGCCCTGCGAATATAAAGGAACCGATAGTCTTCTGTGAATCCCGAAGGCCGGCACGAGATAATTTTATCGCCGAAGCTAAGGCAGAAATGGCCTCATCCTGACCAAAAACCAGCATTTTAAGATTTTTTTCAAGATTAGCCAGCTTGTCAATATCATTGGAAGATACTGATCTCGCCGGTATTCTGGCAATTTTTGAAACGATATCCTCTATTTCGGCAACATCGATATCCTGTTTACGATCCGCTTCCGCCGTCATCCGCTGCTTTGCACCCGCCTCATCAATAACATCAATGGCTTTATCCGGCAAATGTCGATCTGTAATATAGCGATCCGATAATTCGGCGGCAACCCTTAGGGCTTCAGCAGAATATCTAACATTATGATGTTCTTCAAAGCGTGATTTAAGTCCTTTTAAAATCAGAATCGTATCTTCAACGGAAGGCTCCAGTACATCTATTTTCTGAAATCGGCGTGCCAAGGCGTGGTCTTTCTCAAAAACACCGCGAAACTCCTGATAAGTCGTAGAACCAATGCAGCGTAACTGACCGGAAGAAAGGACCGGTTTAATCAAATTAGAGGCATCCATAACCCCGCCAGAAGCAGAGCCTGCACCGATGATGGTATGAATTTCATCAATAAACAGAATGGAATCCGGTTCTTTTTTAAGCTGATTCATCAGGGACTTAAGGCGTTTTTCAAAGTCGCCCCGATATTTGGTACCGGCAACCAGTGCGCCCAAATCCAGTGAATAGATCACACTATTCATTAGAATTTCAGGGACATTTTCTTCAACGATTCTTTTTGCCAGACCTTCAGCAATCGCGGTTTTACCAACACCTGCCTCGCCGACCAATAAAGGATTATTTTTGCGCCTTCGGCAAAGTGTCTGAATGGTTCGTTCAAGCTCAAGCTCCCTGCCGATTAACGGGTCAATTCGACCCTGCAAGGCTTCTTCATTAAGATTGGTTGTATATTTATCCAAGGGACTGCCGGCTTCGCTATCCGTATTGCCTGCTTCCGATGTACGCTCACTTGGTGCGTCATGATCTTGATCGGTTTTTGAAATCCCGTGCGCCAGATAATTAACCACATCCAGGCGTGATACATCCTGTTTATTCAACAGGTAGACCGCGTGAGAATCCTGTTCACTAAATAAGGCTACGAATAAATTGGCACCAGTCACTTCTTTTTTATCGGATGCCTGAACGTGAAAAACAGCCCTTTGCAATACTCTCTGAAATCCCAGTGTAGGCTGCGTTTCTCGCTGAATGCCTAAAGGAATCAACGATGTCGTTTCATCAATAAATTGAGTCAATTGCACCTGTAAGGTTTTAATATCGCAACCACACGCTTTCATGATGGCTTCTGCGGAGCGGTTATCCAACAATGCCAGTAATAAATGCTCAACGGTGATAAATTCGTGACGTTTATCGTGTGCGTTTTTAAAGGCGGTATTTAACGTGACTTCAAGTTCTTTACTTAACATAAACGCTCCAAATTTACACTTCTTCCATCGAGCACATCAACGGATGTTGATGTTCCCGTGAATAATCGTTGACTATATACACTTTGGTTTCAGCAACATCTTTAGTATAGGTTCCACATACTCCCACCCCTTGAGTAT
>SESB01001902.1_pt1 | contig 12854 bp, 11 predicted proteins | sample 3171441 | NCBI WGS metagenome assembly SESB01 (sample SAMN06051867, study PRJNA518727) | freshwater metagenome | biome: subpolar coniferous forest; feature: holomictic lake; material: water; isolation source: holomictic Lake 227, 6 m depth | place: Canada: near Kenora, Ontario | collected...
AATGCTGAAAAAAACGAAAATGGTCAGAAATCGGTATTGCACGGGAAATAACTCCTTTGATTGGGATACCGAACGCCTTGCTCACCGGTAAATCAGGAGCGCAGCAAGTAATTTATCCGAGTGCAGCAACTTGTTATGCATGCTTCTACTACCCATTGATTAACATGCAGGCGCACCTAAATCTGCCAACCTACACCTTTAAACTTTTCAACAAAAGCGGCGATTTTTTGAAAAACACTTTGTTTTTTGGTCAGGTATTGCGGGTTTAATGGGCTCATTTTAGGAAGAATGGCATTGAGCTCAGTGCCATTGTCACTGGCAAATTCTCGCTTCAGCGAGGTTGAGATATAACGCTTGGCCGCTTCTGTATTCAGGTTCTCAGAGCTAATAAGCGCTTCTGCTTCGCGTTGCTGCTCGGCTTGCGCAAAGGTGAAAAAGGCATCAATAACAGTGGCTTTATCATTAATCGTGTCAAGGTCGGTTTGATTGATAAAATCCACCAGCAGACTCTCTTTCGCACGGTTGCCAAGGCTGGCACGAATTACCCGACGCACCTCTTCAACCAGCGCTCCTTTGTCTTTAACTTTTTTATTGTTCTCAAAAATCAATTCCAGAATGTAGTCCAGGTTGATCTCTTGTGATTTGAGCAGATCTACCTCAAAAACCACGTCATCCCAATCAATGGTGGATTTTTCTTTGTTGGAGGATGCTTTTTCACGGCGAAGCCAATCGCGAATATCGTTATAGGTTGAGCGGTAATCCTGTATTGTACGTTCAGTTGGCATCTTAATCGCTTGTAACGCTTTAAGGTCTTCGTCGCTTACATAATAACGGGCTTTGAATGCCTCAACAGCCTCTGCGTCCCCCATATCGATGCTTTGCAAGGCTTTCAGGCTGGCAAATTCATCGTAGTTTTGCAGCACGTTCTCTACGCGCAAATATTCGCCAAATAATTTTGCGAAGGCCTTTTTATCGGACTCTTTAACAATCTCATCAGGGTTGGGGAAGCGTTGCTGTAATTCCGTTACCACCTCCCTATAGCCCCGTCGGGCTTCACCGGTGACCACATCGGTAAAGCCTTCCATGTATTCCTTGTAACTCTTTTCCAGCACCACATTTTTGGTGTTGGTATCACCAAATAGCGTAATGGCATCTATGGTGGCTTGTTCTAAATCTCGGAAGGTGACGATATTGCCAAAGGTTTTGGTGGCATCAAAAATACGATTGGTTCGGGAATAGGCCTGCATCAAACCGTGATAACGCAGATTTTTATCGACAAACAAGGTATTGAGCGTGGGGGCATCAAAGCCGGTTAAAAACATTCCCACCACAATCAGCAAGTCGATTTCCTGGCTTTTGACGCGCTTGGCAAGGTCGCGGTAATAGTTTTGAAAGCCATTGCTGTCCACGCCAAAGTTGCTTTTAAACAACGCGTTATAGTCGGCGATGGCCGCACCTAAAAACTCTTTGGCGCTGCTGTCCATTGCTGAGACATCAAAGCTTTCGTCCAGAATCTCGCCCACAGCATCCTGTTCTTCATTGGCCGCAAACGAGAAGATGGTGGCAACCCTCAGTGGCTTATCACTCTCTTTCTGCAATTGCTTGAACGACTCATAATACAGCTTGGCGGCATCCACACTGCTCACCGCAAACATGGCATTAAAGCCTTTGGCAGCAGCTTGCAGACGATGGGTTTTCTGCCGGAAGTTATTCAGAATGTACTTGGATATTTCCCGGATTCGGTCGGGATGCAACAAGGCTTGCTTGTTTTCTGCCGCGTTGAGTTTTTTCTCATTCTGTTCAGTTTCAATCGCCTTAAACTGAGGGCGCACATCATTGTAGTCCACCTTGAACTTCAACACTTTTTCATCGCGAATAGCGTCGGTAATCACATAAGAGTGCAATTCACGACCAAACACGCTGGCAGTGGTCTCGGCCCCCAAGGCGTTTTGCGGAAAGATCGGTGTGCCGGTAAAACCAAACTGATAAAACCTTTTGAATTTTTTCTTCAGGTTTTTCTGTGCCTCACCAAATTGGCTGCGGTGGCACTCATCAAAAATAAACACCACCTGCTTGTTGTAAACAGGCAAGTCTCCTTCACTTTTCATCAGCTTATTGAGCTTCTGGATGGTGGTGACAATGATTTTGTTGTCATCCTTATCCAGGTTGCGCTTGAGGCCTGCGGTGCTGTCAGAGCCATTCACGCTATCCGGCGAAAAGCGCTGGTATTCCTTCATGGTCTGGTAATCCAGATCTTTACGATCAACCACGAAGAACACTTTATCGATAAACTCCAGCTCAGTCGCCAAACGCGCCGCTTTAAAGCTGGTCAAGGTTTTACCCGAACCGGTGGTATGCCAAATGTAGCCACCACTTTCGGGCTTGCTCCAATTTTTGGCTTTATACGAGCTCTTAATCTTCCATAAAATGCGTTCGGTAGCGGCAATCTGGTAAGGGCGCATCACCAGTAGCGTGTTGCTGACATCAAATACCGAATATTGCAGCAGCACATTAAGCAGGGTGTTTTTCTGGAAGAAGGTAGCGGTAAAGTCTTTTAAGTCTTTAATCAGGCTGTTGTCAGCCTTCGCCCAGTTCATGGTGAAGTCAAAGCTGTTTTTGTTGCGCTGGGTGGTGTTGGCAAAATAACGGCTGTCGGTACCGTTGGAAATTACAGACAACTGCAAATACTTGTACAAGGAATGCTCGCTATTAAAGCTCTCTTTGCTGTAACGGTGCACCTGATTAAAGGCTTCACGAATCGCCACGCCGCGCTTTTTCAGCTCAACCTGCACCAAGGGCAAGCCATTGACCAGCACAGTCACATCATAGCGATTGGCGTGGGTGCCAGTTTGTTCAAACTGCTTGATCACCTGCACTTTATTGCGTGCAATGTTCTTTTTGTCTAACAGATAAATGTTCTGAATATGCCCGTCATCAAAAACAAAATCGTGGATGTAGTCATCATGAATCTTGCGGGTTTTGTCGATAATGGTGTCGCTGGGTTTATCCAGCCAGGTCTCCGCAAAGCGCAACCACTCGCCGTCTGAGAACTTCATGTTATTCAGCGATTGCAACTGCTCGCGCACATTGGCCAGCAGTTTCTCGGGCGTGTTTAAGCCGGGGAGATATTCATAGCCCTGATTCTGCAAATCCTGAATGAATTCACGTTCCAGGTTGCCTTCGCTTTGGTAGCTTTCATTAACCTGCCATTCCTTGGTGTATTTATCCAGAACGATAAAGTTGTTCGATTCTGCGATGGGCGTGGTGTAGCTAATCATTCTTTTTGCCTTTGTTTGATAACTGCGATTGCCTGGCGTTTTGCGTGCTGACAACCTTTTTACCCGTTTCTGCCTCCAATTTCAGTTTGGCTTCTTTGGCAACACCGCCACCACGTTTTGCCACATCCTCATGTTCTGCAAACGACTGAGGATTAACGACTTCTGAAATCTCTTTGGTGGACAACTCTGCCAGCATATTCATCACCAACTCTTTATTGGTCATGTTGTCACGCAGGTTCTCCTTTTTAAGCCCTTTGTATTGCTTGTATTCTTTGGCGGTTTTTCCTGCCCAGGTTTTGTAAATCACATCGGTTAAAAAGGCGAATTCGCTACCCTCCTGCAAGCCGTGCTTCTTCCACTCGTCGGTTAATTCTTTGCGGATCTCTATGCTTTTTAGCCGTTGGTTGATCCAGTTGTCTGAGTAACCCAGGCGCTTATAATCCAGCAGGGCCTGTTCTATGGATAACTCAGGGTCTTGCAGTTGCTCCAGGCGTTGATTTGCCACCTCGGCCAACCACAGTTTAAACGGCTCGGCTTTTTTAGAGGGGATCGACTGAATAATTCGGAATAACTGCTGGTTGGTCGCTGCCAGCGTCTTTCTCAATTTGCCCGTGGCAGACTGCATGGCTACCTGGGGACAATTTGTCCCTACGTACTCGCCTAATTGTTCGTCCCTTTTGCGCAGCTTCTTTAAATAATCTGTGGGGTTCGCACTGTCTGTGAGCGCTGCAACCACATCAACAACAGAAAAAAACCACTCTTCCTGTTCGGCATCCCAGTAACTGCGAATGCTCTTCTCTTTAAACAGTATGATTTTAGAGTGCTGATCCATTGGCATTCTCTTTAAAGCTCAACAGCAAATTACGGTAGTGCTCGTACTGCTTGTTGCGCAACTCAATCTCACGCGGCAACCCTTCGCTGATGGAGTTGGTCAGGGCATCGAATTTATCCAGGATAGCAACGATACGCTCCTTTTCTTCGGGGGAGGGATTTGGAATGCTGATGCTGTTCAAATTCTTTTGATTTAGTTTCGGTTGAGCTGCTCCTGAGATATACTGCGTTAAATCAATGCTATTTAAATAATATTCGACGTATCTTCGCTCAGCGTATGTCTCGAATTTGAGTACGTGTGCGTGATTGTTTACCCAGCTTTTCCCGCTAATGCTAAAGGCTATTGGAGTATTTCTTGCCACCAAATTTGCGCCGTCTTCGGAAACAAGCAAAAAATCCCCATCCAAGATATAGTCTTTAACGTAATCGACAATGCCTGATGCTCCATAGTATGGAATATTGCCTGGGTCTCTTAAACCACTCGTGATTGGTTTTCGCATCGAATCAAGATTCTCTACCAGCTTCCCCAACTTCTTCCACTCCATTTCGCCTCCTTCAAAACTCAACAACTGATCGCGGTAGTAGTTGTATTGTTTTTTGCGGTCGGTCAGCTCGGCGGTCAGCTCGGCGGTCAGCTCGGCGGTCAGCTCGGCGGTCAGCTCGGTAAACGCGTCCAAAATGCGGACGATTTTGGCTTGAATATCGAGGGTTGGAATGGGGATTTGAAAGTCTTTTACTTTGGTATCTGAAATCGCAGGATAAGCAGAGCCACTTTGATTTTCTTCAACGTAGGTTTTAAATTCAGTTGAAGCAATGCAATACAAAATCCATTTGGGTGAAACGTCGCTTTTTTTAGCTCGTAAAACACAGTAGCCGGTACTGGCAACGGCGCCAGAGTACTCATTATCAATCAAACAATACCGCTGTTGAGCTGGGCGAGTTGTTGCAAAAATTACGTCATCCTTTGCAACAAGTTTCTGTGCTCGGCTTGGTGCATTATTAGCGGCGATCTCAGATGTTTCAATTATTGTTTTAGTTTCAATACTGACAGAGGTTAAATCAATGTAACGATAAGTGCGATCTGCATCTCGCCATTTAATATTACTCGTAGGTAAAGTTACACTTCCCAAAGCCTTCCATTCCACTTCGACGCCATCCAGCAGCTTTTCCATAAAACTTATATCGCTCATTTTTTTCGACTCTCTTCTTTTGCTTGTTTTTCCAGTGAGGCAATGGTTTTCAGGTAGTCTTTTTCCACATTGTCCAGCGTTTTGGCTTTGTATTTCTGGTATTCCAGCTTGGCTTTGTTGGCGGCTTGGGTATGCGAAATGCTGCCAGCGTTGTCCAGTACCTTGCGCCCTGTGGAGTTGAGGATATTGTCCAATTCACGCACGTAATCTGCCATGCGCATTTCACGCTGCTCTATGGCGTTTAATTCGGCCAAGTCAAAATAAGCCGAAACCAAATTATTCAATACACGCAGCTCTTGCTCGTTGAGGTAGTTTTTGGCAATCATAGCTTCGGCTTGCGTAGGCTGACTGCCCTTGAAGTTGCTCAAGCCCGTAAAGGGTTTGTCGCTATCCACGCGAAGGTAAATGACTTCACTGGCGGTATGGCCGTGGGCGGCGTAATGCAGTTTGTTTTGTACGATCTTAAAAAATGTGAGGCTTTGCTCGCTGTCGGGGGTGTAGTCTGTTGCGGTGGCGTAGAGGTCGAGCACTTGACGGTACATCACTTTTTCGCTGGAGCGAATATCGCGAATGCGACCCAACAATTCTTTCCAGTAATTGCCGCCACCGAGGTTTTTCAGGCGCTCGTCATTCAAGGCAAAACCTTTTTCAAGGTACTCCTTTAAAACAGTGGAGGCATAGCGCCTGAATTGCACACCACGCACCGAGCGCACACGATAACCAATTGCCAAAATCACATCCAGGTTATAGAGGGCTACCGTGCGTGAAACCTCGCGCTCGCCTTCTTTCTGAACTGTCAACTGGTGGTTGACAGTTGCTTTTTCGTTCAGCTCCTGGTCGTCAAAAATGGCCTGAATGTGCTTGCTGATATTTTGCTTGGTGGTTTGAAAAAGCTCGGCAATTTCTAATTGAGATAACCAAACCGTGCCGTTATCAAGGCGTAAATCAATTTTGGTCGTGCCGTCTTCGGTGGTGTAAATAATGACATCGCTCATGGCTTACAGCTCCTCGCCTTCAATCTCCGTGACAATGGCATCAATATCCGCGCGGAGCTGGTCGATCTTGGCGACCGTGATTTTCAGCTCGGCATTGAGCTGGGTAATATCAACTGCTACTCGGTTGTCTTTGGCTTCGATATAGCTGCTTACCGACAGGTTGTAGTCATTGTCAGCGATGTCTTCAAAAGGCACCGATTTGGCAAAATGCTCAATATCCGCTTTGCGGTCGAACGCATGCATGATCTGTTCGATATGTTTATCCGTAAGTACGTTGGTATTTGTTTCTTTTTTAAACAGGCCGCTGGCATCAATAAACTGGGTGGTGGTGTCGGTTTTGTGTTTGGACAGTACCAAAATATTGACGGCGATGGTAGTGCCAAAAAACAGGTTAGGTGCGAGTGAGATCACGGTTTCGACATAGTTGTTGTCCACCAGATATTGGCGGATTTTCTGCTCGGCGCCGCCTCGGTAAAAAATACCGGGGAAACAGACAATGGCCGCACGGCCTTTGCTGGACAGGTAACTGAGCGCGTGCAGTACAAAGGCAAAGTCGGCTTTGGATTTCGGCGCTAACACACCGGCAGGGGCAAAGCGTTCATCATTAATCAGGGTTGGGTCATCGCTGCCTTTCCACTTCACCGAGTACGGCGGGTTGGAGACAATGGCATCAAAGGGTTTGTCATCACCAAAATGCGGGTTGATCAGGGTATTGCCGAGCTGAATATTGAACTTGTCGTAGTTGATGTTATGCAAAAACATATTCATCCGTGCCAGGTTATAGGTAGTGTGGTTGATCTCCTGTCCCCAAAAACCGTCTTCAATAATGTGGGCATCAAAGTGCTTTTTGGCTTGAAGCAGCAAAGAACCTGAACCACACGCAGGGTCATAAATTTTATTGACACTGGTTTGCTTGTGCATGGCCAGTTGTGCAATCAGCCTGGAAACATGTTGCGGGGTAAAAAACTCGCCACCGGATTTACCGGCATTGGCAGCGTAGTTAGAGATCAGAAACTCGTAGGCATCGCCAAACAAGTCGATGTGGCTACCGTCAAAGTCGCCAAAGTCCAGCCCATCCACCCCTTTGAGCACGGCGGCCAAACGGGTGTTTTTGTCGGCAACGGTGTTACCGAGGCGATTGCTGGTGGTATCGAAATCGGCAAACAGACCTTTAATGTCACCCTCCGATGGGTAGCCATTGGCTGAGCTTTCGATGGCGGCAAATATGGCGGCAAGGTCAGTATTCAAACATTCGTTGGTGTTGGCGCTGGCTGCGATGTTGGCGAACATCTGGCTGGGGTAGATGAAGTAGCCCTTGGTTTTAATGGCATCATCTTTGATTTCCGGGGTGATGACCTTATCGGGAAGCTCTGCATAGTTGACGCTGTCGTCACCGCCTTCAATGTAACTGGCAAAGTTTTCACTGATAAAGCGATAGAACAGGGTGCCAAGGACATATTGCTTGAAATCCCAGCCATCGACTGCGCCTCGTACCTGGTTGGCGATTTGCCAGATTTGGCGTTGCAGGGCGGCGCGTTGTTGGGTGCTTGTCATTATTTCTTCTGGTTTAAAATAGCCATTAGCTCGAAATCGGCTTGGCATTATACGAGTTAAGGCATCCCAATCTAAGCACTTGTTGCCAGCGGAGTGCTTCAAATTTTGCAGTCACCGCTCAAGAGTCGGGACGCGAGAGCTCTAAGTGTGCCTAACGGTTTGCGTTACCCGCGCTGGGGCGGGCAGCGGAACGCCGTCCGACTGGAAAAATGCTGAGGCGTAGAAAAATGCTTGGAATCGCGCCAGACTCCCCAGCGTCGGGTGCACGCTTTGTTGGGCAGGTTTTTTGCCTACTAAAAGTTATAACAGAAAAGTTCAACATCTACTTTATATAACTCAGTAATCATTGCTTTTGTTTCATCATCAAAGTAATACTGGTAATGCCTATGTTTGCTTGAATTTAGGTGAGGTAATGATAAGTTAGTTTTTATTATTTCCTGAATTTCTCGAAAATCATTTTCTATTTTTTCAAAGCGACCAATAAAATCAATTAATACTTTATTTTCGTCACTATACAAGAATGAATGCTGAAAAGCCGAGTCCGCGCCTATTTTCCCACGATACGATTTTAGAAAGTTATATGTTTCAATGATTTGTGTTTTGCTCAATTTGGCGTTTATATCAAAAGTAATGCCGTTTTTGGTTAAATTGTAACAATGCTGCGAAATAAACCAATCCCAGGGATTTCTAACAAATGCAAATTTGAAATAATCATCCCATGCGTTAGCAGGAAGCATGTATTTGAGAACTTGTGCAGGCATGTGTTTTTGGGTAAAAAAACCATTTTCAATAATTTCATTTAGATGAGGCTCATCATTAAATTCTGACAATGCAACATCAATACTAGTGCTTCCCGTTTTAGGGTTGCTAATAAATATGAATTTTTTTGAATGACTTACTATCATAGAGTTGCTTTTCTTTTATTATTGCGAATCGTCTAAAATTCCGATGCCCAATTGACACAACATTTTTAGAGAATTGTCAATTGGTAGTTTACGAGAATCAATATTTATCTCTCCCACAGCTCTAAAATAAGAACGATATGCGTAATGTCCAATAACCGAACTTTCTAATCTAAAATGAAAAGGCTGGGGAAGAACTAAAGAAGCGTCTACTCCTTTAAGTGGCAATGGAAATGAATTTTCTCTCTTGAATGCCATACCCAGAGTAATATGCGGATTGAATGAATTAGATTTTGGACCAAAACGGAATCCTTTACGTTGTTTGTCAAAAGATTTCCAATTCTCATTCGGGTATTTTGTTGCAAATTCATCCACTAAATTTTGAATATTCTTTGGGAACTCAGTTAGTATAGCAGGGAAATCATCCGCTTTGCTTGTAGCAAGTGAATAATATCCATGCTTATCTAATATTATTTTGTCAAAAGTAATTGTCGTGGGATTTTTACTTATCGCTAACGCCTTTTCATGAACGATGGTTAGGAACTCGCCAAAATGTAATGGCAAACTGTTTTCGTCGTTATTTTTGCTGATAGTTAACGGAGCGCCAACAATATCTAATTGAGTTCTGCAAAGTGAAGATAATGTTAAATGATGTTGCTCAGGAGAAAATTGATGTAATTCAATTCTTTTGTCACCTAATGCCTGAATTAAGTTTGCTGAGAACTCATCTAACGTTTCCCACTCTATGGGCATACTGCTTCTTGCTGTAACACTTATCCCGTGCCCAGGGATATTTGCTACTGATTGTTTCCATATCTCTGCAAGTTCGTTTTCGTAATATTGATAAGGTTCCCCGCTTGATGGAGTAAGGATAATTTCAAAGCCTGTTGATATACCACGCACATGAGATGAAGATACTATTTGAATTCGAGTGCCTGTTGTAGGTGTTTGAGAGCCAATATCAGTGGCTCGTGCAGTGTATCTGAAAGGACCATCATGAACCGCAATTAATATACGCGGATTATGGCTTGACTCAATGAGAGCAAGTTGCATTGCTTCCACAATTTTTTCATCACTCGACCTATGTACGTCTTTTCGTTTTCTGCCAACTGCATGGGGACTATGAGGGTTTAAAAACATTAACCCAATATATCTGGATGGATTTTTCTCAATCCATTCTCTGTATTCAAAAAAATCGCTATGAATTATACGGTGTAGTGATGTTCCCACAATAAGCACCATATTTTCAGCGTCTTGCAAAATTTGTTTAGCAATTGGATGAGGAGATGTCCAGTTACACTCAAAGGAAGATGATTTTGCTGCGCTTTTTACAACTTCTGTATTTTTGGGAATTGGGTCATTTTTACTGCTTTTTTGTAAAGGACTTTTTTCTTGTTGTTCCTTATATGGCTTCTCGCCAATATGAGGTGGCCAAAAGGTAACGCTTCTGCCTTGAGTTATTGCAATACTGGCTATCGCAATAAAAAAAATAATAAGCAATGAAGCCGTCACTATTAAAATAGTAAGGATATTTGGATTGTTGCTTAACCAAGTTAATACTTCTCCCATGATATTTCATCCTTCTTTTAAATATGGTTATGCCGAATGACCTGCCTAACGTTTAAGCTAAGGGGCGTCAAAAAGCACAGCTTTTTGACGCCCAGCGAAGGGCGAAGCCCGCAGCAGCCTTGAGCGCAGTGTTATACGTCATAGTGTTAATGGTACCTGTGTTGGTAGAGAATAACCATAAACAAGATGAAATAGATCTGCCACCCCTTGTAATGCTGAACACGAATCATTTAATGAAACATTATCCATTTCATGCATCCATTTGTTTCGGGTTTTTCTGACATTATTAATTGAGGTATAAATACTCATTGGCAATTCGTTAACTAATGATAATACTTCTGTGCGTATTGACGCAGAATAATCTCGCCCTCTTAGGGTTTGTGCTCGCTTCTCATTAATAAACGGTTGCTCCTCATCGTTAAGTATACGAGTGCGGTTGTTCGAAATGTATTTCTCCCAATTTGTGTCAAGCATCTGCTCTATTATGGTCCACGATGTAATTAGACTGCTTGGATAGTCATGATTTTGAAGAGAAAAGAGAGCCATATAATAAAGACTTATTAAACTGATTGTATGAAAGTTGTTAGTTAAAATATTATCTAATTTCTCAATGGATAAATCGAATGTAGATTTGTCTATGGTTAATATCTTTTGTTGAATGCGATCATCAAAAGTCTCTGGGTAACCCTGTCGGTATTCGGCAGATGATCTTGCTCGATAAAGATAATATCCTGCACGATTTTTAAAACCTACTGAAAGATCATCTTCTGAATGCAGTATCATGTGGTGTAATAAAGGTTGTCGGCAAAATATGCTTTTGTTTATCGTAGATTGCTTTCAGCAAGCAAACGGCATAAGTGTTTATGATTTGTGCTCTTTCTAAACGGATAGTAGCTTTTGTTTCAAATGAAGCTTCTGAATTTTCTGTTTGAATTTCTGAAACATTCGAGAAATCAAATAAAAATAAACCATCACAATGAATAGTTACGCTCAAACCTGACTTCAGTGTGGTATTGAATACCGAGTCAGACATTTGTTTAATATCAAAAAGTTTAGCTGGGATAGGCTTATGCTCACTGATATTATCTTTTCTGGGTTGTTTAAGGAACCACGCACTAGGTTGAATATAATATCCCCACAACATGGGCAAACTCTCCTTGACGTATAACGCTACGGCTCACAGGTGACCAACTCGGAGCGCAGCGGAGAGTTTGGCGTCCTTGTGCAGCCGATCGTTATGTTTTTTGGTAGCATTTTGTCACTTCGTCCTGCGCTACTTTCTGGAAGATAGACACCTTCTCCCTAGCCGATGCAACCATTTTATCGACGAGTTCAATTTCCTGCCGGTTTTTGTTAAGGAAAATAAATGCCTGAACATCCGATACTAAGTTAAAAGCAGCCAATCTTATTGGATCACTTGATATTATCTGGACTTCATTAAATGCTCGAAGGTATTTTTTATAGACCTCAGAATCGGGAGCACAGCTAGAGTACAAATTAGCCTGTATTAATTCTTGAGACTGGACTAGAAGTTCTACATATTTTGACTTCTTTTCATCTTGGAGCTTATAGAAATGAGCTATAACTTCTTTTTTATCATCGTGCGCCTGACTTTTGATCAGTGCTAAGTAAGCCGCCAACGCTGAAATTAAGGCACCCAGCCCAATTTTAACTGCTGTATCTGCGACATTTATCCAAGTTAAATCCATTCAAAGCTCCGAGGCTTATTGGAAACATAACGAAAAAATCAGCCGGAACGCAGCGATCGGCTGGATTGCCGAGTTGGGCTGTCCTTTATGCTCCCATTTGTCCCTTATCAAGGGCTGACCCTGTAGCTCAGGACATCTTAAAATAAATCATCCCTTTTCTCCGAAATTGTGCGAAGCGGCGGCCTAATCTGAATAAGGCCGAAACAAACCAGTAGAAATATCGAGCCGACCTTTTTCTTTTTTTTCATAATCAATATCTTCATGTAGAGGGTATCCGAGATAGATATTACGTAATAACGTATCGAATGTTTCATCGTTATTTCTCAAATAATAAATATACTCACGGACGTTACTGTGCCACACTTTTGTTTTATCCACGTTAAGGGCAGGTACAAATTTTTTAGAATTTCCGTATGGCGTTATATATATTCTTCCTCCAAAGGCTTCCGGTACCTTCAGTGGTACTTGAATATATGTACCCTCACCGTCTATTGAAAAGCGACTTGGAGATATCCGGATTTTTTCATCGACTTTTGAATTAAATTCAAGAAGTCTATCAAGAAAAAGACATGCTTTTTTTTTACGCTCTCTTTGAAGAACTTGCTTTTCTTCCTCAGATTTTTTCTTTTTATCTGCTTCTCTTATAGCTATTTTTTGCCAATCCATTCAAAGCTCCTCTTTGCCAGTTTCAAACTACTTCAGGACATGGCACTTCTTCTTAATGTGCTCTTATAATGCGTCCAACGACCCAAATCACCCGTTGCTACCACAGTGGAGCAACCAAACCCTAAGAACCACCAGACGCGATGCGGTGCAAGGCCAGACG
>SESB01001903.1_pt1 | contig 12853 bp, 10 predicted proteins | sample 3171441 | NCBI WGS metagenome assembly SESB01 (sample SAMN06051867, study PRJNA518727) | freshwater metagenome | biome: subpolar coniferous forest; feature: holomictic lake; material: water; isolation source: holomictic Lake 227, 6 m depth | place: Canada: near Kenora, Ontario | collected...
CTTGACCACAAAACCCAGCTGCACTTTGCCTGACTCCACCGCGTCAAACACCTCGCGGTCATCATGGACATAGAGCAGATTGCTCTGTTTAGCCATGGCCTCCTGGGAGATGCCCAGCAGCTTCCCAAGAATGTAATCGTGCAAAAGAACAAGACCAAGATCCTTCAGTGCTTCGGGACGTGATGGGTCAACCAGAGTCTGCAGTTCGCTCTTCAGGGTTATGCCGACAACTGAACCAGGGGTAACCACGCCGTAGGTATAGTTTGACGGTTCCTGCTCAAAAAAGCGTTTAAGTTCAACCCTGTCGCGAAGATCGGTCAGGGTAAAATGTTCTTCAAGTGCAGCCCTTAACGCGGTTCTGTCAAAACCGGCCAGAGTATGTACCAAACGATGAATTGGAAAAATAAGCAGCCCCTCATCATGAATGTTGGCGAGGTAAGTCAGAATAAAATTATAGGGCTCATCGCCGGTATGGGATGGGTTTGCTGCGGCCCGCTCATTGCGATAATTGACGCCGGTATCGTAACGGTGATGGCCATCGGCGATATAGACAGCACGTTCTTGCAGCGTTTGCTGGAACTGCGCAACCAGCTCATGCTCAGTAATCTGCCACATCCGGTTTCTCACCCCCTGAAACTCTGCATCAATAACAGGCTCATTGGCCTCTGCAAAGCTATTCATCACGCGATCAGCAGTTTTGCTTTTATCGGCATAGAGTCCAAAGATGCTGCTGATATTGGTTTTGGTTTTTCTGAAGAGGTTCAGGCGGTCAGCCTTTGGGCCCGAAAGGGTTTTTTCGTGTGGCAGCACCTTCCTTTCAGCAAAATCGTACAAACGCATGGCGGCAAAAAAGCCGCACCGGGTGTGCGAAACGCCATCGACATCATCAAAAGTCTGCAAATAAGGGTAGATCGCGGGCACAGTGTCGTACTGAAGCTTTCCCGCCTGAAGCCACTCCCCAAGAAGTAAGGCGGCGGCAGTATAAGGATCATCCTCCATTGGCAGCTCAAGCCTTATCGCATTGAATGGTGAACGGTTATAAAGCTGCTGCTGAAACGCAGGAGAGATAACATCGTAAGGCGGGCAAATCAGCCCGTCAGCGTCCTTGAGCAATTCGGGATTGTATAAAATCCCTTTGAAAGGAATAATTTCCGGCATAAGTAACAAGAATTAAAATATTATTAACGTGAGCAAAACCCGGCTCGCAGCGAAATCCAGAAATCGTCATGGCCATCCTTTACCAGCACGATTATTCTTCTGTTTTTACAAAGTTCGAGAACTGCAAGAAAAGTTACAACAAGAACAAGGCGCTCCGTGACACCGTCAAGTACGGAAAGAAATGAGAGCTCCCGGCACTCCTGAAGTCTCGAAAGAATCATGGCTGTCTGTTCATCAATCGTTACCGGAGCATCCATGACATTGCGCGTTGCAGGACGGGGCAAGTTCTCAAGCACTGACTTGTAGGCCTGCATGAGATGGTAGAGTGTTGGCCGATGAACCAACTCATCCAGCTCATCAATAACTCTGGGCTCAAAATCCTCAAAAGAACCACGGGCAAAAAGGTTTTGACGCACTTCGGCAAACTGATTCAGTGCACTGGCAGCCTCCTTGATCCTTTTATATTCAAGCAACCGCTGAACAAGTTCGATCCTCGGGTCAAACTCATCTGATTCGACATCATCCTGAACTGGACGCGGGAGAAGCATTTTCGCCTTGATGCTCATCAGCATGGATGCCATATAAATAAAATCAGCAGCAATTTCAAGGTTGAGATTGCTCACATCCTGGATATAGTCAATAAAATCTGCGGTAATTTTTGAAATCGGAATATTATAGATGTCCAGTTCATCACGCCTGATAAAAAAAAGGAGCAGGTCAAGGGGCCCTTCAAATTCCTCGAGGCGAATCCTGAACATTAACGGGAAGGTCTGTTGATAAGAGTAACCATAGGCAAGATAGAAAAAGCAGGGGAACATGTACAAATAAACACCGGTCAGTAACATTATTGCATCGTATAAAAAAAAGGAACCTTTAACATTCCCGAAAACTTCAGTATTTATAAATAGATCCCGTTGAAACTTCCGTCGCCTCAATATCAATGAAAAAGACTTTGTATTTTCTTACTGTTGCCGCAGCGTTTATGCTGCTGATGGCCAGCATCGGCCTGGCAGAATCGGCCAACAGTTTTTTCGATCAGGGATTTGAAAAGCACCAGCAGGGCGACCTTGCAAAGGCCGTTAAATTGTATACCAAAGCCATCAACGACAACCCGGCTTTTGCCATGGCATTCCAGATGCGTGGCATAGCACTGCAACAGTTGAAAAAATATCCTCAAGCCATTAATGACTTCTCAATGGTCATAACCTGCGGCGAGCCCTATTTCAAGGCTGTCGGTTACTATAATCGGGGGATCGTGAAAAATATAACCGGGGATTTTGCCGGGGCCATTCCCGATTTTTCACAGGCCATTGAACTTGACAAAAGAATGGCTGTGGCTTTTTTTCACCGGGGAATCGCCAAAAGCAAAACCGGCGATATGGCTGGACAAAACGAGGACTTCTGTCAGGCGGCTCATCTTGGCGACGTCGATGCTGAACAATGGCTCAACACCTATTTTCCGGAATGGAAACAGCACCAGTCTCTGCCGCCGCCACCTCCGAACCCCAAGGAGAGCCCTACATAAGATTTCCATTCCTGTTTTTTGGAGGAGCTCAGTGCATCTGGCAAGGTAGGTGGTCCTGCCAGATGCGCTAAGACGGAGCAATCTAAATCGCCTTACCTCCGCGCTCCCTGGTTCTGATACGGATACACTCTTCAAGCGGAGTTATAAAGATCTTTCCGTCACCGATTTCTCCAACTCCGTGACTTGCAGAATTAATAATGGTATCGACCGTGATATCGACAAACTCATTATTAACCGCAATATCAAGCCTTATTTTCGGAATCAGGTTCGGCGCTATTTTCTGACCCCTGTAAATATCAATATCCTCTTGCCTGCCATGACCGGTTACCCGGCTGACAGTTATCCTTGTTATATCGGCCTGAATCAGAGCCTCACGAACATGGTCAAGCCTGTCCGGCTGAATGATTGCTGTTATCAGTTTCATTGCAAAAAATTAGTTAAGGTTGATAAGACCGTATCCATGCTCACCGTGCATGCTGTGATCAAGACCGGACATTTCATCAATTTCAGAGATACGCAGACCGATTGTTTTTTCAACCAGGAAGAGGAGAATAAACGAGACTACGGCCGCATAACCAATAGTAACACCTACCGCCGTGGCCTGAACACCAAGCTGCTGCCAAACTGTCCAGCTCTTGTCGAGCGTTTTGGCGGCAGCATCAGCCATCCATGCCGGACGGATGAAAAACACCAGAGCCAGAGCGCCAACGATACCGCCAACGCCATGAACACCAAATGCATCAAGACTATCGTCGTAGCCAAGCTTGTTCTTGATCAGAATCGCACAATAGCAGAAAATTGCTGCGAGGGCGCCGAGGGCAAGAGCGCCTGACGGCTGAACAACACCTGCTGCTGGCGTTATGGCCACAAGACCAGCCAAAATACCTGAAGCTACACCAAGGCTTGTCGCTTTGCCATGCTGGAACATTTCAATGATCATCCAGGTAAATGCGCCCGATGCTGCAGCCATCTGGGTAACCGTCAAAGCCCTTGCTGTTGCCAGATCGCTTGCAATAGCGCTACCGGCATTGAATCCAAACCAGCCAACCCAGAGCAAACCCGCACCCATAAGAGTCATCACCAGGTTGTTCGGATGCATGACGTTGTTTGGATAAGCACGCCGTTTGCCAAGATAAAGAGCAGCGACAAGTGCGGTAACACCTGAAGAGATATGAACAACAGTGCCTCCCGCAAAATCAATGGCTCCGGCTGCACCGAGGTTGAACAGAAAGCCATCAGAAGCCCATACCCAGTGACAGATCGGGCTGTAGACAAAAATGCTCCACAAAGCGATAAACACAGCATATCCCTTAAAATTCACCCGTTCCGCAAATGCGCCAGCAATCAGCGCAGGAGTGATTATGGCAAATTTCCCCTGAAACATGGCAAACACATATTCGGGAATATGCGTCGGCATTATGGTTTCATCAATACCCTGTAACAAGAAATACTTGTTATCCCATCCCACCAAACCGCCAAGAATACCGGGTCCAAAACTCAGCGAATAGCCGACCATCGGCCAGAGCACACCAATAACCACCATGGCACCAAAGCTGTGCATCATGGTACCGAGAACATTCTTTGTCCGGACAAGACCTCCATAAAACATGGCAAGTCCGGGAACCATAAGTAAAACAAGTGCTGTGGATGTCAACATCCATGACGTTGTTCCGGTATCAGTAACTACCTCTCCTGCTGCATGAGCGGTACCATGAAACAACGATACCGCCATCAGGAACAGCAGTGCCGTAAAAAGTTTTTTCCTCATAACTTCAGATTGTGATAAATTAATAAAACCTTAATAATTAATATTAATAACAAATATGTAGTTATTTTTTTAACCAAAAACAAAAAATTAACATTTTTTATTACGAAAAGGGAGTTTTTTCAAATAAATACGCTACCGATACAGGGGAATTTTCAGCAAAAAAGGAAGATTTTATTGAGATACCAGGGGATAGATGTGCGGGGACAGCCAGCCAGAGAGCTTGCTCTGCCTGGCTTTATTGATGGCACTGAAAAAAAGTTACTGCCTGAAGAGAAAAACGCCAAGATCTTCGAGAAGAGCCTGCAGATCCTCTTCATGCTCAACCTCGTCCTGAAGAATCTGTACTGCAATATTGTAAGTAACCGGGTCCTTGAATCTGACCTCCTCAATGATACTGTTATAGACATTGATTGCGCACTGCTCACCCGCAATGTTCTGCTCAAGTATCTTTTTCACAAAAGGATCATCAGGTGCTGCATAGCCGCAGTTCGACAGGGTGAACCAGTCAAGTGGACTGGAAACAGGTTTCCCGCCAAGCTGAATAATCCTTGTTGTCAGCATATCAGCATGACGAAGCTCATCAGCCGCATGCTGCAGAAGTTCGGCAATAGCAGCATCCTTCATTGGCCCCTGCACCACCTTTGCTCCAATCCAGTACTGATAATAGGCAAGCCATTCGTCAGCAAAAGCTTTGTTGAGCAACTCAAGCACACGGGGAAGATGCTCCCCAACAATTTCACGTCCTCTTGTACCCATAAGTATATACTCCGTTTTGTCAGTTTATCAGCCAGCTTATTTCTTTTGAGCTATAAGGTCCGCAAGAGCATCGGAAAGATTCGAATAGCTGAAAGGAAAATGTTGTGCCATCATAAATCCCGGCTTTATCTGCTGACCTTTGACTGCGTATTCTGCTCCTTCACCCATCAGAAGATGAACGACGAAATCCGGTACCGGCAGTTGGGCGGGCCTGTCAAGAACAGCCGCAAGCGCCTTAACAAACTCCTTCATGGAAACAGGAGTCGGACTGACCAGATTAATTGCTCCACGGTAAACAGGGTTATCCAGTGCCTCAAGAATGGCGGCAATCTCATCATCAATATGAATCCAGGAAATGCATTGAAGGCCTGAACCAATGATACCACCAAGAAAAAAACGAAAAGTTGGAAGCATTTTCTGCAACATCCCGCCTTTTGTCGATAACACAATACCGGTTCTTAACAAGACCGTACGCAAACCACTCTTTTCAGCGGCAAGCGCCTCCTTTTCCCAGTCAATACAAATTTTGGCAAGAAAATCATGGCCCTCTGGACCCGACTCATCCATTGCCGGAGTATCATCACAGCGTGAGAACGAGCCGTAGTACCCAATGGCTGATGCAGAAATAAAAACCTTTGGTTTTTCCTGAGCGCCGGCAATTGCTGAGACAATATGCCGGGTACCGAGAATTCTTGAATCATAACACTCATTTTTGTGCGCTTCGGTCCACCGGCTCTCAAGAAGGGGTTTGCCTGCAAGATGAATCACCGCCTTCGCTCCGCTGATAAAACCGGTCCATTCGCCACTTTCCATACCCGAATCCCACTGAACATATTCCGCCGCACCGGGGATATTACGGGCTGCCACTACAGGTACACGAGCCAGGACTACAACTTTTTCCTCCCGTTCAATCAGCTTCAGGGCAAGTTCAGTCCCTATGACACCTGTCGCGCCAGTAATAACTATATGTCCTTGCATAATACTTATGTCATTTTAGAGTGAAATAACAAAACGTTTTTTTTACTCAACGGTAACCGATTTCGCAAGATTTCGTGGCCGGTCAACATTACACCCCCGAAGTGTAGCAATATGATAAGCAAGGAGCTGCAGAGGAATAACTGTCAGAAGCGGAGTGATCGGCCCGGATGCCTGTGGAATATAAATCACATGTTCGGCCAGACGGCTGATTTCCTGATCGCCTTCATTGGCGATGGCGATAACCCGACCTTTACGGCTGCGTACCTCCTCAATATTACTAAGAATTTTGGTGTAGGTATTATCACGGGTGGCAATAAAAATAACAGGCATATCCTCATCAATCAGGGCAATCGGCCCATGTTTCATTTCTGCTGCGGGATAACCTTCAGCATGAATATAGGAGATCTCCTTGAGTTTCAAGGCACCTTCAAGAGCGACAGGAAAATTGAAACCTCGACCGAGATAGAGAACATTTTTTGCGTCCTTGAACCGTTCCGCTATGGATTTGATTTGGCTGTCAAGCTCAAGAATCCGCGCGGCTTTTTCTGGAATTGACACAAGTTCTTTAAGGTTCAGTGTAATTTCCTCGTTTGAAATGGTTCTTCCTTTGCTGAGCGCCAGAGCCAGCATATAGAGCATAATCACCTGTGCCGTAAAGGCTTTGGTTGAAGCAACACCAACCTCAGGACCTGCATGCGTATACATTCCACACAAAGTTTCACGGGCAATAGTAGACCCAACAACATTACAGATACCCATAACAAGGGCGCCTTTTTCCTTGGCGGTACGAAGCGCCGCAAGGGTATCAGCGGTTTCTCCCGACTGAGAGATAACAATGACTACATCATCGACACCAACAATCGGATTGCGATACCTGAACTCTGAGGCATAGTCAACCTCAACTGGAATACGGGCAAACTCCTCAATCAGATATTCCCCGATCAGACCGGCATGCCAGCTCGTACCACAGGCACAGATCACAATGCGCTTAGCCTGCTTCAGACGATCAAGGTAATCTTCAATCCCGCCAAGACAGAGACGGCCCTCATCAAGGCGAACGCGCCCCCGCATGACATCGTGCATGACGGCAGGCTGTTCAAAAATCTCCTTGAGCATAAAGTGCTCAAAGCCGCCTTTCTCTATTTTTTCCAGTGAAAAATCAAGCTCCGTCACAATCTTTTCCTGTTCGACATTCTCAATCGTCTTGATGGAATAGCCCTCCCTTGTAACCACCGCGAGCTCACCGTCAGAAAGATAGACGACCTTATTGGTATGTTCGACAATGGGGGCTGCATCCGAAGCAATAAAGAACTCACCAATACCGATACCGATCACCAGTGGACTGCCCTTGCGTGCAACAACAATCTTGTCAGGCTCACGCGAGGAGATGACACACAGGCCATAAGCACCTTCAACATGACGGAGAGCACTGCGAGTGACCGTTTCCAGGTCAAGCGACGGTTCACTCTTCCATATCCTGTCAATCAGGTGCACCAGAACCTCTGAATCGGTTTCACTTAGAAAAACATAGCCCTGGGAAACAAGCTCCTGTTTCAATGCTGAAAAGTTTTCCACAATACCGTTATGAATGACCGCGATATCCCCGGCGGCATTCAAGTGGGGATGAGCATTGCGGTCACTGGGTTCACCATGTGTCGCCCATCTGGTATGACCGATACCCACAGTCGCACCAGGCATTTCTTGCCGGAGTGTATGAGTATCCGTTTCAAGACCACCAACACTGCCTTTCTGCTTCATCACCGAAAGAGTACCATTCAGCAAAGCAATTCCTGCCGAATCGTAACCCCTGTATTCAAGCCGTTTCAAGCCTTTCAGAAGCACTGGAGCCGCATCCTGCCATCCTATATATCCAACAATTCCACACATACTGAGTTACCTTATTAATCCTTATTAGTTACCATGGAGCACAGCACAACCCTTCCCCGGATTCCGCCAAAATCTCTCTGTAATTATAACACAAGTCTCATTTCATGATGAATTTTTAACGCCTCGTCAGCAACAGCCTTTTCATAATCATCAATACATGAAAATGATCCCGTGCCGCCTGCAGAAGGGTAAATAAGAGCCCGACTGACATTGATAACGGCACCCTGCCTTTTACCATCAACGCCAAGATTCACTGCATCCTGAAGCGATCCACCCTGGGCTCCAACCCCTGGAATGAGCAAAAAAAGACCGGGAGCATCACGACGTATCTCTCCGAGCAAACCGCTTTTGGTAGCACCAACAACAACTCCGCCGTTTCCGTTCCTGCTCCATGAAGCGACTTTGCCAAGCACAGAATGGTAGAGCGGAGTGCCGTCAGCCATCTCACGCTCCTCAAAATCAACCGATCCCTCATTTGAGGTAAGGCAAAGCACAAAGATCAGTTTGTCCTCATAAGCGAAAAAAGGTTCAAGCGAGTCAAACCCCATGTAAGGGGCAACGGTAAGAGCATCAAAGCTCCAGTGATCAAAAAAAGCCTGCGCATACATTTTGCTGGTATTCCCTATATCCGCCCGTTTGGCGTCCGCAATCGTCATACATGCATCAGGTATCAGACGAAGGGTCTGTTCCATATCCTGCAATCCTTCAATACCTCGCGCTTCATAAAACGCAGTATTGAGCTTGTATGCTACAGCAACGTCTGATGTGGCCCTGATAATTGAACGATTAAACTCAAGCACGGGGTTTTGATATGCTGAAAACACCTGGGGGATTTTTCGGGGATCACTGTCAAGCCCTACACACAAAAGTGACTTCAGTGTTGCTATCCTAGTATTTGCCTTGTCCCGAACAAAACTCATAACTTCACATCCTCTACTGTTATAAAAAGCAAAAAGTGCACAAATAATGCCAAGAACAACTGCGCCAGGCCACCTTGAAACTTATAGCTGCAGAAATACATTTCAAGTCTGAGCAATATATAATATGTTTTCTTGCGAGATGCTTCATTAAATGAAAGAATCCCGTAAATTGGGTTTGTCAAGTTTCGCGAACGGTGAACACTCTCCTGAGTCGCATTATATTATAACCATGATTACTGATTGATGGCAAAAAAAACACTTAAACCTTCAAATCCCTATAAAAACGAACCGGAAAACAATATACCGCGCCCTAAATTCCCGATAATGTATTATGTGGTAGTGATTGTTTTATTCATAGGATTAAATCTTGCTTTATTCTGGTCAGGCTCAACACAGGAAATACCTTACAGCACCTTCCGCAAGCTTATTGCCGAAAACCAGGTTGTTTCGGTAAGAATATCGCCGGAAAAAATCTATGTCAAGCTCAAGCCTGGCGCGGAAACAGGGTTGGCTATCAAAGTACCGCAAAAAGAGGACCCGGGTATCTCGTTTCCTCAATCCAAATCAAAGCCGGACGAAATTACTGTCAATCCAGTGCGCGATGACAATCTGATTGAGTTGCTGGAAAACAAAGGAGTCAAATACCAGGGCTCGCCAAGTAATACATGGATCAGCGAACTGCTGCAATGGATCGTCCCTTTTGGCTTGCTGATCGGCATCTACTTCTTTGTCTTCCGACGTATGGGCGCACCGGGCTCCCAATTCATGAATATCGGCAAAAACAAAGCCGCACTTTACGAAAACCTTGATGAACACACCCGCATCACGTTCAAGGATGTAGCAGGTCTGGACGAAGCGAAGGCTGAGGTTATGGAAGTGGTCGACTTCCTCAAGGATCCGAAAAAGTATACAACACTCGGCGGCAAACTGCCGAAAGGAGTGCTGCTCGTCGGACCTCCGGGCACCGGAAAAACCCTGCTGGCAAAGGCTGTTGCCGGTGAGGCTGATGTGCCGTTTTTCAGCATCAGCGGTTCAGACTTTGTTGAAATGTTTGTCGGCGTCGGTGCAGCAAGGGTGCGCGACCTTTTCAAGCAGGCCAAGGAGAAAGCACCCTGCATTATTTTTATTGATGAAATTGACGCTGTCGGCAGAAGCAGGGGGAAAGGGGCTATGATGGGTGCCAATGACGAGCGGGAAAACACCCTCAATCAGTTGCTTGTCGAAATGGACGGCTTTGCAACCGACAAGGGCGTCATTCTTATTGCCGCCACAAACCGACCAGACGTCCTTGATTCCGCCCTCCTGAGACCAGGCCGTTTTGACCGCCAGATTATGGTTGACAAGCCTGACCTGAAAGGGCGTATTGATATTTTCAAGGTACATACCAAGGATCTTTCACTTTCAAAAGACGTCAACCTGAAAGCCCTTGCCTCGCAAACTCCAGGATTTGCTGGCGCTGAAATTGCAAATGCCGCCAACGAGGCTGCCTTGCTTGCCTCTCGTCGCAACAAGCAAAGCATTGAGATGAAAGATTTTGAAGATGCTATTGAGCGTTGCGTTGCTGGACTTGAAAAAAAGAACAAGGTGATCAATCCGCGTGAAAAGCAGATTGTCGCCTACCATGAAGCAGGCCACGCCATAGTAAGCTGGATGATGCCTGACAACGACCCTGTCCAGAAAATATCAATCGTCCCGCGGGGAATGAGCGCACTCGGCTACACCATGAACATTCCTCTCGAAGATCGCTATCTGATGACGAAAAGTGAGCTTCTTGGCCGCATCTGCGGACTGCTCGGCGGACGTATTGCAGAACTGATCATTTTCAGCGAAATCTCTACGGGAGCGCAGAATGATCTTGAAAAGGTGACCAGCATAGCCTATAACATGGTCACCGTCTATGGCATGAGCGAGAAGCTCGGCAACCTTTCATTCTACGAAAGCAATAATCCCTACTATGGAGGTCCCGGCATTGACAAAAAGTATGGAGAAGAAACAGCCCGACTTATCGACAGGGAAGTCATGAGCATCGTTGAAGAATCACGCATGAAGGTGATGAATCTGCTGACTCAGAATCGGCACAAACTTGAGCAGCTTGCCAGCGAACTGCTGTTAAAGGAGATGCTTCAGTATTCCCAGATTGAAGAAATTCTTGGGAAACGTCCCGAGGGGCTTTTTCCTGTGCACATTGAAGAGGAGCTCCTGATGGAAAACGGCGATGAGAATCAGGAAAAGTCAGGCGTCCAGAGCAATATGGAACAACTCACCGACAAAGAACAAGCCGAGCTTGAGGAGGCCGTTGCAAGACTCAAACAAGGACGGAAAATACAGGAAAACTGAAGAAACAGGTGTTAACACAAAAAGGCAGGTAGCCCCTGCCTTTTTGTGTTATGATGTGGGTCCCGAGGGAGTCGAACCCCCGACCTACTGGGTGTAAACCAGTCGCTCTAACCAACTGAGCTAGGAACCCATTAATACGGCCATAATTATAACATAAATCCACAGAAAAGCAAAAAGAAAAACGCGCTGTGCGACGGTGAACAATGCTGGTTATTTGTATGCCTTCACGAAAAAGCATAAATTCAGGCCGATAATTTATCCGCAACTCGGTAATTTTTTTACTTACTCATTATGAGATCATTATCCATCCTTGGCAGCACAGGCTCAATCGGACTCAGTACTCTTGATGTTGTCAGACAGCACCCTGAAAAATTCAATATTGCCGGCCTGGCCGAAGGTCATGATGTGGCATTGCTTGCCGAACAGATCAAAGAGTTCAGGCCTGAAGCTGTTTCCGTCAGGGATGCTGATTCGGTACAAAAGCTGCAAGCTCTCCTTGGCTCTCACAAACCGGAAATCTTTTATGGTCTCGAAGGAGCAGCGAGCATTGCCTCCGCCGAAGGAGTGGATATGGTGGTATCGGCCATTGTCGGAGCCGCAGGTCTTCTGCCAACCGTGAGTGCAATCAAGGCTGGCAAGCATATCGCCCTGGCCAACAAGGAAACGCTTGTCGTTGCAGGACAACTGGTGTCTGATCTGGTAAAAAAACACAACGTGAAATTGCTTCCGGTTGACAGTGAGCACTCAGCCATCTTTCAGTCACTTGCGGGCCACCGTGCAGAAGATGTTGAGCGCATCATCCTGACTGCCTCGGGTGGGCCATTCCGCAACACCTCAGCCGAAGAGCTGAAAAATGTCAAGCTTGAACAGGCATTGAAACATCCGCAATGGACAATGGGCGCAAAAATCACCATTGACTCCGCAACCATGATGAATAAAGGCCTTGAGGTTATTGAAGCTCACTGGCTCTTTAACATGCCCGCTGAAAAAATCGGCGTCGTCGTTCATCCCCAAAGTATCATTCACTCTATGGTGGAATATATTGACGGCTGCGTCATCGCACAGCTTGGCTCCCCCGATATGCGCGCACCGATAGCCTATGCCTTGTCCTGGCCTGAACGCTGCGAAAGCGGGATCCACAAGCTTGACCTGCCAAAGATAGGGACATTGACCTTTGAAGAGCCTGATATGGTGCGCTTTCCCGCACTGCAACTCGCCTTTGATGCACTGAAAGCCGGCCGGACTTATCCCGCCGTCCTCAACGCAGCAAACGAGATCGCCGTAGCAGCATTCCTTGACAGGAAAATAGGATTTACGGAAATAGCGGCAACCGTTGACAAAACCATGCAGGCTCACGAGCCTTACACGCCTGTCGAAATTGAAGAATATCTCCAGGCAGACCGCTGGGCCCGTGAAACGGCAAAAAAACTTATTGCATAACCTTGTAAACCACGCAAAACAAGAGAGTGCATAACGGAAACATCTCTTTTTTTATTGAAACAAAGGATTGTCATGGATTTTCTG
>SESB01001907.1_pt1 | contig 12846 bp, 10 predicted proteins | sample 3171441 | NCBI WGS metagenome assembly SESB01 (sample SAMN06051867, study PRJNA518727) | freshwater metagenome | biome: subpolar coniferous forest; feature: holomictic lake; material: water; isolation source: holomictic Lake 227, 6 m depth | place: Canada: near Kenora, Ontario | collected...
GACATCCGTTGGTAATGACGTTTATGCATGTGTTTATTCTAGCTCTATCTGGAAGTCAAGCTACACAGGCATTGTCAAGATAACGGGGGATACTGCTATTGCAGGAGCCTTGACTGTAACCGGAGCAATTAAAGATAAGTCAGGGTTTGTTATGCCAGTAGGTACAATAATTGCATATGGTGGGGTTGCTGCACCAGAAGGGTGGGCAATGTGTGATGGAGCTAGTAAATTAAGGGGAACATCAATTGCAGATACATATTATGCATTGTTTACAGTAATTGGAACAGCCTTTGGTGCTGCAGATTTGACCCATTTTAATGTACCCGATATGCGGGGACGATTTTTAAGGGGGGCCGATGATCCTGATGGTACCTTAACGAACTACACAGCTGCTGGACGCGACCCTGATGCAGGGTCAAGATCGGTTATGAATTTTGGAGGAAATGCAGGAAATGCTGTGGGGTCTATTCAGGGTGATGCAATGCAGGGACATATTCACCAATTTACACGAGGACAATTGTCAAATGGTGGTTCAAATACACCAGACGGGGCAAACAATACAATTACGATAGGATCTACAGCTGTTCCATACACAGACGGAACAAACGGCACACCAAGAACAAGCTCAGAAAATCGTCCCATTAATGCGTATGTAAATTATATTATAAAATATTAATCGAATCCTCGCGAGGTAACAAAATGAATTGTGAACGCTTTGATATAGATAATCTATTTGACCAACCCTTCCAAGTCGATAAGCACCTTCTAGGGCGGCTGACGACCCTAAAGGGTATCCTTGAAAAGAAATATAGAAGTATACTTAAAACTATAATTGTTCAAGGGGCCCGTACAGAACAATCCAATATAGAATACTACCAAAAGAAGTATGGGGAAGCATGGGAAAAATTTTATAACAAGAATAGCCTTCATGTAGTTCGTAAAGAAACTGGTAACATTTTACGTGCTTTAGACATCGGGTTTGAGAAAGAATCCGGAGAACGCATATCTGGAGTAGAAATTTATAGAACTATTCAAGAGAACGCATTGTTCAATCAGGTTGGCATAGCCGATAACTATGTTCATGTTGATTTGTTGACACGATCATGGACCTACAACAAATAAGGTATAATTATAATAGGTGCATGTTTCACCACAAAAAATTAATGTTTAAAAACCCAAGTAGTTGGGCATAACTTAATTAAACTATATAGAAAGGCGGTTCTTGAAAAAGTGCCCACACCTGTCCTAAGAAGCATCGCTAAAAAAGCACATAAAGATTTATCTACAGCTGAATCTGCATGGTCTGAGGCAAAAGAAATTGCTGCCAAAGAAGGTAAACCAAGTAATTGGGCCCTTATTGTAAGCATAACCAAGAAAAAACTAGGTCTCGCTAAAGCCTTTGGTTTAAGTGTTAACCCGTTTTCTGGTAAACAACTGGCAAACACGGGAGATAAGCCATATACAGGCGAAGGTGAAAGAACAATTGGCCCAGATGGGGAATTTGTTTATACCTACCCAGGTAACAAAGCGGGAGACTCTAAACCAGCAGCGGAAGAAGAAGTAAAGCAGGAAAGACAATCTAAAGTAGAAGACGTATCCAATAAAAGGCAAGCCAAAATAGAAGAAGATACAAAAAAACGAGGCCCAAAACTTGTTGTAGACCCTAAGAAAAATAGAGCCCCTGTTGAAGAAGAACTCCCACAAGAAAGAAAAGCAAAAGTAGAGGAAGAACCAAAAAAAAGAGAACCCAAACTCGTCCTAGAACCCACGAAGGATAGGGCACCCGCACTAGACGATCAAAACATAAAAAAAACGGAACCTACGCTTGTTTTGACCGCTTCTGGAAAGACTACGAAGCTAACCCAGGATAAGATTGATAGTCTTCGACTTCAAGACACAAGTAAGCTTAGTCAACTGAGTGAAGAAGAATGGGTGGCTAGATATAAAGACTTAAATAATATATATACTGATTCTAAGAAGTCTTATAAGGATAGGGTTAAAGAAGCACTAAAGTATGATAATGATCTAGGAATATTAGATACAGGATCAGGAAATCGAGATTGGATTTCCAAAGAGTTTTTCATGAGTATACCCGAGGAACAATTATCTGAACGTGAAGCGGAAAGCCTAAAAGATTTATCCTATGGGGATTTAATACAAGTAAAAGCACCTGAGTTATTAAATGAGACGTCTAAGTCCCCATATGCTACAGTTCATATAATAGGTGAAGTTGATGGGCAATACCTTGTAAAATGGAAAGAGACTATGTTCCATTCACAAAGTTTAGAATATAAGGATAAACGAATTGCTTATATAAAGGGACAGCTTGAAGAACTTAACACAACATCTGACAAGAACCATGTCACTAAATTCTTAGAAGAATTAAGTAGGTCTTTGGTTGGACAGAGAGAAGATCTAAAGTTAGAAAGAGTATCAAAACAAAATGAACTTGATGAACTATTATCGTTAAATACAGAGGGACTTTCTAAGGAGCAAAAAGATAAGATAGCTAGACAGATAGGTGCGCTAAGGGATGACATATATAAAATAGAGCATGGCGTTAAAGTAACGACTAAATCGGGGGGAGAAAAAACGTTTCTTGTAAATAAAGAGGATATCCGACTGAAACCAACCGAATTAAAACGAGGAAAACAACAAGATAAAAAAAATCAAGCAAGAAGATCTAAAGAAGATATAGGAAAAGACTTGTTAAAGAACATGGGGTATACAGGTAGCCCCCTGATGCAAATAGAAACACTACAGCATGTACCTCTTGAGTCTATTGCTAAAGACGCGTTAAAAAGGTATTTTAATGAGGCTGGATTATCTAAACTTTATGAAGATGATCCTGAAGATATGTTTTCTATGCTAGAAGAGATTATATGGAAAAGTGCTGCAAAGCAAGCGTATGGAATAAGTACAGGCGAAAGTGTAGTCCCAGAAAATATACCATCAGAAGAAGGCGTGTTTTCCCAGAAGAAATTGACAAGTACCCAGTATAATATCGATACTCATGTTAGATCAATAGTAGATTCCAGATCAAAATATGTTGCAGCCTGTTTTAGTAAAATGCAGGGGGAAACTGCGGCGGATTCTCATGCTCTATCTTTATATTCTGAAGCCGAGGGCATGGTACATGAGGATAGGGCTAAATTTGAAGATTCTTACAACTCATTTCGGTCCTATCTATCCCCTGATAGTCAATCGTTTTATGATGGGATTTCTAGTGGTGATGTATCTGGAGATAAAAAGCCAACTGAAATTACTAATATTGAAGAAGCATTCGACACACTTCGAATGCTGGGGGAGAAGGGGGCAATAACCGCAGAAGTAATTCAGAACCTAATACCAAAAGCTTTAATAAATTTTGCAACAGACCGAATAGAGGATTTTAAAGACTTTGCGTATCTAAACCCCAATAGAAAGGTTCCTCAAGCAAGAGTAAATATTGCAGTAGATGCTTTACTTTCTATGGGTAACGACCTTCAAATGTATAACCAGCATTCTGATGGATGGTACTCAAATATGGCTAAACACGTTAAACAATCGAAGTTAAACTGGTGTGACAAAGTCGCAGTATCCTATAGTAAAAGAATATCAGCATTGACGGCGAATATGGATATCAATATTGATCCGCAAGCTAAAACCGCTAAATTAGTAAGCCTCAAAAATGCATTAAGCAACATGAGTAAACGAAAAGTTTTTTATCAGAGAATGCCTGATGAACAATGGGGACATACTGCGGAAAGAGCTCTAACTACTAGAGAGGGTAAAAAGCAAAGCCCTGGAGTTGAGGCAGCTGCGGCAGCATTTGCTAATGATGGAAAATCTATAGATGAAGTTAATTCTTTAAAGGGACTATCCAAAATGGTGTCTTCAAAAACTAGAACTCAGTATAGCAATAAAGAATTAAGAGCTAAGTATGATTCGAAAGTTGAAACTTCGTTGAAGCATCAAGGGCTAACCCCTGATGAGTTATCCGAGGTTAAGGATTATTACTTTAACTCAGCAATTCATATGCGTAAGGGCATGATAGGGGAACCCCCTGAAATGTCTACTAAATTACAGGGTATGGTCGCTAATAAATTTGATTCGAAAATAACAGACTTTATGCTATCTCAATATAATGTTTTATTTGAACAACAAAAGAATCTTCCACCAAATAAACTTAGAGATTATACGGTTGATACCGAAATGTTAACTAGTGCCTATATGAAGATGCTAGGAAAAGGTGCAGAACGTCCTTCGAAACGAGATTTAATGGCGTACAATACTGATGAAGACTATGAAATACCCGCTATTGAGCATAGTGTTGAAGACTATGAAGACCTTCGATATGGGCAGTTCTCTGGGGATCTTTCAGAGATGGATGATATGTTGGACGCAGATCTTGATAGAGATAGTTTTGTTCGGGTAGTTCCACCACAAAAATAACATGTTTAAAAAGTAAAAAAGATGGGAACACTATACTCATAGTGAAACAAAAAAAGCTTACCACGAAGTTATGGCCCTCATCATACCAGCATTATTTTGAGATTTGCCATATAATGAATCAGTACACACATTATGTGCAGACATACACCAAGAGGGCCCTCTATAATCGATTCTCATCCGCTAGTTATAGATCCCACAACGACTGGAATTATTTTTTTAAGGTACATGCCTACCTTAAAGAGCTTGGATGCCCTGTAGAGGTTTATCTCGAAGGGGTATTCACAAAGTATAAACCAAAATCAGGATGTGAATACCCGTTACCAAATATGCTAATATATTATTCTTTCTTAGTTATGGAGTATTTAAAGACGGCTAAAATCTCTCAAGGGAATTTTTATCAGATACCGGACAGCCTAGAAGTTGAAATGGCTAAACAAGTCGGACGAGGGGTTATTAGTTATTTAAGGTTGAAAGAGATGGCTACAGGGTACGACAGAGAAGACTTTGAGGAATTTTTAATAAAGGAGTTCCCAGGGTCGTTTGATGATTATTATATTGTAGCTAACCCCAGTATATTCATGAAGTCTGACGATGATGCTGCAGGAGTAGCCATATTTAATACTCGGTGGGAAAGTATTAAGGTTAAGTTTGAATATTTTATGATAAACTTTGTAAAGTATGAGAGGTTAGTAGCGTTTAAGAACAGGGTGCTGATAATGATTGAGACTCACTTAACCGAAAGCAATAAAGATTTTTCTGAGAGTTTGGCAGATGTACAGTTCGATTTGGAAGAGATTAAATATAATATTTGAAAGCATCACAAAAAAATCATGTTTAAAATCGAAAAAATGGGGAATACTCTCTATATGCGAATGAAAGGCGGAATATAATACATGTGGGATACAAATAACCAGTACACATTCAATGAGGACTTTCAAGTTAAGATTTTAGCCCTCATGGTCCAAGACTCCAGCTTTCTAGTTGGGCACATAGATATTATTCATCCGTCATACTTCACGGCCTTAATATTCCAAAATATTAGCAGACTCGTCATTGAGTTCTTTAACTCGTATAGTTGTCTACCAACTAAAGATAGCTTAGTACAACTCGTTGTAGATTACCTAACACAAAGTAAATTAGATACCCAAGCAGAATCCTATGACATAATGATCGATGCGTTATACACTCTAGAACTTCCTGATAGAGAATATGTAATTAGTAAAGTAGTATCTTTTGGTAAAACTAAGGCAATTGAAAATGCAATGTTAAAGTGTCTTCCAGAACTTCAGGCGGGGGACTTTGATAAGGTTCAATCCCTTTTGTCAGAATCTTTTAATGTAGGACTAAACTTTAATGAGATGGGGTATGACTATCTTGATAATATGGAACAACGAATGAAAGACTTGCACGTTGAAAAAGAGCGGGGAATTCCAACAGGGTTTCCAGAACTTGATAGGTTTATAAAAAATGGTGGATTATGCTCAGGAGAAGTTGGGTTCGTGATGGCCCCCACATCCCACGGTAAATCAATATTTCTAGCAAACGTAGCCACAAGTTCTATGGTGTTAGGAAAAAAGGTTTTATATTGTACATTTGAAATGCAAGACGTCCCAATATCTTTACGAGTTGACTCTATTTTAAGTGGAACTTCTGTAAAAGACTTAACCGCAGACTGGGACACACTAAAAGCCAAAAAGCAGATACTCACCGTTGGAGGTGGAAAATTAAAAGTATTCTGGCAGCCAACTGATACATGCTCAACCCACCATATAATGGCATATATCGACAAGTTAAAAAAGGTTTATAATTTTGTACCTGATTTATTGATTATTGACTATGCAGACATTATGCGCCCAACCGTAATGAGTCGGGAAAAACGTGATAACCAAGGGCAGATATTTAAAGATATTGTTTCATTAGCCCAGAACTTACGAATCCCTGTGTGGACAGCATCACAGTCTAATCGAGCTGGATACTCAGCGAAGACTAGTGGAGAAAATATTGGAACAGAACATTCTAGTGAAAGTATAACAAAAGCACAAGTTGCGGATTTAATTCTTTCTCTAATTATTGAAGATAAATATGATGACGGCACAGGGGTAGGAAGAATCCATATCGCCAAGCAACGTGATGGGGCGCAGGGATTGACATTAGGAGTAGACCTTGATTTTAAAACATATAAATTAACTGTAAACAATAAACGGGCAGCAAAGGTAAAAGCTGAGGCGGAGAGTAAACAGGCTGTCGATAAATTTTTCAATAAAAAAGAGGGGGTAAAAAATGAATAAGATTGATGGTATACTAATCGCAGGACAGATGTACAGTGGTAAGACGATTGCTGCGGAGTATATTTGTGAATTACTAGGGTACAAAAAGTTCTCCTTCGCAAGGTCCTTAAAACATATGGCCTCAAGACATTATAATAATGGAGAGATGTTAAGTAAGGCCGCAACTTACCCCGTTTATATTAAAGATACTAAATCGTGGGTACAAATGAATGGTAGGGATATATTTGCTAAATTGGGGGAAGCCATAAAAAACGGATTTGATTACTCTTGGTTCTATGTAGAAGAGTCAATATTTGTAAAAGAATTTTTCAAAGAGCAAAAGGAACATTTTTCACATAGAGGTAGTCTAGGATGCCGTTACGATGGTTTTGTAATGGATGATAATAGATTTGAAGAGGAGTATTTATACTTTAGAGATCAATTTAACGTTAAATTAATTTATATTGAAACAAACGAAGAAGAACGCATACGCCGAGCTATTATACGAGACGGCATCATACCAACGCAGGATCAATTAAACTCTAATACTGAAAAGTTAGCTTGGGCATCCAAATACGCAGATATTCGTATAGTAAATGAATATACCAATGAGAAAGATTTCTTTGGGGGGCTTGAGCCCAAGATTTACGAGCTGGATGCTTAACCGAGAAGCAGCGTCTCAGCTATTAATAAACAACTTTCAGATTAGGGATGCTAATACGTTTGACCCTGACCAGAAACGAACTAATTGTCCATACTGCCATGGAACAATAAAACCAGATGGGTCTACAAGAAGTCCTGACACAGAAGAAAAATTATATATCCATGTAGGTAAACAAACCTATTATTGTCAACGCTGCGCATCAGCAGGCCCATTAGTAAAACTATTTAAAGATGTTGTACATCTAAGTAACGAAGATCTAAAGCGTTATATGGAAAACCCATTGAGCCTGATGGGTACTAAATCGTTAAAAGAGATACTAGAAGAGGAATTAATTGATTTATCAAGATTTTACGATGGTAAACAACCCATTAAATTACCAGATGAGTTCCAACCACTAGACCTAGAAACAAACGACCCAGAAGAATTATATATATTTGAATATTTATTTAATAGAGGATTATCTATAGAACAAATAATTGACTATGGGTTCGGGTTCTGTAAGACAGGCCAATACCGAGACCGTGTTATAATACCTTGTTATGAAGGGGGTTCCCCCATTTATTTTGTTAACCGGCTCTGTTTAGATAATGGAAAACCTTTAACAAAGCAAAGAGAACAGGAACTAATGGTTGCGGGGATTAGAAAAACAGTAAACCCACCAATGAACTTTAACTCATTAGGTAAGAGTGAGGTATTGTACAATATAGATATAGCTAAACAGTATGATACCATAATTGTAACAGAAGGTGCCTTTGACGCTATAAATGTGGGACAAAACGCGGTAGCTATACTAGGGTCTATGATATCGCAGAACCAGATTTCAAAATTATTGAAAACAAAAGCCAAGAAGATTATTATGATGTTGGACCCCGATGCCATAGATAAGGCGTTATTGAGCTGTAAGAAGCTTGAAGGGTTAATTCCAGTGTATCTATCAGTTGTCGAAGCAAAAGACCCTGGTGAGGCAACAAGGGCTCAAATAGAGGAAGCTATAGCCGATGCTATGCAGTACAACTCGTTTACATTAGAGTTAATGAGTAAATTCAGAAAGTAACAGAAAAAATCAATGTTTAAAAAACAAAAATAAGGGAATATTACAATTATGCTTCAAAATAACATCGCATTATGGCTAAAACTAAATCTCGGAGAAAATGAGTGTTTTGGCGTAGCTTTAAATCTTAAAGGAAAAACTTGTCCCATATGTAGCAAAAAAGATGAATGCAAAGAAGAATTTGAAAGGAAGAAAAATGTTTGAATGCAGTTCATGTGATCTAAGTGTAATGCGGTCTAATAATCCACAACTAGTGGATATACCAGCGTCAGTGCCAACCGTTTTATTTATTGGTGAACCCCTATATGGGGATGATCAGGCAAACCTAACATCAGGAAGTTCATTAGGTTATCTAATTGAGTCTGCTAAGAGTGTTGGCATAAACTTCGGGGAAAACGCTGCATACCTTAGTGCCCCTCGTTGTCATGTACCACAACGAACTGATGCAGCTCTAGTGAGTAGATGTGCTAGAAAATGCCATAAATTACATTTAGATACCGTAACAAAAGAATTAGGTATAAATATCGTCGTCATAGTCGGGGCCAAAGCTGCGGCGTATATGCAAAGAGCTGTTGTATCAGAATGTAAAGCAAATAAATTCACTCACTCATACCGCTCTATAGTACCGGATAGAGTATACTTTTATGTTGAGGACGGGGAATTTATATATGAAAAGCTAGAAGAAAAAGACCACGCCCCCTTAGAAGAGTTCATAATGACGCTAAAGCATATTAAAATGACGGCGGATATAGGCATTAAACGAACTCCAGTAGATTATCAATTCATAGATACCCTTGATAAAGCCATGGAAGTATATGCTACCCTAAAATCAAAAAAAGAGCTTGCTGTTGACATTGAAACCTCAGGCTTAAACAAGTTTTCTGATAAGGCCAAGATCTTAACGATATCCTTTACATGGGAAGAGTATCAAGCCGTATGCTTCCCTGTAGAACATGAAGAATCCCCATTCAACCAAGAAGAGCAACAAGTAATCAAAGAGTTATTAAACGATGTACTCAGCGATCCCAATATTGACGAACTTGTATTTCACAATGGTAAATTTGACGCAGGGTATATGGAACAACGGGGGATAAATACATTAAACTTCAATTATGATACAATGCTCGCGCACTACACATTAGACGAAACCAGAGGAACCCACGGGCTAAAGAAACTTGCTCTAGTATATACTGATTTAGGTGATTATGACTCGGGACTGCATCAATTCATGGCAAACGCCAAACTAGACCTAACAGACGGGTATAGCAAAGTTCCATTAGAGATATTATGGCAATACAACTGCTGTGATACAGACGCCACGTTAAGGTTAAAACACATATTCGAAAAGAAAATGCAAGTAGAAGGATCAGAACCACTATTCAGGTATTTAATGAAATTATCAGAAGCCTTTACTACAATAGAAAAAGCAGGATTCATGCTTGATGATAATTTACTAGCCAAACTAGAAGCAGAGATGCCAATTCAAATAGATGAATTAGAAAACAAGTTCTTCAGCTTCTCTGAAGTTATTGAAACACAAAGACGATTACAGAAGGATGAAATAGATAAATGCCTTAGAGAAGACGTAGAGAGGCTGGCAAAAAGTAAGAGTGGAAGAACTAAACCCAAGAAACCAGAAATTATACATTTTAATCCAGCCTCAGTAAATCACATGAGAGCTTTATTGTTTGACACGTTAAAACTACAGAACGTTTTACCTATAGACACTATAAGTGAATATTTGACCAAGAAGGGCCAAGGTGAAGTAGACGACGATTTAATAGTACATACAGACGATATACCAACAGAGTTTTTATCAACAGGTAAAAAGACCTTAAATTTCATTAATGACTTGGAGCATAACGAGGTTGTTAGTACACTACTAGAGCATAGATCAATTAAAAAGCTGTATGGGACGTATATAAAGCCGGTTAGGGCGGAATGGAAGTCCAGTGATGGCTTGGTGCATTCAACAAATTTAATACATGGAACCTCCTCCGGGCGGTTAGCGTCAGTCTCACCTAATTTACAAAATTGCCCACGGGGTAGTGTAATCAAGCAACTATTTATATCAAGATGGAAAGATGGGCACTTTGGGCAACTCGACTATTCGCAAGTAGAGTTAAGGGTAGCTGCCATGTTATCTGGGGACCCAAAGTTAATTGAAGCATATAAAAGTGGAGTTGATATTCATAAACAAACCGCAGCGTTAGTATTTGGTATTCATATAAGCGAGGTATCAAAAGATCAACGCCAATATGCAAAGTGTTTAACAGGGGATACTAGAATATTAACAGACTCAGGGTATAAGAGGTTAGATGAAATTGTTCCAAAAATTAATAACGGAAAACATACATATTATGATGGGGATGTTAAAGCTATTAGTAGATACGGGGAACCTCAGGCAATAGAGTCTACTTATTATGAGGAAGATCAGGAAGTATATGAAATTGAATTTGAAGATGGGACAGTTGTTAAGGCAGATGCTACTCATCAATGGATTGTTACGTTAGAGAACGGGGAAGAGAAGATTGTTAGTACTTTAGAGCTGGTAGTTGGAGATGACCTACCAGTTATGAAAATTCAAGATTATGTGGAAGGAAAATGTAATGACTAATTTAATATTCGAGAACAAGTGGCTGAAGGTGTATAAGGATGGAGCTTTTATAGGGGTAGAGGTTTTGGAGAGTGGCGCAGTTGTTTTTGCAAAAGAAGACGTTGAAACAGGGTGTTGGAATATTTTATCTCATAGAAATAAAACGGGGTATGGTTTTATAACCACAAAATCGTATCGAGGAAACTTACACAGGTATTTTTATTTAAAACATAATGATATAGAGTTACCCAGAGATGTAGTAATACGCCATAAATGTGATAACAGGTTTTGTATATGTTTAGACCACTTAGAGACAGGGTCTAATAAAGAGAATATTATGGATAGAGATTCTAGAGGAAGAACAGCAAAAGGGGTTACTGCGAATAAATCTAAACTCACGGAAAAGAATATTTTAGAAATACGAATAAACAAAACAGATTCACATAGTAAATTAGGCGGGGTTTATGAGGTATCGCCTGAAATGATATCAAATATAAGACATGGAAAATTCTGGACTCATGTACATGCAGATGTTATATGGACCCCAGAGTTTTCTTCCCAGTTTAAAACAGCTGCACTAGAAAAGGTAGGTAAAAAATCAGGAGAAAATAGCGGGTGTTCTAAGTTAACCAATGAGTTAGTTAAAGCAATACGGATAAATAAAATTGACTCCCACACACAATTGGGGAAAACCCTTGGGTTAAATGATAGAACGATAAAACTGGTAAGATACGGGGAAACTTGGAAAGAGTGTCATGCTGACTTGATTTGGACTCAAGAAGAGATAGCAGAGTTTGTCACTGGTAAGCACAGAGGTTGGACTTTAAAATGAAAATAAAGAAAGTAACAAAGCTAGAGAAAAAAGAAGGTATCTTTTGTGTTACGGTTCCTAAATCTAACACAATTGTACTGGAGTCTGGGGTTGTTTCACGCAACTGCATTAACTTCGGACTTATTTATGGAAAAAAGGCATGGTCATTGGCTACAGAGCTAGGAATCACTGAGGAAGAGGCCCAAGAGTTTATTGATAGGTACTTTGCAACTTTTTCCCGACTTGCAGAATGGATAGAAGAAAACAAACGGAAAGTTACTCGTGATGAAAAAGCAGTATCCCAATTTGGAAGGGAGCGTAAGTTCCCTGGGATCAATCAACTAAGTAAGGTAAGAAAGAAAAGCTTTGACCAAGGTAAAAGGTTTAATAAGTATTTGAGAGAAGCGGGAAACTTTTTTGTGCAGTCAGCAGCGGCAGATTTTACATTAAACTCAGTAATCCTACTCCTTGAGTACTTTAAAGAGCGAAACCTAAAAAGCCTTGTCCTTGGAACCGTCTATGACAGTATCATGATTGATATATACCCTGGGGAGGAAGAAGAAGTAATCAACTCGTCCAAAATGATAATGGAAAACATTGATAAACTCCTTGGCCTTGACTGGGTAACCGTCCCCCTCGTAGCAGACGCAGAATTAGGACCAAACTGGGGTAACCTTGGTAGGGTAGTCAGTTCTGATGAAGATTATAAGTTCGAGAAAGGTGATAAGGTATTTGACCTTAGAACCAATATAATGGCTAAGTTTAATGATGAAACAGAGGATTATGAATTGTGTTAATGTACCCCAATCGTGAGTATAGTGACAAAGATAAAGTCATCGTGGAGTGCGATGTATGTAAAAGCCCATACTGTAAACGTAAGCACGTTACAAAGTATAAGACATATATAAACAATATGGAGAGAAATGGTGGGTTATATATTTGTATTTATTGTATGATAACAGTAAAGTATGGAGTTAACCTCGCATTCGATACTCTAACACAAGAGCAAAAGGAAGAAATGTA
>SESB01001909.1_pt1 | contig 12840 bp, 14 predicted proteins | sample 3171441 | NCBI WGS metagenome assembly SESB01 (sample SAMN06051867, study PRJNA518727) | freshwater metagenome | biome: subpolar coniferous forest; feature: holomictic lake; material: water; isolation source: holomictic Lake 227, 6 m depth | place: Canada: near Kenora, Ontario | collected...
ACGAGCTTGCAGGCGTAGGTGCCGAGGCGCATCGTGCCGCCCTTGTTGGCGACGCCGCGCTGCGCCTCCATGAGCGTGACCACCGGGTGGGGCGTGGCCTCGTCGAACTCCAGCGAGTTGGCGCCGGCGAGCCCGAGCACGTTCCGGCCGAACTCGATGGCGGCCATCTGCAGCCCCAGGCAGATGCCGAAGAAGGGGATCCGCCGCTCCCGGGCGTGGCGGACGGCCAGGATCTTCCCCTCCGTGCCACGGACGCCGAAGCCGCCCGGGACGAGGATGCCGTCCACCCGGTCGAGCGCGGAGAGGTCCCCCTCCTCCAGCTTCTGGGCCTCGATGAACTCGAGCTTCACCTTGCAGTCGTTGGCGATGCCGCCGTGGACGAGCGCCTCGTTCAGGCTCTTGTAGCTCTCCACGAGTTCCACGTACTTGCCCACCACGCCGATGCGGACCTCGCCGAACCTGGGGCGGGTCACCTTCTCGACGATGGTCTCCCAGCGCTCCAGCCGCGGCGCGCGGCTCCAGATGTTGAGCAGCTCGGCCAGCTTGTCGTCGAGCCCCTCCCGATGCAGCGCCAGCGGCACCTCGTAGATGGAGGAGACGTCACGGGCGGTGAATACGGCCGACGGGTCCACGTTGCAGAAGAGCGCGATCTTGTCCTTCATCTCGCGCGAGATCTCCCGGTCGCTCCGGGTGAGCAGCACGTCGGGCTGGATGCCGATCTCGCGCAACTCCTTCACGGAGTGCTGGGTGGGCTTGGTCTTCAGCTCCCCGGCGGCGGCGATGTAGGGGACGAGGGTGAGGTGGACGTAGACCACGTTCTCGCTGCCCACGTCGTACTTCATCTGCCGGATGGCCTCCAGGAACGGGAGCGACTCGATGTCGCCCACCGTGCCGCCCACCTCGACGATGACGATGTCGGCGCCGTCGGAGGCCTCGCGGATGACCGCCTTGATCTCGTCGGTGATGTGGGGAATCACCTGGACGGTCTTGCCCAGGTACTCGCCGCGCCGCTCCTTGTTGATGACCGACTGGTAGATACGACCGGTGGTGTAGTTGTTCTTCCGGGTCATCTTGGCGCTGGTGAAGCGCTCGTAGTGGCCCAGGTCGAGGTCGGTCTCGGCCCCGTCGTCGGTGACGTAGACCTCGCCGTGCTGGAAGGGGCTCATCGTGCCCGGATCGACGTTGATGTACGGGTCGAGCTTGAGGTGCGTGACCTCGAGGCCCCGGTTCTCCAGCAGGGCGCCCATCGACGCCGCCGCCAGCCCCTTGCCGAGCGAGCTCACCACCCCGCCGGTCACGAACACGAACTTGGTCTTCTTTCCCCGAACCATGTCCCTCCCCTTTCCCCGCTACCGGCCAGCCGCCACCAGCGCGCGGGCCCGCTCCAGATCCTTCTCCGTGTCCACCCCGAAACCGCTGTAGCTCGTGTCCACCACCCGGATGCGGAAGCCGTGCTCGAGCGCGCGCAGCTGCTCGAGGTGCTCCTCCCGCTCCAGCCTCCCGGGCTCGAGCGCCGAGAACCGCTCCAGGAAGGCCGGAGTGTAGGCGTACATCCCCACGTGCGCCCGGGCGAGCGGCGAGGGGCCGTGCCCCCGTCGAGCCGGGATGGGGGCGCGGGAGAAGTAGAGTGCGTTGCCGACGAGGTCGGTCACCACCTTCACCACCTCGGGACGCTCCCACTCGCCGGCCTCGAGCGGCCGCGCCATGGTGGCCATCTCGGAGGTCCCCTCGTCCATGGCGTGCACCAGGGCCTCGACCGCGGCCGGCTCGATGAAGGGCTCGTCCCCCTGCAGATTCACCACCATGGTGGGGCGCGGGAGCATGGCCCGCGCCGCCATGGCCACCCGGTCGGTGCCGGTCTCGGCGGGGCCGGTGAGCGCCACCTCGGCCCCTGCCGCGCGGGCGACGGCCGCGATGCGAACGTCGTCGGTCGCGACCACGACGACGTCCACCCCCCCGGCGGCCCTCGCACGTTCCACGACCCGGGCGAGCAGGGTCTTTCCGTGGATGTCAGCGAGGGGCTTACCGGGAAGGCGAGTTGCCCCGAACCTTGCGGGGATGATGACCGCGACGCGCCTCACGCCGGGAAATCGTTGTATGCGTCGCGAACGAAGAGGTCAACGGCCGCGACCGGAAAAGGAGGGTTCCCCGGGGCCCCTCGGGGGAAGACCTGGAAAGACGCGTACTTCCCCGCGCCTCCCCCGGGCGTGTATGTTCCGCCGCCATGCCGGTCGTCCGGGTCCCCTTCACGGTTGAGCCGAACTACGCCGGCTGGCGGCTCGACCGCTACCTCCAGGAGAAGATCCGCCGGCTCTCCCGCGAGCGCATCCAGCGGCTCATCGAGACCCGCGTGGAGCACGATGGACCCCGGAAGCTGAAGCCCGCCACGAGGGTCGTCGCCGGGATGCGCTTCTCCCTGCTCAAGGAGGCCGACCCGGAACCCGAGACGCCGATGGAGTTCGGCGTGGTCTTCGACGACGCGCGGCTGCTCGTGGTGGACAAGCCGGCCGGCCTGCCGGTGCACCCCACGGCCCGCTACGCCGAGCACACCTTCACGGCGCTGGCGCGCACGGCCTACCCGGCCCGCAAGGTCGATCCGGCCCACCGCATCGACCGGGAGACGTCGGGGCTGCTCGCCTGCGGCTGCGCCCCGAAGTTCACCCGGGTGCTCAAGGCGGCCTTCGCGGCCGGCCGGGTGGAGAAGACCTACCTGGCGCTCGTCGAGGGGGAGCCGGGAGGGGATCGCTTCGAGGTGGAGGCAGCGCTCCGGCTCACCGGGGCGAGCGGCGTGAAGGTGCGGATGCACGTGGATCCCGAGGGACTCCCCTCCCGCACCGACTTCGAGGTGCTCGGGAGGCGCCGGGCGTCCGATGGCTCCCCGGTCTCCCTCGTCGCCTGCCACCCGCGCACCGGGCGCCAGCACCAGATCCGCGCCCACCTGCACCACGCCGGCCTGCACCTGGTGGGGGACAAGATCTACGGATCGGACGAGATGATCTTCGATCGTTTCACTCGCCGTGAAATGAGCGACGCGGACCACGCGCGGCTCCGGCTGCCGCGCCACGCCCTGCACGCCTGGCGGCTCACCCTGCCCCACCCGGAGACCGGGGAGCGGCTCTCCCTCGAGGCAGCGCTGCCACCCGACCTGCAGGGTTTCTGGGACGGGTGCGCCTGACGGTGCCCCGGCCCGGGCAGGTCGGCGTTCGCAGCAGGCGACTTGCCTGGGCCGGGGCACTAGGATGTTGCCATGGCACGAAGGCGAATCGGAATCCTCACCGGCGGCGGCGACGTCCCCGGACTGAACTCGGTCATCAAGAGCGTGGTCTACCGGGGCTGGGAGCGCGGCCTCGAGGTGGTCGGCATCCGCAAGGGATTCGAGGGGCTCACCCACCTCGACCTCGCCGACCCGGCCAGCCGGGCCCACTACATCATCGAGCTCAACCGGGACAACACCCGCACCATCGACCGGCACGGAGGCACCTTCCTCCACTCCAGCCGGGTCGGTCCGGCCACGGTGCGCGAATTGCCGGCCCACCTCGCCGGCCAGAGCTTCCCCTCCCACGTGGGCAAGGGGGGCATGACCTACGACCTCACCTCCCAGGTCCTGGAGAACCTGGACGGGCTCGGGATCGACGGCCTGCTCACCATCGGCGGCGACGGGACGCTCAAGTCGGCGGCCCAGCTCAACCGCCTGGGCGTCAAGGTCGTGGGCATCCCGAAGACGATGGACAACGACGTGCAGTCCACCGAGTACTGCATCGGCTTCTCCACCGCCATCACCCGGGCCACCGCAGCCATCGATCGGCAGCGCACCACCATCGGCTCCCACGAGCGGATCGGGGTCTTCCGGGTCTTCGGGCGCGACGCCGGCTTCACAGCGCTCTACGCGGCCCACGTCACCTCCAACCGCTGCGTCATCCCCGAGTACCCGGTGGACCTGGAGAAGCTCCTCCACCTGCTCGTCACCGAGAAGCGGGAGAACCCCTCCAACTACGCGCTGGTGATCCTCTCCGAGGGGGCCACCTGGAAGGGATACGAGGTGCAGGAGTACGGCCGCCCCGACGCGATGGGGCGGCGACGCAAGGCCAGCGTGGGCGAGGTGCTCGCCGAGGAGATCCAGTCCCGCTCCGGCGAGGAGACCATCGTTTCCGACCTCACCTACGACCTGCGCTCCGGCGAGCCGGACTTCCTCGACAAGCTGGTGGCCTCCACCTTCGGCACCATGGCGCTCGAGGCGCTCCTCGACGGCGCGCACGGCCTGATGAGCGCCATCGTGGAAGGCTGCTACGAGCTCGTCCCCATCCCCGACCCGTCGCTCGGCCCCCGGAAGGTGGACGTGGCCACCATGTACAACGTGGAACGCTACCGGCCGCTCTACGGCAACAAGCGCCACTGGCCCATCTTCCTCACGCGGGTGCCGCCGGCGCCGGCGGGGCTGCCGTAGTGCGTGGCCGCTCCGCTCCTCGCCGCCCTGTTCCTGGCCGCCTGCGCGGCCGTGCCCCCCGCCCCGACCACGGGCGCGGAGGCGGTCGCGGTGCTCCACGCCGAGACCCGGCCGGCCATCTCCACGCTCGTCACCGTCACCGTGCTCGCGCCACCCGGCCCCGCCACCTCGGCGGCCATCGACGCCGCGTTCGCCGTCTTCGCGCGCATCGACGAGGGGATGAACGAGTGGCGCCCCGACTCGCCCCTCTCGGCGCTCAACGCCGCGGCCGGCTCCGGGCGGCCGGTGGCGCTGCCGCCCGACCTCTGCCAGGTGCTGCGCGCGGCCCGGGACGGCGCTGCCCGGACGGGCGGCCTCTTCGACCCCACCTGGGCGGCGCTGCGGGGCGCCTGGCGTTTCGGCGACGGCGAGGATCGGCGCGTGCCCCCGGCGGACGAGGTGGCGCGCCTCTGCCCGCTCGTCTCCTGGCGCGACCTCGAGATCGACCCGCCCGGGGATCCCGCCACGCCCTCCCCCTGCACGGCCCGGCTGCGGCGCGCCGGGATGCAGGTGGGGCTGGGCGGGATCGCCAAGGGCTGGGGGGTGGACCGGGCCGTGGAGGAGCTGCGCCGGCGGGGGTTCCGCAACTTCACGGTGCAGGCGGGCGGGGACCTCTACGCGGCCGGCACCCGGGGCGGAAGACCGTGGCGTGTGGGGATCCGGGATCCCCGGAGCGCGGCCGGCGAGCCCTTCGCCTGGCTCCCGGTGAAGGACGCGGCCTTCTCCACGAGCGGCGACTCGGAGCGCTTCTTCGTCGAGGACGGGGTCCGCCACCACCACATCATCGACACCCGCACCTGCCGCCCGGCCACCGCGAGCCGTCAGGTGAGCGTTCTCGCGCCCACCGCGATCGAGGCCGAGATCCTGGGCAAGGCGGTCTTCGCGCTGGGGGGCGAGGAGGGGCTCGCTCTCGCGGCGCGGAGCGGGGCCTCGGCGGTGATCGTCACCGCCGCGAACCAGGTGGTCTCCTCGCCGCCCCTCAGCGGGCGGCTCGAGATGGTGCGCCCCCCGACTCCGTGAGGAGCGGCGTCGGGACGATCGTCGCCGCGAGGAGGAGCAGCCAGGCGAGGAGCGTCGCCTCGAGCCCCACGAAGGCGGCGATCTTGAGCGGAGCGAGCCACGGCCAGGCGAAGCGGATGGCGAACCCCGCCCCGATGCCGGCCGCGGCGCAGCCCCAGGTGACGGCCGAGAGGATGGCGAACGGACGTCGGCGCGCGGCGTGGGCGAAGGCGACGAGGTGGAGCGTCACGAAGAGCACGAGGGGGACGGCGAGCAGGTGCGGGACCGCGACCTCCAGCAGCCCGGCGAGCGACCGCGGCGGCGCGAACCCGACCTCCGAGCCCAGGTAGAAGGTCTCGACCCGCCCCGGCGCGAGGCCGATCTTCCGCGCGAAGAGCACCGCGGCGGTGGCCATGATCACGGCGACCATGGCCGCGAACGCAGCCACCGGCAGGCGGAAGCGGGCCATGCGGGGGTCAACCACGGGGCCTCCCCGGCTCGCGGCCGAAGGTGGCCCAGGCGACCGCCACCGACGCGGAGAGCGCCGTCATCGCGACACCGAATCCGGCGATGCGGAGCTCTGCCCAGCCCGGGAGGCCGGGCCGGACGAGTGGCAGGAAGGGCGCCCCGAGATCGACGAACGCGGCCGCGGTGGCGAGCCCGACGAGACCGTTCCGGGTCCGGGCGGAGACCGGGCAGACCGCGAGCAGCGAACCCACCCCGAGGAGCAGGAACCCGTAGAGGAAGGCCGACTGGTGCACCTCCTCCCAGAGCGCCACCGGCCCGAGCCGCTCCCCGGGCAAGGGTTCCAGGATCCGGGCGAGCCCCTGGGGGTCGAGGGCGCCGTGCGCGGCGCGGGAGGCCACCCATCCCACGAGGAGGAGCGCGGTGAAGGCCAGGAAGGCGCGCACGGGAGGGCGCGCACGGTCGAGCGGCTGCCCCGCGGGCTGGACGAGGAACCTCACGGGACCTTCCCTGCCTTCCGCGACATGGAGAGCGCCTGGAGCAGCCAGCGCGACTGCTCGGCAACCCCCCGCGCGGAGAGGGTCGACCCGGTGATGGGCGCGAGGTCGTCCCCCACGGCGGTCCGGTCGGCCGTCCCCTTGCCGGCGAGCTGCGCGAGCCATCGCTCCGAGGGCCGGTACTCGGGCGGCTCCAGGAAGGAGAGGACCACCACGCGACGGATCCGCCCGTCCGGCTCGAAGGCGAGGAGCAGCGTCTCCCGCTTCGTGCGAACCACGTGGGACTGGACCACGGCGTAGCCCAGCACCTGGCCACCGGGATTCCCGGGGGAGGCCGGTCCCTTGCGGGCCACGTAGAAGGTCACCATCCGCTCGGGGATGCGGGAGCGGGCGAGCTCGTCGAGCCTCCGGGCCATCTCGTCGGTGAGGATCACGTCGGAGGGGTCGAACCGGTCGGCGTCGGGGAAGGCGGCGCGGAGTGGAGCCGGGAGGACGTCGGTCGGCGGCGGCGCATCGCCCCGCGCGAAGGGGGCGAGGAGGAGCAGGGCGACGGCGGCGAGGGGGCGGGGCATGGCGCGCCTACCAGACGAAGCCGACGCCCAGGTCCCACTGGGACAGGGTTCCCCCCGCCACGCTCGCGACGGCCGAGAAGTCGGCCTTCACGACCACCTGCGGGATGGGCTTGAAGTCCACACCGGCCGTGTAGACCCGCTGGTCGAGCGTGGGGTCGAGGACCCCGGCCCCCTCGACCGCCGCCTGCGGGTTGAGCGCCTCGAAGCGGAAGAAGGGCGTGAGCGACATGGACGATCCCACGAGCGTGAGCAGGTCGTAGCCCGCCTCGACGTAGCCGCCCCAGGCGCGGCTGCCGATGTACTGCTGCGGCAGGAGGTTCCGGATCTCCGAGACCGTGCCGGCCTGGGAGAGGGAGCCGAGGGCCAGGATGGCGCGCGCCTGGAGCCCGCGCCAGGCGACGAGCGCGTGCACCTCGCCGAGGAGCACCCACGGGGCGACGAGCTCGCCGGTGGTGGTGCGGTAGCCCTGCCCGGCGTTCCCACCGTAGAAGGAGCCGCCGAAGGTGGCCGGTCCCACGTCCACGTTCAGGTTGGCGACGCCGGCCCAGGTCCTCGCCGGGCCGAACTCTCCGGTCCGGGCGCCGCGGATCCAGCTCGCCGCCTCCATCGACTGCGACCCGAAGACGTCGAGCCCGGCGATGGCGTAGGCCTTGTAGCGAAGCGGCCCCACGTCGCCGTAGAGGCCGCCGCCGATCTGGTTCCAGGTGGTCGGGATGATGTAGCGGTCCACGTGGGGCCGGTAGACCCCGTAGTAGAAGATCGGCTCGTGGTTCTCGTTCAGGAATCCCACCGGGACGAGGACGTTGCCCACCCGGATCTTGAGCGGCTCGGCGAGGTTGAAGTCCACGTAGGCCATCTCGATGCCCCATTCCCGGTCCGGGGGCTCGAACTCGATCTCCGAGTTGAAGGTGATGAGGTCGTTGAAGCGGTAGCCCACGTAGAGGACGAGCCGGTTCACCGCCGCCCACGCGCCGCGGTCGTCGGTGGCGAAGGAGGCGACGACCTCGCCGTACCCGCCGATGGAGAGCCCCTTCGGCTGCAGGTGGGCGCGAGAAGCGCCCGGCCCCATGCCGGCGTAGGAGCCGAAGGTGACGGCGTCGGGCGTGGAGAGCTCGAGCTTGAGTCGGCGGATCTCCTCGGCGAGCGCCTTCACCTCCGCCTGGGAGGCCGGGCGGTCGTCGGAGGCGGGAGGCTGGGCCTCCTCGGCCCGCGCGGGCTGGGCGAGGAGGACGGCGAGCAGGGCGGTGACGGGAAGCTTCATGTGGTTCGGATCCCCCGGGTTCATCTTGATAACGATTATCATTATCATGAGGGATGCCGACGGACAAGCAGGACCGGCAGGGAGCGGCGCGCAGCAGCAGGGCTCTGGGGGTGAGGCGCTATCCGCGCCGGTGGCGCGCGCGACGGTCGGCGACCGCCTCGGCCTTGGCGATGCGCGACCGCTGCTTCACCGCCAGCACGTAGAAGCGCTGGCGGAGCGCCTCGGCCTCGGCCTCCGGCAGGTCGCCGTGGCTTCCCCGCTGCGCCTCGCGCCGCTCGATCGCCTTGTGGAGGCTCACCGCAGCGGCCACCGAGACGTTGAGCGACTGGGAGAAGCCGCGCATCGGGATGGCGAAGCGGGCGTCGGCCATGGCCAGCGCGTCGTCGGTGACGCCCCGGCTCTCGTTGCCGAATACGAGCGCCACCGGCCCGGAGAAGTCGAGGTCGCCGAGCCCCACCGACCCCTCCCCGAGCCAGGTGACGTGGATCGCGAAGCCGCGCGCCCGCAGCGCTTCGAGGCACTCGCGCGTCGAGGTCCAGCGGGTCACGTCGAGCCACTTGTCGGCGTTCTGGGAGATCTTCTTGTTCCGGTCCCAGCCCTTCATCGGCCCCTCGACGACGTGGACCTCCTGCACGCCGAAGCTGTCGCAGGTGCGCAGCACGGCGTTCACGTTCTGCGGATCGCAGAACGCCTCCATCACGACCGTGAGGGTCCGGGTGCGGCGCGAGACCACCTCGTCGATGCGCGCCTTGCGCTCCGGGAGGAGGTGGTCGCTCACCGCGCCGCCGCGCTCCGGGGCTTGCCCACCTTCTTGCGCGCCAGCCGCTCCCGGCCCGGTACCTCGCCGCGGAGCACCGCCGCCACCGCGTCGAGCAGCTCGTCGATCCCCTCGCCGGTGACGGCCGAGATGGCGAGGATCACGGGCTTCCTCTTCCGCCGCGCGAAGCTCTTCCGGAGCTCGGCCAGCTTCTCCTTGGCCTCCGGCACGTCCATCTTGGTGACGGCGATCACCTGCGGCTTCTTCGCCAGCACCGGCGAGTAGAGCTTGAGCTCGCGGTCGATGGCGTCGAGGTCGGCGCGCGGTCCCCGCCCCTCCCCCGGCGCGACCGGGTCCACCAGGTGGACGAGCACCTTGGTCCGTTCCAGGTGGCGCAGGAACTGGTGGCCGAGCCCCGCTCCGGCGTGCGCGCCCTCGATGAGGCCGGGCACGTCGGCCACCACGAAGCTCTTGCCGCGCCAGCCCACCACGCCCAGGTTGGGGGTGAGGGTGGTGAACGGGTAGTCGGCGATCTTGGGGCGGGCCCGGGAGATGCGGCTGATGAGGGTGGACTTGCCGGCGTTCGGGTAGCCGACGATTCCCACGTCGGCGAGCAGCTTCAGCTCGAGCTGCAGCTCCTTCTCCACCCCCTTCTTGCCCGGCTTCGCGAAGCGGGGCGCCTGGTGGGTGGCGGTGGCGAAGTTCATGTTGCCGAGGCCGCCGTGGCCGCCCTTGGCGATCACGAAGCGGGGGCAGTCCGGCCCCATGTCGGCGAGGATCTCGCCGGTGACGGCGTCCTTCACGATGGTGCCCGGCGGGAGGCGGAGCTCGAGCGCCGGCTGGGAGAGGCCGTTCTGGTCGGAGCCGCGCCCGTGCTCGCCGTTCTTCGCCCGGTGCTCCCGGACGTAGCGGTAGTCGAGCAGCGTGGCGAGCTGCGGATCGACGACCAGGATGACATCGCCGCCCCAGCCGCCGTCGCCGCCGGCCGGGCCCCCGCGGGGGATGAACTTCTCCCGGCGCCACGCCACGGCGCCATCGCCGCCGTCGCCCGACTTGACCTTGATCCGGACCTCGTCGACGAATTTCACGTGGCCTCCAGACGACGAACGCCGCGGGCCCGTGGCTCCGCGGCGCTCGCGACGACCGGCATGTGCCGGGTGCTAGGCCTTCGGCAGGACCGCGACCACGCGGCGGTCGCCGCGGGTCTTCTGGTACTTGACGGTGCCGTCGATCTTGGCGAAGAGCGTGAAGTCCTTGCCCATCCCGACGTTCGCGCCGGGGTGGAAGAGCGTCCCGCACTGCCGCACCAGGATGTTCCCGGCGACGACGTTCTCGGAGCCGTAGACCTTCACGCCGCGGCGCTGCCCGGCGGAGTCGCGGCCGTTGCGGCTGGAGCCTTGTCCCTTTTTGTGAGCCATTTCTTGCCTCTCCTTGCCCGGCCAGCTAGCCGCGGACGTCGGTGATCACGACCTCGGTGTACGGCTGCCGATGGCCGCGCTTCTTCGTCCAGCCTTCCTTCTTCTTCCGGAAGTGGACCACCTTGGCGTGCCGCCCCTGGGCCACGATCTCGCCCTGGACGGATGCGCCCGCGACGGTGGGCTTGCCCACCTTCGCCTCCCCTTCGCCGCCCACGAGCAGGGCGTCGAACGAGAGCTTCTTGCCCACGTCACCCTCGAGGAGCTCCACGCGGAGCTTGTCCCCCTGAGAGACGCGATACTGCTTGCCGCCGGTCTGGATCACCGCGTACATCGAGCCGCTCCTTCGCGAAATAAACCTCGGATTGCTCTCGGATTCTTCCCCCGGCGTGCGAACGAGCAGGCGGGGCCGGGCCTCCGGAAGGGCGGTGGTATACGATCCGTCCCCCCATCCTGTCAAGGAAACCCGGAGGTTACGATCCCGGGACCCGGCTACAATTTCACCGCCTTCATCTTCACCTCCATGTAGGCGTGGAGGTGGTTCCGGAGCGCGTCGAGCGCGCCCTCCAGCTCGTGCTTCGCCACGTGGATGTCGCCGCCGCTCTCGGCGAGCAGCTGTCGCGCGTAGGCCTCGACGTCCACGCCCAGGACCTTCTTGCCCTTCTTGCGGGCGGGCGCGGGTTTCCTCGGTGCGGGCTTCTTGCGGGCTGCGGCCATGATCACCTCGGGGGGCGGGATGAAGGGAGGATAGCCTCCGGCTCCAGCTCGTGGAAGCGGCGATAGTCGATGGCGCGCCGCCCGTCGGGGAGGGTCACGAGCACGTCGGCGAAGCGGCGCCCCCAGAGGATCTGGGCCGGGGACCAGGCGTGGCGCGCGTGGACCGACTGGGACAGGGTCTCGTCGAGGCCGGTGAGCGAGGCGACGAGGTCCACGTCCTTCGCCCGGAGGCTCTCGGGCGTCTCCCCGAAGAGGGGGCTGTCCTCGGTGATGGGGTGGACGACCATCCAGGTGAGCGCGAAGAACGCCGACTGGCTGCGGCGCAGCTTCAGGTCGTGGACGCGCCGGACCTCGTCCCCCTCGGGCGTGCGCTCGGTGCGCAGGAGGACGAGGTGGGCCTGGGCCTCGGCGATCTGGTTGGCCCGCTCGTTCGCCATGCGCACGAGGAGCGACGGGACGCCGTCGAAGGAGGTGATGATGGCGTTCCGGCTGAAGACCACCCGGGCGGTGGGGCGGGAGAACTTGGCGAAGACGAGGCCGGTGACGAGCGCCAAACCGAGCAGGCCGACGAGCGCCTCCAGGGTGACGAGGATGTTGGCGGCGAGGCCGCGCGGCGCCATCTTGCCGTAGCCGATGGTGGCCATCGTCTGGACCGAGAAGAAGAAGGCGTCCGCGAAGCTGCCCGGGCGGGCCTCCTCGATCCCGTCCCCGATGGCGAGGTAGCCCATCGCGAAGAGGAGGTTCGCCCCGACGTAGGCGACGAGCACACCGACGAAGAAGGCGACCCATGGGGCCACGAGCAGCGAGTGGTAGAGGTCGCGCAGCGGGGAGGCGCGCACGCCGATCGAGACGATCTCCCGGCCCGAACCGGGCATCCGGGTGATGCGTCGTCGGGAGGAGCCGTCGCCGGGCACGCTCGAGGGCCTAACCGGCGATGGACCGGATCGCCGCGCCGTACGGCGCCCGGAGGACGCCCCGCTCGGTGACGATGGCGGTGACGAGCTCGGCGGGGGTGACGTCGAAGGCCGGGTAGCGCGCCGCGACCCCCTCCGGGGCGATGAGCCGCCCGAAGATGCGCACCACCTCGTCGGAGTCCCGCTCCTCGATGGGGATCCCCGCGCCGGTGGGGAGCGAAGGGTCGAAGGTGCTCCAGGGCGCGGCCACGTAGAACGGCAGCGCGTGGTGACGCGCCAGCACCGCGAGCGCGTAGGTGCCGATCTTGTTGGCCACGTCGCCGTTCGCGGCGATCCGGTCGGCGCCCACCACCACGCAGGAGATCTCGCCGCGGGCCATGAGCCAGCCGGCCATGTTGTCGGTGAGGATCGTGACCGGGATGCCGTCCCGCTGCAGTTCCCAGGCGGTGAGCCGGGCCCCCTGGAAGAAGGGGCGGGTCTCGTCGGCGTAGACGTGCGCGAGACGGCCGGCCTCGTGGGCGGCCCGCACGATGCCGAGCGCGGTGCCGTAGGCCGCGGTGGCGAGCGCCCCGGCGTTGCAGTGGGTGAGGACCCGCGCGGCGGGCGGGAGCAGCGGCCCCCCCAGCGCGCCGATGCGCCGGCAGGCCGCCTCGTCCTCGTCGCGGATGGCGTGGGCGAGGGCGAGCACCGACGACGCAGGCTCGCCGATGCGGACCGACATGCGCCGCACCGCCCATTCCAGGTTCACGGCCGTGGGGCG
>SESB01001910.1_pt1 | contig 12837 bp, 11 predicted proteins | sample 3171441 | NCBI WGS metagenome assembly SESB01 (sample SAMN06051867, study PRJNA518727) | freshwater metagenome | biome: subpolar coniferous forest; feature: holomictic lake; material: water; isolation source: holomictic Lake 227, 6 m depth | place: Canada: near Kenora, Ontario | collected...
GCGAGACTTTGGTCACTTTGCCGTCCACCTTCATGGCTGGCGGAAAGTCTGCGGTGATGAACAGGTCGCTACCGCCGCGACTGACCATCAGCTTGAGCAGATCGTTAACAAATTTGGTGGCTTGATCGCGTTCCATGGCTTGCTGTGCTCCCCTGGGTCATTTCTTTTCGCTAAGGCGGGCGCTGACCACACGCAGCCGCAGCGAAAGTTTGCGTGCCAGTATCGTGACCAGACTGGCGGTCAGCGCGGGATCAGAGGCCAGCATCTGATCCATGGCGTCGGCACTCAGGACCGCTATTTCGCAGTCGGTCAGTGTGGTACACACAGAAAACCGCGCCCCCCCGTCGAGCAGAGACATCTCGCCCAGCATCTCGCCCGGTACTGCTTCGGTCAGATGCAGCCGCTCGCCCCAGGGCTGCAGGCGGTCCACCGCAATGCTGCCGGTCAGTAGCACGACCATGAAGTTGCCCTGCTCGTCCTGACGTATCAGCTCGCGTCCGGCGGCGACGCAGGCGTAATCAATGAAAGGCTCCATGCGGCTGACCGCATCCAGATCCAGCCGTGACATGTGCTTGTCTTTGGCCCAAAGTGCCTGCAGCAGCCGGGTGCCGCGTTCCGGGTTCAAGCGCGTGGCACCCACCTCCACCGCGCGTGCCTCCCACGGCACCAGCAGAGCGCTTTCGCCGCCGGCGAGAAAGGTCGTGGCAAAAAGCTTGGAGTCCAGATGGCCTTCCACCGGGTCGCTCTGAGTTTTTTGCTGGAGAAGTCCGAGGATTCCCTTCATGGTGTGCTCCGCAGATTGTCAGTGATGAAAGAGCTGCGATCAGCCCGGGAAGTTCTCGGGGATCTTGGCTTTGGAGCGCGCTTCGGCCGGGCTGATGATGTTGCGCTTGACCAGATCGGTCAGGTTCTGATCGAGTGTCTGCATGCCCACGCTGTTGCCGGTCTGGATGCTTGAATACATCTGTGCCACTTTGGCTTCGCGGATCAGGTTGCGGATGGCGCTGGTACCGAGCATGATCTCGTGCGCCGCCACGCGGCTCTGACCGTCCTTGGTCTTGCACAGGGTCTGCGAAATCACGGCCTGCAGCGACTCCGACAACATGGCGCGGATCATTTCCTTTTCTTCGCCCGGAAACACGTCAATGATCCGGTCAATCGTCTTGGCGGCGCTCGAGGTATGCAGCGTGCCAAACACCAGATGCCCGGTTTCGGCCGCGGTCATGGCGAGCCGGATTGTCTCGAGATCGCGCATTTCGCCGACCAGAATGGCGTCCGGGTCTTCGCGCAGCGCCGAGCGCAGGGCGGCCGAGAAGCTCAGCGTGTGGGGACCAACTTCGCGCTGGTTGACCAGGCATTTTTTTGACTCGTGGACAAACTCGATCGGGTCTTCGACCGTCAGGATGTGACCAAACTCGGTCTCGTTGAGGTAGTTCACCATGGCCGCCAGCGTGGTCGATTTGCCCGAACCTGTGGGGCCGGTGACCAGCACCATGCCGCGCGGCTTCAAGGCCAGATCGGAAAAAATCTTGGGTGCGTTCAACTGCTCCAGCGTCAGGATCTTGCTGGGAATGGTGCGGAACACAGCGCCAGCGCCGCGCTGCTGGTTGTAGGCGTTGACCCGAAAGCGTGCCAGCCCTTCAATTTCGAAAGAAAAGTCGATTTCCAGGAACTCTTCATAGTTCTTGCGCTGCGTATCGTTCATGATGTCGTACACCATGGCATGCACCTGCTTGTGGTCCAGCGCCTCGACGTTGATGCGTCGCACATCGCCGTGCACCCGGATCATCGGTGGCAGCCCGGCCGAGAGATGCAGGTCCGACGCTTTGTTCTTGACGCTGAAGGCCAGTAGTTGGGTAATGTCCACGGAGTTCTCTTGTCCTTTGTTACGCTTGGGCCAATTATGACCATGATTGAGAAAAATTTACAAACCGTCCAGAGCCGCGTGGCCGCCGCCTGCCGCGCTGCCGGGCGCCCCGCCAGCGAAGTCGCCTTGCTGGCCGTTTCAAAAACCTTTGACGCGGCCGCCGTGACGCAAGCCCATGCCGCCGGCCAGACTGCGTTTGGCGAGAACTACATCCAGGAGGCCGTGCAAAAAATCACGGCGCTGCGCCACCTTGGCCTGCAGTGGCATTGCATAGGCCCCATCCAGAGCAACAAGACCCGGCTTGTGGCCGAGCACTTTGATTGGGTGCAAACCGTGGATCGCCTGAAAATTGCGCAGCGCCTGAGCGAGCAACGCCCCGGTCACTTGCCGCCTTTGCAGGTTTGCATTCAGGTCAACGCCGATGGCGGCGCCACCAAGTCGGGCGTATTGCCGCAGGACGCGCTGGCACTGGCACGGCAAGTGGCGGCACTGCCGAAGCTGCGCCTGCGCGGCATCATGAGCATCCCGGAACCTGCAGCAGATTTTGCTGCGGCCTGCGCCGTCTTTGCCAGCATCAAGGCGGTGCTTGACGATTTGAACGCCGCCGGCCTGGCGCTCGATACCCTGTCGATGGGCATGAGCGCGGATCTGGAAGCGGCCATTGCGTCCGGCAGCACCATGGTGCGAGTCGGGACGGCTATTTTTGGGGGACGAGTGAAGATCCCGTAGCGCACGGCAGCATCGACCAAAGTGGTACCGCCTCTATCCCGTCGGCAAGTTTGAAACGGTGCAGCCCCGGGTAAACAACATACAGCGTGTCGAGCTTCAGGTCGTTCATGGCGATGCGCATGCTGGCGGTCACACGCGGTACGTCGGCGCGCTTGAATTCGACACCTACGCGCTGGTTACCCTTGAACATCAGAAGATCGAGTTCGGCCCCCTGGTGCGTTGCCCAGAACCAGGCCTGATCGGGCTGGGAGATACGCAGCACTTGCTCCAGCGCAAAGCCCTCCCAGCTGGCGCCGCTGTGTGGATGGGCGAACAGTTCCGTCGCGGTCTTGATGCCCATCAGCGCATGCAGCAGTCCGGTATCGCGAAAATAAATTTTGGGTGCTTTGACCTGGCGCTTGCCGAGAGTTTCATGCCAAGGCTGCAACTGACGGATCATCAGTGTTTGCGTCAAGGTATCGAGGTAGCGGCGAATGGTGGGTTCGGAGACGCCCATCGATTGCGCAGATGGCGCGGCCGACCAGACTTGTCCGTGGTAGTGCGCAAGCATGGTCCAGAAGCGCAGCATCGCGGGTGCGGCGATGTTGATGCCAAACTGGGGCATGTCCACACGCACATGGTCCGCCACGGCATGGGCGCGCCAGACCATGCTGTCCTCATCCGAGGCTGCCAGATAGGATCGGGGAAAGCCGCCGCGCAACCACAGGCGTGTGCTTGCGTCTTCGTTGTAGCTGCCTTCATGGGAGATGACCTCTTCCAGGTCGAAGCCGCCTACTTCAACGGTCTCGACGCGGCCCAGCAAGGACTCACCGGCCTGGCGCAGCAAGGCGGGTGAGGCGCTGCCAAGCAGCAGGTACTGGCCTGGTGCATCGGAGCGGTCCATCAACACCCGCAACAAGGGGAACAATTGAGGCTGAAGTTGCACTTCATCAAGGACGACCAGTCCCTTGAGTGACTCCAGCGTTTGCGCGGGCTGCTCGAAGCGCTGCGCGTGCGGTGGGTATTCCAGATCGAAGTAGTTGGGCGACTGACGGCTCAGAAACTTCTGTGCCATGGTGCTTTTTCCGGACTGCCGTGGACCGCTGAGCACGACGCCACGAGAGCGGCCAAGAGCTTTGTGGATGGCGAGTTCGAGGGCGGTGCGGTCCAGCATGATCGAATGGTAGCACCAAACCATGAAAATCCAACATGCCATGTTCGAATTTCATGGTCTCCTGGCCGGCGTGCCTCAGCTATAGTGACTTCCGTGCCCACAGACAAACCCAAATCCGTCAGCCTGATCGGCGTCCCCTCCGACGTTGGTGCCGGCACGCTGGGCTCGCGCATGGGGCCCGAAGCCTTGCGGGTGGCAGGTATTGCACAGGCGATTGCACGCTTTGGCCTGGATGTCAGGGATTGCGGCAACCTGGCGGGTCCGGCCAACCCCTGGCAGGAGGCGGTCAATGGCTTTAGACACCTGCGCGAGGTCGTGCAGTGGAACCAGTTGCTGCACGATGCCACCTACGCCGAACTTCAGCAGGGGCGACTGCCCATCATGCTGGGTGGCGACCACAGTCTGGCGATTGGTTCCATCAGCGCGGTGGCACGCCATTGCCGCGACGTGGGCAAGAAACTGCGCGTGCTGTGGTTTGATGCGCATGCCGATTTCAATACCGCCACCCTGACGCCCAGCGGCAACCTCCATGGCATGCCGGTGGCCTGTTTGCTGGGCATCGGTCCGCAGCAGCTTATTGAAATCGGTGGCCAGGTGCCTGCGCTGCGCCCGAAAGAGATTCGCCAGATCGGCATTCGCAGCGTCGATGCCGGTGAGAAGCGTCTGGTGCACGACATCGGCATCGAGGTCTTTGACATGCGTTTCATCGACGAGATGGGCATGCGCCACGCCATGGAACTGGCGTTGGCACTGGTCGATGCCAACACCCATTTGCACGTCAGCCTGGATGTCGATTTTCTGGACCCCGATATTGCGCCGGGTGTCGGTACCACGGTGCGCGGCGGCCCGACCTACCGCGAGGCGCAACTCTGCATGGAAATGATCGCCGACACCGGTCATCTGGCTTCGCTTGACGTGGTGGAACTGAACCCGGCGCTGGACCTGCGCAACCGCACTGCCGAGCTGGCGGTGGACCTGATCGAGAGCCTGTTTGGCAAGAGCACGCTGATGCGCCGAGCTGGCGGGTAGAGCGATTTTGTCGGGGATAATTGAAGCCTACCGGCCCGACGGCCGACCCAATACCCTGTCTTGTTTACCCAATTAACCACCTAGAGGAGATTGCGATGAAGCGAATCATGAAATGGGCTGCGCTCGGCCTGATGCTGGCCAGTGCCGTCACGATCCAGGCCCGAAGTCTGGGCGAAGTGAAAAAGGACGGCAAGATCAACATTGCCACCGAAGGACAGTTTGCACCCTTCAATTTCTTTCAGGGCTCCAAGCTCAGCGGCTTCGAGATTGAACTGGCCGAGTTGGCGGCCAAGAAAATGGGCGTCACGATTGAGTGGAAGGCGTTGGGTTTTGACGCGTTGCTGGCTGGTTTACGGCAAGACCGCTGGGATCTGGTGATCGCGTCGCACGGCATCACCGAGGAACGCGCCAAGGCGGTAACTTTTGCCGAGCCACACTATTGCTCCGGAGGCGCCATTGTTTCGCTCGATCCGGCCATTCACCGCGTTGCGGACCTGACCGGTAAAACGGTCTCGGTGCAGACCGGAACCACTTATCTGGACAACGTCAAGAAACTCAGTGGCGTCAAGGAAGTGAAGAATTTTCCGCAGGACACGGACGCCCGTGGCGCGCTGCTGACCAAGCGTGTGGACGCCTGGGTGACCGATAAATTTGTGGCTGCGATTGCCATTTCGTCCAACCCCAACGCGGGCATGAAGCTGGGTGACTTTGTCTTTGTCGAACGCATCGCGGCCGCTGTGGCCAAGGGCAACAGTTCGCTGGTTCAAGGTTACAACAAGGCCCTGGCTGAAGTCATGGCCGATGGCAGCTATGCCACCTTGTCGAAGAAGTACTTCAACGAAGACGTGCGCTGCCGCTAAGTAGCTGAATCGACAAGCTGAGCAACATGAAAATCACCCTGCCCGGATGGCCGCAGCGCTGGAGTCGTGAACAGCGCTCCAGCGCCACGATTGCGCTGGCCAGCGCGGTGCTGGTGCTGTTGCTCTGGTTGATGGCCATTCCGTTGGCGCTGGCACCCGAGCCCATTGGCAACAACGCGCAGTACTTTGCTGAAGGCACGCGGATTACGGTGGAACTCACGGTGGTGGCGGGCCTGTCGGGTATTGTGATTGGCGTGCTGGCGGCGCTCGGGCGGACTTCCGGCATCACCCTGCTGCGCTGGGTGGCATCGCTCTACATCTGGGTCATGCGCGGCACGCCTTTGCTGGTGCAGATCCTGTTCGTTTTTCTGGCCTTGCCGACGCTGGTGCCAGCGCTGCGCTTGGATGATTTTGCCTCGGCCTGTGTCGCGCTGGCGTTCAATGTCGGCGCCTACAACGCCGAGGCGATTCGCAGCGGTTTGCTGGCCGTGCCCAAGGGCCAGATCGAGGCGGCGCGTTCGCTCGGCATGTCAAGTTTTTATACCTTCATCGATGTGACTTTTCCGCAAGCCTTCAAGGTGGCCCTGCCGCCGCTGGTGAACAACACGGTGGCGCTGCTGAAAGACTCGTCACTGGCCTATGCGATTGGTGTGGTGGAGTTGACCAACGTGGGCAACCGGATTCAGGCTGCCACGTTTCAGCCCTTGCCAACTCTCATCACGACAGCGCTGGTCTACCTGGTGCTGACCACGGTGATGACACAGATCTCGGGCGCGGTCGAGCGGCGTTACGACGTGGAGGGCCGCCAGCCATGAGCGCGCCCACGAGCACCCATCTGATCACCGTCGATAAGGTGAACAAGTTCTTTGGGACGCACCACGTCTTGCGTGATGTCAGCACCTATTTCAACGCCGGCCAGGTGAGTGCCATTCTGGGCGCTTCGGGATCGGGCAAGAGCACTTTGTTGCGCATGCTCAACCGTCTGGAACGTCACGACTCCGGACGCATCGTGGTTGACGGCATTGAAGTGGACGACGAACTCAAGCATCTGGACGCGCTGCGGCGCGAGCTTGGCATGGTGTTTCAGCAGTTCAACCTGTTTCCGCACCTGACCGTGCTCGACAACGTGTCGCTGGCGCCCCGGCGCGTGCGCAAGACGCTGCGCCGTGATGCCAATGAGCGCAGCATGGAGTTGCTCACGCGTGTTGGCATGGAAGAGCACGCGCACAAGTATCCGTTTGCGCTGTCGGGTGGCCAGCAGCAGCGGGTGGCGATTGCGCGGGCACTGGCGATGAATCCGAAGGTGATGCTGTTCGATGAACCCACTTCCGCGCTGGACCCTGAAATGGTCAAGGAAGTGCTTGACGTCATCAAGAAGCTGGCGCAGTCGGGCATGACCATGATCATCGTTACGCACGAGATGGGCTTTGCCCGCGAGGTGGCGGACCGGATCCTGTTTCTGGACCAGGGTCAGGTGGCGCAGGATGCACCGCCCGAAGTTTTTTTTGATGCCCAGGAAAGCGCCCGTGTGCGGGCTTTCCTCGGGCTGGTGAGTCACTGATTTTTGTTTTATTTTTTACTGGAGACGACTATGAAAGTTTCACGCACAACCCTGGCACTGTTGGCGGCTGGCGTTCTGAGCCTGCCCGCCTTTGGCCAGACCAAGGCGGATTTTGACGAGATGCGCCAGGAAATTGCGCGCCTGCGCCAGGAACTCAATGCACTGAAGGCGCAGTCTGCTGCGCCGGTGGCCGCTGCGCCAGCGACCGAGGAGCGCATTGAGCAACTCGAGATCAAGCAGAAGGATGCTGTGGTGCTGGGTGACATTGGCAACAGCTTCCGTTTGCCGGGCTCGGAGACCTCGCTGCGCATTTACGGCTTTACCGAACTCAGTGCCGTTTATGAAAGCAAAGGCGACAACTCCAACAACGACTACTCGACTTTCGCACCTTATGCCCCGATCAATGGCAGTGGCCGCACCGGTGTTGGCTACCTGACGGCGCGCACCTCGCGCCTGGGTGTGGAAGCCTCGACGCCGACGTCCTATGGCCCGCTGGGTATCAAGCTCGAAGGCGATTTCAACAACGAGCCGCGCACCGGCAACGCCGCAGTGAATGGGTCGGTAGCCAACATCTACACGCAGCAGGCGACCAACTCCTATAACTTCCGCGTCCGTCAGGCCTATGGCCAGTTTGGCGGTCTGCTGGTCGGCCAGAGCTGGTCCACCTTCATGGATCTGGACAACTCGCCCGAGACTGTGGATTTCAACGGCCCGATCGGATCCACCTTCATCCGCCAGCCGCAGATTCGCTACGCCTACAACACCAAGGACAGCGGCACCTTTACCGTGGCGCTGGAAAATTCATCGAGCTATGTGCTTGACGCCACCGGTGTTGCCAGCACGATGGGCGCGTCCAGAATACCGGACCTGATCGGTCGCTGGGACAAGAGTTTCGACTGGGGCTCCATGAGCGTGCGCGGTCTGACGCATGAACTGCGCATCGATGATGGCGCCGGTGTGACCGTCTCCAAACGCGGTTATGGCCTTGCCAGCACGGCTTTCCTGAAGATGCGTGAGGCGAAAGACTTCCTGAGCCTGGCAGTGACCTATGGCGATGGTATCGGCCGTTACTTCAACTACATCGAGGGCGCCGCTTACGACGCCGCCGGCAAGAACATTCTGCTGGAAAAGGCTGTCGGTGTGGTGCTTGGCTACCAGTACAAAGCAAGCGATACCTTCCGCGCCAACTTCGTGCTCGGCGCGCAGCGTAACTATGACAATGCCTACACTGCCTTTGTCCGTGCCAATGGTCTGGACAGCGGCCAGTACGGCATCAACCGTAGCGTCTATCAGGGCCACCTGGGCTTCATCTACAACCCGATCAAGCTGGTTGATTTCGGCGCCGAGTACATCTTTGGCCAGCGCGAAACCCTGGCCGGCGAAAAGGGCGATTTGTCACGCGTGAACCTCTCCGCCAAGTACTACTTCAACTAAGCCGATGCTGGCCCCGGGCTCGCATCGGCAGGGGCTGCTGGCACTGCTGCTGGTGACAGTGGTCTGGGGTACCACCTTCCCGGCCATGAAGCAGATCAGCTCGGATCTGGGGGCGCTGGAGATCATTCTGCTGCGCTTTCTGATATCGAGCCTGGTCCTGCTGCCTTTGCTGCGCGGACTGAACTGGTCCGAATTGCGCTGGGGTGTCGCCATTGGCAGCGTGCTGTTCTGCGCCTTCTTCCTGCAGGTCGCGGGGTTGGCCATGACCAGCAGCAACCGCAATGCTTTTGTGACCGGCCTGAACGTGCTGATCGTGCCCATGCTCGCCTACTTTCTGGGTCAGCGCATGCGTTGGCCGGTGCTGCTCGGTGCAGCGCTGGCGGTGCTGGGGCTGGGTGGCATGTTTTATGAACAGACGCCTTGGTCGACTGGCGACACCCTGACCCTGGTCAGCGCTTTTGTTTACGCCGTCTACGTGTTGCTGTTCGAGTTCAGTGCGAAAGCCGCAACCCGGCCCCGCCCGGAGCGACTGGCAGTGATGCAGTCGCTCACCATGCTCGTGCTGTCCGCGGTCGGTTTCATGTTGCTGGAACCGGCGTCGCTGGGCAGTCTGTGGACCCGGGCACAGATTCACAGCGCTTCTTTGATCTATCTGGGCCTGCTCGCCAGTGCCGTGATGGTCTGGCTGCAGGCCTGGGGTCAGCACCGGGTACGGGCCGTGGAAGCAGCCATTGTCTATGGCCTGGAGCCGGTCTTTGCTGCGCTGGCCGCTGTCTGGTGGATTGGCGAGGTCCTGCAGGGCCGCGCACTGATGGGGGGCGCACTGATCGTGCTGGGTGTGCTGATTTCGCAAATCGATCCGCAGTGGCGGCTCGGCGAAAAATTGGTCAAAGAATAAATCACCAGTAATCGACTGATATTTGGTGAATAATTCACCAATCAAAGCCTGATGATCGCCAGTATTGTGAAATATGTGGGAGATCACCGTGCACTTGCCTGTTCCTTACCGTGCTGAAGCCGGCATCGTTTCTGCTCACCTGTTGCGCCTGGCTGGCGCGCTGGACTGGGCCGCTGCCGCCCGTGTTGCCACGCCCTGGGTGCACGCTGTGCGCAGCAACCCGCCGCCGTTCTGGGCGCTCGAGAGTCTGCTGCAGGAGTACCCGATTTCCAGCGCCGAGGGGCTGGCCCTGATGCGTCTGGCCGAAGCGCTGCTGCGCGTGCCCGACGCCGAGACCGCCATTGCATTGACCGCCGACCAGCTGGGGCGCGCCGACTTTGACGGCGCTGGCGACAAGACGCTGGCGCGCCTGTCCAGCACCGCCATTGCCATGAGCAAGAAGTTCCTGCCCGACAGCGAGACGCCGAGCGGCATGTTTGCCAAACTCGGCGCGCGTTCGGTCGTGGCCGCCACCCTGCGCGCCGTGCAGTTGCTGGGCCGCCAGTTTGTGCTCGGGCAGACCATCGGTGAGGCGATGGATGAAGCTGTGTCGGCCAGGAGAAAGATGAAGAACCTTCGCTACAGCTATGACATGCTGGGCGAGGGCGCACGCACCGATGCCGATGCGCTGGCGTATTTGGCCAGTTACCAGCACGCCATTGAGGCGATTGCCGCCAACACCGACAAAACCGGCGCCTGCGAGCCCAACGACGGCATTTCGATCAAGCTCAGCGCGCTGCATCCGCGCTTTGAGGAGGCGCAGAAAGAGCGTGTGCTGAAGGAACTGGTGCCGCGCGTCTGGAGTCTGTGCGAGCAGGCGGCACGCGCCAACATCAACCTGACGATGGACTCCGAAGAGGTGGACCGGCTGGAACTCTCGCTGGACGTGTTTGAGGCGCTGGTCAGCCAGGTGGCGCAGCATTTTCCGCAGTGGGGCGGCTTTGGCCTGGCGCTGCAGACCTACCAGACACGATCGCTGGAGCTGATAGAGCACGTGGTGTCAGTGGCGCGGCGCTACCGGGTACGCCTGATGTGCCGGCTGGTCAAGGGCGCTTACTGGGACGCCGAGATCAAGCGCGCACAGGAGTTGGGCCTGGCAGCCTACCCGGTGTTCACCCACAAGCAGCACACCGACGTGTCTTACCTTGCCTGCGCCCGTACCCTGCTCGATGCGCCGGATGCGGTCTACCCGCAATTTGCCACGCACAACGCCGGCACCATCGCCGCCATCCTGCAGATGAGCGCAAAAAGCGGCGCGCCGGCCGCCGCGCCGGGCCGCCCCAAGCAAGGCACGGCCCCCTCGGGGGGAAGCGTCGCACACGAAGTGGCAAGCGTGGGGGCTAGTCAATTCGAATTGCAGCGCCTGCATGGTATGGCTGAAGGCGTTTACCGCGAGGTGCTGAAGAACCCCTTGATCGCCTGCCGCGTCTACGCCCCGGTGGGCGCGCACAAGGACCTGCTGGCCTATCTGGTGCGCCGGCTGCTGGAAAACGGCGCCAATTCATCCTTTGTGCACCAACTGGCAGATGAGAGAGTCGCTCTGCCCGACCTGCTGATCTCGCCGCTGCGCCTGGAGCCAGAGGCGTCCCTGCCGCTGCCGCCTGACCTGTTCGGTGCTGCGCGCAAGAACAGCGCTGGCCTGGATTTGACGGTCGAGGCCATGCGCGAGCCCCTGTTCAACGCGTACCGGGAAGTGGCGGTGCCGGCGGTGCCGCTGTTCGATACCCGACTGCTCGGCGCTGTGATGGAACAAAGCGGTGCGAGTTTCAGGAAGTGGAGCAAGACCGATCCTGCCTTGCGCAGTGCGGCTCTGCGTCGCGCAGCGGACGCGCTGGAACAACAGCTGCCGAAATTTTGTGCGCTGCTGGTGAAGGAAGCCTTCAAGACCTGGGGCGACGCCGTCAGCGAAGTGCGCGAAGCGGTGGACTTCCTGCGTTATTACGCCAGCGAGGCTGAGCGCGTGATGGCGCCGATCGCCATGCCCGGTCCGACCGGAGAAACCAACGAACTGCGACTGATCGCGCGCGGACCCTGGGTCTGCATCAGTCCGTGGAATTTTCCGCTGGCCATCTTCATGGGTCAGGTGGCGGCGGCGCTGGTTACCGGCAACACGGTGCTGGCCAAACCGGCCGAGCAGACGCCCGGCGTGGCGCTGGAAGCGGTCAGACTCCTGCACGCGGCGGGTGTACCTGAGGGTGCGCTGCAACTGTTGCACGGCCCCGGTGAAACCGTTGGCGCTGCGCTGGTGGCGGCGCCCGGTGTGGCGGGCGTCGTGTTTACCGGTTCCACCGCGGTTGCCAAGATCATTCATCGTGCGCTGGCCGCCAAGGACGGACCGATCGTTCCCCTGATCGCGGAAACCGGCGGCATCAACGCCATGCTGGTGGACAGCACGGCCTTGCCCGAGCAGGTCAGCGATGCCGTCATGCAATCGGCCTTTCGCAGCGCCGGCCAGCGCTGCTCGGCCTTGCGCCTGCTGTGCGTGCATGCGGAAATTGCAGACCATGTGATCGAGATGATTCAGGGGGCAGCGAAGGAACTGGTCACCGGCGACCCGGCTGACCTGGCGACGGATCTGGGACCGGTGATCGACCAAGAGGCTTTTGATGGCATCGCGCGGCATCTTGAGCGTTTGCGCCAGGAAGCCCGGCCTTTGTTGGGTTCGCCATTGCAGGCCTCCGCCTCGTCATTGCAAGCCTCCACCTCGTCATTGCGAGCGCAGCGCGGCAATCCAGGGGTCATGGATCGCCACGCTACGCTCGCGATGACGCCTGTCTCCATGGCGAATCTGATTGCGCCACAAGCCTTCGAGCTCAACTCCATTGCCGACCTGCAGCAGGAAATTTTCGGGCCGGTGCTGCACATCGTGCGCTGGAGTGGTGATCCGCTGGCCTTGATCGACCAGATCAACGCGCTGGGCTATGGTCTGACTCTGGGTATCCAGACCCGCATCGACAGCCGGGCCCAGGCCATGGCGCGACGCGCCCACATCGGCAATGTCTACATCAACCGCAATCAGATCGGTGCCGTCGTTGGCGTTCAGCCCTTTGGTGGCGAGGGCTTGAGCGGGACCGGCCCGAAAGCCGGTGGTCCGCATTACCTGTACCGTTTCTGCGCCGAGCAGACCATCACTGTGAATACCACGGCAGCCGGTGGCAATGCCGCCTTGCTGGCGGGGTGAACAAAAGAAAGCGCCCTGTCATCCGACAGGGCGCTGTGCTTGGGGGGTGAAGTGATCAGGCAGCGTAGGCGGGGGTAAGTCTGAGC
>SESB01001915.1_pt1 | contig 12819 bp, 13 predicted proteins | sample 3171441 | NCBI WGS metagenome assembly SESB01 (sample SAMN06051867, study PRJNA518727) | freshwater metagenome | biome: subpolar coniferous forest; feature: holomictic lake; material: water; isolation source: holomictic Lake 227, 6 m depth | place: Canada: near Kenora, Ontario | collected...
TTATCGGCAAGTCTGGGCGGAGCTTTATATTTTGTCGAGTTGCCTTAAACCTGTTTAAACGTGGCATATTTATGTCCATCAATACCAGATTAATTCCAGGGTGCTCCTCAACGATATCAAAAGCCTGTTGTCCGTTTTGGGTATAGAGGATGGTCATATTCTCGTTTTTCAGTACCTTTTTCAGTTTTAGAACAATCCGCAAAAAAAGTATAAATTGGTGAACAAAACTATTTCAATGTTGCCATTATATCCATGTCTGAAGAAAATGCATTAGTGAATCCAGTAAGTCCTGTTACACAACCAGAGCTATCTGGAATTGTAAAACTTGTTCCCGTTCTCGCTATACCCTTAGCCCTTCCTCTGGTTTTACATGCTATCCATGGCATCGCTGTTGGAGGTATCGGTGTTTTAGCCGCCACATTAGCTCTTGGTCCCAAAGGCAAAGAAATGATCAGGTCCTCAGGTGACATTGTCAACAAGATGTTGCCTGCCGCTCAAAAAGCTATTTTAGGAACACAAAATAAATGAGATAACCCTGTTTGCACTACCATGTTTAGTGAAAACCTAAATGTCGATCCGGATATTTCAAAAGGCGTAAAAAACAGTGCCATGCTGTTGCCTTTTTTAGGAGCACCTTTAGCCCTTGGTGCTATTGCAAGCATGGTAATAGGCGGGTTGGGCCTGGGGGCCGCAGCAACAGCAGCGATTGCCGTTCCGCTTGCAAGAAAACTCCTCAGTTCCCCCGAAAAACCTGTTATAGGGAAAGCGCAAATTGATACCATAGCGACAGCAACAGACCCACTAAAGGGTTAAAATTGCATTATAATCTTAAGAAATCTGAAAAATAACCTACTGTGTAATGCCCCGCGATCTCTTGGAAGCATACATTGAAAGAATGAGTTCCGATCCTCTATTTCGAGCAGAATTGATGGCGAAAGAGGAAGTTGCTGAACGCATAGAGCTTATTTTATCTGCAATTATATGTTATGCGCTGGACGATAACCAGGCTGATGAGTGTAATGATATAGATGAAAGCATAGAAGAAAGAGAGGAATTCAATAACAACTGTTGCAACATAGCATCATCACCCGAACTGAGAGGGTCTTCCCCTCAAACCGCCGGCTACGCAAAGCCAAGCAAAGCAGTTGAGCGACGATTTAAGGAGTGAACCAAAGTACCACTCACTGTAAAGTCCTTAGTCACCATTGTAATCACCCCTCATAATCACCGCTCAAAAGCCAACAAAGCAGTATCATTTTTTAGAATCAAGTGCTGACGACACATTATCAAGCACTGCGGTCACAGCACCGAGTGAGCCTGTTACAAGATTAGACGCATTTTTGCCTAGAGGCTCAAACATACCCGCAACAGACTGTATCGCAAGAGTCACCAATTCAATCTGCTGTGTTATAATTCTTCCAGCAGACCCAGAAATAGCATTAATACCGCCGGTTATATCATCAATTGTCTCGTTTGCCATTGATTTGCAAAGTAAAATTATCGAAAATGGACGAAGTAAATTATCCCTAAATGTAATAAAATAGACAAACTAACCCACCAGTGTTATTTCCAGCATGAAATCATTCCGAAATCTTGTTGATTTTAGAATAGTTAATTCTAAACCTGAAATATTCCCAGAAAACAATAATCATGGCTAACACATAAACAATAAATACCGGAAGCAATATATCTGCGACATTTTTAACAAAGGCAAAACTAAATATATACTTAACATAAACATAAAGGGTATCCGGAACCATGTAGTGTATCAAGAGCAAATAATTCTCTTCATTCAGAAAAACATACACTACAACACCCAACAATACCGTAACAAGCATTCTCCATCCCCATCGCCAGACAAAAGGCCACCATGTCCACCATTCTCCTTTTTGCTGAAATACCAAACGGCCGTTTTCAGAATCATCTTCAGCATTTCCCTCACTTTGTGATACAGCTATTCTTCTCCATTCAACAGCCAGGCTAATCAATCTCAGAAAAATTCCTCGGGAAAGAATATTTCCAAAAAATAATCTGAATCTTGACCTGTGGATACCCTCAAAACTTGATTTTGTCTTATAAAACGTTAAAATATTTGGCATTACCCAAAGTATTGCAGCAAACGCAAAATAGATAAATTTAGTGACTGGCTTCGTATCCTCAACTCCTTTGATGCCAAAGGCAATGATCAAACCAGTTATAAGAGAAGCAATAAACGGTATACGATAGTATGCCCACAATAAGCCCTCTTTTTCAGCATTTTTCCTGTTTCTAAATTCATCCCTTATAAAAAAAGACGAAGTACCAATCTTACCCGCCTCGTGAGGTTTTCGATCAAGAATTTCACGTAATATGCCTTTAAACAATTCACCATCCTGCCAATACATATTATGCGCCAGTCCAGGTACACTATATCGGCGATACACAACATCACGCCTTTTAGTATCCGTATTATCAAAAATCTGGGGATAGACTTCAGTGCGCCTCGTTATATCAAGATGGTGACCAACAGGATCCTGTTCATCACAGAAATTGTAATGTCTTATTTTTCTGCTGGTTAACGATTCGGGAAATTCATACTGACATTCACAGGGAAAACGCAACCTTGCCGGAGTAGTATATCCTGGAAGCTTAAGCCCCAGATGCAGATAATTATGCTGCCATAACGCTAAATATTTATCGATTGGGGCACCGATAGTAATAAAATTCTTTACCTGTTGTCTCCATAAAAGAAGAGGAACTCCTTTTAATGCATTTTCGTTAAGATCGGGAGTTTGATCATTATTTTCAACTGTCTTCTGAAAAATTATATCTAAATTTTCCTCGCCACAACATCCCTCATAAAACGTGCTCCAGTAGACCTTCAGCATTTCGTCTACTTTCACCAAAATTTCTTTCAAATGAGAGTTAATTGCATCAACCTTGATAAGGTCATTAAATTCATGAAGAACTTTTTCCTTATCTAAATCATCAATGATTAAATGCTCATTGATAAATTTCTTTATTTTTTTATCATCCTCGTGTAAAATAATCTCTATTCTCTTGTGTAAATCAAGATCATCAGCATCATTTTGTTTGATTATATCTTTTATGCGTTCAAATAACGGCTTTTTCTCTTCAGTGAGCTTTTGATTATTGTTTTCTGCAAACAGGGCAAGCCATTCGCTTATCGGAAACAATCCACCCATCTGACAGTTAAGCTCCTCAAGCAGTTCTTTTTTATCATCAATCGACTTATTTTGATAAGTCAAAGCATCATAAAGCCGGTTAAATAATTTTTTATATTCTATCGCTAAAACATCATAGATTACTTTTTTTGTAAATGGCTCTTTTATGTACTGAATAAACTTCTCGAGCCTGGTTTTATATTTATCATAAATACTTTCCCCTTCCTTATAAGGCGAGGTGTAGCCAAAAAAAGGAAAACTAGAAGAATATTTGACGCTTTCCGCACTAGACTCTCTGATTTCTTTTTTTGCAAAAGCATACACCAGCGCATCAAAACTCATAACACTACCCAAGCTGTGGGCAATAATTGTTATTTCCGGTTTTTGGTAACGTCCTGGTACTAGCAGTCCGGCATCAAGCTCCCTTTTACGCCAGTCAAGAAAATCAAAAAAGATAATTCTGTCGAGTTCGGTATGAAAATGCCGAACACTTTCACCACGGGTCCTTGCATAATCACCATATAAATGCACATCTCCCAAGTAGCCATTAAAAATCAGTTCTGTCGCAGATGCATACTTGAAAGCGAGCATTTTCTTCAACGGAACTGCCATATTGGCAATCGACTCCAGCATGGGTATACCCCACGAAGGCACCCATTCTTTCGGGGTAATAGCTGAATCCGTAAGGCGGTTCAACATCGCTTTCACCCAATCTTCGGTTTCAGATGCAAATTTTTCCTGATGGCGCTGCAGAATATTCTGCCAGTAAAGCTCTACAAACCGAAAATTTTCTCCGGCAGTATTCGTCGGAGGCGTCCCGTCAAATTCCTCCTGACTTTCTTTGTCCTGAACAGGTATACCCCTATACTCGGCCCATCCATGTTCTTCATTTTCAGATCGTACAGACTGTGACGACTGTGTGGCAGGAAGCACAATTTCATAATATCGCTCATCCCTATTTTGCCTGACTTCGGCAAATCGATGAATAACAGGTGGAATGGTAGTGTTCAGTTTCTGCTCACCTATACCATGCACAACAACGATGTAATGGTTAGGTGCTGAAGGGGGAGTGGTGGTTATTGAACCAGCCATGAGAGTAATAGTGATAGGTTGAAAATTTCAGAACTTTTCTTCCTGCGAGATACAAATACTACTCCGGCGAGAAATGCTTTATTGCCTTAATCTTATTAAATTAAAGTAAAAAAATCAAAATTATAAACATTTACTAGTAATTAGCCGTTGTATTATCTTCGATGGCAACTATCGTAAATACGTAATCAGCCACAAGTATATTTTCCAGGTAAATCCTTAAGTTTTTTTTAGTTCAGACTATACCCCATATAGTTTTGAAGGCGTTCTCAGCTCATAAACTAAATCAATAAACTTATGGCAAAGAAGCTTGCAATAACTATCTCCGGAGCCGTATCGCTCGGAAGCTATGAAGCGGGAGTGTTATACGAAATTATCCGTACCATTCAACACCATAACGGCCTCGAACAGGATGAGTCCAAAAAAATTGAAATCGATGTTTTAGTCGGAGCCTCCGCAGGTGGCATGACAGCCACTATAGCAGCCCAGAAATTGCTTTTTGAAGCCTCCTCACTTGTAGAACCCTACAACAACTCACTCTATCGCGCCTGGGTTAAGGATGTAAGTTTTGATACGTTATTTAATCTCCAGACAGGTGAAAATTCCACACATTCAATATTATCGTCAAACCACGTTGAAGATATATCAAAGAAGCACGTAACCGACCGATATGCCAGTCAAATACCTGCCAAAAAGGAAAGACACTTAGCTGCTGCAGATACCATTCAATTAGGTCTAGCTCTAACCAACTTGAACGGGGTGGATTATATACGCCCACTCCGTACCGGTGGCCAATTTTGTTATACGCGCTATCAGGATAAATTAGTCAAAGGATTCAACGCAAGTAATACTGCGGATGATACCTTATCAGCTTGGGAAATAGTCCGTAATGCAGCAGTATCATGCGGCGCTTTCCCGTTCGCATTCAGGGTAAAAGATTTGATACGTAACTACGATGAGTATCCGTCAGATTTTTTACCACTTGTTCCGAACGGAAGTTTTCCAACACCAATCCGCTCATTCTCATACACAGACGGCGGCACATTTGAAAACGAACCTCTCGGAATGGCCAAATCTCTTGTTAATGCAATAGATCCCACGCATTCCCATCACGATGAACGATTTTATCTTTTTGTTTCCCCGGGCAACCGTGCCGGCACTTCAAATTCTGTATTCAGTGAAAAACAAGCAGATTTCAGTGGAGCAGCTAAAGCAATTACTGCCTCTATCTTCAATCAGGCACGATTCCGTGATTGGATTACAGCCGAACAAATCAACGAGCAAATCCATATTCTGGACGACCGAGCAACAGGATTATCTCAAGCCATAATCGCAGGACAAATTAACCCGACCCAGATTAAAGATTTAGCCTTTAGTCTTTTACCACTTCTTTTTGGACAGAGTGCCACTGCTCAAAATGATATACAAATAGCACAAAACCGCCTGCGGACTCAATATCAAAAGGAATATGACACTCTGACTAACAAGCAAGGCAAAGAAACAGCAGATATCTGGATCGATGCTATTCTGGTCTTCGAAAAAGCTGCTGACCTCGGAGACAAAGACGAAATGCAGGTCTTCGGCATTACAGCAACCGAAGAAGAACTCGCAAGCAGTAAACTCAGTGCATTCCTCGGCTTCTTTGACCAAGCCTATCGCGACCACGATTATGATGTAGGCAGAACCAAAGCCCGTGAATTCATAAAAACAGTACACCTCAACAACAACATAGACCTATGGTTTCCCAATCATCCTGTAAACAATCCAGCTGTCACATTCGAGACATGGATGGATATCCGACCAATAAATCAAAAATTAAATGGCCTTAAACTGGAAGAGGTCCCCGAAGACCTGCGAAAAAAATTTAGAGATCGCATCGCCGATACGGCCGATAACTTATTGTTAGAAATGGGGATGTCATGGGCCGTCCGGAAGGGAATCAACCTCTTTTTTATCAAACAAACCCTTAACAAATGGCTTAACTTGCAATAACCGATAGAGACATATCATAAAGCAGGGGTGCCATACCCTGTAGCGCAGTGTGTAACATTCTGTGATGAGATTGAACAAATCTAACCATTGAGAATCTTCTCGTAACAGCTATATTGAAAATGAATTCTCAATTGCAATAGACGCAACATGCACAAAAACATTGGAATACTTTTAGCCGTCTTATGTCTGATGTTTCTAAACTCCTGCCAAAAAAAACAGAGTTTCCCATCCAATTCCAAAAAAACCATTGTAGTCACCACATCTGTTCTTGGTGCAATAGTCAAGGAACTGGTAGGTGACAAGTGTGTGGTTAACGTTATCATTCCCAATGGCCTTGATATCCACGAATGGGAGCCATCAGCTAAAGATACCGAAACACTCCTGAACGCATCACTTATCGTTGAAAACGGTCTAGGCATGGAAGGTGGATTATCAAAAACACTCAACCAGGCCCGCTCCTCAAAAGTGAAAATCTTTACAGCAAGTAAGTATATCAGCATCCAAAAAGTCGGGACTCTAGAAGATGTCCACTCTGGAGATCCTGATCAAAAGCATGGTGCGGCAGATCCCCACTTCATGCTTGATCCTGAAGCAGTAAAAGAGATAACCAAAGCACTCGCAAATACCATAAAAGGGGAGTTCAAGATCGACCTTTCGAGCAACGCTGAAACCCTAACCACAAAGCTGAACACTCTGAACAGTTCCATTCAGGGTCAAATAGCATCCATTCCGGAAAGAAATCGAAAATTGGTCACAGGGCATCAATCTTTAGGATATTTTGCCAAAGCTTTCGGATGTAAGTTGGTTGGAGCAATCATACCAAGCCTGACTTCGCAGGCAGAGGTATCAGCCTCAGAACTTGCAGTACTGAAAACTCTTATTCTGCAGAACAAAGTAAAAGTACTCTTCACCGAAACAGGCACACCTGCCAAAGTTGCCGAAGCCCTTGCTCTTGAATCCGGTGTACAATGTGTCGAGATTAACACCCATTTGCTTCCAGAAGACGGATCTTATTTCACCATGATGAAAAACCTTACAGCCACTATCACCGGGAGTTTAAAGTAAGTGGATATATTTATAACACCGTTTTTGAATAATGGATTTTTGCTGAATGCTCTCTTCGCTGGTACCCTGGTCGCCATAGCATGCGGTATTGTAGGCACTTTCATGGTACTCAGGGGGTTAGCCTTTCTTGGTGATGCATTGGCCCACGGAGTACTTCCAGGAGTGGCTTCAGCATTGCTTTGGGGGATTCCCGGATTTGTTGGCGCTTCTGTAGGCTCACTGGTTATGATCGCGGGGATAACTTGGATAACCAAAAAATCCAGATTATCTGCAGACACTGCAATAGGCCTGCTTTTTGTTGGTATGTTAGCATCAGGAGTTGTCATTGTTTCGCACTCTCAATCATTTTCCGGGGACCTCGTAAAACTTCTCTTTGGGCAATTTCTTGGTATTACCTCATTTGACTTGCTCATACAAGGCACAGTCACGCTTCTTCTCGCTGTTATGGCATTTGTTTTCCGGCGACCATTTCTGCTCCTTTGTTTCAGTGAAGAGCAAGCTCAGGTTTCTGGATATTCAGCGAAATTATACCATATGTTACTCCTCGTCATGATCGCCATGACGGTTATTGTTTCGTTTCAAACCGTAGGAACTCTCCTTGTCTTTGGAATGCTTCTTGCTCCCGCCGCAACAAGCTCCTTTGTTTCTCGGCAACTTGTTGGCATGATGATTATCGCCAGCGGTTTTGGGATTCTTTCAGTCTATATCGGGTTGCTTTTAAGTTACCACTTCAGTCTGTCGGCTGGAGGCTGTGTCGTAATAGTGGCCGTTGGTATTTTTTTTATAGTTTTCCTTTTCTCCCAAACTTTTGAAAAGGAGCATTTTCATGGTTGAAAATGCACTTACTCTTAAAGAGGTATCAATCGGCTATGATGGGATAACAGTTCTTTCAGGTTTAAACCTTACCATTCCACGAGGAGCTTCTCTCGCTTTAGTAGGAAGTAACGGTTCAGGAAAAACAACCCTTGTAAAAACATTGGCAGGACTCCTGCCCGTCATAAAGGGAACCCTAGAAGTTTTAGGCGATACACCAGGCCGTCAACCTCTAAGGATAGCCTATCACGGCCAATTCCATCCGAACGCATTTATCCTTCCCTTACGGAGTATTGATGTAGTTATGATGGCCAGGTATCCATTCAGAGGATTTTTTAGGCGACTGACAAAAGAAGACAACAACATTGTCAGAGAGTCCCTGACATTTATGGATGCCCTCGAACTCTCAGAAAAACAACTCAATACCCTTTCGGGAGGTCAAAAACAAAAAGTTTTTCTCTCCTACACCCTTGCCCGAAACGCAGATCTTCTTCTTTTGGATGAACCCACCGCAGGGTTGGATGTCTATGGTGTAAATCTTTTCGGCAAACTTATTCGCCGTCTTAAAACTGAAGGTAAAACCCTTTTAGTTACTACGCATAGCATCAAAGAAGCATCCCATTGCGACTATGTTCTGTTGCTGGCTTCCAGAGTGGTAGCCTTCGGTACTCCTGCCCAGGTTTTAACTCCGGCAAACCTGCTCGAAACCTTCGGATTAGTCGCCCAGTTTAGTGGTAATGACCTTTTAATCATGGATAACCACTATGAATCAGAACATGAATAACATGAAAAGAAAAACCAGACAAAGGGAAATTATCAAACAGGTATTTCAGGTAGAAAGCCGGCCACTGAACCCGATGGAACTTCTCGGTCTGGCGCAAAGCAGACTTTCAGGTATAAGCCTCGCAACTGTCTATCGGGCCATAAAAGAATTGGTGGAAACAGAATGGCTGATAACTGTCGAAATGCCAGGTATGGCACTCTATTACGAGATCAATCTTCACCGGCACCACCATCATTTTTTTTGTTACAGCTGCAGCAAGGTTTTCGAAGTGGAAGGCTGTGTTCCTGTTGAAACACTTACTCCAAAAGGTTTTTTGCTGGAGTCCCATGAAATAATACTGAGTGGTCAATGTTCCGCCTGCATGCAAGGGTAATTATCTCGAAACCACTCTTCTTTTTTTACACAAAAAATATTCGAAAGTTAATTAGCCGGTATTGAGTGATCGAGCTTTAAGCGCCTCCGCAAATTATTATTTAACAAGAAGCCTGCCATATGATTCGCCCATCAAAACATGTTTAAATCCATCGCTTTCTTTTGGTACTGTTAAAGCAACAGTCACCTTGTTTTGAAAAAGCAATACAATATCCGAACCGCCAAACAGAAAATACCCAAGCATATCACCCTTTCTGACCCTATGACCCACTTTTACGGTATCCTCAAAATTGACGGACGATACTTGCGACATTCCGATCGGCAATATTGCCACTAACCCATACTTTTCAGTTTCTACAATAACGCATCCGCGTGTCTCAATATTTTGCCAACCAGGTTTTGTTGACTCAAAAACATATTTTTTATTCTTGGCGTCCCAATTTATAATTCCGCCAACTGCATCATCGCCAGGGATAATTCGAACCTCTTTTATCGTTCCATCAACAGGAAAATGAAAACGGTGATAATCATTGACATCCAGATATGTATGCGTTAACGTACCGTTGGCAAATGAATTTCCGTATGCACTGCCTTCGCCGATCAGTACCGGTATAGAAGTAAAAACATTGGATTTTATAGTGACACCATTGTTATTGACAATGGTTGAATTTTTATCTATTTCCCATACCCCTTGGGGTTTTGAATCAGCAGGGGACGTCACTATTGATGGGTCATTTCGAGAGACAATCGGGCGTTGGTCAGGCGACTTCAGATACCTTGCAAAAAAGGCATTAAACGTTTTCCATTTCGACGAATCTTCATACCAGCCCTTATGCAGTCCAAATGATTTATCATCTAAAGCTTTTCTATAGTACTCATCTTTCCACGATCCCTCCTTACTTAAAAACATCCCCCATTCTTTCACGAAATTGATCAACCATGTCCGATATGGTTCATGGTATTGCAATGAATTATTGTAATACCCCTTATCTTTTAACGCTCCGAGAGGACGGTCATTAACAAAATAAAAGTAATCTAAACTCTGGTCGATTTGATCGTACAGTTTTGAATATGGAAGATTTGGTAGAATCGACCACGGCATTGCCTTTGCTGCCCAATCTATAAACGAATAATATTCCTCTAACGTGGTGACAGGATTTGTTGCCTTATCCGGATTATTTTTTCTAGCAATTTCAATTGACGTAACAAGCATTTTTCTAATTTCAGAATTATGCTCTACCATCGTTACCAATTGCTCTGTAATTGGTTCATGTTTTGTTTCTGTTAATTTTTTATCCTGCGCAAGTACGTTACAACTCAAAAAAAACAGTACCGTTAAAAAGGACGGTAACCAGATCAATTTTTTTCTCGTCAGCATATTCAACCCCTTTTAATGTGATGGTTATCATTCCCAGGAATGGACTTGGCCGTAAATTTCTATTGTCTTGTAAAGTCCCTTCCGTTTCTGGTAAGTATTTGCCTCAAATATAAGATTATGGATCGAATAGAGCGGAAAACGCGCTCAAACATCTTGGATTCCAAACGGCTTCTTGACGTTTGGACGTGCATTTATAATACCGGAAAATAACACCAGGCGCAGGTCTTCACCACCTCGGTAGGTCACATTATCCTTTATATCGTAGCTTCTTCTTGTTTGAATATCCCAACTCAAATATTTATAATCTAACACATCATAAAAAGAGGGAAGTCTTCAGAAGAACATATTTAAGCTGAACAGCGTAAATAATGGATATACTGACTATGAAAAAAAACCTCAAGCGTATCATAGAGCTTATCGATGCCGAGGAGTATAAAGCAGCTCATGATCAGTTGTCGATTCTTATAAAAGCATTCCCTGAGGTCTGGCAGTTAGAAGTGGCATTTATAGAAACAGGGATTGCCCATGTGATGAAGGTGAAGGGGCCGGAACGCAGACTAAGTATGGGTTTTTATTCACAGAGTGCTGTATGGCGACTTAAGGATGTGTTAGGGCAATCGGGTGCAGGTGAGTGTCTACGGACTTTGCATAAACTTGTAGATTTTACCGCAACAGCTCGATTTAATTATTTAAACTGATGGGGCTGCACGCCTCATCAGCTTTACCTCACTCACACGAACAGATATATGGCTGATACGATTTTCATGATTCACGGAATGCTTGGGGGGCCGTGGTACTGGGAAAACTATCGGAAAAAGTTTGAGGCAGACGGATACCGCTGCATCACTTCAACATTGCGTTACCACGATATGGATCCCCGCAGTGTTCCACATCCTGATCTTGGAACAACAAGTCTCCTTGATTATGTTGAACAGCTCCAAACCGAGATCGACCAATTGGACGAAACGCCTATTGTGATGGGCCACTCCATGGGAGCACTTCTTGCCCAGATACTTGCTACACGCATTAAAGCTAAGGCCTTGGTGCTGCTTACTCCAGCGGCCCCTTACGGGATAATGGCTCTGACGCCCTCTGTTGTCAGAAGTTTCTGGAGTGTACAGACGACGTGGGGTTTCTGGAAAAACCCGTTCCGTCAGAAATTCAGTGAAGCTGCCTATTCAATGCTGCATTTGCTGCCGGAAAAGGAACAGTGGGAAATATACAGTAAACTCGTTTACGAATCAGGCAAGGCAGCCACGCAAATTGGTTACTGGTTTCTTGACCCTTATAGGACTTCAAGTGTCGATGAGTCCAAGGTTACCTGCCCAGTTTTAGTTGTTTCCGGAAGCCTCGATCGTATCACCCCGGCATCGGTCGCCCGAAAAATTGCGAATAAGTATAAGGCCGTGTCAACATATAAGGAGTTCAAGAATCATGCACACTGGGTAGTTGGAGAACCTGGGTGGCAGGAAATTGCAGACTATGTTGGTTGTTGGCTAAAAAAGCAGGGGATATCATCCCTGTTACCCGAAAAATGACTTTTTATTAACACAAATCCCGTGTGGGTGTTGTTTATTTCTGAATATATTTGAAATCAATTCGTCCACCATATGAATGTCGTTATTCCACTAATCTATGCAGAAGTTCATCCTATGAAAGTATCGGTTTACCGGCATACAACTTGTGTATAATCCCACTTAAACAGCCTTTTTCGATACACTCATTATCTTCAAAATATACGCCATGATTTCTGATGCCGAAAAAGCTAAACCACTGTAAAATACCTTTAATATTTATACCGCCAGTAAACACAATATTTTCGGGGATAGGTCCAATCTTTTCATCATTATAATATGAATCTCCCATTTTTTTTATTGAAACCGAATGATCTGCTTCTTCATTTTCAGCATCATCCCTGAAATTTGAACCAAGAATGTCAGAAGGGGAATATACATTAAGCCATTGTATTGGTACATCTTTTAACATCCCTCTACCCTCAAAATAGTACCCCCAAAACAACCTGATAAAATCGTATGGACACCCAATTGTGGTTAAGCTATATATATTATTGACTCTTAAAGATGGCGAATCACCATAAGGAAATATATTATCTAATGCAATGACGCTGCCCATACTGTACGAAACCACATGAATACGTTCAT